>Ga0207874_1000151_pt1 | contig 105530 bp, 82 predicted proteins | sample HigsolmetaAR201D_FD_184833 | JGI IMG/M metagenome (GOLD analysis project Ga0207874, IMG submission 184833) | Ionic liquid and high solid enriched microbial communities from the Joint BioEnergy Institute, USA - AR20-1-D (SPAdes) (version 2) ...
CTGCGGGCAATATTGCTCGCAGGGCGGCTGTAAACCCGCCGTACTGCTCGGAGGCAACTGCTACGGCGGTTGTCGCGCCAGAGCAAAGCTGCCTGCTTTAGCTGGCAGTCGTTTACAGAATCATAAAAGCTCGGCATCGATCGCATCCAATGCCGAGCTTTCGTGTGGTTGAGTGCGTTTAGAACGAGATCGCGTGGTCCTGAAGCTGTGTGCCAGGCCACAGGCGAATCCCATACTCCAGCCGATTCTCTCCACCGATCGAGCATTCATCGCTAACAATGGTGCCGCTCGCCAACTGCGCGCGAGGCCCAATGCGATTGCCACGCCCGACCACACACGAGCGGAGCGATGCGCCTTCCTCGATGACATTGTTTTCCCACAACACTGCGCCCTCAATCGTTGCGTCGGCCTGGATCTCGCAGCGTGCGCCGATCACCGTTGGCCCGATGATGCGTGCGCCGCGCCCGATACGCACACCCTCACCCAGCACGACCGGCCCGACCAGTTGCGCGGTTGGGTGGATCTCGACGCCCTGCTCGGCCCACACGCGCTCGGCGATCTGTTCGCCACGGAACTGGTAGCGCACTTTGCCGATCAAAATGTCGTGATGCACTTCGAGGTAGGTGGCTGGCTTGCCCACATCGGTCCAGTACGAACGCGATGGATAGCCGTACATGGGATCTTGCGTTTGCAGCACGACTGGGAACAAGCCGCGTTCGAACATATAGTGCTGGTTCGGTGGCACATAGCGGAACAACTCTGGCTCGATGATATACGTGCCAGCGTTGATCATATTGGTGGTGATTTCATCGGGCGGTGGCTTCTCGATGAAGCGCTGGATGCGCCCCGTCTCATCGGTCTCCACGAGCCCGAACGAGGTGGGATCTTCCACAGGCGTCAGCGCAATGGTGAGCTTGCTGCCCTTCTCGCGGTGGAACACCAACATCTCCTGCAGGTCGAGGTCGGTCATCACATCGCCGTTGAAGACGAAGGTGGTGCCATCGAGCAAGTGCTCGACGTTTTTGACCGCCCCCGCTGTGCCGCGTGGTTCCGGCTCTTCGACAATATGGACTTTGAGGCCCAGCCGCGACCCATCGCCCAGCAACGCCCGGAAGTGATCGGCAAGGTATTGCACGGCCAGGATCACCTCATCGATACCCTGGCTGCGCAGGTTGGTGAGCATATGCTCGATGAACGGCTGGTTGACCAGCGGAATCATCGGCTTGGGTATATTGCAAGTTAGTGGTCGCAGGCGTGTCCCTAAGCCACCAACGAGGATAACAGCTTTCATGTCTCCTCCACATGCTGAACGATTGTTGTGTGCAACCTTCGATGATGCGGTTATGGTATGGATTCGTAGGGGAGGCGTTTATGTTTCGCCTGCTGATCCCTCATTACTGCGAATGTAATCTCTCCAGAATGTTAGGATATCATGGAGGGTTTGTTCCAGGGGGATCTGTGGTTCCCAACCTGTGTCTGTGCAGAATAGGCGGTTATCGCAAACAGCCCGTGGCATTTCGGATGGGCGCATGCGCGCAGGGTCAGGCTCAACCGAAATGTCGCACTCGCTAAAGGCGAGCAAGGTATCGAGCAGCCAGCGAATGCTGACAGTGCGGCCCGAGCCGACGTTGTAGGCTCGCCCGACCTTGCCGTGCAGGGCTGCCAATTCGTAAGCGCGTGCGATATCGCGCACATCGGTGAAATCACGTTCAGCCGAGAGATCGCCAACCCGCAAGATAGGCGGTTGAATACCAGCCTCGATCCGCGCGATCTGTGCCGCAAACGCCGATGCTACGAACTTCTCAGTTTGGCGCGGCCCGATGTGGTTGAACAGTCGCAGCCGGATCGTTCGTATCTTGTGGCTGATGTGGTACTGGTACGCGAGCAGATCTTGCGACACCTTGCTAACCGCATAGGGGTTGACCGGTCGCAGCGGTGTCTCCTCGTTGATTGGCAATTCGTGTGGCTGGACATAGCCATAGATCTCGTTGCTACTGGCGACGATGAACAAGGGGTCCTGCTTGAGGTGCTGCATCGCCTGGAACAGATGCAATTGCCCAAAAATATTGGTCTGGAAGGTGAGCTCCGGCTCGGCGAATGCGCGAGGCACATTCGATTGGCCCGCCAAATGCACGATCACATCGGGCTGTGCTTGCGCAAGCGCTGCAGTCACCTGGTCGAGGTCGCCAAGATCGGCTGTCACCAGTTGAACGCGACCTTGAAGCTCCGGCAGCGCAAGTGTTGAGCTACGTGCCAGGCCCCAAACATCGATGTTGGTGGATTCAAGAAGATGCTCGGCAAGATGACCGCCGACGAATCCGTTGATACCAGTAATAAGCAAACGCATGGCGCTACTATAGCGGAAAGCGGCTATGCGTGCAAGTGCCGAATCGGGGCCCAGGATTGCAATTTTGCAATTTAGCCTCACTCCACCGATTCGGCCCCTCCATCCCTCGCGGAACGTCCGCCAACCATCAAAAGGCCGCCGAATGTCTGATGCCTGGCAGCAGTGTGTGAAACAGCCGACGCCACGCTAGAGGCGCACTGGTGCCATGGAACAAAAAACGGGCAGCCGCCTGTTGATTGGCGGAGGTCAACTTTTCGCGTATGCCTTGCCGTTAGAACGCTCTGCACCTATTGTGGGAAGTGTCACCCAAAGCTTCCTTGTGCGGGAGCTGTACAGCAAGTGTTTGGTGTGATAACGGAAAGAGCTTTGTGACGGATCGTTATCCGGGAGGGAATCGCTTCTCGAAGACGATCATGCCCGGCGCCTTGGTGAAGCCGAGCTTGGCGTTGATCGCGAGCATGCTGGGGTTGTTGGATTCAACAGCGGTGGAGATGTGCGTATAGCCCTGCTCAAGCGCGTATTGAATCGTGGCGACCTTGAGCGCCAATGCAATGCCGCATCCTCGGTAATCGGTGTGTACACCTGTCGTTTTTTGGTGGAGCTCGTGCGGAGCGTGGTCGAGCCGCTGCATCGAGCTTTCGCCTACGTAGCGCGTCCCGTGCTTGGCGATGAAGTACGCCTCCGGCAACGCACTCGGCGAGCTACGGCTGTAGCGCTCGAACCAATCTAAACCCGGCTCGGGGTGCGGGTGTTCGGGGAGCGGGATAGCCCGTGTGATCTGAGTGTGGAGTTCGTAGAGTTTTTGCAAGCAGGCGGGATCGTTGTGACATTCCTGCGCAAGTGTGGTGATCGTGATCCCCTGTGCTTTCATTCGATCTAGCGCTGCGCGGTGGCGCTCCATCTCGAACGTGCGGATATCGAGCATAAACGGCCAACTGCGAATGACTTCAGTGAAGCCGCGCCGTTCGAGGTAGCAGATACCGTTCGGCGTGGTTTCGTGGGTGCCGATCCAAGCGCGTGCTGCGCCAAGTTCCTGCAGATCGTGCATAAGCTGCTGGTAGAGCAGACTGCCGATGCCTTGCGATGAGTATTCAGGCTTCACCCGAATATTGGTCCAATAGTGGTCGGTTGTGCCAAGCCAGGGGATTTGGAATAACTGTGTGTAGCCGACGATGTTGTTGTTGACGGTGGCTACGTAACGCCGTATGAGATAGTTGCTGCCGATAAAGGAGTGGTCGAGGTCCTTGAAATCCTGGGGGTTGTGATACTCGAAGTCCGATAACTCGCTGGCGGGGACGCTAGCTGCCACTTGGGCTATACTCGCGTACTCATGGTCGCCGGGTTTGAAGAGCCGGATGATCCTTTGTTCGGACATACATCACCATTTTACCGCTTTCTAAATAAGAGGAAGCATAGCTATAGTATACACCATCCGTTGTGGTGGGATATTCGTGCGATTATCGCGGGCGATCGTGGATGTTCTATCGGATCGGGTGGCTTCTGTTGTTTGATTCTTACAAGAGGTTTGTTTGTTCGGTCGATGATTACCGTACTTTGGCCTAAAGTTGGTTCGTTTTCGCTAAAACAGGGCTATCTTATGCAGATGTTGGGATGCATTTGATGATGTGCCGAAGAAGATGGCTTTGTGGAGCAGAGGAGCGCGGGTGGGATATACAAACCCACCCGCGCTTTTGTTGGTTAGTCGAGCGGCATGGTGCGCGATGGCTTGGTGGGGAACAGGATGCTCAACAACAGGGCGCTGGCATCGTCGTTGGCGTAGGCATCGGGCATGATGTGGCGTATCTGCTCGAGCGAGCGATACCCGAACAGCACCTGCGTGAAGGTGAGCGGCGGCATCTGAACGTTCGCCTTCGGACCCCACACTTCCGCTCGCCACGGCTCCACCTCGCGCAGTTGGCCCTTCTCGAAGCGCAGCAGCAGGCCGTCTCGGTAGAAGTTGAGGCGAAACTCACCATCGTGACCAGCCATAATCGAGTTCGCCAAGCGGCGCTCAAGCACCGGGCGAATGTGTCTGATGAAGGCTGGCAGATCGGGGACGCGCACGTACCAAGCATAGTGTGGCTTAGAGGTGTGATACCCTGACCCAAGCGCATCGTAGAGTGGGTGATGCCCCGCGAGCAGGAAGGTGATGCGATCCACATGCTTGGCTTCGGCTTTGAAGGACACGATATCATCGGCCTGTTTGGCCAAGCCCCGCATCAGGCTCGGCAGCACGGCTGGGTACGAATGCCCTGCGGTAAGCGCCGCACTGATCACGCTGATGTGGGTGTCCCAACGGTGCGAGTACACAAGGGTATAGCCAATCGCCTCGTTTTGCTGGTTGCAGATCATGTAGGCGATCCAGTGCGCGTTTTGGAGCGGTCGTACAAAACCGAGATTCCAACGCCAATACTCCTCCGGGATGACCGCCGCGATCATCTGATCGGCCTCTTCGCGGTTGTAGAGCTCCATCAGCAGCGGAATATCGTCGGTGGTCGCGCGGCGCAGATGATACGGCTCAGCCTCGCCCTCCTTGAGTGTCGGCAGATGCGCGGTGAAGACGGTTCGATCGCCATCAAGCTCGATCGCGTATTCATATCCAAAGATGCGATAGTAGTATGGGATGCCCGTGATCGCCTGCACCAAATCCCCTCGTGCAGCACTGCGGGCGTGAATCAACTCAAAGATCGAGCGGATCAGGCCACGATGACGGTAATCGGGGTGCGAGGCGACGACCTCGGGGCGACCGACCGTGAACTCAACATCTTCGTACCGCCAGGTATGGCTGAGCAGGTTTGTCGATGCGACGATCGTGTTGGTGTTGGTATCCTCCACCACGGCAAAGTCGTTGGCGCTGATCAGCGGATGCTGCCCACTCATACAGCTATCGACGTAGTGGACCACATTGACGTTGGTTGGCGCTTCGGCATTTTCGCGGAAGATATGGCTGTATAACGTGGCGAGTTGTTCTTGATCGGCTCGCGTCGACCAACGCACGACCAGACCGTTGCCCAAATCGCGACGGTAGGTCTGACTCGATGGATGTGTTTGTACCATTGTTGATCTCCTCTAGCTAGGCGATCTTATGCTCGCGTGTGGGCCGTAAGCCAACGTTTATCGAAGAGCGCCTCCGGCTGGCTTACGACGCCTAGTCGGGCGACATCGTTTCTGTGGCAAACAGACGCATCGCCCGGCGGAAGGCCGAGCGATACGATGACGAGATTAGCCATTGCGCTTGAGTTTGCCCGTGATCTTGGCGTAGCGCTCAGCGTGCGAAAAGACGAACAGCCCTACAGGGATCATTACGAGACCTGTGATGATCAACGGTAGAAGTGTTGACATAAAGACCTCAGGCACGCTGGCGCCCTCCAGCAGCGCGGCCCGCATGCCTTCGAGCATGTAGAAGGCGGGCGAGATGCGCGAGAGCGGCTGCAGCCACTCCGGCAACACGCTGATCGGGTAGTAGACACCGCTGATCAGCAGCACCAACGCTTTGATGATGTTGGTCATCTGCATGCCCTTCTCGGGCGAGAGCAGCGGCAGCACAGCGGCCAACATACCAAGTCCGATGAAGCTCGTGCTGCCCGCGATCAGGATCAGCACCATGCTCAGGAAGTTGGCTTGGCTGAGATCAACCCGAAAGAACAGCGATACGATCGCCAGGATGATGGCGGTGTGCAGCACGCCATAGATGATCGCGAAGGCCGACTGCCCCAACAGATGGGTCAGGCGCGAGATCGGCGCCATAAAGGTGTACTCGATGGTGCCTTCCCAACGTTCCCACTGGATCGCCTCACTCACCAAGTCAAAGACCATCGCAAGGTAGTGCCACACCAACGTGCCCACCATCAGGTATAGGATGAAGGTGTTGATCTGCGCATCGGACATGGCCGCGCCCGTGATCGAGCTCGATGCCTTGCCGATGAAGGTGATCGAGAGCGCATTTACGATCGAGTACGCCAACCAGACCAACTCCCAGGTCCAGTAACGTTTGATCAGGTTGATATTGCGCTCAATAAAGGCGTAGGTTGCTCGGATCTCACTGCCGAGCCGACCGCCAGGCCGAGAATATGTTGTCATGATCAGGCTCCTGTGTTCCGACCATACAGTCGTCGCCGGAAGATTGGTTGAAAGCCAACCGATGTATAGAGCCGCGTCGCGCCTGTGGGACTATCGGCATCGACGCTGAGCTTAACGATGTTGGCGCCATCGCGCTGTAGTTCGCGCATGCCCGCCAGCAGCAGGGCGCGACCCAATCCAATGCCACGGAAGTCGCGATGTGTGCCGAGCAGCCCGATCTGGCCTTCGCGTTGGCCGTGTGGCAGTTCAGGTTGGATGATCGAGCCCCACGAGAAGCCAGCGGCCCGACCATCGGGCGCGATGGCAACCAAGTCGTGTTGCGGCTGATAGTGCTTTGCGTTGCGCTCGTGCTCCAATTCTTCGAGCGTCCAGGGCTGGTTGTTCCAATGGTCGCTGAACGAACTGTTGAACAGTTCTAACCACTCCGCTGCGTTATAAGGTCCGGCCACGATGCGGAATCCTGTTGGCAACGAAGGCTCGCTCAGTTCGCCATCCAACGGACGCGCCATGCGGTAAAAATAGCGGTCGATCGTGAAGCCGTTCCGTTCGAACAGCGCAATACGCTCGGGGTCGTTCTCAAACGCGATGGCGCGTAGGCGCAGCGCTACCCCGCGCTCGCGGCTGATCGTCTGCGTGCGCGCATCGGCCCAAGCGATGATCTGCTCGCCAAGCGACTGATCGTAGTCGGGGTGCACCCGAAACCACACGAAGGTGTCGGGGTCTGGAGCCTGGTCGCTGATCCACAGTTGCGCAAAACCGATCAGTTGCCCTTGCTGATTGTCCCACAATTGCAGGTCGCGCTCGGCATCGACGCCAGGAGCATGGAACTCCTCGTCCAATCTCTCGACGCTGAACGTCTCGCCCTGCGGCGCAACCTGCTCGCACATAGTGAGGAACTGGCAAATAGCCTCAAGTTCGCTCGGACCTCGGTATGCGCGGCCCTGGTAAGCAATTGTCGTCATCTTGTTTCTCTTTATCACTTGATGCGAATGAACGATTCCTACGCCGCAATCGGGCGCTCATAGCGAACCCAGCAACTCTTGCGCTGAAAGCCCACCGACTCGTAGAGTTGAAGCGCGCCGCTCGGGTTATCGGCGAGTACGCTCAATTCGACGACCTGCATGCCTGCTGTTTGCAGACGCCGCATATTTTCCAGCAACAGGGCGCGACCCAACCCAAGGCCACGGTAGCCACGGCGGGTGCCGAGCAGGCCGATTTCGCCCAATTGCTTGCCTATGTTGGCGTTCTGTTCCGGATTGATCAGACCCCAGCAGAAACCTACCAATGTGCCATCGGAGGCCTCCGCCACCAGGTTGATATCTTGGCGATAGATCGGCTCGTTCAGGTAGTGCCGCACCAGATCGATCGTTATCGGGCTGGAGCCAGGATGATCGATGAACGACTGGTTGTACAGCGCGGCCCACGCCTCGGCCTCCGATTCGCCCGCCATCTCGCGGATGCTGAAGCCTTCGGGCACTTTCGGCGTGCTGATCGGCTCGGTGAGCGAGCGCTCCATATCGTACGAGTAGCGCTGAATGCTCAGGCCGAGCGCCTCGACTTGGGCGCGCGATGCCTGCTGTTTTTCGTTGATGCTTATCTCCAGCAGACCAGGCAATGATTGGCCGCTGAGCGACTCGCGCAGGCGCTGATCGCCCCAAGCGACCATATCGGCTTCGAGCGAGCCGCGCTCGCTCGGGTGCACCCACACGACCAGTGTGCCACGCACAAGTTCGGTGCTGATCTGGCGATACAGCATCGAAAAGCCTAGCAACTGGCCATCGGACTCCCACATCTGCAAGTCGTGGCTCAGATCGAGACGGGGATCCTCAAACTCGGCGCGCAACCGACCGGGGCTGCTGAATACACCGAATTGATCGACAGCTTCACATGTATTCTGAAGGGAAGCGATCGCTTCGAGATCCGCTTCGCCAGCATATGCTCGGGGTGTAAAGGTGGCAATCACAATCTTGCTCCTAAGAAGGCACAACAAACCTTGCGGTGGTTGTTGCCTGTACGAGTGACAGAGAGTAGCAGTGCCACGACCGCTATTCTGCCAAAGGAAGATGCCAGTGTGCACATGGCCTCACGCGCCCGATAAGCGGCTCTAGTCGGTTGCGCTAGGCTCTTTAACGATGTCTACATCGGGAGTGGGCGCACATAGCGGATGCTGCTGCTCTTGCGCCGGAAGCCGACCGACTCGTAGAGTTGCAGCGCGCCAGTGGGATTATCGGCGATGACGTTGAGCTCGGCGACCTCCATGCCAGCGGTCCGTAGGCGGTGCATAGTCGCGAGCAGCAGGGCGCGCCCCAAGCCGAGGCCACGGTAGCCGCGTCGCGTGCCGAGGATGTCGATCTCGCCCAATTGCCTGCCCGTGTTAGCGTTCAGGTCCGGGTAGATCATCCCCCAGCAGAAGCCCGCCAACGTGCCATCGGCAGCCTCCGCCACAAGGTTGAGATCTTGGCGGTAGATCGGCTCGCTCAGATAGTGCAGCACCTGAGCGTTCTTCCACGGACTAAAGCCAGGATGATCGATGAACGACTGGTTGTACATCTCCGTCCACGCCTCGGCCTCCGATTCGCCCGCCATCTCGCGGATGCTGAAGCCCTCGGGCACGTGCGGTGTGTCGATCGGCTCGGTGAGCGAGCGCTCCATATCGTACGAGTAGCGCTGAATGCTCAGGCCGAGCGCCTCGACTTGGGCGCGCAATGCCTGTTGCTCCTCGCGGATGCTCATCTCGAGGATGCCGGGCAACGATTGGCCGCTGAGCGACTCGCGCAGGCGCTGATCGCCCCAGGCGACCATATCGGCTTCGAGCGAACCGCGCACGTTCGGGTGCACCCAAATCATCAGGCGACCACGCACAAGTTCGGTGCCGATCAGGCGGTATATCATCGCGAAGCCGAGCAATTGACCGTCGACCTCCCACAGTTGCAGATCGTGGCTCGGGTCGAGGCGCGGATCGTCGAACTGGGTGCGGAGATCGGTGGGAGTGCTGTATGCACCGAATTGGTCAACCGCTTCGCAAGCGTTCTGAAGGGAAGCGATTGCTTCGAGATCCGCTTCGCCAGCATAAGGTCGCGGTGTAACAGTGGCGATCACAACAATTCCTCCTGAAAAAAGGCACAACAAAACCTTGCGGTGGTTGCCGCCTACGATGACTGGCGGGGGTAGCAGTACTGCGACTGCTACTCTGCCCGTAACGTATTGCCAAGCGATGGTTTAGGACATGGAATCGTCGCTTGGATCGAGTTGTTGGACAAGACCGGTCAGGCGCGACGGGCCGAAATCCTCACGCGTGATGTCCATCAGCATGCGGTCGTAGCGACGGCCCGCGAACAGTTCACCGCCACGAATACGCCCCGCCACTTTAAAACCGGCTTTGAGGTAGGCGTGGTGCGCCCGTACGTTGAATGCCACATGCCAGAGATAGATCGTGTGAAGATTCAGGAACGTGAAGCCGTAGTCGCAGATCAGGCGCACGGCCTCGGTGCCGTAGCCCTTACCCCAAGCGCTCTTCTCGCCAATGGCGATGCCTAGCTCGCACACACCGCGCTGATGCACGATATTCATCAGCGAGACGCTGCCGATCACCTGTTGGTTCTCACGCACGACGATCGCAAATGTTTTGTCGGGGCCACCGTGCGCCACGCGGTCGTACCACTCCTGCTCCTGCTCGATGGTGTACGATTGCCCCACTTGGCCCAGGTAGGTGGTGAGTTCGAGATCGCTGAACCACCGCGCATAGAGCGGCACATCTTCGCGGCGTACTAGGCTGAGAAAGATTCGATCCCCTGGCACAACTTCGGGTCGCCAGGTTGACTCGGCATGTGGCTGATCCATGGTTATCCCTCTAATGTGCTCTGCGGACGCTACGATGAGCGTGTTTACGACGTTCGGCACGTTTACGGTCAAGCGCTTCGCTGCCGCCGAAACGGTGCTCGCGGAATTCACGGTTATGATTGTTCGCTGGCCCGACTGCGCGTCGGGTCGGCGTTGCACTCAATTGCTCTTCCCAATCCTGCTGTTCATCCAACTCAGTGAGATCTTCGATGGTATGCAGCTTAATCGGAATGCGTGGCATACTTTTGCGCTTCCTTCTGAGGCGCAACAGTCGGGAACGCGCCTCTACTATGTCGATTGAAAACCACCAACAGCGAACGTGGACTGATCAGTGAATACTTCATCCGACATATGCCACCTCCTTGCGTTTCACTAACTGCCGAACATCGTCTCAGGCCGACATCGTGAGCGTTTTGCGCTACTCTCCCTCGCGCAACCGCACGTAGCTATCGTAGCGCTCGGGATTGATATGGCCTGCTTCGAGTGCGGCGCGTACACCACAATCTGGTTCGTGAATGTGTGTGCAGCCGCTGAAATAGCATTCATCGAGATAGGGTCGGAACTCGCGGAAGCACCAATCGAGTTCGTCGAGCGGAAACTTCCACAGGCCGATCTCGCGAATGCCGGGTGTATCGGCGACGTAGCCGCCTTTGGGCGAATCGATCGGGATCAACTCGGCGACGGTGGTGGTGTGGCGACCCTTGTTGACTGCGTCGCTCACATCACCAGTGGCGAGCTGCAAGCCGGGCTGCACAGCGTTGAGTAGGCTGCTCTTGCCCACGCCCGATTTGCCGGTCACCACGCTGATTTTGCCCGCCAACTGCTCGCGCAGTTCGGCGATGCCGATATGCTCCCGCGTGCTCGTATAGATCACCTTGTAGCCGATCTGCTCGTAGACGGCGAACAGCTCGCGCCCCCGTTCGAGCCCCACAAGATCGACCTTATTCGCCACGATCAACGTTTCGATTTGACTAGCCTCTGTCAGCACTAAGTAGCGATCAAGCATGCGCGGGTGAAACTCCGGGTTGGCGCAAGCGAACACCAACAACGCCTGATCGACGTTTGCTACGAGGACATCTTCCTTCCAGACACCTTTGGAACCTGCGGCCCGTCGTGCAAGCTTGCTTCGACGAGGTAGTACCGATTCGATCGCGCCATAACCTGGCGAAACCTGCTTGACTTCGACAATGTCTCCGATCACCGCGATATCACTCGATTGCCGCTCCTTCTTGAGGCGGCCCCGCAACGAACATTCCAAAATGCCTTGTTCGGTCTGAACCCAGAAGAATCCACTTTGTGCCCGGAGGATAGTACCTTGCAACGTTATGCTCCTTGTATGCTGCCACTCTCGATGAGCTTACTCTTCGACTTCGAAATCGTCGTCGAGGCTCTTGCCGGTAAGCGTGAGAAACACATCTTCCATCGTCGTGCTGCCGTTGCGCCCGATTTGCGCGCCGATGGTCTGTTTGAGGCCGCTCGGTGTATCGAGCGCCACAATGCGACCATCGTGAATGATAGCAATGCGATCGCACAAGCGATCCGCCTCGTCCATATCGTGCGTGGTCAGGAACACGGTTGTATCGTGCTCGCGGCGCATCCGCAGGATAAAGCGCTGGACATCCTGCTTCGAGCGCGGGTCGAGGCCCGTGGTCGGCTCGTCGAGCAGCAACAGCACGGGTGCTGTGAGCAAACCACGCGCGATCGCCACCTTTTGCTGCATACCGCGCGACATATGCTCAAGCGGCTCGTATAGGCGCTTCTCGCTCAGCCCAAGCTTGCGCAGAATGAAGATCGCCTGCTGGCGTGCTGCAGCGGCTGGCAGATCGTAGAGCCGCGCCGCATACATCAAGTTCTCGAGCGCCGAAAGCTTTTTGAAGAACGATGCCTCAACGCTCACGCGGTTGATCATCCGGCGGACGATTCGCTCATTACGCTGTACATCGTACCCGAAAACGCGAATAGTGCCACTATCGGGGAGCAACAGTGTTGAGACCAGGCGGATCAGAGTCGATTTTCCAGAGCCATTCGCGCCCAGCAGCCCAAAGATCTCGCCCCGTCGCACGGTGATGTTCATATGATCGACGGCGAGAGTCGTGCGGGCTGCATTCTGGGCACCGAGCTTCCAAAACGGCTTCTTCTGCGAATCCTCCTTGCCGAACCGTTTTACTGCATCGACGATTTCGAGCGCAATCTCTCGCTCATCCGTAAGTGGAGATTGATGGTCTATCTCTTCGATGGAGGAATGCATTGTGATCACTGGTTTACCTTTCCCCTCTAAACAGGGCATCGAGCAGAGCATATCAATGCCCTGCTCGAATTAGTTAGCTTCAATCGATGATTGTTGGACCGATGTGAACATGGTTACTTCGGCGCGCCCGTAGCGCAGCAGACCCATGCTCAATTTAAGCAATACATGCCCGAGGCCGCGAGCTGTATACTGCAACATCGAAAGGCGAATCGGCATCCATTGTCGATTGATAGATGAGCGCTCGGCGCGTCGCAATTGGTCACGATACTGTTCGCGTGCCATCATCGCATTTATTTCGGAGTGGTACATTGTTGTGCTCCTTCAAACTCTTGCTAGTTCGATTGACAGACCGACTCGGTGGAGCATGGTTCACTATCGTACACGCGTACTTCGAGGTGTCGTGCCCCAAGGATATCGAATGCGAAATTGATCAAGCGCTCGATCAAGGAACTCTGATCATCAAGCATCGAAGCTGGTACTGCAGCGTAGTAATCGCTTTTTTCAGGTTGCTGTGTATGATTGAGCGAGCCATCAGGGTTTTGAATTATCACGGTGATACTCCTACATCCATCTGTTACTTCGTCCGTCGATAGACCCGCTGTGCAATCAAGAATCAGAAAGGCCGCGGGCTCCGGCGCTCCGCGGCTTTTCGAAAAACGAAAGCCGTGAGCGTTGCAGTTCTGTCGCCCACGGCCGTTAGCTCAGTATATGCTGAATGTCAGCTGAGGAGCCTTCGGAAAATGGGCGCAGTATGGCCACGATCGAAACCGCCGAGCGGTGCCAGGAGCACCGACGCGGTGAAGCCCGTGGTTTGGTTGAGCTTCATGGTCATGAAATCCATAACTACGTTCCACCTTTCTTCGAGAATTTCAGGGCGTAGACCCGCTTTGGGTTACATACGCTATTTCCTACGTGCTGTGCTAGCATAGCACGCGGCCCCTCACATTGTCAAGCAGGCATTCTTCAGACTTTTGGCGTATATTGTCGATGTTGTGCTTGTATGTGTATTTGGCGTTGCAATACCATTTGCGGCGGCATGCTTACGCATCCCGGCAATGCAATTCGATGCCGAGGCTCTTGGCGGAGAACCTCGGCATGCGTATAGGGATGCGGGCGCAGTGGCGCCTAGTTCTCGCTTGTCTCTGCGCCGAGTTGCCAGCTCGTTTCGATCTTCGGGGGGTTGACCAAGGTTTGGTACACTACGCAGTACTGCTCGGTCTTTTCGCGGAGAGCCGCCAACTGCTCGGCGGTGGCCTCCGGCGCGACGATCTCGAAGCGCGTGCGGATCTGCTCGAAGCCCACCGGCACGTCCTTGCGGATGCCGAGCGTGCCCGCGAGGTCCATATCGCCATCGACAATCACCTCGATGCGCTCGAATGGAATGCCCATTGCGGTGGCGACCATCTGGCAGGTGATTTGTGCGCAGGCGGCCAACGCGCCCAACAGCAGGTCGCCCGAGCAAGCCCCGGTGCCCGCACCACCCACGCCGCTGTGCGCCTGCGCCGCGTAGATCGCTCGGCCCAAATCGACCGAACACGACATCGCATTGTCGGCCTGACTGCCACGGGCCGTGAGCGTGATCCGCGAGCTATTCGGATCGCTGCGGTATTTATCTTTCAGCGGCTTTTGGATCGCACGCAGTTCCATAGATCCCCTCCTGTAATGCTGGTGAATGCAATGCGTGGATTGTACGTCTTCTTGCTTTGTTGGTCAACAAAGTTATGTTTGATGGTTACGACTTTCGATGCTTGACATATGATGATTGCATGTGCTACAGTGACCGCCAGTTGAATACAACGACACTGAAGGTGAAGAAGTAGACGCCTCACCGAGCATCCAGCGAGTCGAGGAGAGTGCAAGCTCGACAGCCGGTACGCGCCGAAAGCCCCACCTGAGTCGCCGCCGAGGCTGCAGTGCAGATAAGGCAGGCCGGTTGAGTCCCCCGTGATCGGGACGCGCCCTCTCCCGCCAATGTGCGGGCGGCGGTGGCAGAGTGGGCGCTATGGCGCCAACCGAGGTGGTACCGCGGAATCTTCCGTCCTTGAGCAGTTGCTCAAGGGCGTTTTTGTTTTTCTGATGCTACATGTGATTGAGGAGGGTTGTAATGGATGCCAAAACCTTGCGTCAGCGATATCTCGATTTCTTTCGTGAGCATGGCCACGCCGTGATCGGCGGCGCGCCATTGATCCCCGAGCACGACCCTAGCGTGCTGTTCACGACCGCGGGCATGCACCCGTTGGTGCCGTTCCTGTTGGGCGAGGCGCACCCGGCGGGGCGGCGTTTAGCGAACGCTCAGAAGTGCCTGCGCACCAACGATATCCTGGAGGTCGGTGACGATGTGCATATGACGTTCTTCGAGATGCTGGGCAACTGGTCGCTGGGCGATTATTGGAAGCCCGAGGCGTTGCGGCTCAACTACACGCTGCTGACGGAGCGGCTGGGCCTGGAGCCGGAGCGCCTGCACGTGACGTGTTTTGTGGGCGATCCGCATGCCCCGCGCGATGAGGAGGCGGCGGCGATCTGGCGCGAGCTTGGTATTCCAGCGCACCGTATCACGTTTTTGCCGAAGGACGACAATTGGTGGGGGCCTGCGGGGGCGACCGGGCCATGTGGCCCCGATAGCGAGGTGTTCTACGATACGCAGCCTAATGGCCCGCCGGGCGAGAATCCCAGTACCAACCCGCAGCGCTTCTGGGAGGTCTGCAACAACGTGTTTATGCAGTACGATCTGCAGGGCGATGGCCGTTATCTGCCGTTGCGGCAGCACAATATCGATGTGGGCTTGGGCTTGGAGCGGGCGCTGGCGCTGCTGCAACGAGTCGATTCGCCCTACGAGACGGAGTTGTTTCTGCCATTGCTGCGCCCGGTGTGCGAGTGGGCGCGCGATCCGCAGCCGTTCGCGCTGCGTGTGATCGCTGACCACACGCGGGCGGCGATGATGCTGCTGGCGGAGGGCGTGCGGCCCGGCAATGTCGATCAGCCCTACGTGGTGCGGCGGTTGATCCGGCGCGCGGTGCGTTACGGCCACACCATCGGCATCAACGGGCCGTTCTTGGCGCGCTTGGCCGAGCAGAGCATCCCCCAGTTGGCAGACTTGTATCCCGAACTGCTGCCGCAGCGCGAGGCGATCTGCGCGGCGCTCGACGATGAGGAGCAGCGTTTTGGCCGCACGTTGCGGCGCGGTGAGACGGAGTTCAGCAAGGCGATGACGGGCATTGCGGCGGGCGGGGTGTTGCCGGGCGAGGTGGTCTTCCGCTTGTACGACACGTATGGCTTCCCGGCGGAGTTGACGCAGGAGTTAGCGCAACAGCAGGGCGTGCAGGCCGACATGGCGGGTTTCGAGGCGGCGTTTGCGGAGCATCAGCGCCAATCGCGCGAGGGTGCGGCGGGGCGCTTCCGGGGCGGTTTGGCCGAGCGCAACCCCGCCACGACGCGCTTGCATACGGCGACGCATCTGTTGCACGCGGCGCTGCGCCAAGTGCTCGGCCCGCACGTCGAGCAGCGCGGCAGCAATATCACCACCGAGCGCTTGCGCTTCGACTTTTCGCACGGCGAGCGCCTGAGTGAGGCGCAGTTGGCCGAGGTGACGGCGCTAGTGAACAAGCAGATCGCTGATGATACGGCGGTGTCGTGGAGCGAGATGTCGCTGGAGGAGGCGCGACAACTTGGGGCGATCGGTCTGTTCGAGCAGCGCTACGGCGAGCAGGTGAAGGTGTATCGCATCGGCTCGTTCAGCATCGAGGTGTGCGGTGGGCCGCATGTGGAGCATTGCGGCGAGTTGGGGCGCTTCCATATCGTGAAGGAGCAGGCGGTGGGCGCTGGCGTGCGACGCATTCGGGCGGTGCTGGTCGATGCGTGAGGACAAGTTGTGGATGCCGCGCTCTGTCCATCCTAGTGCGCGTCAGCGTTTGTGGATGTGGTGGGGTAGCCGAAGCGACTGGCCTTGAGGCAGCGGTTGCGCTTCTTCTACCCCACATTACTGCGCGAGAAGGAGGTGGATTTGCGGTTTGAGCCTACGTGCCGGGGAGGCGTCCGGTTTCGAGGGAGCGCAGCGCTGCGCCGCATAGGAACAGACAGACGAGCGCATAGACGAGTTGTTCGGTGCGGCCATCGCGCCCGCGCATGTAGGTGTAGGTGCCCGGCAGCGTGAGCACGGCGATCAGGCCGTAGAGCACGTGGATGCTGTGGCGCGGGGCCATGAATCCGCCGATCCAGAGCGCGACGCCGATCAGCGATTGTGCGAGCATCAGGAGTTCGCCGATAACGAGCGCGCCGAAGTAGTGATCCGAGACGCTCTGGCCGCGCAGGTAGTTGAACAGCCCCCAAAGGGTCATCGCGCCGAAGAACAGCAGGATGGTGAACAGCAGGCGCGCGTGCATCATCAGCAACCAACTCATACGACCCCCTGATACAAATTACAGATGTCGTTAAGCGGGCATTCGAAGCATTTTGGCCGTTGTGCGTGGCAGATGCGCTTGCCATGCTGGATCATGTTGATGTGGAAGGCGTAGATGGCTTTGGCTGGCAGGGCGGCTTCGAGTTGACTATGGGCGGCATCCGCGCTGACTTTCGGGCCGATTAGGCCGAGCCGTTTGGCGATGCGATAGACATGCGTATCGACGGGCAGCGCTGGCTTGCCCAAGGCGAACAGCAGCACGCAGGCCGCCGTTTTCGGGCCGATGCCCTTGAGCGAGGTGAGCCAGGCCCGCGCTTCGTCGAGCGGCATATCGTCGAGAAAGTCGAGGCTGAGCGCGCCGTGGCGTTCGAGGATGCTGTGGAGCGTGTTCTGGATGCGGGGCGCTTTGATATTGCCCAGCCCTGCCGGTTTGATCACTTCGTACAACTCGGCGGTCGGCGCATCGAGCACGGCTTCCCAGGTGGGGTAGGTGGCTCGCAGTCGCTCGAAGGTGCGCCCGCTGTTGATGTCCGAGGTGTTCTGCGAGAGGATCGTCAGGATCAACTCGTCGAGTGGCGTGCGGCTCGGTCTGAGCCGACGGGGACCGTAGACGGCGATGAGGCGTTGGTGGACGGCCAGGGTTTTTTCGATATCGGCGCTGCCAGAGCTTGCTGCCATAGTGGTTTGATGTTCACAAAGCCTTGCTAGAAGAAGGGCGCATCGCGGTGAAGCGTGCGCCCTAGTATACCGCAGTTTGCAGATGCGCTTGGCGTTAGGGGCCAGCCTCGCCCCGCGCGATCACTTCTATTTCACCGATACCTGCGACTTTGGCTCCGTAGAAGGTGCCGCTCACATTGTGCAACTCCACGCGCACAACGCGGGCCTTCACATCGTTGAAGGCGACTTCGGTGCCAACCAGGGTGAGCGCTCCAGCGGTTTTGCTGGTGATCTCTTGGGTGGCGTTGGCGTCGCTGTAGAGCCGCACGGTCGCACTGCCGACTGTGATGCTGGAGTTGGCCTCGCCACCCGGGCGGATGCTGTAGAGCCGCACGGTGCGCACGCTGACGGGCACGGGGAAGGTGAGTTGCACCCACTGACCGTTCGCGCTTTGGTTCGGGTCGCTGGTCCACGAGCGCCAGATCTCGCCTTTCATCACTTTGCGGTCGTTGACGCCGCCATTGTATTTCGGGTCGCGGGTGGACGAGACGGTGACGCGGGCGCCGGGCGCGAGGTTGGTCCATTCGGCGTCGGCGGGGTTGGCGGGCACGGGTATCATCGTGTGGCCGGCGTGGCAGCCGAGGCAGCGCACGGTGGTACCGGGCCGACCGAAGTTCAAGCCTGCGACGTGCGCCGCGCCCCTCTGATCGTGCTGGCCCGTGAGCGGCACGCTGCCATCGCTGCTGCGCAGTTGCTCGAATAGCGGCAGGTTGGCGGGCGCGTTCGTGTCGCGCACCGCGCCGTTGGGTGCCACGGGTAGCGTGCCAAGCAAGATCGGCCAATCGCGGTTGGGGAACGAGCCGGGACTGGTGCGCTGATGGTCGAGATAGAAGCGGATGCTGCTGGCCGAGCCGACCGGCGGCGCGCTGACGATGTCGCTATCGACGGGGGCGTTGGCGTAGACGTTGAGCGCATCGAACACGAAGGTACCGTCTTTGTTGTACGGCCCGGCTTCGGTGGGCGGCAGTTGGCTCGGCGTCTGCGTCACGCGGTCGGGGATGATCGGCGGCAGCGGGCGTTCTCGGATCAGCCGAGCGCGCAGTTCGGTGGTGCCGGGGTTATCGTACAGTTTGACGCGGTTATTGCCGTTCATGTCGGCCATGTAGATGCCGTAATCTTGCTTGATGTCGGCGGCCCAGGAGAAGATGATCTTGCCGTTCGGCAGCACATCGGGGTCGGTGACGTAGTTGCCCTTGTAGATACCGAACGATGTTGGATTCGATGGATTGACATAATTCGTGCTCAGTTCGGTGATGCCGAACAACGGCTTGTAGAGGCCGGGGCCGCGTGTGTAGAGCCGTAAACCGCCGAATCCGCCCGCCTCGGTCATGTTGAACATCGGGTAGAAGTTGGCGATCAGTTGACCGTTGGGCGTGAACGCGCCGCCGTAGATGTGGTTGTTCGATTCGTTGAGGCTGGTGCCCGACCACATGGCGAGTTCGGTGCCATCGGGGTTGATGGTGGCGGCCTGCCAGGCGTTGCGCCACAGCAGATCGCGGTTGGCGTTACTGCCGTCGATCTGGCGGTCGCGGTTGGCGCTCAGGCCGTCCTTCTGGATGTAGCCGCCGTTCGGATCGGGGACGGTGGAGAGATCGTTGAGCGCGAAGCGGTGGTTGCGCCACCAGCGCGCATAGACGATCTTGCCTGTTATCGGATCGACCAGGGGGCGATCCGCGCCGTTGCGCTCAGCGGTGATGCGGTGCAGTTGGCTGCCATCGGCCTTGACCACGTAGAGGTTGGAGGTGCGCACGCCGCTGTATTGGGCGAACGAGGGCCAACGCGTGGAGCTAAAGACGATGCGGCCATCGGGCAACCAGACCGGATCGGTATCATCGTAGGGCATGAGGGCGTCGGCGGCCTCGCCGAACTGCGACATATTGAGGTTCTGGTCGGTGCGGGTGACTTGGCGCAAGCCAGTGCCATCGACGTTGATGGTGTAGATGCGCCACGCGCCAGGGTTGGTGTTGGGGCCGCGCGAATAGTTGCCTGCGGGCAATCCGGCGAACACGATCTTCTTTGCGTCGTAGGAGACGTCGGGCGCGTTCACGTCGATCAGGTTGAGCGAGGCGGCGGTGGGTTTGCTGCCATCGATCAGCACGCGCACCTTGCCGTCGGGCTCCAGCACGAGCAACTTGCCGGGCGAGGCGACGCGGAAGCGGCTGTGCGGCCCGACGCCGGGCAGATCGTTCGGCACGTCCCAGTAGATGCTACCGTTCGGCGGGATTTGACGGGAAACAAAAACAATTGCGTAACCGTCGGTGAGGTGGGCGGTGCGAACGTACGGCAGGTAACTTGTGCCTGTGGCGACACTGACACTTTGCGAGTTGCTTGGGATGGTGGAGTTACCGGCGAGTACAATGAGGAGAGTACAGAACAAACCAAGAAAAATGCGTTTTGGTGTTGAAATATGCATGGGGTTGTCCTTTCATAATTGCTGATTATTTGGACGCCCTTGTCTCAACAACACGAGCTACTATAGCAGAAATGATGTGCCATGTTAATGAAATAAGCATATCAATTTGAGGTTATTATTTCTTGAGCGATTTTACCTTTCATCGTGCCGGATAACGTATTGTTGGGGTTGTTTAGGTCTAACGTTGGGTTTTTAACCATTACGACGAATTGTAGTTTTTTACCTGAAGGCAATAGCGCATACGCTTGAGAGGTTATGTACAAAATCTACGTTAACGTGTATTAGTATGCCCTTTTCTGTTTCTTCCCCGAAACTGGACCACTCAGAACAGTTTGAGTTTTGCCCTCCATCCAAAGGCTGATTGACACTTTGAACATGCCCCCATACAATCAGGGCAGTCTTTGACCGTTGAGCAGGCCCCTATGTTGACGAATTCACTGTCAATTCGCGCTATCAACCAACAGCAATCTCAAGATTCCTCTTGAGATCTGGCTTGCTGTTGCTTGTAGAGCGTTGAATATCCGCCAGATCAGTCGATCTGGCGGGTTTTGTTTATGGTGTCTTGTGAGGAGGAGCCCCAGGTGGATGTTGCGTTGTTTGTACGGGGAGTGGTGATCGGGGTGTCGATCGCTGCTCCGGTCGGGCCGATCGGCGTCCTGATCATTCGACGGACGCTGGCGGAAGGGCGCTTGGCGGGCTTTGTCACGGGCTTAGGTGCGGCCACCGCCGATGGCTTCTACGGTGCCGTGGCGGGCTTCGGCCTAACGATGATCTCGGCCTTGTTGGTGGGACAGCAGTTTTGGTTCCGTTTGGTGGGTGGTCTGTTCTTGTGTTACCTGGGCCTGCGCGTGCTGCTCGCTCAACCCGCTGAGGAAGCTGCGGACGCTCCTGCGCCAAACCTGTGGACCGCCTACGCCTCGACCTTCCTCTTGACGTTGGCGAACCCAATGACGATTATCTCGTTCGCGGCGGTGATGGCTGGTGTTGGCGTTGGCTCTGCTGGAGAAACCGGCGATTATGGCGCTGCTGCCCTGTTCGTTGGCGGTGTATTTATCGGTTCGGCCCTGTGGTGGCTGTTGATCAGCTTTGGGCTCGATATGCTGCGGATGCGTGTCTCGCGATCGCTGATGCTGTGGATCAACCGTATCTCGGGGATTGTTCTCCTTGGATTTGGTGGCGTTGCGCTTTTAAGTCTGCTATCATAGTAGTATCGGTCGATCGAATCTGTGGTATGCTCTAAATGATCCGCATATTCCAACTTGATTAGGCAGCCAGGTCCGCTGCTGCCCTGTCCATGAAAGACCGTTCTATGAGCTTCTTCGACATAGTGTCGCGAGTTCGATCGTCGATTCCTCATAAGACATCGACGGTTGGCCAAACACAACGTTCGTTTGCCCTTATTGCCGATTCAGAAGAGGCAATTAGGGCGTTGGTTGGGCGTGTCGTCAGAGAGTTCGAGCTTCAACCCTTGTTCGCCGAGAGTGAGGAGCAGATCGCTTCCCTGACAGCGCAATATCGCGATCATATTGCTTGCGTGTTGCTTGGCGATGTGTTGCCTGCAATGAACATCATTGGAGCCGCCAACTTTGTTCGCCAAGTTGCCCCAGAACTGCCTCAGATTGCGATGAGCGGCCTGTTGCCAGTTCCCACCACGAACCAACTGCCGCTAAAGTTGTTCGCATTCTTGCCCAAACCGTTCAGTTTGAAGGAATTGCGGCGCGTGCTCCAGGCTGTGCAAAAACATTTACCCAATATTGTCAGACAAACCGATTAGTTTGGTTGCTGCGGACTGTTGACATGAGGCTGGTAGCTTTGCCACGTGTACAAACGCCAGCCTCCTTCTTTGCGTTCAAATGTGGCTTGATACAGCGCACGCTCTGGCTGAACCTCATCGGCAAGACCTCGCCGCTCCACCTGAATCACCGCCTCGGCGGAATCCCCGGAGATCGCGATCTGCATCGGCGTGAAGCGCAACTCGGCCAGCAGTTCCTCGGTTGTGGCGGGCAACTGCGCGGCGAGTTCGGGCTGCGCCAATGTTGCCGCAAGCGCCGCCTCATCGCCGAGCCGAAGCGCACGCGCTTGCGCCTCGATCTGCGAGATGAGTGCTTGGTAGTCGCGTGCGAGTGGCAGCGTGGCCGCGCCATCCTCCGCAAGACTGGCCTCGATCGCATCGAGCAGCGCAGCCGCCCGATCGAGTTCGCCCTGTCGTAGTGCGGGCTGCACCGCGCCGAGCATCGTTTCGAGCAGAACCGCCCGTGGCCCGCTCGCCGTCTGCAGGAACAGCCGCTTGCTCGCCTCGTCCCAACGCTGCGGAGGCGGCGGCAACTCGCGGGCCGCAGGGTCGAACATTTCTTGATAGCTGCGCATCGTATCGAAGAAGCGCACGGTCAATTCCCAGGCCTGGCGCTGCTCATCAGTCGGCTGAATCATTGCAAGCTCAGCGAGCCAATCCTGTTCGAGCTGTTCTAACGTGCGGCCCGTTGGTTCGATCACCTGCTGACGGTCGCGCTCACAGAAGGTTGCGACATCAACGTCGTGCCCGCCCCGTTGTGGACGCTGCGCGGCGTAGATCTCCCGAAACGTCTCCAAGCCGTACCTGCGAATCAGGAAGCCGGTGAACGACGCGCCCTCTTGGTAGGCGACCTCGTGCTGCGCGGCATAGAAGTCGTAGCGCAACTCGCACAGCGGCACGTAGCGCTCGCTCTGCGCCAACGCCGCCGCCCACGCATCGATCGGCACGATGCCGTAGTGCCCGCCCGCCGCGTACACCGCCACACCCTCGCCAAGCAGCCCGCCCACCTCGCGATCCTGTGGCAGCAGCGCCGCGCCCAACGCGTGCGTCAACTCGTGCACCAAATACGACCACAACTCCACGCCGATGTAGTTGCGATCCAAATAGTTGATCAGCAACTGGCCGTTGTTGTAGGCCACGCCGCCCTGCCAAAACACGCGCGGCAACAGATAGACGGAGATGCTGATCGGCTCGGTGGTGCTGATGACACGGCTCGCCTGCGCGAAACTCTCCTCGGCCACCACGGCGATCCGGTCGAGATCGCGGGCTGCCGCGCTGTTCGGCACCGCGAACAGCCGCATGTGCGGTGTAGCCCGCTCCTCCCACTCCAACGGCGTAGGCAATGCCGTGGGGAGCGGCTGCTGCAACGCCACCAACGCCTCCGGCAGCACCACGCTCCCCGCTTGGCGGTACGTCTCGCCCCGCGTATCGCGCACCGCCCACCAGAAATCTAGGCGCGTGCTCGTCGCATCGCCAACGAACCACGCATCCTCGGTCGGTGTGATCGTGACAGTCGCGCTGATCTCCCGCGCGCCGCCGAGCGCGATGCTGCGCGGCGTGTAGCCATCGGCGGCATCGAACCACAGCAGCGCCTCGTCGGCACCGCTGGGCACATCGCCGCTCAGCGAGAACGTGATGGTAATGGGGCTAGCGTTCGCCGAGACGCTCAGCGTTGGGCTTGGGGTGGGCGTGACAGTGGGAGTTGCGGTTGGGGCAGGTGAAGCGGTGGGAGTAGGCGGCGCAAGCGTCGCAGTGGGTTGAGGGAGGGCGGTGGCGGTTTGGGGTGACGTCGGCGCGAACGCGGCGCGAGGGCGCATCGCGAACAGCACCAGGATCAGCGCCACCCCACAACTTACCGATATCAGCAGGATTTTCGCCCACGACAGCCGCACGGCGCATCATTTCTGCTAGGGTGCCGGGCTTGGTTCCGAGAGTAACGTTCCCGAGGCCCAGCCCTCCGTGTCGGCGGCAACCCCTTCGCCGCCGCGATTCGCTGCGGGTTGCGTGACACGAATACGGAACCACGTACCGCCACCCACGTGCTGCTCCTGCAAGAACGTAATCGTATCGCCGGGCCAGATCAACCCAATCACCTGACCGTTCGGCGCCTCTTGCCGCAGATTACCGCCATTGATGACCGTGCCCACGCCCAAGATCGGCTCGGGTGTTGGCAGTGCAGCGATAGCCGTCGCCGTGCTCGCCGCGATCTGCGTCGCCGTCGCCTGTGCTCTCGCCTCGGCGGTCTGGGTCGCAATCGCTATAATCGTCGGCGCAACCGCGGTGTTAGTAGCATTGATCGCCGCGATCTGGGTATTCCGATAGATTAAGCCGAACAGCACGCCACCGCCGATCAACAACAGGAAGACAAGCGTGATCAACACATTGACGAATGCCCGTAATGGCCCGCCACGGCGGGGCGCATTCGGCGCAAACAACTCATCCCAATCGCTAGGACGGATTTTAGCTGGCACGTGTCCTCCGCAAACGTAATTGCAAAACGAAGGGTGAATGCTGCGCAAACGATGTGACGAAGCGCGTTACTGCATCCTCAATTGTAAAAACAACGAGCATACTCTAAAAGTATAGCACTGCTGATCATACGATGTAAAGAGAAATACAGCGATGATACGATGCTCGATGGTTGCTACAAAACCTTTTTCAGCCAAAAAGACAAGCTACAGTTGAGAAAACTCCTACATCCCGCCCAACGATTGGTTCAAGTCCCTCATCTCTTGAAGATGCAAACACCTCAAGCGTGTATGACCGTAGCGCAATGCTTACTACATCCGCGTCTGCTGTTGCCGATACACCTGATACTCAGTCACAACCAACTGCAAAAACCGATCGATCTCGCCACCCTGCGGCACCCCGAGCCGAGCTTGAAGCCCGCTCGCAAGCTGACTGCCCAAACGCAGCCGTGCCTCACTCCCAAGCTCGTTACGGCGGCTCAAAAACTCCTGAATCAATTGATAATCGCGATCGTTCAGCACATGGATATTCTCAAGAGTCAGCTTCACCTCACCGCGCCCATCAACACCCACACCCGCGACGCTCGCTGAAGCCGAACTGGTCGGCGGCACCGCCGCAAACGCAGGCTTCGTCAAACTCTCAAGCGTGACAGTACTGCCCTCCTTGATCACCAGCGTGCCAGCCGCCAGATCGCCCAGCCGCCGCGCTCGTCGATCAATGAACATCGTAATCACGCCGATGCCGTAAAACGAGGGCAAGAAATCGATCGCACGGATCAAATTGCGGATCGCCGAACTCGCGAACGTGATCGGACGCCCGCCCTCGCGCACAACGCGCAAACCCAAAACACGCTTGCCCAGGCTCTGGCCGTTCCAAATCATCTCAAAAATAATATAGTAACCCCAGAGGAAGCAAAAACTCAGGAAGGTAGCGATCGCCGCGAGCTGGGAATCGATCAAATCGAGGTTTAACCTATTCGAAAGAAAGAATTGAAACACGCTCCAGATAGCGATTTGAAGCACAATAATCACAAACGAGTCAATAATCGCCGCCAAAAATCGCGAACCAATCCCTGCGATCGTATAAGCAAACTCGATATTTTCAGGAGTATCGATGGTATAACGCTCTTCCATATCCTCCGCACGCCGATGCTCGCGCACCGGGCAACTTGTGCTCCTTCCTAATGCAACAACGTATCGATACCCTAAGCGCGCTCGGCATCGTCGGGCGGAACTGCGCGCCCTTGACGAACGGCATCGCCGAGGTGAGCCATATCATTCACCACATCAATCGACCACTCGCCCTGCTCACAGCGAATTACGGAGATCGAGGTGTTACCGATATGTAATGGACGAGGCAGCGGGTCCAACTTATCGCGGGCAGCGTGCAGCAACAGCGCGCGGATGCTGCCACCATGGCTCACCAGGATCACACGCCCCTGAGGCCACTCCTCGTGCAACTGCTCAACCACCGCCACCATTCGGTCGTACAAATCCGCAAAACGTTCGCCAGTTCGGCCACGGCGCACATCCTCACCCGACTCCATCCGAGCGTACAGGTCAGCATCGCGGGCCATCACCTCAGCATGGATTAAACCACTCCACCCGCCCACATCGATCTCGCGCAGCGCCGGTAGACGCTTCGGCTCAAGCTGCAGCGCCGCGCCGATCGCGCTCGCAGTCTCCCACGCACGCTGCAAATCGCTGCTATAAATCACATCGAAGCGGGTGCCTTCATTGCGGAAGCGTTGGGCAACCAATTGCGCTTGGGCGTAGCCAGCCTCATTCAACGCGATATCGGTATGCCCCTGCCAACGCCCTTGAATGTTCCAAGCCGTCTCGCCGTGGCGAACGAGGTAGAAGATAGTCATGCCACTCCCTTGTAATCTCTCTGCCTTTGAGTATAGCATCTCAACGCGGTAGAAACAAGAGAAAACGCCCCTGTATTCGCACAGAACTAGCCACAATGAGCAGAGATTTGCCTTATGGCAGAGCCTATCGTCATCATCGACGAAGATGTAGCATATGTTGAGAAAAGATCGTGTCGTCAACTCAAATGCCCGTCGCTACGGGGAACAACGTCGTGCACAACGTGTGCGCGCTCGGGCAGATATGGCGCTACGCGCCACAACGCGCGCACGTTACGCGCTGCTCCGCAGCGCATGGCTGCGCCGCCTTCACGCCTTGGCGATGACAAGGTGACGCGCCAGACAAGGTGACAAGGTGAATCGGCTAAATACCGCGTTATATTCAACGAAAAGCATTGTCATCTCGAACGGTCGAAGCCCTGAGCGAAGCGAATGGGGAGAGATCTCAAAGTCCAATACAATGTAGTGCAATGAGATTCCTCACTTCGCCTAACGGCTCGTTCGGAATGACAATGAGAACTGTCAAGCACGTATAAGACAATGTTCTGACAGGGAGACTTGGTAAGCAAATTACGCAGACCACACTGCCAATCGCCGCCGAGCGTGTACCCCACCCGCACCAGCGCGACGTACGACAAGGCATAACCACGGGCGAATCAAACGAGGTGGCCTTCCACTTTGGGGGCCAGGGGCGATAATCCCCTGGTCGGGGTTTCCAAAGGGCCGCGACCGACCCTTTGGGCCTGCGCAGCAGCGTACGATCTCGTGGGAACGTGCATGTTCGCGTATAGCGCATCCGACGTTCTCGCGAGATCATTCACAACCTACACCCACACCCGCCGAATGGCGTACTCAACGCCACCGCAGGCGAAATATTATCCCCGCAGCACCGCCCGAATCCCCAAAAACAGCGGGATCTCCTCATCCGAAAGCTGCTCGGCATGCGTCCGCTGGCCTTTGCCTTGCCGCACAAACGTTGGGATCTCGCGGATCTGCTCGATCAACAACCCCTGTTCACTTAAACCATTCACATACATCTCCAGCGGACGGTGATAACTGCGCGTCGCACCCCGATCACCATACCGCTTCATCGGCGGCATCAGCGGCGTCAAATACCGATCCACCCGCCGGAAGCGCAACCGCCGATTGGCATCCCACCCCCAACCGCTCTGGCGCGGCACCCGAAAGCACGGATGCGTCATCAGTAACACCAGCCTCCCGCCCGAACGCAACGCCCACGCTGCCGAGCGCAACGCTGCATCGAGCGGATCGATATCCTGAATACTCAACATAAACACCACACCATCGAAACTGTGTGGGCGCAACTGCGGTATCCCCTCCAACCGCGTCGCATCGCCCAACAGAAACGTGCCATGCGCGCCGTGGTGCCGCCGCGCAAACGCCAGCATCCGTGGGCTCGCATCCACGCCCGTGTAGTGCGCCCCCGCCCGCGCGATCTGCGGCGCAAGCACGCCAGGGCCAGCACCCACATCAAGAATCTGCTCATGGGCCGTAGGCGCCAACAGATCGAGCACCGCAGGGATCGCTAACTTACGGTGGTGATCGCTGCCCTTCTCGCCAACCCATCCGACATACCAATCGGCCACCGGGTCCCAGCTTGTTGATGTATGTGAACGCTTTGAACGCTTGATAGTCACGACAATGCCTCCTCGGCAGAGAACGGTGGCAGGAACGCCACCCAACAACACCCCCAATACGAACCCCCGAACGACCCGCACCTCGCGTGCGGCTGTGACCAAAATCAGTCATCGTGTTCTCCTCAAACGAAAAACAAAAGCCATGGCATATGCACCTGCATACGCCATGGCCAACAAAAAACCATGAGCGATCGCGATGATCACCCATGGTCGAGAGACTATATTGAGCTAAGCTCCAGCGGGTTTACCATCGCAGCAGGTGCTTATGCCGGAACAAGCGCAAGCGCCCACCGAACATGCACATCACAACTGCGATATTCGTAACACCCACAGTAACACCTACAACTAACGTGTGAACTATCGGTACAGTAGCATAGATCAAGAACGACACCATCGGTCAAAAGGCCGATCAGCATCTACTTGAGTTCATCCAAGCGAACACAAGAATCTAAACAAATCTGTGCAATCTGTGGATGAACAAATCCTACCGCCGCCGGAAGCGCCCCACGATGCCCTTCACACGGGCCAGTGTGCTCTGCAACTCCTCCAACCTCAACACCGAGGCCAGCGCCATGTAGGCCATCATCGCCACGCCCGACGCCACCGCCAGCCAGGCCACCAACGGCACAAAATCGCTGGTCCACGAATACGTGGTATCGCCAGCCTGCAAACTCGGCAGCCACTCTACTGAGACCTCCTGCAAGCCGAACAGCACCACCGCCACCAGCACCGTGCCCAGCAGCATCACCCCCACCGAGCGCCAGAACGACACATTCAGCCCGCCCAAGCGTGGTCGCAAGTACGCCAGCAACAGCAGCATCTCAAGCGTATTGGCGATGCTGAAGCCCAATGCCAACCCGCGCAGCCCCGCGCCCACACGCAGCGCCGTCCAGCCCAGCCCGATATTCAGCGCCACCGTCACAATACCGATCTTCACGGGCGTGCGGGTGTCCTGCATTGCGTAAAAGCAACGCACCAGGATCTCGGCAGCCGCAAAGGCCGCCAAGCCCACCGCGTAACTCGTCAGCGCCTCGCTTGTCATCATGCTCGAATCCGCATTGAACTGACCGCGCTCGAACAACACCCGCACAATCGGTAGACTCAACACGCCCAAGATCGCCGAGGCGGGCAGCGCCACGAACAACACTTGACGCACCGCCCCCAACACTGTTGTCTGCAACCCAGCCGTATCGCCAGCCGCGTACAGCCGCGCCAACTGCGGGAAGATCACCGTCCCCAGACTCAGCGCGATCAGACCATGCGGCAGCATCATCAACTGCAACGCCGAAGCGTTCGCCGTCACCGCGCCATCGCCCAACTGCGACGCGAAGCTCGCCGTCGCCACTAGGCCGATCTGCCAGGCCGACTGCCCGAACAGGCGCGGCCCCAACAGCCGCCCAACCTGCCCTAGCCCCGGCGTCCCGATCGCCAGCGAAGGAGCGTAGCGCCAGCCCACCTTCAGCAAGCCGGGCACCTGTATCAGCACAAACAGCAGCGCGCCCACGATCACGCCGCCGACCAAGCCATAGATGCCGAACCAGTGCGCTACTAGCGCCCCGCCGATAATCCCGAAATTGTACAGATTCGAGCCGACCGCAGGCAGCGTGAAACGGTCGAACGACTCGAGCGTCGCTTTGGCCAATCCACCCAATCCGAGCAGCGCAGGCTGGATCAGCAGCAACCGCAGGATAAACACCGTCAGGGCGCGCTTCTCCTCATCGAAGCCGCTGCCGACTGTCAGCGCCACCAACGGCTCCGCAAACAGCGCGATCAGCGAGCACGCCACCACCAAGCCGATCAACACCCAGTTCAACAACGTATTGGCGAGCCGCCACGCCTGATCCAGTTGCTGCTTGGTGAGGAACTCGCTGAACACCGGAATAAACGCCGATCCCAACGCGCCGCCCGCAACTACCAGGTAGATCAGATCGAGCACGCCGAACGACGCCCGAAACGCATCGATCTCGTATCCTGTGCCAAACTGGTGTAAAATGATGATGTCTCGAATCAGCCCCAACACGCGGCTGAGCAGATAGCCGCCAGCAACGATCAGTGTGTTCAGAAGCGCAGCGCGAGCCGGGCGCGCCGCAGCAGAAGAATTTGATGAAGAAGTCATTTGCGCAGTAGAGGGCTTTCTGCTATAATCACCCGTCGATATGCCTTTTGGTTTTTACACAACAAGTTTATCCATTATAAAAGAGGAGTGCCGCTTTGGCGAACACGAAGTCAGCTGAGAAACGAATCCGCTCGAACGAGCGCAAGCGCCTGCGCAACCAAATGTACCGCTCGCGTGTTAAGACTATGATCCGCAAAGCCGAGCAGCTGATCTTCAGTGGTCAGGACAGTGCTGAGGCCGTGCGCGCAGCTATTATCACGCTCGATAAAGCAGCAGTGAAGGGCATTATTCACAAGAACAATGCCGCTCGCCGCAAGTCGCGCCTGATGAAGAAGCTCAATAATTACGTGGCGCCTGTGGTTGCTGCTAAGCCAGCCCGCAAGTCGACCCGCGCCAAGGCGTAGGCCAGCACTTACACGCGAACCATGCAGAAAAGGCCGTTAATGCGGCCTTTTTTTGTTGCCATACACCCTCCCGCCTCAGGATCAGCCAGCATAAAGGAGCAAGCGAATGGACGAACATTCCAAAGCACAGATCGGCACACGGGCAGTTTGGGCAGGCGACGATGCTGCATTAGCGTTTGATGCCACTCAAGTGCCCGTCGTTCACAGCGTTGCGTTCGGGTATCCCGACCTCGATACCTGGCTCGAGGTTGCGCAGGGCCATCGCCCGGGCCACATCTACTCGCGCAACACTAACCCCACCGTGCAGGCCTTCGAAGAAAAAGTACGCCTGCTCGAAGGCGCCGCCGCCGCCACGAGCTTCTCGACAGGCATGGCCGCCATCAGCAACACCCTGTTCACGCTGCTGGCTCCCGGCGACCGCGTCGTCTCGGTGAAGGACACCTACGGCGGCACGAACAAGCTCTTTCTGGAGTTCCTGCCCCGCATCGGCGTGGACGTGGCGCTCTGCGACACCGCCGACTACGACGCCATCGAGGCCGCCATCGCCGAGGGGTGCCGCGTGCTCTACCTCGAAACACCCACCAACCCCACGCTGAAAGTGCTCGATCTGGAGCGCCTCGCCGCAGCGGGCCACCGCGTCGGAGCTACCGTTGTCGTCGATAACACCTTCGCCACGCCGATCAACCAGTTGCCGCTCACGCTCGGCGCCGACCTCGTGCTGCACAGCGCCACCAAGTTCCTCGGCGGCCACGCCGACGCGCTCGGCGGCGTCGTCTGCGGCCCGCCCGACTTGATCGCGCAGATCTACCACTACCGCGAGATCACCGGCGCAACGCTCGACCCGATGGCCGCCTACCTGCTGCTACGCGGCATGAAAACCTTGCACCTGCGCATCCGCCAGCAGAACGAGAGCGCCCTCGCCATCGCACAATTCCTGCAGAGCCACCCAGCCGTTGAGCGAGTCTTTTACCCGGGCCTGCCCACGCACCAGCACCACGATGTCGCACAACGGCAGATGCGCGGTTACGGCGGCGTGCTCAGCTTCATGCTGCGGGGCGGCTTCGAGGCCGTGCGCCAATTCCTGCCGCAGTTGCGCTACGCCCATCGCGCCGCCAACCTTGGCGCAGTCGAGACCGTTGTTGGCCCGCCTGCCACCACCAGCCACGTCGAATCCAGCCCCGCCGAACGCGAGGCGATGGGCATCCCCGAAGGGCTGATCCGCTATTCAGTGGGTATTGAGGAGACTGTAGACCTGCTAAACGACTTGACGAACGCGCTCAACAGCGTGATCTAGGGGATTAGCGGCAGAGCTCGGCCACCAACATCTCCAGGCCGGCCTCTGCCTCGATGCGACCCGTCTTGGTGGCCTGGTCGAGTTCGAGCATACGGTCGTGCAACAGCACCAACTCGGCATCCGAAAACCCACGGGCCTGATCGATCGCCTTGCGCACCACAAACGGGCGCTGGCCCAATTGCGCGGCGATCTCATCGGGCTTGAGGCGCTGGGTCATTAGGTCCTTCACGCCCAACAAAATGCGCACCTGTCGGGCGATCATAAACAGAATGTACGTGGCGGCTTGGCCATCGGAGAACAAGCGCTTAAGGCTTTGTAATGCCGCATCGCGCCGCCGCGTACTCAATTCATCGATAAACGCGAACAAGTTCTGCTCCTGCCCGTCCTGCACCATCAGCTCCACCTCGCTGGAACTGATGCGCCCGCCACGGCCTACGTAGCTCGCCAACTTGCTCAACTCGTTCACCAACATGCGGCTATCGTTGCCCACATAGCCAACCAGCCGCTGCGCCGCCTGCGGGTCGAGCCGCACATCGAGTTGTTCGGCCCGCTCGGTCAACCAACGCAGCAGCTCGGACCCCTCGCGGGGCAGGAACTCGCGCACCTCGCCGATCTTCTTGATATGCGTGAACAGGGCGTTGCGCTTATCGAAATCCTCGTTCTCGACAAACACCAAGTCGCAGGTCGCAGGCACCCGATCCAGGTATGCCCGCATCTCATCGCGTTCCTTGCCAGCCTTCTGGTGCTTGAGCAGATCCGAGACGATCACCAAACGACGATCGACCAGGAACGGAAACGCCTCGCATGCCGCGATCAGTGCGTCCAACTTCAGTTTTCGACCCTCCAACGTCGTCACATTCAGGTCGGCGAGATCGGCGGGCACCGTGGCCTTAATCGCAGCAAGCGCCTCACTGCGGCTATATTCATCGGGGCCGTAGAGCAACTGAATCATGGTCGTGTCTTGCGCATTGGGGTGAGAAAAAAGGTGCCCTACCACTAGCGTGAGTAGGTATGTTTCGAACCTGCATAGCAGGTGGGTGCCCGCCCGTGAGTATCCGCGGCCCGCCGCGTAGCTCAACTATATGGAACTAGGCTCCCAAGAAACATGGTGTTGGTTCAAAACAACTTCCTACCCACACATCTAGCGTAGGGCAAGCGGAATCTTAGCATAGTTGGGCAGATTGCGCAAGTTTGTGCGAGTTTTGAGGCATCTCTGTCACTTGGCAGACCCCTTAGTAGTTTTTGGAAAGATAAGCCACGTCGTCAACTCCAACTCCTGTCGCTGCGGGCGATCTCCGTCGTGTACAACGTTGCGCGCTCGGACAGGGTGGCGCTGCGCGCCAAAACGCGCGCCGCCGTACTCGCGGCGATCATCGCCTGGCAGTGCCTCGCAGCGCCTCGCAGCACAACCTATGGCCATATGACTATTTTCAGGAATATAGTCACTGATGGATGAACGACGCGATTCCGCATTTCAAGCGATACCAGTATTACCACCGCAAGTGGTGTCAAAGCGCTGCGCGTAGCAGCGCTTTGACACCACAAAAAATGTAAAGTACCTTGCTGCCGCAGGCGAAGACGGCATTGTTTTTTAAGTTCTTTGCTGTTCTCATTGTCATTTCGAACGAGCCGCCAGGCGACGTGAGAAATCTCATTGCTCTGCATTGGAGTGCGCGTTGAGATCTCTCACATTCGTTCGAGATGACAGCGTTTTTCGTTGAATCGGAAAGTATGAAAAACATACAAAACAGAGCAATAACGGCATTTCAATTGTAACTACTTAACCAGACTTGGTACGATGCTTATAGAAAACCTAATCTGTGAAATCTGTGTAATCTGTGGATGATCAATCGCTCCCTTTCGGAGAGCCTTGACTGCCCCTGCTTTAGAAAATATGTACCAAATACAGCCCGAAATCGGCCTCGCATGCTGGAACAATTTCAAAATCTCAGCGTCTTAGCCATACAGCATACGTCTTTTTAAGGGTGGAGTAGATGCATATGCGATATCTGCTACTATTGCTTCCATTACTGTTCGCCACGGTACTCCCCGCACAGGCACAATCGCACGTTGCGCACGTTGCGCAGGTCGATACCAGCGCGTATCCAACTGTGACAGTCTACGTGCGGGTTACAGATGCCTCTGGTACACCGATTGGTGGCCTCACAGCGCGCGATTTCACACTCACCGAAGATCAGCAGCCCGTCACCATCACATCGTTCGCGGGTGGCGGCGCCGAGTCGATCAGCACCGTACTGGTGATCGACCGCTCCGGCAGCATGGCCGATAACGACAAGCTATCGGGTGCCAAGAGGGCCGCGCAAGCGTTTGTCGAGCAGATGCGCCCAGGCGACCGCACCGCGCTGATCGCCTTCTCCGACGAACCTGAGCTGATTCAGGGTTTCACCAGCGATACCGCAGTGCTCGAACGGGCAATTCGTCGCATTCGTGCCGATGGCTCCACCGCCCTCTACGACAGCATGATCGCGGGCATCCAGCAACTCGAGAATCAACAAGGCCGCAAGGCGCTGCTGCTGCTCACGGATGGCCGCGATATCATCAGCGTCCAGGACCCCAGACCAGCCAGCCGCGCCACGATCGAGGAAGCCATTGAGTTCGCCAACTCCAAGGGCATCGCCGTGCAGGTGATCGGCTTGGGCGAGCGCGGCACTCGCGATACCTTCCGTGGCATCGACGAGCGCGTGCTGGAGCGCATCGCCAAGGAGACGGGCGGCGAATACTTTTACACGCCTCGCGCCAGCGAACTCGCCACACTCTACCAGCAGCTTTCGCAGGGCATGCACGAGGAATACGTGATCTCCTACCAAAGCCCGCGCCCCTACTACGACGGCACCCGCCGCGATATCCAAGTTTCTGTCGGTGGCGTGTCCGCCGGGGGTGGTAGCTATGTCGAACGGCATATGATCAACGTTCAATCATCGCCCATCGTCGGTTTGGCGCTGCTCGTGCCGGTGTTGGGCTTGCTGTTGCTGCCAGGCGTTATGGCGCGTCGTTCAGCACGCAGCGGTGCGCGCCAACCCGCGCCCGTAGCTCCCGTCGCAGCTACCGTGATCGAGGTAGCGCAGTGTCGCTCGTGCCAAGCCCCGCTCTCCTCGCCCGATGCGAGCTTCTGCACCGAGTGTGGTGCGTCGCAGCGACCCAGCGAAGGCCCAACTATCCTGAGCACTCCGCAGCCCGAGCGCCGCCGCTTCTGCGATCAGTGTGGTCAGCCGCTGCGTCCTACGGCACGCTTCTGCGCGTCCTGTGGCACCGCAGCGCCGAGTGTACAGTTGGAGGCCCACTCATGAGCAAGCGTCTGCAAGTGTACTACAGCGCCGTGTTGGGCGCGCTCGGCGGCCTGTTGGGCTGGTGGATTATGGGCAGTTTCCCGACTGGCGCTTGGAACATCTGGGTGGCGTACCCAATTGTCGGCGCTGGCTTGGGTCTGTGGATCGGCGCGTGTGTGGCCGTCACCGATGGCGCGCTGATCAAGCGGGCGCTGCGGCCTGCCTTCCTTGATGGGCTGCGTGGCGCATTCTCCGGCGCGATCGCGGGCCTGATCGGCCTGCTGCTGGCCGAAGTGATCTTCCTAGCCTTGGACGCCGGGTTCGCTGGTCGTGCGGTGGGCTGGATGCTGCTCGGTGGTAGCATCGGCCTGGCCGAGCCGTTGTTGCGCCGACAGCGCCACCGCGCGCGCTACGGTGCGTTGGGAGGCTTGGCTGGCGGTCTGATCGGCGGCCTGCTCTACGAGGGTCTGACGCAACTGTTCCTGACGCAGAGCGGCCAAGCGCAGATTGTGGTCGGCGGCGTGGGTTTGATGCTGCTCGGCGCGTGCATCGGCGCGCTGATCCCGTTGGCTCGCCAAGTGCTGGCCCGTGGCGAACTGCGCGTGCTCAACGGCGAACAGGCGGGCCTAGTGCGCGAAGTGACCGATACCGCTTCGCTGGGCAGTTACGACGGCTGCGACCTGTACCTGCCCGATAAGGCTATCGCATGGCGGCACGCGGTGGTGAGCCGCACCGACACAGGCTTCGACCTGCGGGTGCTGCCCGAGGCCAATCAAGCGGTGGTGGTGGATAACCAACAGGTTGCGCCCGGTCAAACGCTCCCCTTGAAGAACGGCACACGCATCTGGCTCGGCGAAACCGTTGTGGAGTTTGTGGGACGCTAGAACGCAACACCTTCAATGTGCTGAGAACGCTGATGAGGTCGCTCTGCCTGTGCAGAACGACCTCATTCAACAAACGCCTCAATAGTGCCTCGATACTCGCCGTAACAGCGCGATTCGCTGGCGCTAGAACTCGATCCACGTGCCCGCTTGCTCGGCTGCGGCGCGTTGATAGACATAATGGGCTGCCGCCAGATCCTCGATCGCCAATCCCAGCGATTTGAACAGCGTAATCTCGTTCTCATCGGTGCGTCCGGGCCGAGCGCCGATCAGCAGTTCGCCTAGTTCAGCGCGAATGTGATCGGGGCCGATGGCGCCTTCCTTGGCGGCGAACAGATAATCGCCCGATTCGTTGAGAGTCGATTCGCGCCGATCCACAAACAGGCTCGCCGCTTGCATAGTGGCCGTGTCGATCTCGCGGGCGGTGCGGATACTGGAGCCAACCGCATTGATGTGAGCGCCGGGCGCGATCCACTCGCGGTTCAGGATCGGCTCGCTGGAGGTGGTGCTGGTCACGATCAGGTCGGCGCCACGCACCGCTTGTTCCACCGTCTCCACCGCCTCGATCGGGAAGTCGTACTGCTGCGCTGCCTCGGCGGCGAAGGCTTGAGCATGCGCAAAGCGTCGGCTAGCCACCCGCACGCGGCGCAACGGGCGCACACACGCCATGGCTGCGAGGTGTGCGCGAGCTTGCACGCCAGAGCCGAGAATGGCGAGATCGCCAGCATCGGCGCGCGAGAGCAGACGTGTCGCCACGCCCGAGACGGCAGCGGTACGAATGGCGGTGATCGCCGAAGCGTTGATCAGTGCCTGCAGTTCGCCTGTCTCGGCGCTGAACAGCAGCACGCCGCCCTGGTGTGCATCTTTGCCGATCGCGGAGTTGCCGGGGAATACACAGATCGCCTTGAGGCCGTAGATGGCTTGCTCGCCCGAGAAGTAGCTAGGCATGGCTGCCATCACGCCCTTGGCCGTGGGTGGTTGCACAACCATACGCAACGGTAGGTAGGCCGTACCGTTGCTGAGTGCTGCGAGCGCATCGGCCATCAGGTCGATGCAGACATTCATCGGCAAGAGGCCTGCAACTTCATCGTGGTTGAGGATCAGGATCTTCATTGCACTACCTTTGAGCATTCAAACGAGGATTAGATGTGGATACCTGCAGATCCTAATCCCGAGTTACCGATAGAGATAGATTGTTCGAAGAGCGCTGCGATTTGGTTGCATTCCTCTTCGCGTTGTTCGACGTTGAGCGCGCCCATACAGGTCGAGATATGCAGGTCGGTGAGGATCCGGAAGCGGCTTGGTGACGAGGGGGTGCATATCACACAAGCCAATGCCGAGATCGCTCGGTTGGTGCCCTGCTTGGCAGCGTCGTAGCGCAGGCGCTCAAGCCCTTTGAAGATGTGCTCGGTTTGTAGGTGTTGGTTCGGACAAGACCATCAGGTCGATCCGTCTGAACGTATGCCTAGCCCTGTAAGTGAAAGCCCGTGTGTGGCTCTGTGTAGTACCAACGCACGGGCTTGAGATTACTCTGTCGTTTCGACGGTTTCGGTTTCGTCCTCTTCTTCGTTTTCCTCGTACCAGCGCGCCAGGCCGCCTACCATCATTTGGGCCAGTAGCGGCGTCACGGCATCGCTCATCACGGTGAGGTACGCGTTATAATCGATCGCCAGCGCCTCTTTGTACTGCGAGTTATCGACGAAATATGGCAAGAAGCGGCGCACTTGCTCGGCCATGGCGCGGCGCACCCGCGATGATGCGATATCGAGCACTGCGGCGCGTAACCAATTGCTAAATGCTGGGTCGTCATCACTCTCAACAACCGGCGGTTCGCCGTGCTTATCGAGCACAGACTCGATCAACCAATCATCGAACTGAAGCGGCGCAAAAATGGGCTGGCGGAACAGTTCGATGCTAAAGCGATTGGCAGCCTCGGGATCTGCCGATAGTTCCTGAGCAAGGCGGCGATGCTGTTTGAGCACTTGACCAGCATTATTAATGCGCTTCTGCTCGTCGGGTGTGGGGGGTTTTTCGAGCCAAGTGCCTTCGGTAGCCGTCAAGGCTGCAACGAAATCGGCCTGCTCGCGGCGCTCGCGCTTGGCGCGTGATTTTCTGCCCATACCTTCCTCTCGATTGTTGTTGTAGTGTGAACCGATGACGGCCAGTCGGTAGCGACAGTGAGCCAACGCACTTCGCGTTGGAAGTATTGATGTGCTCCTCTGGGTCGGATGCCTATTGTACCAGTTGTCACCTTATGTGCAAGTCGGAATCCGCTCGTGATCGGCTCTTTTTGTGCCTCATTTCTACCGGAAGGAAGTATTGGGCTGCGATTGGACCAATCTCGTCTACTACAGTGATGTGTAGATTGTTACGCTATCGCCGCCGATACGCTCATCGGAACGCTCACCGCTCGAAGGTGCGGCCTCCTGTCGAGAGCAGATATGCCCACGATTGGTACGGCAGGCGCAGGATGATGCGATCCTCTAGTTTGGATTGTGTGAGTGCCATCATTCGGCAGAGCAGCGAGACACCCTCTTGAATGCGCAAACAGGTTCCGTCGGCTGAGTTGAAGAACGGCTCGCCCGGTAGGCGCCTCACCACCAGCGTGATGCCTTCTGGTGCTGCGCCGATCGGCTGCACGCTGTAGAGGCCGATATTGCTCATGATGATGATGAACAGCAGCAGTAGCACGCCGATGATGATCAGTTTTGGTAGAATGCTGCGCTTTGTGGCGGGCGGCGCGATGACTTCGGTGGTTGGTGTATCGGTGGTCATTGTGTACTCCTCTGTATGGCGATTGTTCCGAATACAGCGTACAATAGCAGTGCGTCCACAAATGCGCATCTGTTGGGCCGCGCAGCGCGCAACCGCCCGGGTTTGCGCAGCCGTGTGACGTTTGCGCCGCACTATGGGGAGCAACGCGGGCATGCCAGGCGAGGGATGGGCACAACTGGCACTTTTTCTCCCAACCCCTATGAGCGATGGGTTGATACCATATCCGAATGATTGATTACAGGATCAGTACGCTTGCCGAATACTATTTCTTCGGCGTTAGACGTAGCATTCTCAGGGAAGGTGGTGTCGATGCGCTGCTACGCGCAGCGCATCGACACCACAAAAAACGTCAAATACCTTGCTGCCGCAGGCGAAAACGGGTTTGTTACTGACACAGTCCAATCGGATTTGGTATGAGTAGGCGTTTTTGGGCATTGCGACGGGAAACGTTTGGAACAGCGCGAGAAGTGTTATAATGGCAGCCTGATAGAGATATTTTCGATCCTGTAGCCGAGATTCAGCTTTTCCGATGAGGGGCATTATGGAATATGAAGTGACGATCGGGCTAGAAGTGCACGCCCAGATTCTCACTCAGTCGAAGATGTTCTGTGGCTGTAGCGCCCGGTATTGGGATGCCGAGCCGAACACGCACGTCTGCCCAGTGTGTATGGGCTTGCCCGGCTCCTTGCCGGTGGTGAACCGCCGCGCCATTGAGCGGGCGATCCTGACGGGCTTGGCGCTAAACTGCCGCATCCAGCAAGATAATGTGATCAGCCGCAAAAACTATTTCTACCCCGACCTGCCCTCCTCGTACCAGCGCAGTCAGTTCGACGATCCGCTGTGCGTGGGCGGTTGGGTGGAGTTGCAGGGCGAGGGCGAGACGCGGCGCATCGGCATCACTCGTGTGCATATCGAGGAAGATACCGGCAAACTGACGCACGCTGACGATGGCTCCTCGCTGGTCGATTACAATCGCGCTGGCGTGCCGCTAATGGAGATCGTCTCTGAGCCAGATATCACCTCGCCGGAAGAGGCGCGACGCTACTTCCAGAAGTTGCGCCAGATCCTGCTCTGGATCGGCGTGAATATCGGCGATATGGAGAAGGGCGCGCTGCGCTGCGACGCGAACGTTTCGCTGCGACCGCGCGGCCAGAAGGAATACGGCTCGAAGGTCGAGATCAAGAATATGAACTCGTTCCGGGCCGTCGAGCGCGCCCTGGCGTACGAGATCGAGCGGCAGGCCAAGGAGTTGGATGCTGGCCGCAAGATCCCGCAATCGACGCGCGGTTGGGACGATGTGACCGGCAAGACCGAGTTGCAGCGCATCAAGGAGAGCTCGGACGATTACCGCTACTTCCCCGAGCCGGATATTCCGCCGCTGCACGTGACTGCGGAGTGGGTCGAGGAGTTGCGCGCTACGCTGCCCGAGTTGCCCGATGCTCGCCGCGCGCGCCTGATCGAGGAGTACGGTCTTACGCCGTATGACGCCGAGACGCTGACGATCGAGCGGGGTGTGGCCGATTACTACGAGCGAGCTGTGGCCGCGGGGCGCTCGTTGGGCGTGACACCGAAGGATGTGGCGAACTGGGCCACTGGCGAGTTGTTCCGTCTGTTGAAGGAGACGGACGAGGAGTTGGCCGATGTGGAGACCCGCTTCAAGCCGGAGTACATCGCCGAGGTGCAGGATCTGATCACGAAGGGCACCATCACCCGCACGAACGCCAAGGAGGTGTTCGAGATCAGCTTCCGCACAGGGCAGGCGCCCGCCGAGGTGGTGGCCGAGCGCGGCCTGGCGCAGATCGGCGCGGGCGATGCGCTGACAGCGATGGCGCGCGATGTGATCGCCGCCAACCCGAAGGCGGTCGCTGAGTATCGCGGCGGCAAGGTGGTGGCGATCAAGTTCTTGGTCGGCCAGATGATGCGGGCCTCCAAGGGCCAAGCCAATCCGCAGGCCGCTCAAGCCGCGCTGGAGCAAGTGCTCAGCGAGTAACTGTTTCGCTGTGGTGAGATTAGGGAAGCTGGTGATGCCAGCTTCCTCTTTTTTGTGGTTTGATGTACTACTTCACCCCAAAAAACGCTGTACAATACTAACCATCAGGCATCGTGCTCAGCGATCAGGAATCGTATGGATGCAGTAATTCTCACGGAAGGGCTTACGAAACGGTTTGGTGAGCGGGAGGCTGTGGCCGATCTTAACCTCAAGGTGCATGCTGGCGAGATCTTCGGCTTTCTTGGGCCGAACGGCGCTGGTAAGAGCACCACAATCGGGATGCTGCTCGGCCTGGTGCGCCCCACCGCAGGTCGGGCCATCGTGTTGGGCTACGATATGCAGCTTCAGCCCGCGCCCGCGCTCAAGTCGGTCGGCGCGATGATCGAGGTTCCCGCGTTTTACCCGTATCTCTCGGCTCGCGATAACCTGCGGGTGTTGGCGCGCGTGAGCGGCCTGCCGGATGCGCGGGTAGATGCGGTGCTCAAAATGGTCGAGTTGCACGACCGTGCCCGCGATCCGTTCAAGAGCTTCTCGCAGGGCATGCGTCAACGCTTGGGCTTGGCAGCGGCGTTACTCCACGAGCCGCAACTGATCCTGCTCGATGAGCCGACCAACGGCCTCGATCCAGCTGGCCAGCACGAGATTCGCGCGTTGATCCGCACATTGGCTCAGAGTGGCCACACAATCTTTCTCTCCAGCCATATGTTGAGCGAGGTTGAGCAACTGTGCGATCGGGTCGCCATCCTCAAAGCAGGCCGTGTGATCGCCGAGGGCAACGTGGCCGAGTTGCTGCGGCGCGGCCGCGGCCTGCTGCTGCGAGTCGCTGGCGATGCGGCGGTGGCGCTGGAGGTGCTGCGGGCTACGCCGTGGATCGCAGCCGTCGAACAGCAGGGCGATGCGTTGCTGCTCGATGCGCCCGCCGAGCGGGCCGCCGAGATTTCGATGTTGCTCGCGGCAAAGCAGATCGCGGTGGCGGAGTTGCGCACGAATGAGACGCGGTTGGAGGATTTCTTCCTCGAGGTGACCAAATCGTAGTTGATAGGTTTGCGGTATGTTGCAATTGTTTCGTGCCGAATGGCTCAAACTCACCAAGCGCCCCATGACCTGGATTCTCTTGGCGATTTTTCTGGCATTATTGGTCTTGCAGCTCGCCAGCCAGTTCTTTATCGCCCATTTGGCCTCGGCGCTGGGTGTCGATAGCGGCACAAGCGCGCCGCTCGAAGTGCAACAGGCCGAATGGCTGCGCCGCACATCCTTCCCGGGCTTATTCGGCAGTGTGTTCAGCCATATCAATGGGCTAGGCGCGATCTTCGCGGTGATCATGGCGGCTGGCTCGCTGGGCAGCGAATACAGTTGGGGCACGCTGCGCACCCATTTGGCCCGCAATCCCAACCGCACCAGTTTTTTCCTGGCGAAGTTGCTGGCCTTGCTGGCCTTGCTGGTGGTTGGGATGGTGATCTCGCTGCTGGTTGGCTCGGTGGTGGGGATGCTGCTGGGGTTGCTCGTCGGTGGCGTGAACTGGCCTAGCCTCGGCGATCTGGCGCTGCTGCCGCTGGCGATCCTCCGCGCGCTCTACGTGCTGCTGCCGTATGTGCTGCTGACGCTCTGCTTCACTGTGCTGGGGCGCTCGCTCCTGGTGGGTGTTGCGGGTGGTCTGCTCTACTTGGTGGCCGATATCGGCTTTGGCACGCTAGCGACGCTGCAGATGCTGGGCGGGCTGTGGCAGCAGATCTACAACCTGACGATTCAGCAGAATATCAACACGCTGGTTGTGCAGAACAGCCACGCCTTCGGTTTGCGCCCCGAGTTGCTCACTCCGCTCGATCTCGCCTCGATGCCTGCGCCCTGGCTGGCGGTCCTGATCATCGCGGTCTACTGCGTGAGCTTTTTGGCCACGGCGATCTATCTGCTGCGCAAACGTGATGTGGCGGGCGCTGGCTAGCGAAAGTCCTCTGCTACCTTCCGTTCGCCTCGATCAGCAATACGATCGGCACCGCATCGAACGAGTCGATCTGGACGTTCTGTGCGCCCGCATCCACAAACAGGCCTGTTGAAGGCCCGCCGTCTAGGTTCAGCGCTCGTTCGATCTCCATATCGCTCTGACGCAGCCAATCGCCAAGCTCGGTGAGCGTGAGTGTGCTGGTTGGGCTGACGATCAGCAGCAGGCGGCCCTGTCGGTCGAGTGCGACTGCGCTGCGGCGCGCTCGGTCGCCGTTGTCTTGGAACGGGGCGCGTTCGCCACCTGGGAAGACTAACATCGGGAACGATTGCAGCGCCTGGCTGAATTGCTCATTCGGGTCGTAGGCCCGCTGGCTGAGCGCCCACAACTGCACATTGCCCGCCTCATCGACCGCCAGCATGCCGCCAAAACCCTCGTAGCTCGCCCCGCTGGCCCGCCCATCGCTGATCACCAGAGCGGTGGCGGCGTTGGTCTCCGAGAAGAAACTGCCGTTGATCGCGGCGAGCGGCTGCCGTTGCTGCATCCAGGATCGCATCAGGAGCGGCTGTTCGGGCGTGTAGGCCACCCGAAGGCGCACGCGCGCCAGGTCGAACCGCACAACCGTCAGCGGGAAGGTCTGCTGGCCGAGTGGTGAAGGCAGCCGAAAGTGCCGCACCTCAACGCCGTGCGAGCCTGCTTGCCAGCCCGTATCGCTCGGTTGGGTAGTGTCGGTGGTTGGTGCTGCGGTCGGCGGCAACTGCGCGATGGTGGGGAACAGGGTCGGCACCACGCGCGTGACGACGGGTGGTGGCTCCTCGGGCGTTGGGGTGATGACGGGCAGGCTGCAGGCGAACAGCATCAGGCTGAACGTACAGTATGCCAATCGTAGCCAGTGCTTCGGCATGAACTCCTCTCGGAACGGGTGAACGCAGGCCGCATTGTACCATGGGCTTTGTTGGGTTCAACGCAAAAGTGGATGGTGTGCTGCATGCGCACCATCCACCCTCGTTATGCTGAATGCGGCCTAGCTCTGAGTCGAGATCCAGACCATCATCGGCCCTGGCTCGCGATGATCCCAAGCGTAGTAGGGGATGGCCCGCAGCAGGCAGGGCTCCAGACTCGCCTGCTCGGTGCTGTAGAGCTTTTCCTCCCAGCCATTCGCATTGTAGGCTAAGGCATTGCCCTCAAGCACCACGACGCCGCCCAGCAACGTTGGTTCGAATTGCGCGCTCAGTTCCGCATCCTTCGGCAGCAACAGGTGCTGCACGGGCACCGCGTGGTCGGCCTGCTCGACGCAGTAGACGATCGGTCCACGCTGGAGCGCCACGCGGCCCGAGTTGGCCAGGATGCTCGGGTGAGCGTACACCCGCTCGATCGGCATCGGCAGTTCGAGCGTCACTTGGTCGCCGTTCTGCCACAGCCGCTCGATCAGCACGTAGCCCTGCTCGGCGCTGCTCACATCGACAGCCTCGCCGTTTACGCTGAGTTGCGCCGCCTTGCACCAGCCCGGTATGCGAATCCGCAACCCGAACTGCGTGGGTTGCTCCACTTCCACACTCAATTGGACCGTAGTGTCCCATGGATACTTGGTCTGCTGATGCAGCGTGACGGTGTTGCTGTTGAAGGTGAACTGCGCATCGCTCTGCACGAACAGGTGCACCACCGCTTCGGAGCTATTCTGCGCATAGATGTAGTTCCCCAGCGAGGCGACCAAGCGCGCCAGGTTTGGCGGGCAGCACGGGCAGCTAAACCAGGCTTGGCGATGGTGCCCGCCCAAGCTCGCCAGCGGGTTATCGTAGAAGAACGACTCGCCATCCAGCGATACGCCGCTGATCACCGCGTTGTACAGCGCCAACTCCAGCACATCAGCGTAACGTCGGTTGAGGTCGAGGCCGAGCAGGCGCTGCGCCCAGAAGATCAACCCGATCGCCGCGCACGTCTCGGCATAGGCGCTCTCGTTCGGCAGGTCGTAATCGCTGGTGAAACCCTCGTTGTGGCGCGACGTGCCAATGCCGCCCATCACGTACATACGCTTGGTCGTGAGATGCTGCCACAGCCTCTGGCACGTCTCCAACAGGCTGTTGTCGTTGTACTCGCGGGCCAGATCGACCATCGCGCTGTAGAGGTAGACCGCCCGCACTGCATGGCCGACCACTTGGGTCTGCTCGCGCACCGGAGCGTGCGCCTGGCAGTACTCGTAAGAGCGCGCCCAGAACTGATCGGGCCGCTCGCCGCGCGCGATCGCCTCTTGGTCGTAGTAGTGCGGCTGCCGACCGCGCTCTTCCACAAAGTAGCGGCTCAGCTCCAGATACCGCTGCTCGCCCGTCACCTTGGCCAGCTTCACCAGCGCCAACTCGATCTCGGGATGGCCGCAGTAGCCGCGCAATTTGCCAGGCTCCGTGCCAAACACACTATCGATATAATCGATGTAGCGACACATCACGTCGAGCAGTGTGCGCTTGCCCGTGGCCTGGTAATGCGCCACCGCCGCCTCGGTCAAATGGCCCGCACAGTACAACTCGTGCCAATCGCGCAGATTCTTCCAGCGATTCTCCGGGTCCACATGCGTGAACCAGGTGTTCAGATAACCATCGGGATGCTGCAGGCCCGCGATCAGGCCGATCACCTCATCCAGCAGCGCATCGAGCTTCGGATCGGGGTGCGTGTGCAAACTGAAGCTCGCCGCCTCGATCCACTTCGCCACGTCAGAATCCCAGAACATGATGTGCGATGTGGTACCACGGGGCTTCACGTGCTTATCGCTGTTCCAATCGACCCGAAACGCATCGATGCGCTCGGTCTCAAGCGATTGGCGGTAGATGTGGTCAAGCGTGCGTTCGCGATTGACCGTTTGGCGCGGCGTCCAGAACGAATCGTTGATTTTGACAGCAGAAAGCGGTAGGGGTGTGTACGCCTGCTGGAGCGAAGGGTGCTCGGTCTCGGCAGAGGTATGCGTTGTCATAATCTTCCTACATAAACTGGTTTGCTATCCATCGGGATCGCAGTGCATCGCACGGAGTGCTCGACAGTGAGGTAGCCAACCATTGGCGAATACACGCACATGTTACTCCTTGATGCCTGTAAGGACAATCGGATTCAGTAACAGACCCATTTTAGCCTGCGGCAGCAAGGTATGTGACATTTTTTTGGTGAGCATGCTCATCCTTGCGGAGCACAAAAAAGGAAGGGCGCACTGGGCAACCCTTCCTTATGATTGGATGGTCAACGCTTGTTGCAGACGCACTAGGCAGTCATCGCAGAGGGGGTGTCTTGGCGTGATTGATCGCGCACCGCCTCGGCAGCGGCGATCCAACCCTCGACCGTGGTGGGCTTGGGCGCTCGGCTGCGCAGGAACTGCTGCACAGCGCTCCAGTTCGCCCCGCCGACCGTATCGCCATAGCGGGCGAAGAAGCGCTCCTCGGCCTCGGCAGGGTCGCGGGGTGGCGCGTGAGGCGCACGGCCATTCGTCTCGGCGGGGGCAGCCTGTTCGGCCTCTGGCTCTTCAGCCTCGACGGCTGCTTCGGGCTTGCTCGCAACCGCCTTCGCTTTGCCCTTCGCCTTGGCCTCGTCGGGCACCAGATCGGGGTAGAGCGTCGCCAGCGTGGCCGGATAGCGCTTGTTGAATTTGAGATGTGCAGGGCGGGGTGGCTTGATGATCGGCGTGATCGTGCGCTCGTCGCCCTCCCGCTCGACCAACAGAATCGCGTCAGCTTCGTAGGTGATATGCTCATCCGCAAGCACGCGCAGACCTTCGTCGTGCAGGCCACCCTCGTCTTGGGCACGGTATTTACGAGCCAAGTGACCGATCAGCACCACATGGAAACCCGCCTGTTTCAGTTCGGTTAGGCCTGTATAGACGGCCTGCATATTGCGATTGACCGATGCATGCTCATCGTGGCTGATGCCCGTCTTGCGATCCGTCTCGGCCCCGGCGCGTCGCTGAGCGTAGGCCCGCATCGCCTGGAACACCTTCGAGATCGAGTCGAGCACGACAGTATCGCCAGGCTTACCCAGCTTGCGGATCTCGTCCATTGCCTCGACAAGGGCGCGCAACGAGAGCGATTGCATCACTTGGATACGCCGATGAATACCAGGCTTGCCCGCAAGGTTCTGTGCAGCGCCCTCGGTATCGAGCACCCATAACGTGCCGCCTCGGCGTGCACTACTGGCGAGATGTGACTTGCCCGCGCCCGCTTGGCCAGTCAAAATGTAGAGGCTGCCAGTTTGAAGTTCGTCCAACCGCTGAAACATTGCGTCCTCCTGTGCGGGGTACCGCACATCGTTATGGGCATTGGAATGCCCCTCTTCCTCACTGTACACACTCCAGGCGCGCCGTTGCGGTGGCCTTGGTTAATAGTAGTATAGCACGTATGTTCTAGTTTGTAAAGAGGTTGGGCATCTATTGTTTGCTATAAATCCTAAAAACACCACAAAGTTTGGAGAATCGTCGAGAAAAGATGTATTTGCTGAGGAAGTGATCACGTGCACATTATCCCTTTCCGCACGCCCTAGCGGATGGATTGGGGCGAGATGGATGGGCAGCGATGCGCGATTCATCCACCTCTCAACCGCTCAAAACGCCCGATTGCCATCGGCGAAGAGAGCTTTGTCATCATTATGGCCCTCTGAATTTGGTATGATGTGTTCAAAAGAGGCTACAACCCTTTTTTATGGGCAAATCCGTAGAACTGTTCGTGGGTGGCTGTGATACAATAGCGATTGTCGCTAGCTGTGCAACAAGCGAAGAAAGAGGTAGACGATGGCTAAAAAGACCATTCGCGATATCAACTGGAGCGGCAAGCGGGCGCTTGTTCGTGTTGACTTTAATGTGCCCATGGAGGACGGGCGTATTACCGATGATACACGTGTTCGTGCAGCTTTACCAACTATTCAATATCTGCTCGACCATGGTGCCTCGGTGGTGCTGATGTCGCACTTTGGCCGTCCGAAGAAGAAGGTTGTCGAATCGATGCGGTTGGCCCCGGTCGCGGCGCATCTCTCCGAGTTGCTGGGCATCCCGGTTGCAACTGTAGGCGTTTCCACTGGTCCCGAGGCCGAGGCCGCCGCGCAGGCGCTTCAGCCCGGTCAAGTTCTGGTGCTCGAGAATACGCGTTTTGATCCCCGCGAGGAATCCAACGATCCCGAGATGGCCGCCGAACTCGCGCGCCTCGGCGATGTCTACGTCAACGATGCGTTCGGCGCGGCGCACCGTGCCCACGCCTCCACCGAAGGTGTGGCGCATCACCTGCCCGCCGTCAGCGGCCTACTGATGGAGCGCGAGCTGGCGGCCCTCGGCGGTCTGCTGGAGAACCCCGAGCGTCCGTTTGTGGCGATCATCGGTGGCGCGAAGATCAGCGATAAGATCGGCGTGATCACCAACCTGCTCAAGGTCGTCGATACGCTGCTGATCGGCGGTGGTATGGCGAACACGTTCTTCTTGGCGCAGGGCTACGCGGTCGGCTCGTCGCTGGCCGAGCCGGATTCGGTCGATGTCGTCAAGTCGATCCTCGATCAAGTGGCTTCGTCGAACGCCAAGCTGTTGCTGCCCGTCGATGCGGTGATCGCCGATGCGATGAGCGCCGACGCGAACCGCAAAGTCATCAAGGTCAGCGACGGTGTGCCGGATGGCTGGCGCATCCTCGACATTGGGCCGGAGTCGGCGGCGCTGTTCGCCGAGCAGGCCAAGGCAGCTGGCACAGTGCTGTGGAACGGCCCGATGGGTTACTTCGAGGCGGCTCCGTTCGCCGAGGGCACCCGTGCAGTGGCCAAGGGCCTCGCCGAGAGCAAAGGCACCACGGTGATCGGCGGTGGCGACTCGGTGGCGGCGGTCGAGCAGATGGGCTTGGCCGATCAGATCAGCCATATCTCGACAGGTGGTGGCGCATCGTTGGAGCTGCTCGAAGGGCGCGTACTGCCCGGCGTAGCGGCCCTGAACGACGCCTAATCGCGACCTAAAGAAGCTCTACAGTCAGCAGTGTCCTTGATGGTTACCGACGTGCCATCAAGGACACCATAAGCGATCTGGTAGCGATACATCGTTGGGCGTTACGGCCTTTGTATGGGGTTGGTACACGCTTGTTTGTTTCATAAGGATCAGGAAAACATGCCAACACTAGCACCTGGGGTGAGTGCAACAACAGAATTGGTGGTTGCTATCGAGGATACTGCGGCTGCCGTGGCGAGTGGCGCGGTCGAGGTATTGGCCACGCCCCGGCTGATCGCTCTCCTAGAGGAAGCAGCGTTTCAAGCTGTACAGCCCCTGCTCTCCGAAGGCCAAACCACTGTTGGGACACGTGTGGATGTTCGACACTTGGCCGCAACTCCGGTAGGCAACCGGGTGATTGCTCGGGCGGAACTGATCGCTGTAGAGGAGCGTATCCTGCGCTTCCGGCTGGAAGCACACGATACACACGACTTGGTGATGGAGGGGACACACGAGCGCGCGATCGTCTCGCGATCACGGTTTCTCGAGCGGGTCGCCCAAAAGGCTGAAAAAAAGTGAAGAAGCCCGGGGCGCCCGTTTGAGGCGGGCGCCCAAATAGAGGCGGAAGGAGATCTCACCCGCGGGTGTGATTTAGAGACCTTCTGCCTCCATCCAGGTCGTTACTGCAGCATCATCGGCGGCTGGGTTGCCCCCAGCAATGTAACGATAACGTTCGCCGTAGCCCTCCATAACTTTGTTACGGAGTTGCTCGGTTTCTGGGCTCTCATCAGTGTCGTTGATCTGGATCACCTGGCCTGTTTCGAGATCGAGGTACGAGCTAAGCGCAGGGTCCGTAAGTGCCAAAGCTGCACGAATTTGTTCACGATTGTAGCTGGCTGCCACGTTCCTAAGCCCCCCTAGGCAGTTAGCTGCCCTGCTGAACGGCCTGTTAAAGTGTGCGAGTAGAGACTGCCGTCATCAAGTTGGCTTTCAATAAGCCGATGGTATGGTACACGATGTATCGTAGTTTCGCAAGCGATGAAGGCATTTTTTCTGCTCAACTCGATCACAGTATCGTATCACTTGCGGATTTCAGAATTCCGCACCATTATACGGTCTCTGGCGTTACCTCAAGCACATCGTCAGAGCGTTGCGGCAGCCTCGACGTATTTATTCTGAAGCCAAATACGTTAATGTCGCAAAACGGTTAAAGTTCATGGAAACTTTCTCGCACTACTTTACGTAGATTAATGCAAGATAGGTGACGCAGTATGGAGGTTCAGGCCGAAGAGATCACTTGGATCGAACAGGCGCTTACAGGCGATCAGTTCGCATTCAGTCAGCTGATGCATCGTTATGCGGGTGCGGTGTACAACCTTACCTACCGTATGCTGGGGAATGCGCAAGATGCCGAAGATGCTTCCCAAGAGATCTTCTTACGAGCTTACACGCGCCTAGAGAGTTTTGATCGCTCACGGCGCTTTTCAACATGGCTTTTGTCGATTGCCTCGAACTACTGCATTGATAGGCTACGGCGTCGGCGGTTCGCATGGCTCACGCTCGATGATGTTGCATACACCATGCCGAGCCGAGAACGTGGCCCTGAACGTACTGCGCTTGAGCGGGAACGCCAAGATCAGGTACAGTCGGCATTGCGGAACCTACCTGACCATTATCGCTTGGTATTAGTCTTGCGATACTGGCAAGATCTCTCATACGAGGAGATCGCACAAGTGACTGGGTTGACGCAAAGTGCCTTGAAGACGCGCTTGCATCGTGCCCGAAATATGTTGGCCGAACGACTCGGCCCTGAGGAGCAAGAGTTATGGCAAGCCGAGACAACCGTGTCGTAAATGAAGAAGGTGCTGACGCACTAATGCGACAGTTGTTAGGCGAAGCGCTGATGCCGATCTCGCCACCTCCCGATTTGGTGACGCGCTCGGTTCGGCGTTTACCTAAAACTGCGCCGAGAATAGCGGCTTTACAGCAGGCCAAGCGCGCCCGTATTCGCACCCTCATCTCGCTGTTTATTGCGTGTGGTTTCGTTCTCGTGGCATTGATTGGTATGGTGGGGGTGTTCAGCGGGAATCCAAGCTTGGCGTTTTTGTTTGGCGATGGCTCTCAAGGTATCAGCCAAGTGTTATTAGGCCTGCATTTACTCGCAAAACCAATGATTCGGATATTGACATTGCTCGGTTGGCCAGTGATGCTTGCCTGTATGGCGGCAATGCTGGCTGGTGGATGGTTGTGGTGGCGTCTGTTGCCTGCCCCATTGTATGTGTACGCGGAGAAGTAGTGGCATGAAATGGCGCATATTCGCGTTGATTGTTTTTTTAAGCTTGCTGCTACCGTATGACGTGGCTGCGCAATCGTCTGAAGACGATACGCTTGTTGTACCAGCTGGCGAGACATACGAGGGCGATCTCGCAACCACGACACGCTCGGTTCGTGTGGACGGCGTTGTAACCGGCGATGTGACGACGTGGAGTGGCAATATCGAGATCAACGGCACGGTGATGGGCGATGTCGTGAGCTACAGCGGCAATGTGACGATCGCCAACACCGCACAGGTTCACGGCCATGTGATGGCCTTGGGTGCTGGCTTGGAACTCGATCCGAATGCGGCGATCGGTGGGCAATTGATCCGTGGCGGAGAGGGCAGCGCTGCTCTGGCGAATATTTTTGATATTTTTTCGCCATCCACGGTGAATGCCAACGATAGCGCGATCGGGCGTGTGTTGATTGGGTTGGTGATGGGTGTGTTCTTGCTGGCGTGCTGCGTGTTGAGCATTGCGTTCTGGCCGCACCGCACAGCACGTTCAGCGTTGATGCTGCGGAATCGTACGGCACAGGCCACAGGTTTTGGTCTGCTTACAACCGTGGTGCTTGCCGTATCGATGCTGCCGCTCGGCACGCTGTTAGTCGCTTCCCTGATCGGGATGCCCATCTTATTGGTGTTGGCCCTGGCGCTCCAACTTCCGTATGTGCTTGGGATGGCGACCTTGGCGCGCTCGTTCGGTGTTGTAGTCGGTCAGGAACTGGTTGCCCCTGAGCGCAAGACGCTGATTGTGGCAGGTGGCTTGGCTTTGCTGGTGGCGGTTTGTGTGATGATTATGCCATTGGCGGGCCTGGCGCTCTTCTACCTTGTGGCCAGCCCAGGCTTGGGCGCTGTGCTGCTGAGCCGGGGTGGTTTGCTTGGCTCGGATGCGTTGTGGAACGCTGCACCAGGGAAATAGCGATTGGCCGTAAACCAATCGCTATTTCCTTCAACCTATCGTTTAGCCTTCGAGCAGTAGTGCTTCGGGATCCTCAATCAACTCCTTGATGCGCACCAAGAAGCGCACTGCCTCGCTTCCATCCACAATCCGGTGATCGTACGATAGCGCGAGATACATCATTGGTCGAATGACCACTTCGCCATTGACGGCGACTGGACGCTCCTGGATCTTGTGCATGCCCAGGATACCGACCTGCGGCGTGTTCAAGATCGGGGTGGACATCAGCGAGCCGTACACGCCACCGTTGGTGATGGTGAAGGTGCCGCCCTGCAGATCGGCCAGGCCGAGTTTGCCAGCGCGGGCGCGCCCTGCCAGGTCGGCGATCTCGCGCTCGATCTCCGCGAAGCTCTTGCGGTCGGCGTCGCGCACCACCGGTACCACCAAGCCCTCATCGGTGCCCACAGCGATACCAATGTCGTAGTAGTGCTTGACGACGATCTCGTCGCCCTGGATCTCGGCGTTCAACAGCGGGAAGGCTTTGAGCGCGCCGATGGTCGCCTTGGTGAAGAACGACATAAAGCCCAGGCCCACGCCGTGGCGCTCCTTGAAGGAATCGCGGCGGCGCTTGCGCAGTTCCATCACGGCGCTCATATCGACCTCGTTGAAGGTCGTCAGCATCGCAGCGACGTGCTGCGCTTCTACCAAGCGCGCGGCGATGGTCTGGCGACGGCGCGACATGCGAATGCGCTCCTCACGACCGTTGCTGGATGCCACAGCAGGTGCGGGCTTGGATGCGGCGGGGGCTGCAGGCGCGGCTGGTGCTGGTGCGGCAGGCGCGGCTGGCGCTGCGGGTTTGCTCGCTGCAACAACATCGCCCTTGGTGATGCGTCCACCAGGGCCGCTCCCGGCGATGCTGCCCAGATCAACGCCCTGCTGGTTGGCGATGCGCTGTGCCACAGGTGTGACAGGCGCTTTGGCAGCCGCTTGCTCGGCTGGCGTGGCGGGTGCGGCGGGCGCTGCGGGTGCGGCGGGCGCTGCGGCTTGCGGCTCCGGTGCGGCTGGTGTCGGGGCGCTGGCAGCCGCGCCACTAGCATCGATGCTCCCGAGCACATCGCCGATCGCCACGTTCTCGCCCTCTTGTTTGGCGATCGAGACAAGCGTGCCACTCGTCTCGGCGGTAACTTCGATATTGACCTTATCGGTCTCAAGCTCGATCAACGCTTCCCCTGCGGTTACCGTGTCACCCTCTTTTTTCAGCCAGTGACCGACGGTCGCCTCGACGATGGACTCGCCGAGCGCTGGGACGCGAATCTCAACAGCCATGGTTTTGCTCCAGTTCCTGTTATAGTAACAATTGTATCAATGTTCAAAACGTCGGTTGAGTATGTTCATTCGGGAAGCACCGCAACAGAGGCTGATACGCCCTCTGTCGGAGTGCTTCCCGACGGTGTCCTAGGATGCGACGGGCTGTGCCGTCGTTTGGAGTGCTTCGGCGATGATGCGCGCTTGCTCCATGGTGTGCTGCGAGAGCGACCCTTCGGCAGTGCTGGCCGATGCGGCGCGACCCACGTACTGGATGGGGATGTTCGGCCCAACCAGTTCGCGTAGCAGCGGCTCGATATAGCTCCAAGCACCCATATTGCGTGGTTCTTCCTGGAGCCAAACCACTTCGGTGAGCGATGGATAGCCTGCGATCAGCTCGCGTAGTTCGTCGGCTGGGAACGAGTACAGTTCCTCGATGCGCGCGATGGCGATCTCGGGCGAGGCGGTGTAGCTCGGCGAGTTGATCAGGTCGATGTACACCTTGCCGCTGCACAGCACCAACCGTGTGACCTCGTTGGGGCGCTTGCGGGCGTTGGCATCGTCGATCACGCGTTGGAAGCCGCCCTCCGACAGATCGGACAGGGAGGAGGCCGCCTGCGGATGACGCAGCAGACTCTTGGGTGTCATGATGATCAGCGGGCGCGGGTCGCTATCGAGCAGGAGCGCCTGGCGACGCAGCAGGTGGAAGTATTGCGCGGCGCTGGTCAGGTTGGCGACGCGAATGTTATCCTCAGCGGCCAACTGCAAGAAGCGTTCGAGTCGCGCGCTGGAGTGCTCCGGCCCTTGGCCCTCGTAGCCGTGCGGCAGCAACAGCACCAATGCGGGGATCTGGCCCCACTTCTTGCGCCCCGAGACGATAAACTGGTCGATGATGACCTGAGCACCGTTGGCGAAATCGCCGAACTGCGCCTCCCAGATCACCAAGGCGTTGGGGGCGTGTGCGCTGTAGCCGTACTCGAAGCCCAATGTAGCGTTCTCCGAGAGCGAACTGTTGTAGACGGCAAAGGAACTACGGGCCTGCGGGAGTGCCTGCAGACCGATCCAGGTGCTACCGTTTTCAACATCGTGGAGGACTGCGTGACGGTGGCTAAACGTACCGCGCTCGCTGTCCTGGCCGCTGAGGCGGATCGGCACTCCATCGGCCAAGAGCGACGCGAAGGCCAACGCTTCCGCGTGGCCCCAGTCGATGCCGCCTTTTTGATCCAAGCCGGTACGGCGACGCTCCAGTGTGCGTGCAAGGCGAGGGTGCGGTTTGAAGTCCTTGGGCCAGTTGAGCAATGCTTCGTTGAGCTCTCGTAGCAACTCGGCTGGCACGGCGGTTTTGGTGCGGCGAGCGATACCGGGCGGAGGCAGCGGCGGTGGCTCGGTCAGCTGAGGGTTCTTTTCGGCCTCGCGGCGAGCCTCTTGAAGCCGCTCGGTCACCTCTGCGATCAGTTGATCGGGCACCTCTGGGCTGATGCGCCCTTCCTTCACCAGTTGGTCGGCCCAGATCTGGCGCACCGTCGGGTGCTGGTTGATCTTGTTGTAGAGCTTGGGCTGCGTGAAGCTCGGCTCGTCACCCTCGTTGTGGCCCCAGCGGCGGTAGCCCACCAAATCGATCAGGAAGTCCTTGCCGAACTGCTCGCGGTAGGCGTGAGCCATACGTGCCACGGCGATACAGCCCAGCACATCGTCGGCATTCACGTGGACGATCGGGATCTCGAAGCCCTTGGCCAGGTCGCTGGCGTAGAGGGTTGAGCGAGCATCGTTCGGGTCGGTGGTGAAGCCGACCTGGTTGTTGGTGATGATGTGGATCGTGCCGCCCGTCGTGTAGCCCTTCAACTGCGAGAGGTTGAGGGTCTCGGCCACAATGCCTTGGCCGGGGAAGGCGGCATCGCCATGGATCAGGATCGCCAGCGAGGTGCGTCGGTTGTAGAGCGGCGCGCCTGGGTGATCGCGGCGTTCCTGGGCGGCGCGTGCGCGACCCTCGACGACCGGGTTGACGAATTCGAGGTGGCTTGGGTTCGGCACCAGCGTGATCGGCATCGATTCGACGCCACTATCGCGGTAGGCTTTGCGAGCGCCCAAGTGATATTTCACATCGCCGAGCCAGCCGATGTGATCGCGGTTGGAGGTTGCGACACTGGTATCGCGGTTGGCGGCGAGGAATTCCGAGAGAATGGCGGAGTAGGGCTTGCCAAGCACGTGCGCGAGCACGTTGAGGCGGCCACGGTGGGCCATACCTATCACCACTTCGTGCGTGCCTGCCGCTGCTGCGTTTCGGATGATCGAATCGAGCATCGGCACGAGCATATCGCAGCCTTCGATCGAGAAGCGCTTCTGCCCCACGAAGGTCTGGTGCAGGTAACGCTCGAACGTCTCCACCTCGGTGAGGCGCTGGAGAAGTTCGTATTTGCGACCGCCTTCAAGGCCGTAGAAGAACCGCTTGCTCTCGACAGCATCACGAATCCAAGCGCGTTCCTCGTAGATTTGAATATGGTCTGTTTCGTAGGCAATCGTGCCGCAGTACGCCTCACGGAGCTTCTCGACGGCCTCGAAGGCGTTTTGAGAATTGGCAACCAATGGCCCACGCACGATTTCGGCTGGCATATTGCGCAGATCATCATCGGTGATGCCGTGTACGCTCGGCTGCAAGCCTGGTGCGAGCGGCGGAGGGTCGTCGAGCGGGTTGATATTGGCTGCGAGATGGCCGAGTTCGCGGATATAGCGAATCAGCCGTGCGGCACCGACAGTACGATCAATATCGATCGAAGCGACAGAAGTTGGCTGCTCTGTTTTATGATCGGTCGGAACAGCGTTGTCCTGTGGCGGCGTCCATTGCTCAAAAAACGTGCGAGTAGCCGGATCGACCGAGTTGGGGTCCTTCCGATACTGCTCGTATAGTTCGATCACGTAGCCCGCATTTGGGCCGTGGAACAGCGAAAAGTCGCTCATGCAGAGTATCCTCTTCCCAAGATAGTTGTTGGTATGGGTGCCTTGATTTCTTGCATAGACGTACGGTTGAACGGGTTAGCACATGGTGCACCAGCGCTCAGCCGCCCTCTCTATAAGCATATCACATGACAAAGTATCTGTTTTCTCAACAATGTTTTGTCGGTTATAAAGTATAGAGTAGGAGCATGATGACGTCAAGCGCAGCCAAGAAGATGGGCTACGCAAAACCCATCTTCTTGACTGTGTGAATATGGGGAGGATACGAGGATTGGGTGGCGATAGTTATTTGCCGCCGCGTGAGGAACCACTGGAGGCGGCGTCTCCGGTGTAGGGTTGGTGCAACTTCACAGGCTCGGCGCTGTGGCTTCTGGCCTTCAGGTTGAGAATCTCCACCAAAACCGAGAAGCCCATCGCGAAGTAGATATAGCCTTTGGGGATGTGCTGATCGAGTCCCTCGGCCACCAGCGACATACCGATCAGCAACAGGAAGCTGAGCGCCAACATCTTGACGGTGGGGTGGCGGTTCACGAAATCGCTGAGCGGCCCGGCGGTAGCCAGCATAATGATAATCGCGATGATCACAGCGGCGATCATCACGCCGATCTGATCGACCATACCCACAGCGGTGATCACCGAGTCGAGCGAGAACACCACATCCAAGAGGAGAATCTGAACGATCACCGCCCCAAACGAGGCGACTTGTTTGGCAGTTCCGTGGCCTTCCTCTCCTTCCAGGCGCTCGTGAATCTCGTAGGTGCTCTTACCGAGCAGGAACAGGCCACCAATCAGCAAGACGAGATCGCGGCCCGAGATCTCGCGGGCATGCTCGCTGAGGAACGGCAACGGCAACTCAAACAGTGGTGCAGTCAGACCAACCAACCAGGAGAGCGATAGCAGCAGCAAGATGCGGGTGCCGAGCGCTAAGCCAAGACCCGTTTGGCGAGCGCGGGCTTGCTGGTTCTGGGGCAGCTTGCTGGCGAGGATCGAGATAAAGATGATATTGTCGATGCCAAGCACAATCTCAAGCGCGGTAAGAGTCAATAACCCGATCCAGATATCCGGGTTTGTGAGCCACTCCATAAAGAATCCTCCGTACACAACGAACATACAAGGATGGTTAAAGGGTATTAGTGGATGGTTTCACCTCAAAATGCTCGTACCACCACTCAACAAGCATCTTCTCCAAATCGTTTCCTTCACGCGATTGACAGTTTTTTCGGTAGAGAAGGGTCATCCAGATCGGCAGAGGCGGTATGATCACGATGAAGCCGAGCAACCACATGCATACGCTGATGGCGGTATACGTTATCGAGCTTGTATCCAGCACAAACGAGAGTGGCAGTGAGAGCAGGATTCCTACCGTGAATAAAACCGTGATACCAAGCGCTGCTACCAACATCCCAGCAAGGATCCACACGAACAGATTGCGCCAAAACCGATACGCAACCAGATCCAGGCTCCGTTGGATCAACTCGCCAAATGGGCGTGTTTCGTGAATCCAGGGCTGCAATGCGTAAATGAGGCTGCTATAGATCGCATTGCTGATCAAGAAGCCGAAGCCATAGAGCAAGATGAAGACAAGAATCATCACCATGCCGAGGAAGGTGGTCAGCGATGAGGTGGGATTATTATCGCTAACGGCAATGATAATCATTCCAAGCAAGAGATAGATGGGGCAGATCACGAACACGCTGACGAGCGACGAGAGCAACTGCACCACGAACAGATACACAACACTAAAGCAGCCCATCAGCGTGGCGCGGCCTGGGCGGAGCATCAGCACCTCGCGCAACTGCAGCGGGCGGTCGTCGAGCGCGGCAGCGGCTGCCCGCGAGAGCCAACCGACCATGTAGATGGCGAGGAGAAACAGGGCGAAGATAACGGCAAAGAGAAACAGCAACGCTGAGCCTTCAGATGCGCTCCACCACGATCGGCTAATACTGATAAAAATCAGCGTGATCATCAGCGCCAATGGCACGATCGCCAACGCACTCAGCATCACAAAGCTGAAGAAATGGCGTCTGTAGAGTGCAAGCCCGTTGTCGAGGAGATCGAGCAAAGGTTGTAGGCGTTGAATCATCGCATCATTACTCATAAGGCAGCTTAGCGCTTGCCAAGGTGCCTATCTACATACGAATGAGCGCTGTTGACGGTTGCAAGTAATTCGGCTTCTGTTTTGGGAATGGAGCGCAGCCGTTGGAGCAGAGAGAGAAGTTCCTCCTCGTTGATGGCGCGGAAGCGGGAGATCTCGCGCACAAACGCATCGTCGGGCAACTGCGGGTTGATGCCCAACGGTTTGGCTAGGGCGCGCTTGAAGGTGGTGTAGTAGTGTTGAGCCATATAGCCGCGCTTGCCGCCGCGCTGAAACAGATCAGCCATATTCTCGACAAACTCGGCGCTGGAGCGTAGCGTGATCTCCTCGCGCAGTGGCACCGGCTTGCCGAAGCGGCGCCCGCTCAGCACGAAGTACAGGCCGACCGCGAGCGCGGCGTAGCTCGCAGCCCAACCCCACGGCGAACCGAAGATGACTCGGCGCGTTGAGGGCGGTGTGAAGTAGCCGTGGTGATACTCGTCGAATTGGATGCGCCCGCCGATGGGGATGCGCCGCAGCAGATTCAGCACCAGCGCGGCGTGTTCATCGTGGCGCAGCCCATCGTTGGTGAAGGGGTACGTGGTGGTGCTGAGGTAGATGTAGCCGCGCCCCCGACTGATGCCCACCATCACGAGCGCATCATCGTTGCCTAACAGCTCGACATAACCATCATGGTCTGCCAGCAACGTTACGTCGGTTCGCGCCTGCACCTGGCTGACGGGCGGCTGATCGAGGACTGGCTGCATCGCCTGAACGAACTCAAGTTGGGCCGTGCTGCTATACACTTGGGTGCGGAAATTGAGTTCTTGAACGAGCTGATTGCTCTGCCCAAAGAACGAAAGCGTATCATCGGCGAAGATCAGCACGCCGCCTTGCTCCACCCAATCGAGTATCTCATCGATCTGATTTAGGGTGATTTGCTCGGTCGGATTCAGGATCAGCAGCGCGGCATCATCTTCGCTCAACTCAAATTGGCGATATTCGAGGCGCCGTGCATCGTAGCCCAAATCGCGCACCCACCGATATAGCGCTTGTGCTCCGTTTGCGCTTGTGGAGTGGCTTGTGGGGATTGATGGCTGTGGTGGCGGTGTTCGTCCTGGCCCGTAGATGACGAACAGCAACAGAATGAGGAACAGGCCACCAATAATCAGCAGATCGCGTTTATTCTTCAAGCTCTGTCCTATCGGCCAAGTAGGTACGCCATATTAGGGTTGATACGTGCGGAGCGATTCGACCTGGGAGCGGTACGCCGCGAACGAATCGGCGTCGAGGCTCTGGTGCCCATACCAAACCGAGTCGAAGGTTTCGACGACGGGTCGCAAGCGCTCTCGCAGGGCGGGATTGGTGTTGAGCCGCTCCAGATACTCGCGATTGGTGAGCGCGCGGTCGTAACGGAGCAGGTTGCGTTCATCGAGCCAGAGCAGTGCTGAGATATACAGATACCGCATTGCGGAGCGGTAATCGCCATCGCGTGCCACGGTTGAAGCCTGATCAAGTGCGGTGTTGGCGGTGAGCCCGGCGGCGGGATCATCGTCCTCGCGCTGTGCCTCGGAGGTGAACAGCCCCCGGAAACGCCAAGCGAAGTAGCCGAGCGAGCCGAACAGCACCACTATGACAATGATTGTGAAGCCCCATACGAGCAGCCACCTAATCAACTCGAGGCTCGTTGAGGAGCTTGTGCTTGGGCGATTGAGCAGCCACACCAGGAAGCGACCCACCGCCGACCAGAACGAACTCCACCAACTAGATTCAGTGCGTGGTGTCGAGCCGAACGGCGGATTATTCAAAATCTTCTCCAACCGCTCAAGCGCATCGCTGGGCAATCCGCTCGTTGGTTGAGCGAGGGCATCGATGATCGCGCCCAAGCGCTGGGCGATCCGCTGGAGATCCGGCTCGCTCGTATCGAGTTCGCGCGCCAGCCAGCCATTATCGACACGCACCTGTTGGCCATCCTCAAGCACAACACTCTTGATAGCGATGAGTTGCTTGGCGAGGTCCTCTAGCCCAAGTCGATCGCTGCGCTGAGCAGCAGCAAACGCCTCACGAACCAGCGTGGTATACGCCGTGAGATCGGGCGGCGCCTCCTGCGCGTAGGCAGATTGGCCGCTACCGAGCAGACTCAGCAGCACCATCAAAACGAGCGAGAGACGCCAACAAGTGATACGGCTAGCCGTTGCGGTATTGTTCATACAAGCGGTGTCTGCTGCGTGCGTAGCTCGAAATCAAGCCCTTCCTTACGGATACGGACGTCGTAGTACAACAGCGTATACATCGTTAACTGGAACGGAAGCAGCAGGATCATGACCAAGTTCGAGACAAGGGCCGAGAGCGATTGGGTTAACATAAAATTGTTGGCACCGAAACTGCCGAACGAAATCAGCAGCGAGAAGGGCACTTGAACGATCGATACGAGCACATAGCTCAACAGCAAGGTGAGCGCAAGGATGCCAACGATTCGCCAAAAAGACAGCCCCACCAAGCGCCAACTGCGAACGATCCCGGCCCATGGCCCATGATCTTCGAGCACAATCGCTTGGGTGGTGAAGATCAGCCGCACATACACGAATAGCGAGACAATACCAATAACAAAGATAAGCAGAATCATTGTTAGCATCAGTATGACAATGATGCCAGGAGACGAATCGCTAGAATTGAAGAACGAGGTGATGATCACACCAGCAATACAACCAAACAGAAGCACCGAGACGGCAAGCCAAGCGAGCGCGGGGATGAGCGATGCAGCGATCAACGAACCAAAACGCTTCCATCCGATCTGATACCCTTCGAGGATGGAGATGGGTTGGCCCAAGTAGCTACGCGAGATAGTGTTGGCGAGCGCCCCAGTGATCAGGTTTGTGACGATCAGGTATTGGATCATGCTCAGTAGCATAATCAACCCCAGGCCAAGACCCATTTGCATCCAGGGGAGGCTGGAAAATATATCAGGATCGGGAGCAGGAGCGGGACCGCTGCCCAACTGGGTCATGGTCTGGAGCGCTTGAGCGTAGGGTATTTGTGCAAGCACCATTAAGATCGTCATTGGCACGTGCAGGAGCGCAACAATGCCTACAAACGTGACAAAGTGTTTGCGGTAGAGATGGAACGCGGCGTCGAACAGTTCGGTCACTGACCTTGGGCGGAGTTGGGGAACGTCGCTCATGCAGTGCTCCAATGCATCAGAACGCAAGAATAATATCGATTATAGCAGCGGCATGCGGCGAGATCAAGGTATGGTTGTTTAGAATGCGGATGAGGCGCTACAACGACTGTAGCGCCTCATCTCAATTAGTGTGCCGCTCGGAACGGCTCGACCTTTAGCCGTGCGACGGTCACGCCCTGATTCTGCTGGAGTGTTGGGGGTGTATCTGGCGTGCGGACGCTCGCTCGCAGGGTGTATTCGCCCGGAGGGATGCTCGGATCGGCCACCACGCTGAAGGTCGTGGTTGTGCTTGCGTAGGCCCACCAATCCGAAGGCGGGGTGTTAAGGCACATCGATGGGATTTGATTCACCACTTCGCCCTCCTGATTGACGAGATCGACGTAGACGCGGCTATCGGGCGGCAGCGCCTGGTCGGCCTCCCACTGCATAGTGAGCGTGGTGTACTGGCCCGCCACCATATCGATCGTGCGCACCTTGCTCTCCGTCAGCCGCGCACCCTCAACCACCTCAACTGGCTCCACCTGCTCGGCCACCAGTTCGAAGCTCAAGAACTCCTCGGGCAAGTTGATCACGCGGCGCTCATCAAACACATCGATGTAATCGCTGCTGTTGAAGGTCTGCGCTTGTTCGACGGGCAGGCGGCTGTAGATATCCAACTGCGGCTGGCCATCGACCATCACTGTGCCAAACAGGTGATAGTTCTGCTGAATGTGCTCGTACGGCACTCGCGAGCTGTCCATCGGCGTGCGGGCCAGGAAGTAGTAATCGGGCGTGTCGCTGCAGCGGGGGATGCGCCCAATGTACCACAACGTGATCAGATAATCCTCGTTGCTCTCGAAGGTGCCCTGAAAGACACCTTGGCGGTACAATTCGCCGACGACGCGCCAGCCCGCGCGGTGCGGGAAGCCGAAGTAGCCAGCGTTGCGGGGCAGTTTATCGCCGTAGCGGGTGCGGTACAGTTCGGGCCGCGCGGCGGGATACACGTTCAGGTATTCGGGCACCTGCCGGACGTACACGATATACTGGTACGGCAGCGCCAAGCCCAGCAACGCCAACGCAGGCGCGGCCAACGCCGGACGCAGCCAACCGAGTCGCATACGCGCCAACTGCGCCCAACCCTGCGCGAAGCCAGTGCCGATCAGCAGGGCCGCAGCTCCCTCCATCGTATAGAAATGCGTTTTGGGATCGCTGATCAGAAACGCCTCGGAGATCAGCGGCAGGCTGAACCAGAGCAGCAGCACGCGCAACGCGGATGGAGTGCGCGGCATGCAGCAGAGCGCCAGCAACGGCAGGCCGAACAGCACGATCGCCACATTGATCGATTCGCTGATCTGCAAGCGCTCGGGTGCCCGCACTAGCATGACGCACCCTAGCCCAAACAACCCCATCAACAGCACGCCAAGCCAGCGAGGGCGGCTGTAGCGCCACAGCCAGGCGAGCAGTGCCAGCGCTAAAGCTGCGCCCAGCCAATAGATTTGGAAGCGCGAATTGTAGAAGGTCGCCAGGTGTTCGTAGAACAGCAGGTTGTTGAAGAGCTCCAGCCCCTTGCCATGCTGTCCCGTGCGCTTCATCAGATTGCTCAGCGTCCTCTGGAAGTTATCGTGCATCATAAACGGCACGTAGAACACCGCCAGCAAGCCGAACAGCAGCCCGAAGGCGGGGAGCAAGCCAGCCAGCCAGCGCAACCAGCGCCAGCCGTGCCGCCACGCGCCCGCGAAGGCCAGCCACACGAGCGCCAGCGCCATAAAGCCGCCATCGTAGTGCGAAAGCCCGGCCACTGCAGCGAACAGCGCGCCGATCAGCAGGTAGCGCTGCGCATGCGCCTTGCTGCTGTAGAATCGCCAGCCGCACCACAGCGCGCCCATCGTCATCAACATCACCACGTTTTGGTACTGCACCATGCGCGAGAACGCCAGCAGGTAGCCGTCGAGCGCCAGGATGGTGCCTGCCACTAGCCCCGCAACGGTCGCAGCAGGCTCGCCCACCACCGAGCGCAGCATGCGACGCGCCAGCACGTAGCTGCCCAACACCACGCCGATGCCCGAGAGCGCGAACGGCAACCGCGCCAACCACTCGTTGATCTGGTTGAGCACTGCAAGTTGACCAACCACCAGCAGAATCTCGACCGGCCCTTTGCGATGGAGCAACAGAATCGCCTCGTGGCCGATCACCGAATCGACGGCGAGCAGCACCACATTCGCCTCGTCGCCCTGGAACTCGGCGTTGCCCAAGTAGCGCAACCGAAAATAGCTTGCCAAGCCCAACACCAGGCTTAAGCCCAACGCTCGCCACCACGACCAGCGCCCTCGTGTGGGTGGGAAGTTGAGCATCGGCTTGCGGAATAACGCCCAAGCTAGCAACAAGCTGAGTAGATCGGCGTTTAGCAACACCATCCACCAACGAATCGGCCCGATCAACACGTGCTGAAACAGCATCAGCAGCGCTTGACTTGCGATCGCCATACAGAGACTCAGCACAGCGCGAGTCGGGAGATCGCGCACATCATCGAACAGCAGTTGGGCGGCCAACAGGCCAGGCAAGCTCAGTAGGAAGAAGTTCATCGCGCCGCGTATGCTCAGCGGCAGTGTACTGAATAAGACGATATGCGCTAACAACACGCCGATGCCGAGCAGCATCAGCCAATGTCGTGATCGGTACTGTGTCCAATCATCAGGGAGAGACCAAGCAAACCTACGCATCTTGTACCCTTAGCATCAAGCAGCACAGCTTTTGTGGTATCTACTCTTTATGACGTTCGGTATCAAGAAATGATCCACTACCAACGTCTGATTTCGACCTACCAAATAAGGGCATCCATCACAAAAACACCATACTGGCCTATTCCAAAATGGAATATGCCAATGATTGCTATTGCACGTCTCGGCTGCGGAAATACGAGGATTCGTGGTTATCGCAGATGTTCAGTTGAACACCATACGCTCGACGATGAGTGATGGCAACGTCAATACATCGTCCGGCGAAAGCGCATTAAGCTCTGCATCGGAACAATGGAGGATGATTTGAGAGATCGAGGACAGCGGATCAGCCGTGGGCAATGAGCTGAGTCCCTGCGCGAAGATACCACTCCTTTGGACCAACAAGACAATGTGAGCGTCTGTTGGGCCACGCTCACATTGCTTTCATTACCATTTCATCTGTGTATTATATCACAAGTGAATGAATCACACGGTCCCAGGTGATATCGGCTACGCGCTGAGGTCCGTTCGCACCGAGGCGTTCGGCGAGGGCGGGGTCGTTGGCGAGCATATCCAGTCGTGCGGCGATCGCGGCAGGATCGGGCGCGACCACAAAGCCGTTGTGGCCGTCGTCGATGAATTCAAGCACCCCTCCAGCATCGGTGGTGGTCACGACCGGGCGTGAGGCCGCCAATGCCTGCACCGTCGTGAAGCCGTAATCCTCATCGAACGGCGCGTAGTAGACCGCACGCGCCTCCGCATACAGGTCGATCAACTGTTGGTCGGGCACATAGCCCAGGAACGTCACGCGGTCGCCCAGCCCCAGGTCTTGCGCCAACTGTTCGAGTTTGGCGCGCTCGGGGCCGGTGCTCGTGAACAGGCAGCGGAAGGGCGTCTCCATCTTCGCGAGGGCGTGCAGCAGCAGATCGAGGCGTTTGGCGGCATCGAGGCGCGCATCCGAGAGGATGTAATCGCCGTATGCTCCCGCGTGCAATTGGCCCGTGTAGCGGCTCGGTGGGTAGAGTGGCTGGCTGTCGAGGCCGTTGAAGCGCTTGAGGCGCGCGCTGACGTTGCGCGAGATGGTGTACAGGCCCTGCGCCTCGCCGAGCATTGTGCGGTCCATACGCATCAGCAGGTCGCGGTTGGCGCGGTCCTCGGGCGTATTGGCGAAATCGCTGAACGGTGTGCCATACCAATCGTAGGCCTGGCGATGCTGATGCACCAACCACACCACCTTGCGTGGATGACGCACGGCGTAGGAGGGGAACTTGGTGCAGATCACCTGATCGACCGGCACCGCGTTCACCGATGTGAGATCGAGCAGGCGCCACGCCAACGCCGATTGGCCGATCAACTCGTGCGGTTGCCAAGCGAAGGGCAACGAGACGACATCGACCGTGTGGCCCTGCTCACGTAGCGCATCGCGTAGCCCATCTACAAGCAGTTCTGCTCCACCGCGCGTAAAAGGCACTTGCGTTGCACAAATGAGGATACGTTTCGGTTTTGTTCGCATTTTTTAATCTTTATGCTTGACTTTCGTATGGTCGAACGGATATCCTGAGCATCCCTATTCACCGAGCAGGCGGATATGCTGAAAGAGGAATTCTTACACGTTTATATACATATCACAGGTTGGTTTGCTTAATGAAGCACGCCTCATTGGGATGAACTAATTACCTGTTCAGCAGGTGCTGGAGGCCTTGATGTTCAGGCTCACCCGTTACGTTATCTTAATCTGCCTGACCGTGTCATTGATGATTGTGCTATTAGCGGGGCTATTGTACCGCCAATTAGCATTGAATAATCTCATTCATGTTCAGCAGCAGCAACATATCGCCCTAGTCCGTCTGTTGTGCGAGACAAACCAAGGTGAACTTGCGTTGATTGTAGCGCAAGCCGAATCGGGGCGCGATCCGGCGCTCTCCGATCCTGCGATAAGTCGCCTGAAGCAGACCATCAACATGCAGATGATCGAGATGGGCCTACTTCAATTCGCGCTCTACAATCGCGAGGGCCAACTTGTGCTCACTGGCAACGACCAGATGCCGCTTGATGCGCCGGAGTTGGCTGCAAGGCTCACACAGTCGTTCAATGGCACCGCGTCGAGCGATTTTATCTCCACTACTGGCATACAGCCAGATCGGCTGATAAGCGTTGTGCCGCTGCAGGATGCGCAGGGCGAATTGTACGGCGCAGCGGTATTGGTGAGCGATGTATCGCCGTATATCGAGCAGATCAGCAACAACATCCGGCGGGTGTTGGGTGGTATGGGGTTGGTGCTGGTGAGTTTGGTGATCGTGGCGGTGGTCGTGATGCGTCGGGCCAATAAGATGTTGGCTGAGCAGATGGAACGGCACCAGCAGGCCGAGAACCAACTGCGCCGCCAGGCCCTGACCTTCGCCAATATCAACGATAGCGTGGTGATCACCGATATCGACGGCACGATCAGCGATTGCAACCCGGCCACCGAGCAGATCTTCGGCTATACCCGCGAGGAGGTGATCGGCGGCCAGTTGGATCTTTGGTATCGCCCGCTGCAACTGGAGTCGTTGCGCGATACGATCATCGAGACGGTCGCGCAGGAGCACCGTTGGAGTGGCGAGATCCCATTCATCCACAAGGATGGCACCAACGGCGTTTGCGAAGTGGTGGTGGTGAACCTGAACGACGAGCAGGATCAGCCGATTGGGCGCATTTGGGTCGGTCACGACATCACGATGCGCAAGTACGCCGAGAAGGAGATGCGCAACGCGAAGCTCGCCGCCGAGGCCGCAAACCAGGCCAAGAGCTTGTTCTTGGCGAATATGAGCCACGAATTGCGCACGCCGCTCACGGCGATCATCGGCTATAGCGATCTGATGATCCGGGAACTGCGGCATGTCGATCATCCCACGATTATGCCGGATCTGATGCGCATTCAAGCCTCTAGCCGCCACTTGCTGCGGTTGGTCAACGATATTCTGGATCTCTCGCGGATCGAGGCGGGCCGTATGTCGCTCTACTTGGAGACGGTGTCGGTCCACGATCTGATCAAGCGCGTGGTCGAGGATGTGCGCCCGCAGGTCGAGCAGAACCGGAATATCTTGCATATCGACTGCGCGACGAATGTAGGTGAGGTATACGTCGATTCTGCCAAGTTGTACCAGATCGTGTTCAACTTGCTGGATAACGCGGCGAAGTTCACCACGGAGGGCGAGATCACCCTGACCGTGGCGCGTGAAGTCGCCAATGGTGTCGATTGGCTGCGGATCGGCGTGTCGGATACGGGGATAGGCATCACCCGCGAGCAGATGCAAAATCTGTTTCAGCCCTTTATGCAGGGCGATAACTCGGCTACGCGCAAGCACGGCGGCGCGGGTTTGGGCTTATCGGTCAGCCAGCGCTTCTGCGAGATGATGGGTGGGCGCATTAGCGTGGCGAGCGAGCCGGGCATTGGCTCAATCTTCGTGGTCTACGTGCCCGCTGTTGTGATCAACTCCGCCAACGAGGCCGTGTATATGCGCGAGGTCGGCGAGTAGTCGCTTTCACCTCGCAAAATAGCGATGACGTGGCTCAGCACCTCCGAGCCACGTCATTGCACCACCTCTAAACGGCCTAGCAGCCGTTCTCCACCAACTTACAGCGGTTAAAGAGCAGGTCGTTCGCTTTTTCGAGCACCTTGAGCGGTGCTTCGAGTTGCCAGCCCCACAGTTCGGGCCAGGGCAGGCCAGGGCGCACCTCAGCGGGATGCAGCACCGTCCAATTGGCGATCAAGCCAATGTTCCACCCCACCAGCAACACCACGCCAAGAATGAGCGGCCAGCGCCCGATACGCTGTTGGAGCCATGCCAGCAACGGCGCCAGCCCCAGCACGAAGATCGGCGTGCTGTCGATCAGGCGGCGGAAGCCGAACGACCCTGACAGGTGCCATGTCGAGAACGCGCCGTTGATGTAGGTTTGCGCCAGGAAGCCGAGCAGTAAGAGCGCCGCCAGCAACCGATCGCGCTTCCAGAGCCAGAATAGGCCCAGCAAGCCAATCGCCAGGATGGGGCTCCAGATCAGCGCGCCGTGCGCCGGATCAAACAACGTGCCGAAGAAGTGTGGGCTGCTCCACTGGAGTTTGCCCGAAACAGTCGAGGAAGGGCGCGGGCGGCCATACAGTGTCTGGTACACCAGGATCTGCGGGATCAGCGCGATGGCCAGCGTGACCAAGAACACGATATGCCGCATCAGCAGCGCCACGATGCCCTGCACGCGCAGATCGCTGCGCAGCAAGCGCCAGTACGCCACCAAGCCTTCGGTGGCGGGGATGATCAGCAACAGGCCGAGCTGTTCGCGGGTGATGGTCATCAGGCCGCCGATCAAGCCGAGCAGCGCCCACATCCCCCACGAGCGCTGCGCTTGTGTGGCGAGCAGATTGGTGGGTGTACTGCTCTTGTTCTCCCACGCCAAGCGCGGCGTGCTATCCTTCAGCCACAGCGTGAGGAACAGCGCGAACAGGAAGAAGCCGGTGGCGTGCGACCAGGGCATCAGGATATAGGTGTAGAAGATCAACGGCGTCGCGAGCCACACCCCTACCGTTGCCAAGGTGGCCGCGAACTCGTTGCTGTAGCGCCGTGCGATGCGATAGGTGAGCAGCAAGCCGAGCAGCGCGTAGAGCGCCGACATAAAGCAAACCGCTGCGATATACGGCCAACTGTAGCCATCGGCGGGGATCTGCGCGCCGAACAGGTTGGCGACATGCACCAGCATATCGGCCACCACATAGCCAGGCGACCACATCAGTGCCGCACCGATCGGGGCGACGTTGCGGTAGAGCCCGGTAGCGGGGATCAGCGGCGGGTCGGTGGGGTGATCGCGCAGCAGGGCGTTGAATACGGCTGGATCGCCGTTATCAAGGCCGATCGCGGCGAAGTACTGGTACTCGTTGGCGAAGTCGAGGTCGCCATCGAAGTAGAGCGAGCGCAGATAGGCATAGTATTGCACCTCGTCGGTGGCGTAGATGCGCGGCGTGCTGAGCGGCAGCAACAGCACAAACAGGGCGATAATCACCAACGCACCGTAGTTACGGGCGGCCCACAGACTCAGTTCAAGGAAGGTATAGAGCCGATATGAACGCGGTTCTTGTTTGTGCGGCTCGTGATCGTGCGATGCGTGTGTACTGGGTTGCTGTAGGCGGATACTATCGCGTTTCATGCCTTTGTGCCCACCACCATTAACATAGAGCGCCAGGAAGGAAATGCCGTTGTGAGCAGCCACAGCCCACTCTTTGCAGCGACGCGCAGCGGGTGGCGCAGCAGACGCTTCTTCTCGATGCCAACGCGCTCCCAAGCGTCGCCGTAGCGCATCAGCGTCGGGGTCAGGCCGCTCTGTTCAAGCAGCCAACGCAGTTCTTGCATCGTGTAGAGGCGGCTGTGGTTGTAGTAGCGCTGCGGCCCTTGCAGTTGCATCGAGCGGGTGAACTCGTTGAACGGCTCGAAGGGGCGCCCTAGCACCACATCGGCCAAGGTGCGCAGGCGGCTCTTGATGTAGTGCTGGTTGGGCGTGGAGAGCACCAAACGGCCACCGGGGCGCAGCACACGCGCCATCTCGCGCAGTGCGGGCAGCGGCGAGCCAGCGAGGTGCTCGATCACCTCGGAGAACACCACGGCGTCGAACTGCTCGCTGTCGAAGGGCAACGGCTGTTCGTCGAGATTGCAGAAGCGCACATCGACGCCGAGCGAGCGCCACAATTCGGCGCGCTGTTCGGGGAAGAGGTCAACGCCGGATACTTGATAGCCCGCCTGGCGCAGGATCGCGGTGAACTGGCCGGGCGTTGTGCCGATCTCGAGCACATGCGCTGGCGCTGGTGGCAGCGCGCTGAGCAGCGCCCGGAAGCGGTGACGGTGGAGCCGAAAATATTCGGGTTTGCCATCGGGCCCGATGCTGCGCCCGTAGGCTTCGACAATCTCGCGTGGTGTCATGTGTTGCGTATTCTGTTGGTGATGCACGGGTGGTGTATCACTCAATAGCGCGGCATGGCCGCGTTAGGCTTCGCAGCGCGTCGGCTGGCAGCCAGTGGCTCTCAGGGATTGCGCTGTGTCTTGGAACTTTCCAAAACGGTATAGTACCACATTCTTTGCGTGGCTTCGCAGCTTATTGAGAAGAGGAGGCTCTGCACATAGCAGCGCCTCCTCTCCACGTGCCAAATAAGGCAGATGTCACTTGGATGCAGTGTGCTTCTGCACCACCGATTCGGCCAGCGCCAGGATGGCGGCGGCTCGCGCGGCGTAGGTGTGCGGCGCGACGATCGTGCGCCCGGCCCGCTCGCGCTCGGCTCGCTGCGGGTCCGCCAATGCCTGCCCGAGCGCGCGGGCCAGGTCATCGACATCGCCACGGCGGAAGTAATAGCCGATCTCGGGCGGCAGCACCTCGGCGAGCGCCGGAATATCGGGCAGCACCACGGCGCGCTCGGCTGCCAAATACTCGAACAGCTTGAGCGGCGAGGCGGTCACATCCGTCACCGTATCGGGGATGACGAGCAGATCGGCGGCGTGCAGGTAGGGCGTGATCTGGTTGCGGGGCAGTTGTCCGGCCCACGTGACCGATTCACCCAGGCCGAGCGCATCGGCTTGGGCGCTGAATTGCGCGATCTCGGCGGGGCGACCACCCACTAGCGTGAGGCGAGCCTGAGGCATGTGCTGGCGCAGTTGCGCGAAGGCTTCCAGCAGCTGATCGATGCCTCGGTAACTAAACGTCATGCCGCTGTAGACGATCAGCGGTGTGCTTGGGTCGATCTGCAACTGTTGGCGGGCTGCCGCACGGTCGCCGGGGGCGATGTGCTGATCATCGAAGGCATCGGGGATCACGGCCACCTCGGCGGGGGTTCGCCAACCGAGCCGATCAAGCAGGTGCTGAAACTCGGCGGTGAGCGAGGCGATCGCAGCGCTGCGCGTGAGTGCGATGCGGTCGAGTAAGTGCAGCAGTGGCTGTACCCAGCGCTCCTTGGCGCGCGAAGGGTTCCAACTCTCGAGATCGTGCGCTTCGTAGATTACCGGTATCCCCAGCAGAGGCCCCCAAACCGCCGCCCACCAACCAGCACAGATCACCTCGCGCACGTAGACAGCCTCGATCGGTTGATGTTTGCTTTGTTCGGCGGCCACCACGGCGGCGGTCATCGCAGCGAACACCGAGCGCTCGGCGTAGTACCAGAGCGTCGAGCGGTACAGGCGCGAGAGTTTACCGATCGCGGGGCGTTGAAGGTGCAGCGCGCCAACCTCCTCGAATCGTGATGGCTCGCGGAACCAACGGGGCACAATCGCAAGCGTCGTTGGGGCGATCTGCCGCAGTTCTCGCAGCGTTGTGTGCGTCTGAATGGCATTGGCCGAGGCGAGCATGAGGCTCGTGGGGTAGGCGATGTAAGCGATCCGCATAATTTACACACAATACAAGCGCGTTGAGAGGAGGCTGATCATAGTGATCAACCTCCTCTCATAGCGTGTAGAACACTATGGTTAATTCGATTTTCCGATGAGCGGTAGGTACGTTGTGGGTATAGTATACCCTGAATCGAGGGTAACCGTGGTGGAGATCACGCTTTGGGTGGGATTACCCGCGCCATCGAGGAAGCGCACAAGGATCTGGTACTGGCCCGACTTATCGCCTTTCCAGTCGCTATCGAAGCCAGTGAGTAGGCTCCAATTCACCGAGAATTGGCTGCTGGGCGTTTCGATAGGCACTGGTTGCCAGTAGAGTTTCGGGTTGTCGGGTGTGATGTTGGTGGTGGACCCCAAGTGCACGTTCGCGATCCAGACGCCCCAGAACTGCTGGCCCGCCGGAAGATTCTCGTTGGCACCATAGGTTGTGTCGTTCACGCTCACATTGCTGAAGTTGAGCGTGCGCATCACCGAGCTATTATTGGAGTCTCCAGTGACGGTGCCGCTCACATAGTTCGGTCGCTCGGGATCGTAGATCAGCGAGACGGGCACCGACAGTTGATTACCGACCGTATCGCTAACGATGACGGTGAAATTCTTCTCGCCTGCGGTGCTCACGCCCGGCAGCGCAGGTGCCCCATAGAAGCCCGATTCTGGGATAGCGACGGGTTGGAGCGTATCGCTGCCCGGCACCATAAAGGTTGCGAGGCCGCTGCAATCGTTCGCATCGGTAATGCCCAAGAAGAATTTACGGACTCGCGTATAGTTCGGCGCGCCATCGCTTGCGCCGCCCTCGTACACATCGGTGGGCGCGATCACAGGGCTACGTGGCGACGTGATGGAGGTGTATACGGCTGGTAAGCCCTTCATGTAGGGATTAACCGCCATAATATCGGCATTCACGCTGCCATCCACGCTGATTTGGCTGTTGAAGACGTTGCCCGCAGTGCCGTTCTTGAACAGCCGCACATAGACCGTTTGGTCGCACACGTTGTCTAGGAGCGTGATAGTTGGGTTGGCGTTGTACGCGATCTGTTCTGGCTGTGTGGTGCTGCTTGGTGGTGCGCCCACCGAGATCTGCATCGTGGTGGGTGTGCCGCCATCGGGGCAGTTCGGCGTGATCGTGGCCGAGATCGTCGTCTCGCGGGTGCTGGTTGCCCCGCCGGCCAAACTCAATGTACCAGAACAGCCAGTGGTGCCCAGCAAGGCGCCACCGAGCAGATAGATCTGGTAGGGAGCGGTTTGGTTGTCTTGCCACACCACCTGAGCGCGGGTGGAGCCGAACGCGATCTTGGGCTGAGTCGAGCGCCCAGGGTTGTTCGATATCAGGTACGCTTGCGAGGTGCTGCGATCGACGGGGTTAAACTCGCGCACCCAGATCTCCTCGGCGAGGCCGACCGCCGCACCTTGGTCGTGCCAGGTGATAAAGGCCCGTTGGGTTGCCGATGACCAAGCGATGTAGGGGTACGTGGAGATACCAGGGTTATTGGTGAGACGATTCTCGGCTGACCATGTGACACCGCCATCAAACGAGGCTTTAAAGACGATCTCGTGGTTATTGCTGTTGAAATTCTCGTCCCACGCCATAAACAGGTTATTGCCACCATCGGAGGCTAAGGTTGGGTTCTGCGATGCAAATGGCGTATTGGTAATATTCTGCCAGATCCATTGGCTGCCTTCGAGGCGAGCGTGGTAGATCTCGGCTCCGCTGCTACTACCGTTTTGGAAGATGATCTGCGGCTTGCCTGCGGCGAAGGTGATCGCAGGGCGGTTCTGGAAGGTATTGCAATCGTCTTTCGGTTTGCTAGTAGGCGAAAATCCGCCATTCGCCGAGCGCATACGGTACATCACATTGTAGGTGAGATTGCTACACTGCTGAATCCAGGTGATGTGAGCGTTGCCTTCCGAGTCGATCGCCATATCGGGTGCTGCCGATTTCGGGCCCGATGCGACGGTTTCGCGCTCGCTCCACGAGGCTCCACTATCCGTTGATCGCTGATAGTACACATTATCGCTGGTACCGTTTTCGACGTAGGTAAGGTGGAGCACATTGTTGGGGCCAACATGCAAGATCGTCGAAGGAATAGCGGGCGTGCTAGAGAGCTTAGCGATCAGCGTACCCGGGTAATTGAACGTGCCGTTCACATTGTTGATGTAACGGATCTGCCAGGGCGGCCCCGATGTTGTACCGGGGTTCGAGGCGATGTACACAACGTGCGTTTTATCGTTACTATCAACAGCCACCCAAGGGTAGTTGTGTCGTTCGTTGGCGGTGATGACCTGTGCCGTATTGTCCCAGTTGACTGTGCCACCCGTGACGCTCTGCGTGGGTGGAATCGCCTGAACTGGTACAGTAAGGGAGATAAGTACCAGAAGCGCAAGCAGTAACGCGGCAATACGGTGAGGATAGCGTAGAATGAGAAATATATGCATCGCTTCTCTCCTTATTGCCCCTGTAGAGTATGGACCCGAAAGTTATCGAACTCAAGTCCACCCAGTACAGCGCCATACAGGCCCGCCTGCCCATTGGCAAACGTGGTATCGGTTGTTTCTAGCACGGTGGTGCCATCGACACTCGCTTGGAGGGTGTTGCCCTGCACTCGTAAGCTTAGGGTCGTCCAAGTGCCCGGAGCGATCGGCGCGATTTGAGCGCTCGCCAGGTTTGTGATGGCCTCGGTTTGTCGATCGAAACGCTGGATCACAACAGTGCCATCTGGTTGCACGTAGAAGCTATAGAAGCCAGCATCTGTGGCGCGCGCCACAACGCCTGCGAAGTCGTTGCTCAGGTTGTAGGCCGCCACCGAGACGCTGTAATCCTTCCAAGTGGGGTCGCCTGTGATAAGGGCGCTACCGTAGATATTCGGGATGCCCGAGGAGTCGCTAAGTGGGGAGATCGTTCCGTTCAGGATGCGCCAAATCGAAGGCCCATCGAGCGGGCTGACAGTATCGACGACTTGCCATTCCGCCAAGCTCACCGCCGAGCTAAAATCGGCCTCAAACAGAGTAACGCCACTTGCAGGCGCCAAGCCGCTAGGTGCAGGTGGTGGTGTCGGTGTGGGCTGTATCGGCTGCGAGGTGGGCATGGGTGGAGCCGTCGGTAGGATGATCGGCTCACTCGTGGCTTGTGGGGCTGAGGCCGCTGTATTTGGCGTATTGCCTGGGTTTGTCGATGTACCCTGAATACCACACCCGATGAGTATGGTACTAAATAGCACAATAACCACGAGAACGGGGTTGAGACGTAAACACATAGCTCCTCCTGTCGGTCGACCAAACAAGCACATAACAAGGTGGTCGGTCTCGCTTGTTGATCGGACACGAATGTGGGCTCTGCTCAGAATGGTAAGATATATTCGATTCAAGAAATTGACAAAAAGGAAGCAATCTCTTTACAGTTCGATAGCTATTGAGCTCGATAGTACCGACATCAAACCAAACATGATTGCAATAGATCGTAACATACTGAGATGTCAACGACTGCCAGCTAAAGCAGGCAGCTTGCCCTCATCGCCTGCAATGGTATGAAAGATAGGGTATAAGTGCTGTGAAGTCAAGAGTTAGTAGGGGTAATTGGTCCTGTTAGGCTGTGTCGTTGAATCTTTTTACGAAATTCACAGAAAGACCATCGGGCGAGGGATTTCCTCGCCCGATAGTGTTAGGGATGTTACGATGGATTACTTAAACATGACTGGCAACTGCAGGATCGGGGTTGAGTAGTTGGGTTCGAGCGTGATCTTGCCAAATTCGATGCCACCAGACGAGATGTTACCTGCGCCATCGATGAATTTCGCATAGACGTAGATATCACCACCGGTGTTCTTGGCGGGCGGATTGCTCAAGCCTGTCAACAAGTTCCAAGCAACTGTGAAGTTGTTGTTCGGGAAATCAACCCGCACAGGGTGCCAGGTGAGCGTGTTGCTGTTGAGACCGACCGGAGTCGTGCTGCTCGCCAACATCACACCCCAGAACTGTGCCGTGCCCGGCGTGCCCTCTCGTTGACCATACTGGTTATCAGTAATGTTCACATTGTTAAAGGAGAGGTTGACCATAATGTTATTAGTCGTGGCCGGCATCGTGCCAGTCGCGCCAGGAGCCAACGTCGGCGGAACGTTGTCGTAGATGATCGACTCGGGATAGATCGCCGAGTTGTTGGCGTGATCCGTCACGGTCACCTGTACGATCTGCGTACCGATGAGGTTGGTGGGCAGGTTCAGCCACGTGCTCACAACATTGTTGGTGATAGCTACGTTTGCGCCGTTGCCGATGCGGTAGTTGTTCACGCCAACACAGTCCGCTGTACCGTTGATATTGAGGTAGTAGCGCGGCTCACGTGTGTAGTTAGCTGCGCCATCGTTAGCCCCCGACACCGTTGGATTCGGAAGTGTAGGCACACCGCGCATATGCGGGTTGAGCACTTGCACCGAGGCGGTCAGGCCCGTATCGACGATCACCGAATCGCTGAATGCGTCGGCGCCGAACTCGTTGCGGAACAAGCGCACGTACACCGTCTGCGAGCAGGAGCCATCCGTAGGCACCGAAATGTTGGCGTTGTAGGCCTGCTTCGGCGTTGAGTCGGTCGGTGGTTTGTTGACCGAGATCTGCATATGGGTGGGAGTACAGCCCGTTTGCGGCGTGATCACACCCGTTAAGGTTGGGCTACGGCTGACCTTGGAGTTGCCGATCGTTTCGCCATTGAGGCGCAACGTACCTTCACAACCGGTGGTGATATTGCCGCCGATCACATCACCGCCCCAATCCCAGATCTCGTAGGTGCCGGTGGTGTTATCGTGCCACACAATATCGGCGCGTTGCGGGCCGACTCCAATGGCTGGCCAGTACGAGTGACCATTGAAGTTCGAGACGCGGTCGGCTTCGGTCGTGCGGAGGGTTGCCGGGTCGAACTGGCGCTCCCAAATTTCCTCTTGACCGTCGGAAGATCGAGTCCTATCCGACCAGACGACATGGACGCGCTTGGCGCTTGGTGACCAATCCGCGTAGGGATGCGAAGCCCACTCATTCGAGTTGGAGAATGCAATCGTATTCGACCAACTGTTACCATTATCGAATGAGGCTTTAAAGAGAATATCGTGGCCGTTGACGTTCTCGTCCCAGGCCAGGAACAAGGCGCCCTCGCCATCCGAGGTCAAGGTCGGGTTCTCCGAGCGGGTCGAAGTGTTCGAGACGCTGACAGGGCGCGTCCAGCTCCCACCCTCTAGGCGAGTGTAGTAGATCTCCGCAGCGTTGCTGGTGCCGCGCTGGTAGACCACGTGCGGCATGCCACCTGAGAACGTGATGGATGGTCGGTTTTGATAGGTGCCACATTCGCTGCGTGGCGACATTGTGCCCGAGAGCGAACCATTGGCGTAGCGCACGCGGTAGAACACGTTGTATTCACCGCAGCGGTTATCGATCCAGACGATGTGGGCATTGCCAGCATTATCAATGGCGATATCCGGGCTCCAGGCTTTATTGGGCGACAATTCGATATGGTCGGGCCAAGTCACGCCGCCGTCGGGCGACACGCGGTAGTAGACCTTATTGTTGTTGCCAGGTCGTGAATAGGCCACGTGAACAGTATTGTTTGGACCAGTCGCAATAGCGACATTGGGGACTGCGCCGTAGCTTGAATTAGCCAGCGCCTTGCCACCCAAATTGAAGTTACCGCCACGGTTATTGGTGTACATGATCGAGCCGTTCTCGGTGGCGTAGATCACGTGAGTAACGTTATTATCATCGACAGCTACACGCGGGAAACCCGAGCGGCGGCCGTTCGAAACGACTTTCGGCTTGCTGTCCCATTTGACACTGCCAGGGTATGCTTGGGCGTTTGGTGCCGCTTGCGCTGGCACGCTGCTGAGCACCGTGGTCAGCAGCAGCAGCGCAATAATCCCTAGCGCCGCGAAGTTGTGAGTGCGCCCGAAAGCGCGTGATTGTGATCGCATAGGCTTTCTCCAGTTGATCGCTGCGCGCTACTGGGCAGCAGGTGTAAGTGCTTCTACCGAGAAGTTATCGAACTCCAGGTTACCCATTGCGAAGCCAGCCACGCCAGCTTGGCCTTGGGTGAGCGTGGTGTCCTTGGCAGAGAGCACTGGCGTGCCGTCAACAAAGGCGGTCAGCGTATCGCCTTGAACTTGCAAGCGCAGTTGATACCAGCGCTTCAACTCAAAGCCACCCTGATCGGCGCTTGCCAACAGCGTGAAGCTCCCATTTGCCGCATCGTAGCGCTCGATCAAAAGCGCTGGTTGTGCCCCTACCGGTCGAAGCGAGAACAGGTAGAACCCGGCACTGCTTGCACGTGCAACAAGGCCAAACTGATCGTTGCCGCTGTTGTAGGCGGCGGCGTTCACGCTATAGTTTTTCCAAGTGGTATCACCCGTCACGATGGCCGAAGGAGCCTGTAGAGGGCTGCCGTTGAAAGCGCTCACCTGCAGCAAGCGCCCATTGCTCACCTCCCAGATCGAAGGCCCTTCGAGCGGCTCGGCGGTGTCGAGCACCTGCCACGTGTCAAGGGTTGTCTTACCATCAAACGCCTCGCTCACCAACACAGTTGCGCCAGACAAACTCGGAGCGACCGGAGCGGCTGGTGGAGTGGGGGTTGGCTCGCGCGGCTCACTGGTAGGCATTGGTGGTGGCTCTGGCAGGATGACCTGCGTGCTGGTCGCCTCCACCTGTGCAGCCGGAGCCGTATTTGGGCTAGCCCCCGTGTTCGCAACACCACAGGCCGCCAGAAACAGCGAGCCGGCCAGTGCTGCTACACATACATTCCAAATTCGTGATCGCATGGATCCTCCTTTTCGATCGCATTGCTTGGTTCTGAGGTGTTTCGCTGTATCATTCAGAGATAAGACCCGTTATCCACTAGCACCACCAACACCGAGCGAGTCTGTGAACCTATGTAATTCCTCGGCTGTGCGCCGAGGCGAGCAAGAATGATGCTCCTCTGAACCGATACCACCTCTTCCCTCTATAGATCTATCGCCTCCGCACTATCGTGCAGAGTTCGGTTAATAACCAATGATCGGCCTAAGACTGCACAATACAGCGTTGATACATTTCGATCATGGCGTTGGCGACGCCAAACGAGCGGAAGCGATCCCGCTCTGCAAGGCAAGCCTCATGGCGTTTCTGCCAATTTGTCTCATCTCCTAAGATTTCGATGAGTGCTGCGGCTAGACGCTCGGGATTACGCACAGGGATGCTGATCCCGTGGGATTCGTTGAAGAAACCTATTGTACCCGCTGTCTCAGTGGCGACGAAGGGTGTACCAAAAAGCGTGCCCTCGGAGAGTGTTTTGTTGCCTCCTTCCATCAATGATGGGATTGCCACCACATCCGCAGCAGCATAGTAATCGGCCATTTGCTGGAACGGCACCTCACCAACCAGGTGGAAGTGCTCGGCAACGCCATGTTCCTCCGCAAGGCGGCGCAGATACGCTGCATAATCACCTAGTCGCTCATCGATGCGGTTTTGCCCGCACACCAATACGCTCGTGTTCGGAACACGCGCCAAGACGGCGGGGAGCGCGCGGATCAGGTCGTCGAAGCCTTTCACAGGCAATAAACGACCAGCCGCCACAATGATCTTTCGACCTTGGATGCCATGACGCTCGGCGATCAAGGCGCGACGATTTGCACGAAACGCTGGTACATCTGCGACGAAATAATCGTCGCGTAGGTTGCGGGGAATCGTCACGATTTTTTCGTCGGGGCAGCCAAACTGCAACGCCATATCGCGCCCGCCAGGCGAAACAGCGCGTATCAATGCGGCACGCTTGAATGTTAGATTGATCAACAGACGTACGGTGCGAAACCGCGCGAAACCATACCCGATCGTCGAATCGGCGATCAGATCGCCGCCACGAATGGTTGGCACAAAGGGACGCCGATCGCCCGCGAGCGCCGCGATGGCGCCCATCGGGTAGACCGATTCGACGTGGATAATATCGATTTCGGGATGAGAACGCAGGTAGGCGCGGTAAGCCTTCAACATATTGAGGAAATAGTTGTAGTGGAATACCTGGCCCGAAAACCGATTCTGTAATCGTTCGAAGGCGGTGCGACTGACGGCGGCCCGCACGATCGGTGGTTGCCCTGGTTCGGTCACAAAGCGCTCCTTGAGATCGCGCTGTGGCGTAGGCGCAAGCACCGTGGCCTGATGGCCGAACTCTAGAAATCGTGCAAGAAACTCTTCGTGAATCGGGTTGCCGATCAGTCCATGTTCGTATGCTGTCGTGAAATAGAGAAGGTTCACTACCTGTTGCTCGTTACTCGTTTGTACGATACCATTCCAACGTCCGTGCGAGACCTTCGGCAGCCGAAACACTTGGCTTGTACCCCAGCAATTTCGCCGCTTTGCTGATGTCGGCGAGCGAGTGGCGCACATCGCCTGCCCGCGCCGGACTGTGCTCGATCGGCAGTTCTTGCCCGATCAAACGGTTCAGCGTTGCGATCACATCCAGCAACGTGATACGTTCGCCGCACGCCACGTTGAACGCCTCCCCACTCACATCGGGCGCATCCATCGCCAACAGGTTCGCCTGCACCACATTTTCGATGTAGGTGAAATCGCGCGATTGCAGGCCGTCGCCCTGCACCGTGTAGGGCTTGCCCTGCAGCGCACTGGTGCAGAAGCGTGCGATCACACCCGCATACTGCGAGGTGGGGTCTTGGCGCGGCCCAAACACGTTGAAGTAGCGCAGCGCGACCGTCTCTAGCCCATAGAGCGGCGCGAACACGCAGGTGTACTGCTCGGCGGCCAACTTGCTGATCGCGTAGGGCGAACGAGGATTGGGCGGCATCGTCTCCACTTTGGGCAGGGTTGGCGTATCACCGTACACCGACGACGACGAGGCGACCACCACGCGTCGAGCGCCAGCCTCGCGGGCCGCCAACAACACATTCAGCGTTCCCTCGACATTGACAGCGTTGCTGGTGCGCGGATCATTGACCGAGCGCGGCACCGAGGGGAGCGCGCCCTGATGAAGGACCACTTCGGCACCCTGGGCAGCACGACGAACCGTATCGGGATCGCGCAAATCGCCCTCGATCAATTCGATATCGTTGATGACATGACGCAGATTGTGACGGTGCCCAGTGCTGAAATTATCGAGCACTCGCACCTGATGCCCTAATTCGAGCAATCGACTGACGAGATGGCTGCCAATAAAGCCACCACCACCAGTTACAAGCGTGGTCGACATAGAATTCCTTTATTTTGCCCTGTACTTATTAAGACGCAGCAAGCCCCGAAAAGTTCCACTATCTACGCATTTTTTATTGGCCACACTGCCCTCCGCAGTGCGCGTGTCCAAGCATGTCGCGAGGTCTCATCCACCGATGAGTCTTGGTAAACACGATTGGGCACAATCAAGGTAAGGTTGTATCAACCGGACGACGCATCGTTGCGTGGATGCAGCCTTGTTTGTCTGCGAACACCGACTGCATCGGTCTCTTTGGAAGCTTCACAAACAGGACACCGTGTTTTATATGGCTAAGCGACATTGCCTAGCAGCACGATGATTGGCAGACACCAAGGTACGAGCAGCGTACGCAGGCCGACTGCCATCTAATACGTCGTGGGTCGCTGCGGCGGGCGGGTCAAGGCACGCCAGGTGCGTCTGTGGGCATCAGACGGTACATCACCACTGGGTTGGAGGCCTGATTGGGCCGCGCGAAGGTCATCACAATTTCAGCGACGTCGCTAAACTGGCGCGTAGGCGTAAAATCATCCCGTGACGCAATATTCAAAGGTAACTTCGCCCCCAATCTGTTCGCGAGTATCTTACCATAAATTACCGCACGCTCGATCAACGATGGAGCATGGTGCGTAGGAGCGTCGCTCAATTGGTGGCTGTAAAAGGTAATATGCCGCGCCATAATCTCTTCGCGGTCGATCAGATACGTAATCCCCTTCGAACGCAGATAATCGAGCAGTTCGCGCCGTTCCATCACCGGCACGATCTCGTGATTCAGCTTTCCATCGATGTTCAGGATCACATGGCCGGAGTAGTACTGCAGAATGCCGGAGTTCTTCGCGCCGATCAGCGCATCGGCGGGCATCGTGTCGCGAATCCACAGCGCGGCCTGGTACATGGTCGGCTGTGTCTGGTCGGTCTCGGCGAGTTTCTCGTGGTAGAAGCGTATCGCCTCGCCAGTGTTCAGCGCTATGATCGTGCAGGTGGCCGCCGCCAGCACCACTGCGCTCAGTCGCCCCGACCTGCGCCGCCACAGCTCGGCGCCCAACCAGGCCAGCAGGATGATCAGCACCGCCGAGATGCCCACAAAGTAGCGGGCGCGGGCCTGCTGAAGCAGGTAGCCGTAGTACAGCGGCGGTATGGGCAGGTAGATCAGCAACGGCAGCAGGCCCAGCAAGCGCCAGCGCAACGCCCAAACCAGCAGCGCCGCCATCAGGATGATCAGCACACCCAGCATCCACGGCGCCGGAATCCAGTCGAGATCGATGGCCGAGTTCTGCGAGAAGGCGTTCAGGCCATTGGTGAGGTGGTAATCGCCGCGCTCGGCAGGCGTTTTGCCGGGGCCGTAGCTGTGCATATACGTCAGCGCCTTGCCGCTGCTCGGCCCGAACGAGCCGCCCACCGTTTTATTGAAGATGAAGTACGGCGTCAGCAACAGCATCGTGCCGACCACATAGGTTAGGATCGGCAGCAGCACCCGTGGTTGCTTCAGTAGCCCACCGATTTGCCGAAGCAGTTGGCCCGCCTTGGCTGTGAGCGATGCGCCCTTGGTTGGCGCTTGCAGCAACTCCAAGCCCATCGTCAACGTGATCGCGCCAAACGCCAGGCTCGCATCCAGGCGCGCGAGCACCGCCAGCGCCGTGAGCACCGCCAAGCCCAGCATATGCTTGAGGTTGCTGTGATCCGCCTTGTAGAAGGCCACAAACAACGAGAGCAGCATCAGCAAGCCCATCGACGTTTCCATGCCGTTGACGCTGATGCGCAGCAGGTATGGGTTGAGCGAAAACAGCGTCGCCGCCAGGAAACCGGCCAACTCTCCGCCGAAGCGCCGCGCCAGCCACCACAGCGGCCAGATCGCCAGCGTGTTGAGTAGCGCGCAGATCACCAGGTTCGCGTTGAATCCGGCATCCAAGGCGTCCGGCGCGATCAGGTAGGGCAGCGCGCCTAAGGTTAGCGGGTAGAGCGGCTGAAAGCCCGTGGTGGGATTCGCACCATCGGCGGTGATGCCCAGGCCCAGCGCGAAGTTCCGCGCGATGGCCGTCACCATCCAGGCATCATCTTCGAGCACGATCAGGTGCGTGGAGAGTGGGAGCAGCGCGAAGGCCAATCGCAGCGCGAGGCCGATCACCGCCACGATCCAGACGCCCCTCCGTAGCCAGCGTACTTGGGTGCGCGTAACATTATCGGGAAGTGCTGCCTGTTGCGAGTTCAATAGGGCCATGCCTGCTTCTGCCTTACTGTTCATCAGAGCGAATATCTGCGGTGATCCAGCCGGACGGCGCGGGGTGCGAGCGCAGCTTAAACAGCCGAATCCAGCGCCCTTCCGGCCCATGCACAATGCCGCGCTCGTACAACTCGAAGAAACGCGGCTCGTTCATCAACGCGCCAGCCGAGTTGAACGGAATGTACACAGGCTGGCGGCGCAAAATATAGTCGTTGTCGGTCTTTTCGGAACCAGCCACGCCCTGGCCGATCGTCGGCTCATCGATATGGGCGATGTGCAGGTCGTTCAAGCCCAGCATATCCAGCACCGGGCGGTCGGCGTAGTAGGGCAGCGCCCCCGCAATGCCCGTGCCGATCAGCGTGCCCGGCTCGGTGTGCTCGCGCAGCCACAGCCCAATCTCGCGGTTCTTCTCGACCACGGTGTATTCCGTCCACACGCCCGATTGGCCGTTCAGGGTGCGCGAATCGTATAGTTGCGGTGCCTGCCATGCCAACACCACCACCGTCAGGATTGTGACAAGCGGCGCGCTCGCCAGCGGCGGCACTACTCGGCTGAGCCAGTTCAGCCCCAGCCCACCTAGCAGCGCCAGCAACGGCAGCACGGGTACGAAGAAGCGGAACTGCGGGAAGTGGTCGCCACCCACCAGAATGATGTAAGTGCTGTAGGCTGTCGCCAGCATCCCAAGAAAAACGCCGGGATACGCCGCCCAGGCGCTGAGCCGTTGACGAAGGGTGGAGCCGCTCGCCACGCCGATCGGCAAGATGCCCAGGACGGCCAACACCACCAGCGGCGCTTGGGCAGCCGCGAATTCGCGGGCATAGCCGACGCCCCGCCACACCTGCGCGATCGTGCTGCCAACCTTCGCGTAGAACGTGTTGGGCAGCGGATAACCGTAGTAGGTGTAGCGCCAAGCGTAGTACGGGCCGAAGATCAGCAGGAAGCCCAGCGCCAAGCCGAACACCTGCCGCCAGGCGACTCTGCCCGCCAGCCACGAACTTGCCAGCAGGTGCAGGCCGCACAGCCCCGCCACCATCACACCCTCGGGGCGAGTCATCGCCGCCAGGGCCAGCAGCAGGCCCACCAGCGCGCCCGGTGCCTTGCGGATGTAGGCCACCGCGCCCGCCGCAACTAGCAGGGTGAATAGACCCGTCTCCATGCCACTGCCGCGCGCCGCGTACAGCACGAACGGCGTGCTGCTGACCAACAGGGCCAGCGCCGCCACCGCACTGCTATCGCTGATCTGCGGGCGCAGCGCCTGCCAGATCAGCGCGGCGGTCGCCAGCGCGATCAGCAAACTGAACGCCAACGCGCTGAGCGTGGGATCGAGGCCCAGCGCTTGGATCGGCACAAACAGCAGCATCCAAAGGAAGTTCGTGTAGCCCTCGACCCGTTCGCCCGGATTGAAGACGAAGCCATGCCCCAGCCAAGCGTTGAGCGCGTAGCGGAACGAGATAAAGGCGTCGTCGAGAATCCAACTGCCCAGAATCTGCGGCGCCAGCACCAGCGCGCCCAAGCCCACCGCCAACAGCCCGACGATCGGCAGCGCACCGCGCGCCTGCAGGGCGATGCTCCAAGCGACCAGCAGTCCAATGGCGAGCATCTCGGCGGGAAGAATCTGATGACGGTACAACAGCCCTTGCAGCCCCACCAACACCAGGCCAATCCCACCTGCCACCAGTATGCGGATGGACGAATGGGAGCGCCCGAGCGTGCTGAGCCAGGCCACCACGCCGATCAACAAGCCCAGCACCAGCGCCATGAGCGGGCTGTAGGCCCGTTGACGGCTGATCTGCGCGAGTTGTACGCTGTCCATCGCCACGCCCATCGGGTAGCCGTACTGCGGGTTGGCGATGGTGTCGCTCTCCACCTCGATCAGCATATCGGGGCTGTAGGCGGTGGAGCGCGGCGGCAGCATCACGTGGTAGACGCGCCAACCTGGTTGCGTCATATGGCCGCTGAGATCGGCGAGCGGTTGGTTGTTGAAGCGCAGTTGCACCTGCTCGGGCGCGGGTTCGCGGCAGCCACACAGGCGCAGGCTGAGCACAAGCGGCCCGCCCAATCGGTCGCCATCGCGCACCATAAAATTGCCCAAGCCGTCGGTCCAGCGGAAGGGCGTGCCGTTCGCATCCTGCTCTATCTCGTTAAAGCCGTAGAAGCTGCGAATCTGGGTGGTTTCACCTTGGGCGAGCAACGGCCCAAACGCCGCAACCCGAAACGACACCTGTTCGGGGAGGCGTGGCAGCAGTACGAGGGCGAGGGCCGCAACTAGGCCAATCAGCAGTGCACTGACGGTCGTGCGATATGTTCTGTGTGCGATCATCGGGCGGCATTATACCACTAACCCATCTGTGGGCAGCAATGAACGAATGATGATGAAATGCTTGATCTTCGTGCGGTCTACGCCTGTTTGGCGCGCTCGTAACAGTCGAGCAGGCGGCCAAGCAGTTCTTCTTCGTTGAAATCGCGTGCGAGTTTGATCCGTCCGCCGTGGATCAGCCGTTGGCGCAACCCTTCATCCTCCAACAGGCGATTGATGCCGTAGGCGAGCGCTTCGGGATTCTCGGGCTGAACGAGCAGGCCGTCCTGTCCGTCGGTAACGATCTCGTCGATGACGGGGATGTTGCTGGCGACCACGGGCACTTCGGCCTGCATCGCTTCGAGCAGCGGCAGCCCAAAGCCCTCGTAGCGCGACGGCAGCACGATGCAGCGCGCAGCCCGCAGCAGTGCCAGTTTCTGCTCCTCGGTCACCCGCCCCGCGAAGTGCAAGTTGTTGGCGACGCCCAATTCGGCGGCGCGGGCCTGCATCTCGGCCTGCTTAGCGGGGTTATGGCTCACCACCACCAAGGTGACATCGGGATGTTTGGCCACCACGCCCGGCAGCGCTTCGATCAGCGTGTCGTAGCCTGTGCGGGGCGTCAACTGCTTGATGAACAGAATGATCGGCCCTCGGATGCCTTCTAGCACCGATTCGTCGGGCGTGTAGCCGGGCAGATCCTCGATCCAGAGCGGGATCACTTCGCAGCGATCCGGGTAGAAGCCCATATTGGCGAGCAAGCCCTGCTCGTGGCGCGAGGAGGCCACGAAGCGCGAAACGTGCCGGAGCGGCGCGTGCAGCAGGTAGTTGGTGAGCTGGCGGCGCGGGCGCGGATCGCGCAGAAACTGGCGGATCAGCCCGGGGATGGTGTAGGCGAGCCGATCGTAATGGATGCGGCTGGTGTAGGGGCGCTCGCGATCCTCGACCAAGTAGGCGTCGTGGAACGGCCCCACCGGGCTATGCACCACGGGAATGCGGTGTTTGCGCGCCCAAGCCATCGCGTTGTAGATGAACACATTGCGAAAGTGGAAGATATGAATGATATCGGGCTTGGGCAGGCCGTTGAGCGCGCGGGCCAACTCCGAACTCGGCCAAATGCTTGGCTCGAGTCGCAGCGATACGATGCCGTCGATCAGTTCGCGGCGTTGAGTCATGGCCGGGTGCCCAGGCGTGTAGTAGCCCACGGCGGTGACGCGGTGCCCTCGACGTGCGAGCGCCCGCGCCAGCACAGGCTCAGGCCAGTTGCGGGCGAAGTCGCGCGTGACCGCGCCAAGGCCCAGGATCAGGACATGCTGTGGTGTTCGTGTCATAGTGCTGTATGTTGCCTAGCGACTCGCATTAAATTGCTCTAGATGTAGGGCTGAACATTCTTTTAACCCCCTAGACTTAGCGCTTGGTGAGCGTTCGTGGGGTGTCGAGCGCTTGACGGTAGCACTCCAGCACGCGATCCACCACCCGATCCCACGTGAACATCTCGAGTGTCCAGCGGCGTCCCGCTGCGCCCATCCGCGCGAGCAGCGCTTGATCGTTGAGCAGCACGCTGATCCGCTCGGCCATTGCGTGCGCATCTCCGGGCGGCACCAAGTAGCCCGTCTCGCCGTCGCGCACCACTTCGGGCAGGCCGCCAGTGCGGGCCGCCACTACCGGCTTGGTGCAGGCCATCGCCTCGCAGGCTGCGATGCAGAACGTCTCGTGATCGGTGCTCGGCACCACAAACAGATCGCTGATCGCGTGGTAGCGGGGCAGTTCGGCGTTGGCGATCGGCCCGAGGAAGTGCACATACTTGGCGATGCCGAGTTCTTGGGCGCGCCGTTCGAGGTTGGGGCGGTGCGGGCCATCGCCGGCCAACAGCAAGTAGGGCGGGTTGCTGTTCTGCTCATCCAAACAGAGCAGCGCCATCGCATCGAGCAGATGATCGATGCCCTTGAAGGTGACCAGACGCCCGACGTACAACAGCAACGGCGCGCCGTTGGGCGCGAACTTCTCGCGCAGTTCCGTCTCAGGCACTTGCGGACGGAAGATCTCCTCATCGAAGCCGTTGTACGAGACGGCGATCGGAATGCGGAAGTGCTCGGCGACCATATTGGCGTTGTAGTGGCTGCACGCGAACGCGCCGTCGATGGTGCGGCGCAACAGCAGATCGCCCGGGAAGAAATCGGTGCCCTGCGAGTTGTAGATCAGACGGGCATTGCTGCGCTTGCGTGCCCACGCGCCGAACGGGAAGTCGTAGGGCTTCGAGACTTGGATGATGTCGTAGTTGCCGCGCACTAAACTCGGCAGCGCCGTGACCGCCATCGAGGTGCGCTCCAGCAACTTGAGCAGGTTCAGCGACTTGCGCAGCGGTGGCACGCGGCCCCACACCTCGCGGGCGATGTAGGGGTACTGGCGAATGCGCAACTTGGAGTAGGGCCGTAGCACGTCGCCACGCCCGCCGAACAGCGTGACATTGTGGCCTCGGTCGGCCAAGCGTCGCGCAACCTCCCACACAAAACTCTCCACGCCACCGTGTTTGGTGGTGGTGGTCAGGTTGTAAAACGCGATATTTAGCGATGTATTGCTCATACTCTTTCTTTTGAAGGTGATTGGCTCAGCTTAGATCAAGCGCGCCAGCACCCGCTTAAACGGCAGTTTGAGGCTCAGGATGCGGTTGCGCTCCTGCTCGTCGAGGCCACCCAGCAGGCGCAGCGCGATCAGGTAGCCTAAGCCGCCCAATCCCGCCAGCACCGCCAAGCTCACGGCAGCTGATACTTTACCATCCCAACCGCTCGCGGTGGCGGGCAACGGCCAGATCGGCATCAACAACAGCAGCGGAATGCCAAAGGCCGCCGTCGCCAGCGACACACGCACCACAAACGCCATCGGGAAGCGCAGCCCCATCTGGCGGCGCACCGCGATCATCGTAGTGACGCGCGGCAGCAGGCGCGCCACGCTCACCGCCAGCGCCGCCGCGTACAGTTGTTGCGATTCCGGCACGAGCGGCGTGAGCAGCAGCAGCGGTACGCTCAGCAGCGCCATCATCCGCCCCAGCAGCACGGGTTTGTAGCGTTCGTAGACCATCAACACATTGTGCGGCACGCTCAGCAGCGACTCGGCGAAGGTGAACGCGATGAAGATGTACGCCAGCATCGCTGTATCGACATAACGTGGGTAGAGCAGCGCCAGCAGGCGGGGCGTGAACAGCGCCAACCCGACGCCCGCCGGGATGAGGATCAGCGCGAACATGCGGGTCATGCCGCCGTAGGCCTCCTGCAGCGCGGTCGGCTCGGCACGGGCGCGCACGCGGGCCAGCAGCGGCGTCAGCAGTCCGCCGAACGGCAAGTAGGCGTAGCTCAGGTAGCTCTTGGCGAAGGTGTAGGCGAACGACAGGATACCGATCGTCTCGAAGCTCGCACCCATCGCTGTGAGCATAAACACCAGGAAGGCCACATCGTAGAACCAGGTCGTGACCTGGGTTAAGAACGACATGCCCGCAAACTTCAGGAAGCGCGGCAGCAGCGTGGGATCGGGCGGCGATTTGTCGTGGGTTGGCGCAAGCTCTCGGCTGGCTCGCGTGGTCTGCCAGGCCGCCAGAGCCACCGCGATCACGGGTGTGATCACCATACCCAGCAGCACGCCGCTCAGTTCCCAGTTGAGCGCAATGAAGCTGATCACCAGCAACGGTTGCAGCAGGGCGACCACGGCGGTGATCAAGTTCCAAGCCTTCTGCTTGAAATAGGCGGTCAGGAACGCCATAAACACGTCGTAGATCGCGCCGAACAGCACCAGCGCGCCGACGGCCCACAGGTAGAGATTGCCGTGCTGTTGCAGTTGATTGATCGCCTCGATCTTGCCGTCGCGGTTGCGGATGGCCCGCGCCAATTGATCGGGATTGGTGTTGGAGGCTTCAAGGGTGGCGATGGTGCGGTTGGCCGCCTCCAGGTTCTCCTGCTCGTTGGTGATCACGTAGTTCAGCAGCATGCTGCTCAGCAACTGGAGCACAATGATTGCGACAATCACCAAGCCCAACTTCAGGCCGATCACTTGCCGCAGGAAGCGCGCCACGCCTGCGCGCCCCTCGCGCTGTTCGACTTCGGGGATAAAACGCGGCAGGCTGCGTTCGATTCCCAGGTCGGAGTAGAGGCCGATCGTGGCCGCCAAGCCCGTGAGAAGCGAAAGCACACCGTATTCGGCTGGTTGCAGATAGTTGAGTGTGAGCACGCTGGCGATCAAGCCAACAACAAATTGGATGGGGAACAGCAGCGTGTTCCAAGCAGCCGCGCTGACCACACGTTGCGTCAGATTAGGCGTGGAGGGTTGTTTCATGCAGTTTCGATCGTTTCCATTCGGCGAGGTGGCCGCAGAGTGACCACCGGCGCAGCGTTTGGCGGTATGCACTTCGCGCAGGGCTAGTTCACGCACTATGATAGCACGAGGAAATGGCCGCAAGGCCACTTCCCCGCGCTAGAGAGACGTTGCTACACTACCGCTCTTGGTTTAATCAGAGCGTATTATACCGCTGCTTGAGAATCTGCGTGCCGAAGGCTACCAACGCGCTGCGTTTGTCGCCGATCGCCACATACACCGCGCCATCGTTGCCGATCGCAGGCGCTGCGGCGATCGGGCCGCGCAGCCCGAGGCTGCCACGAATCTCGCCGCTGGCCGCCACCACGCTGAGCTGCCCATCGCCCGATGCGACAAAGATCTGCCCATCGTGGCCGAGCGCTGGGGCGTGCAATCCTGCGCCGGGCATCGGAGTGGCCCAGCGTTGCGAGCCGCCGTCGGCCAGCGCGTAGAGCACGTTGTCGGCGCCGCTGGCGTACACGGTGCCATCGTCGGCGACCGCGATGCCATTTACCGCACTGCCCAGCTGGCTCCGCCAGAGCAGCGTGCCATCGCGCTGCAGCGCCAACACCTCGCCCGTGGCGGTGTGGCTGTAGAGCCGCTCGCCCCGCAGGATCGGCGCGTTCTGCACGCCGCCGTTGGTGGCGACCTGCCAGCGCACGCTGCCATCGGTCGGGTTGAGCGCGTAGAGCTGCCCATCGCCCGTGCCGACGTAGATCGTGCCATCCGGCCCGACCGTTAGCGCACCGAGTGCGGCGTTCAGCTTATTGCTCCACAGTTGCTTGCCGTCGCGGGTTGCGTAGGCGTTCACGCGCTTGGTGCTGCTGCTCACGTACAACGTGCTCCCGTCGGGGCTGATCTGCGGGGCCGCCACCGCTGTGCCGTCGGTCTCGATCGACCAGAGCAGCCGCCCGCCTCGTCCATACGCGGAGAGTGAGTTGTTATCGCCGCTGGCGTAGATCCGCCCGTTCGCATCCGCTACTACGCCTGCCACATATTTGCGGCCAGGCTTGACCTGCGCCCGCAGTGCGCCGTTGGGCGCGAGCACGCTCACGTAGCCGCCCGAACTCGTGTAGATTGCGCCGTCGCGGCCCACGTAGAGCGGTCCACGGGGGTACGGGTTCGGCGCGAAACGCCACAGCAGCACCTGATCGGTGCCTTCGATCGCCAACTGTTCGGTCTGCGCGCCTTTGGCGAACAGTTCGCGCACCGCATTGAAGACCGGGCGCGGCGTCGCATTGGCGTCGGTCAGCCCGAAGTCGGCGTCGCCCGTTGGCAGCAGCAGGTCGCGCACGAACACCGCCGAGACCCAAGGCCAGCGCTCCGGCGTGATCCGCACGAAGTTCGCCAGGTAATCGGCCTGTTTTTTTGCATCGACGGCGTGCTCGCCAGTGATGTTGTAGCCGATCCGCACGATCCACACCTGCTTGTCGGCCTGGTCGGCGGCGGTCATCTCGTTTCGGATGAGGTCCAAATGCCCGTAGAACTGTCGCGAGAGCGCCTGATTCTCGCGGGGCCAATGCCCTTTATCATCGACGCCGCCGGTGTTCAGTTGCACCGCCAGCAGATCGTAGGCATTGCGGGTGCTGCCGTCGTTGGCCGCCACCACGCGGCGATAGAAGGCCAGATCATCGGTGCGGTCGCTGAGGCCGGGTGGGGTGGGCTGCAACGCGCCGAACAGCACCAGCGCGCAGGGATCGGCCTGCTTGATGGCCGGATACGCGGCGCTGAGCAGGCTGGCGTACTGCTCGGGCGTGGCGAGGACGCCGCCCGTCGCTGCGGCCACGTTCACGTTCGGCCAGATCTCGTAGGCAGCCACGCGTCCAGCGGCGTGCTTGGCGAGCGCGCCCATAAAGGTCGCGAACGTCTCCGGCTGATCGGGGAGGCTGCCCTCGGCCTGCGAGGTGGCCCACGACGGCGCTTCGCTGACCGCCAGCAGCACCCGCAAGTTGCGCTGCTGTGCCGCATCGAGCAGCGGATCAAGTTGCTCCCACTGGTAGGCTTGCCCGTTCTGGCGGTCTAAATCGCGCCAACGCACTTCAAGGCGCACCCAACTCGCCTGCAACTGCTGGGCCAATTCCAGCGCTTGCAAACTGGAGGCGCTGTTCACGCCGTAGCGCAATCCGGCCAATCCGGTGAAGGGTTGACAAGAGGCATTCGCATTGCTATCGGTGGCTGGCGGCACTGGTGTGGCCTGCCCCAACGGGATGGGCGTTGGCGGTACTGGGGTGGCTTGCGCCGCGCTTGTGGCGGTCGGCAACATCGGCAGCACCGGCTCCAGCGTTGGTGTTGGAGCCGGGCTTGGGGAAGGGCTACAAGCACTGATCAGTGCGCCAAGCAATATCAGAAAACAGAGCTGTTTCATAGTGCGCTCCCTCTACTTTGCCGAGTGGGCAACAGGGCGCGCAATTGCGGAACCTAGTCTCCCACTCGCTTCCAGAGCGTCAGTCCATCGATCTCGGTGACGCGCTGGAACCGCGCATCGCTAGCGAGTTGATCGAGCAATCGCTGGCGTTCATCGCGGGTTTTGGCATCTTCAAGTAGCTCGACTTGATCGATCAGCAAGAATTCGGCCTGAGTGATCTTATCGGCTGGATAGATGACGTTCCCGGGGAAGAAAAAGATCCGCTCGCGTTGTGCGGCGAAGGGGCCGATTTTATTGGTGGTCGCCAGCGCAGCATCGGCGGGCACCTGCTCAAGCAGTTTTTGGATCGCTGCCACTCGCTCGTGTGTGCCAGGGTTTTTGAGGGCCGAGCCAAGCAGCGCCACGCCCGGGTTGCGCGAATTGAACGGCGCTGGCGCGAAGATCAGCATATTGCTCAGCAGCGCGAGCAGGAACATGCCCGTCAGCGCGAGCGGCAAGGCGCGCTGCGTCAGCGGTCGCTCGGGGTTGCGATTCGCCCAGCGCTTCAGCAGATCGCAGAGCGCGTAGGCCGAGCCGATCACCATAAACGGCACGATCAGCGTCTGATAGTGATAATGCGTGCTGGCGTGGATGTTCGGCGTGTTCGAGAGCAGGTTCAGCCCGAAGATCGGGATGGTGATCAGCAGGATGCGGGGCTGCAACAGCAGCAGAAAGCCGAACGGCAGGAACATCTCAAGCAGGTAGCGCAGGCGCATTGGGCCGCGCGTGGGGTGCCCGAACACCTCCTGCAGCACGAAGAATGGTCGGGTGAACAGGGTGGTGAAAATCTCGGCGGGGCGATTGCCGAGCCACGCTTGACCGTCGATCTGGCCGTAGATCACGCTCAGGTAGAGCGACGGCTCGCCGTTGCGGAAGGCGGGCACGATCACGTTCAGGCTCAGCACAAACCACGCGAGGCCCAGCACGATCGGCAGCGCGCCGAACAGCAGCGATTGTCGACGTTGCTCATCGGGCTGCAGCGCCGCAACGACGGGGGAACGCCCCTCCAGCAGCACGTACAGGCCCATGCCCGCCAGCACGATGCCCACCTCCGAGCGGCAGCCCAGCGCCAACAGCGACCAGATCAGGAACGCGCGCAACCGGCGGCGCTCCATCGCTTGCCACGCGAACAGCAGAAACGTGGTGGCGAAGGTGCGAATCTGGAACTCGTAGAGGTTGGCGTATTCGACGGGCAGGTACAGCAGGTAGCCGACCGCAAAGACCAATCCCGCCCACGAGGCGGCGCTGTTAGCCTGTTCACCAAACAACTGTTGCTGAAACCGATTGCGTACGATCTGAAAGACTGGGATTGCGCCCAGGGCCACGGCCAACGTCTGCAAGAACAGCATCATCTGCGCCGATGGCCGAATCGCGTACAGCGGGGTCAGCAACAACTCGGTGGGGATAAAATCGATGCCGAAGTACGAGGAGGTCGAGGCGAACGCCGATGTCGCCGCGACCCGTCCGTGAGAGGTGTTCCACAGCACCTGCTCGTGCACGGCCAGATCGAAGCCCATGCGGTAGTTGTTGTATTTGTACCAGGCCGCGAACGTGAACAGCACCAAATACGCGATAACGCTCAACCTCAGCAAACGGTAGGGGTTGAAGTAGAGTTTCCAAATGCTCATGATTGCCGCACCGATATGATCCGATAGATCCACAGATGGAGCGCCGTGGCGAAGGTGAAGGCGTAGAAGCTGAAGATGATGAGCCGCGCCGCCCAACCGCGATTCCACAGCCGCCCAAGCAGCCAGCCAACCCCCAACGCGATTGCTGGAATCGTGTAGAACAGATGCTTATCGACCATCGAGATGCGGCTGCCAACCACCAGGAAGGCCAGCGCCACCAAGAGCCAACTGCCGAACAGCGCGCGGATGCGCCAATCGCGGAAGCTGAACAGCCCCAGCAGGCCCAACGGCATCGCCAACTGCAAGCCGTACGAGCCGGAAGGGCGCAGATAATCCATGCGCGGCCAGTAGTTCAGCACGTAGGTCAGGAACGGCTCGCGGTTCTGCAGGCCAACGCTGGTGTCGGCGCTGCCCACCCGCATCAGGTAGGGCAGGGTCTGCTCGAAGATCGGCTGGATGTACTGGCCGTAGTAGATCAGCGTCGATAGGCCCAGCGCCGTGGCCGCCGAGAGCCCCAGCGCGATCACTGAGCGGCGCCGCTGCTTATCCACGAACCAGAGCGCGACCACCAACATCCCCAGGAAGAGCAGCATAAACGCCGCCATCACCGTGTAGATCAGCATGGTCGCCAGTAGCACAAACGTGAGGAGCGCGAACACCTTTGGCCGATCGAGCTTATCGTAGGTCAGCACGATCAGCGTGGTGGACGCCAGCGTGAGCCACATGCCGAAGGCGGTGGGCACGTTGCCCCACGACAGCAGCAGGTAGGTGGCGGGAGTCACGGCGTAAAGCAGGCTCGCCATAGCCGATTGGCGCTCGCTCAGGCCCAGTTTGCGCCCCAACAGCCAGATCAGTAGGACGCGGCTGCTATCGAGCAGCGCGTGGAACATATTGGCCGTCAGCACCAGCGGCAGCGGCACAAACGTGAACAGCACCGCGAACATATGGAACCACGGCGAATAGGGGATGACCGGACGATTCTGGCCCCACTCAGCCGTCGGCATCGTCGATTCGTTCAGCGGGCTGTTGGTGCCGTAGAACAGCCCCAATTGGCCGTTCAGAATCTGCAACACCTTGTCCATGTGCCAGCTTACGTCGATGCCGATGAAATAGGGGTAGAGCATGCCGCTGGCCTTGATCCAGTAGCACACAAAGAAGATCAGCAGCATCGTGCTGAGGCCGCGCGATGTGAGGGTGAGCGCCGCCTTGCGGAAGATCCAGCGCAGCAGTCGCTCCAGCACCAGCAGCAGAATCACGCTCCAGATCGCCAGGCCCGCCAAGCGCGGCAGCATCCACACACCGGGATAGCGGGCGTTCGCCACCAGCGCCGCCCCAAACAGCACAACGCCGATCGCCAGGACGGAGGAGAAGGTCGAGCGGTTGGTGATTCGCAACAAGCAGAAGTACAAGCCCATCGCGATCACGAGGGCGTATACAGTGCTGCTGAGCGGCGGCAACAACGGCAGGTCGCCCGATGGCGAAACCCGCAAATCGTAGATCAGCACGCCGAGCGGGCGGGGATCGCGGTACGGATCGGCGGTGATGGTCAGCTCCAGGTCGCCGTTCGGCACCATCTCCTTCGGCACCAGGAATGAGAGCTTGCGGGGGCCGTTTTCGGGCAGGTGCGCGAGCGGATGGCCGTTGGCGTAGATCATCGCGTTCAGCGGCGCATCGTCGGGGTGGCGCACGCTGGCGTACAGCGAAATGATCCAATCGCCGTGGCCCAGCATCGGCAGGCTGATCGTGCTGCGCTCGCTCGACCAGCGGTAGGTCACCGCAGGGGCGAGCAGCAGCCGTCCGGCCATGCCAGGCGGCGGATCGGGGTCGCCGTTGAGCGGCGGCGCGATCTTAAAGACCAACTGTTCGGCGGCGGCCAGCTCGGCGGGGACGAGCGCGATCATCTCGCGGTCGGTGCGTCGCACAATGTTCACCCGCACGTTGTTGACCATCAGCGCCACGCTGTGCAGCGCCCGATTCGGCTGATCGGGAGCGGCCTCGATGGTGGCCTGCCAGATCCCGTTCAGCCTGCCCGGGATGGTCAGCATGGTTTGATCGAGCGCCCAATCGAATGTTCGCGGCGTGGCGCTGGTGACACCAACCTCACGAGCGTGAAAATCGGTGATCTTCGAGTCGCGGCTGCCTACATTCGGCAAAAAAGGAGTATCGTAATAATCCCCAACATCCACCGTCACGTTCGGGCGAACGGTGTACACGGCGAACAGGGACGCAAGCGTGATAAGCAACAGGGTCAATGGGGGTAGCCAACGAATCGTATGAAGAGCGCTAAGCGCACTGTGCGATGCCCGCTTAGGCTGGCTCTGGAATAATGGCACCCCTGGCTCTGGCGCAGTCTCGGCCAAAATGACGCTCCACAAATAGCAACGGCGTTGCACTGCCGTTCAAAACTCAGGTTCATCGGCGACAAATGCGCCGAGCATTATAGCATAGTCGACGTTTGTGGTAGCTTTCTACCGTTACCTCACACCTGGTTGGTCGGTGCGTATGGAAACGCCGTTTTGTGTGATGTTGATGGGCTGTGCTTAATGGAGATACTGCACAATCTGATTGATCCACAGCGCCAAGCCGAACCAACTCAGGTATGCCGCCACTAGCAGCGCCAGCACCGCACCCGCGCGACCGCGCCGCCAGAGCGCCGCCAGCCACGGCCCCGCGCCCAGACAGAGCGCCGGGAACAGGAACGCATGCCAGCGCACGGCTTGGTCGCTGCCTAACAGGATGCTGAACGAGAACAGCAAGCCCAGCCAGCAGGCCGACAGCGCGATATCCAACCGCCACTCGCGCCGCCGCCCGATCAGCAGCCAGCCCAGCAGCCCGCCGACGCCCAACAGCGGCGAGATGCCACGAGCCTCGCTGAAGCCCACCCGCAACTCGTTCCAGACTTTGATGCCGAGCGGCGTGCCACTCAACTGCTGAACAGCCGATTGAGAGGCGCGCTGCTCCAGCAGGCCCACGTAGTTCGAGTAGAACAGCAGCGTCGCCAGCAGGCCAGCCGCGAGGCCGCCAACGATCAACTTCCAAGGAACGGTTGGGCGATTCTGCCACCACCACAACGGCAGCCAGGCCACCAGCACCGCCATCGTCGAGATGATCACGCCTGTGTGGCTGAACAGGATCATCAGCAGCAGGAGCGAGCCGAACACAGCCGCAGGCCAGCGCGATGCGCGGGGCGCGCCGATCACCAGAAAGACCAGCAGCGGCATCAGCAGCGTCTGTCCGAAGATATTGGCGTACTCGCCGATCGAGTATGAGCGCAGCAGGGGTGGGATCGGCACGTACAGCGCCGCGCCCAGCAACGCCGCCCGTTTGCCCAGCCCGACGCGGCGCAGCAGCAACCAAACCAGCGCCGCTGACCCGCACTCCAACAGCGCATTGCCGATCTGAATCAGCCAGCCGATCTGCTCGCGCGTGGCCCCGAACAGCAAGCGCAACGGCGCCAACACCAGGTATTGCCCGGGTGGATACGGCGCTTGGCCGCCGCCGACCTCGCTGGGCAGCCCGGCGTACAGGAACAAGCGCCCTTGGATCACGCCATCGAGATTGTTAATGTTGAAGCCGAGATCGCTGAATCGGGCGTAGGGATGCAGCACTCCCGCCACGCGCACGCCGAACGCGACTACACTCGCGCCCACAGCGGCGCACAACTCGCCAATCGACACGCGCAACCCGACCGCACGGCTCGCGGCGCTCAGCAACGGCTGAAGCACCAGCGCTAGCCCGTAGCAGCCGAGCACCACCAACAGCAAGCGGGGCGACCAGATCGTCAGGGCTAGGCGATGCCGCAGCAGCATCAACGCCAGCGGCACCAACGCCAGCACCGCTGTGCGGAACGCCCACACAGGCGGCAGCCGCAGGCGGCGCAGCATCCCGTAGCCCAGGGCCAGGCAGCCCAGCAGCCAACCCAACTGCCACGGCGCGGGCAGTTGTGGCCCTGCATCCGCAACGCGAACGCTGATGCGCTGCACGACCAAGCCCAGGTTGCGCGAATCGCCGGGGGCATCGAAGCGCGGCGTGCGCAGACGTAGTTCTAGGTCGCCGTTGCGTGCATCGCCGACGATGTGGTAGACGCGGGGCGCAGCGCCGATCTGCAGTGTCTGCGGCGGGCCGTCGCCCACCTGCCAGACGCTCTCGACCGCGCTGCCATCGGGCCTGCCGCTGGCCGCCAACACCGAGAGTTCCCAGCGCGAGCCGCCTACGCCCGGCAGGCGCACCAAGGCATCATCGCTGGCCCAGCGGTAGGGTTGGCCCAGCCACCATTCGCCGCTGCCCGGCTCGGGGGCGTTGAACCCTTCGCCGACCAAAAACGGCGCATCGTAATGACGTTTATGGCTGATGGAATCGCCGCCGATCGGCAGCACTATCGAGGGGTGCACTTGGTACGCGAAACCGAACACCAGCAATCCGAGCAGCAACGCAGCCCATAGACCAGGCTCACGCAACCAACCCAGCAGCCGCGCACCTTCGTCGCGGAACCACCCGCCGAACATCGCTCGCTTGCTCACGGAAGCTAACACACTCCGTTACAGAAAGCCGCAGCCCGTGGGCAACGGCTATCGCGCGTCGGCACCATCGCGCACCAGCAACAACTCGTACGTTCCCTGGAACAGCGTCCGATACCCGATATAGGCCAGCCGCGCCAGGCCCACTGCGCGCAGCGCATCGCGAGCGCGGCCCTTCCAGCCGGTCGCGCTGCCCTCGCCGCGCCGCACGTGATCCTCGCGGATGTCGCCAACTCGGAAGCCGTAGCGCGCCGCCACCCGACGGAAGCCAGCCATCGTGTAGTAGTGCATCTCCGACAGTTTCTGCCGATCGCTGAAGGCCGAGCCGCCCTTGCTGCGCCCGCGCCATTCGATGATCGCCTCGGCCAGGGGGCGCGGTATCCAGTTCAGGAACGGCATGTGGTAATGGGGATCGCGGAAGGCGAAGCGGTTGATGATCGTCAGCAGCACCCGCCCGCCCGGGCGCACCACACGGGCCAGTTCCGAGAGCAGCAGTTCGGGGTCTTGTACGTGCTCGACCACATCCCAGCAGATCGCCAGATCGAACGTGGCATCGGCGAACGGCAGGTGTTCGCCAGCGCCGTTGATCACCGGCAGGTTCAGGTTGTAGCGAGCGGCGCGCAGACGCACAATATCGCAATAGGAACGGTTATATTCGAACGCCATCGGGAACGCGCCCGCCAGCGCCAGCGCCACACTCGAACCGCCCATCCCGCTGCCCAAATCGAGGATACGTCGGCCTGGCAGCGCGCCGCCGTAGCGCTCGATCAACGCCAGCCGCTCGCCCTGTACGCGCTCCTGCCAGATGCGGCCTTCGCGCCACTTGGCGAAATCGGGGCGCCACGTCATATGCGACAGCCAACGGTCAATGCGTGCAGCCAGTTCGGCCTCACGCTCCTCATCGAGCTCGGGTTGCGGAAGCGAAAGTGGAGACATAACACACACCACACAATAACGAACAAAACGGCCAGCGCTAGCACAACCAGCGCCCGCCACACCGCCGCATTGTAGCAGAAACGACGCCTGGTGCAAATTGTGCGTTGTGCGTGGTTGGTGATGCGGGTGGCGAGGTGTGGCGAGGGTCTTCACTTCGCCTAACGGCTTGTTCGGAGTGACACTGTGATGTTGCGATGATTCTTCTTTGAGTTTGCAATGTCATTCCGAATGAAGTGCGAAGCACGGAATGAGGAATCTCGATGTTGAGCGTTGAAGTGAGCATTGAGATCTCTCATTTCATTCGAGATGACAGTGTGTTTCGTTGAGTTTGCAATGTCATTCCGAATGAAGTGCGAAGCACGGAATGAGGAATCTCGATGTTGAGCGTTGAAGTGAGCGTTGAGATCTCTCATTTCATTCGAGATGACAGAGTGTTTCGTTGAGTTTGCAATGTCATTCCGAATGAAGTGCGAAGCACGGAATGAGGAATCTCGATGTTGAGCATTGAGATCTCTCGTTTCATTCGAGATGACAGAGTGTTTCGTTGAGTTTGCAATGTCATTCCGAATGAAGTGCGAAGCACGGAATGAGGAATCTCGATGTTGAGCGTTGAGATCTCTCATTTCATTCGAGATGACAGTGTGTTTCTTTGGTTTGCAATGTCATTCCGAATGGAGTGCGAAGCACGGAATGAGGAATCTCAATGTTGAGCGTTGAAGTGAGCGTTGAGATCTCTCATTTCATTCGAGATGACAGAGTGTTTCGTTGAGTTTGCAATGTCATTCCGAATGAAGTGCGGAGCACGGAATGAGGAATCTCAATGTTGAGCGTTGAAGTGAGCGTTGAGATCTCTCATTTCATTCGAGATGACAGAGTGTTTCGTTGAGTTTGCAATGTCATTCCGAATGAAGTGCGAAGCACGGAATGAGGAATCTCGATGTTGAGCGTTGAGATCTCTCATTTCATTCGAGATGACAGAGTGTTTCTTTGGTTTGCAATGTCATTCCGAATGAAGTGCGAAGCACGGAATGAGGAATCTCACTGTGTACTGAGAGCGCAACGGCAAGTTGAGACGGAGAGATTCTTCACTTCGTGCTGCGCACTCCGTTCAGAATGACTCTAGTTTGCCTAACGGTTCGTTCAGAATGACTTAGTTTTTCGATGTGGATGCGGTTTATCGTTGCCCCAGTCATCTTGTCACCAAGTCAGGCCTGTCACGAGAGGGCCACACTGCTGTAGCACTGGGACGGGTGTGGTTGGTGTTGTCTGCTGCAAATTTAAGCGGGAGCATGATCACGGGCGTTGAGGATGCGGTTGCTCCTTTTTCCCCAAAATCTGCTGGTCTGTTCCTCAGAACTGTTTGGTGCGTGGTATAATCGCAGTAGCGCGATACCTGCGGAGGAACCTCATTGAAGATCCACGACCTTCAGCGTTGGCTGCACGAGCGGCTACCCGCGCATCTGCTCGCCGATGCACCCGAGATCAGCGTTTACGATGATGAGATCGTGATCGTGCTGCCGATCAATGCCGATCCTTACCCCGCCGCGGCCGAGCACGACCCCGAGGCCCAACGTCAAGCAGTTCTCGACCAGATCGCTCAGCGCCGCGAGGAGACGCGGGCGCATCGCATTCGGCTGGCCCGCGAGATCCAAAAGTCCTTCGGTTTGCCTGTGGCATGGGGGATGCGCCAGGGCCAGATCCGCGTGCTGTTCACCTCTCGCACTGTGCCGGTGATGACGCGGCTTGGGCGCTCCGAGCGCGATGTGCTCGATACGTTGGTGGCTGCGGGTGTGGCCGAGACGCGTAGCGCTGCGCTCGCCTACGTGGTTCGCGCGTTCGCTATCGAGCACGCCGATTGGCTTGCCGAAGTGCGCCAGGTGATCGAACAAGTCGAGCAAGTGCGGGCGCGCCTCACCCTGCAGCATCGGCCCGGTCCTCCGCGCCCCGATGTCATCGACGAATCATAAGCCCATTCCGCCAACATACACCATATAGTATCTGCCCAGGCTCCCTGCGGAGCACGACAAGGAGAGAACCATGGTTTATCGCAGCCTTGGACGCACCGGAGTTCAAGTGTCGCCGCTCTGTCTCGGCGCGATGAACTTCGGTGGCCCCACCAACGAAGCGGAGTCGATCGCGATCATCGATGCAGCGATCGACGGCGGTATCAATTTCATCGATACCGCGAATGTGTACAATGCCGGCGAAAGCGAGCGGATCGTCGGTGAGGCGCTGAAACGCAACGGCAAACGCGATGAAATCGTCCTCGCCACCAAGGTACATGGCGTGGTCGGCCCCGGCCCCAACGATCGCGGCGTCTCGCGCTACCACATCATCAAAGCTGCCGAGGACTCGCTGCGACGCCTGCAGACCGACCATATCGACCTCTACCAGATTCACCGCCCCGTTGCGGAGATCCCGCCGGATGAGACTCTGCGCGCGCTCGACGATTTGGTGCGCTCCGGCAAAGTGCGCTACATCGGTTGTTCCACCTTCCCGGCTTGGATGGTGATGGAGGCGCTCGCCACCAGCGCCGAGTTGCGCTTGGCCCGCTACATCAGCGAGCAGCCGCCGTACAACCTGCTCGACCGTCGGATCGAGAACGAGCTTGTGCCGCTCTGCCAAAAGTATGGCCTGGCTATTTTGCCTTGGTCGCCGCTGGCGGGTGGTATTCTGGCCGGACGCTACGCCGATGGCACGTATCCGCAGGGTTCGCGGGCCGATCGCAACGGCGCGGGCAGTCCGTTCGCCCAGCGCATCACGCCCAAAGCGCTCGAAGCCGCCAAACGCGTCGCCCAATTGGCCGCCGAGCAAGGGTTGACATCGAGCCAATTGGCGCTGCTGTGGGTCAAGGATCAGCCCGGCATCACCTCGCCGATCATCGGCCCCCGCACGCTGGAGCAACTGAAGGAGCACCTCGGCGTCTTGGAGCGCACGCTCGACCCAGCCGTGGCTGCCGCGCTCGATACCGTGGTTGGCCCCGGCAACGCCGTGAGCGATTTCCATAACTCGAATCCCTGGATGAAAGCGCGGATCACCTAAACTGTTTGAAGGATGGCCGTCCCTCGTTGGGGGACGGCCATTGTTTGGGCGTGTTGTAGGTGGAGCGAAGATCGGTGATGGCACATTTTGCGAGAGGCGAAGATGTAGGAAATGGGGTGGCGCTGTTTTCGAGGGGTTTAGGGCATTAGAAAGGCGAAAAATTGATGCGCGCTCGAAAAAGGCCTCTCGCAAACGGACATACAGCATTGGAAAGGCTTAAAAAGGCGCTGAAAATATGGTATGATATTGGGAGGAAGTGTCAAAACAGGCTGAAACGGGGACCCTCTCGCAAAACGGCCTGTGAAGGGCATACCAAAGCCTCAAATCATGGTGGCCGTTGCAACGCTAAAAAATCCGCATCGCGGATAGAAACTTTTAACGCACATTGATTTAGGCCTTGCCTTAGATGTTGCAACGCTAAAAAATCCGCATCGCGGATAGAAACTTTGTCTCAGCAATCGTACACGATCTGCTTGTAAGTTGCAACGCTAAAAAATCCGCATCGCGGATAGAAACCAGGAATGCGCATTTCATAGGCATATTCTCTTGCGTTGCAACGCTAAAAAATCCGCATCGCGGATAGAAACACTACTACTGAGTCCGAGGCAGTTGGTGTTGTTGAAGTTGCAACGCTAAAAAATCCGCATCGCGGATAGAAACTATGACACTAGCCACGCAGATATGTTTCATGCTAGTTGCAACGCTAAAAAATCCGCATCGCGGATAGAAACGAATATTTCAGCAATTACCCGCATATCCGGGCCGAAGTTGCAACGCTAAAAAATCCGCATCGCGGATAGAAACATCTTGTACTCATTCAGCAACTTGGCCGCGCCTTTGGTTGCAACGCTAAAAAATCCGCATCGCGGATAGAAACGTTTGCGGCGAATGCTTGACATCCGTATCACGATTGAGTTGCAACGCTAAAAAATCCGCATCGCGGATAGAAACTCGGCGCCGACGGCTGGCAGGGGGCTTCAGTCGTCGGTTGCAACGCTAAAAAATCCGCATCGCGGATAGAAACTCGAATTCAATCGGCTCCCCGCGGACTTCCATGACAGTTGCAACGCTAAAAAATCCGCATCGCGGATAGAAACCTCGGAGCGCCAGAAATCGTGGAGGTAACAAGACATGAAGTTGCAACGCTAAAAAATCCGCATCGCGGATAGAAACAGATTGTCACCGTCGAAACGGAACTGGACGGGCTCGGTTGCAACGCTAAAAAATCCGCATCGCGGATAGAAACCTAATAATTTCACCGTTTTGGTCTGCGACCGCGAGGAGTTGCAACGCTAAAAAATCCGCATCGCGGATAGAAACGTTGTTGTGCGCTTGCTGCTGCTGGCGGAAAGAGCGCCAGTTGCAACGCTAAAAAATCCGCATCGCGGATAGAAACAACTATCATGGAGATTGTACAGCCTAATCACCTGAGGTTGCAACGCTAAAAAATCCGCATCGCGGATAGAAACTAGAACTAGCGCACGTAAACCAAACAAAGGAATAGGTTGCAACGCTAAAAAATCCGCATCGCGGATAGAAACCCAAAAGAATGTCATTCAATTTGTGCTTATTGACGCGCGTTGCAACGCTAAAAAATCCGCATCGCGGATAGAAACTGAAATTCTTACAATCATTTTTGCATTTCTCACAATGTTGCAACGCTAAAAAATCCGCATCGCGGATAGAAACTCATACAATCCGAAATACGACTCCGGACAACCAAGTTGCAACGCTAAAAAATCCGCATCGCGGATAGAAACATCAACTTAGCACTCATTTTAAATCCAAGACTGCGGTTGCAACGCTAAAAAATCCGCATCGCGGATAGAAACATCAACTTAGCACTCATTTTAAATCCAAGACTGCGGTTGCAACGCTAAAAAATCCGCATCGCGGATAGAAACTAAAGATAGCCATGCCACATGGAGCGCCTCTTAGAGTTGCAACGCTAAAAAATCCGCATCGCGGATAGAAACTACCCCACAAGCCCACAGGACGGCTTCTAAGGCACGTTGCAACGCTAAAAAATCCGCATCGCGGATAGAAACTTAAACATTGAACAATATCGCGAAAAAACAGGCGAAAGTTGCAACGCTAAAAAATCCGCATCGCGGATAGAAACCGATGTCCTCCGGTTGGACGCTGTGTCCAAGGATTTGTTGCAACGCTAAAAAATCCGCATCGCGGATAGAAACTTCGGCACAGGCCACGAACAAGCGCGGGTCGCTGAAGGTTGCAACGCTAAAAAATCCGCATCGCGGATAGAAACGCTCTCCTTGTAGAAGCCCGGCTCACTGTATTCCCGTTGCAACGCTAAAAAATCCGCATCGCGGATAGAAACCTCGTCAGTGCCGTCACCACACCCGCACCTGTATCGGTGGTTGCAACGCTAAAAAATCCGCATCGCGGATAGAAACTAGAATCATTCGGCAAATTCTGAAAATTAGGGCCAGTTGCAACGCTAAAAAATCCGCATCGCGGATAGAAACATTTCTGCTAGGCTACTCATAATCACTTATGAGATCAGGTTGCAACGCTAAAAAATCCGCATCGCGGATAGAAACCGAGCAACGGCACCTTGAACAGGCGATTTTAGAGAAAGTTGCAACGCTAAAAAATCCGCATCGCGGATAGAAACATCTGGTCATAAGCCGACGCAACGCACCACTCAGTTGCAACGCTAAAAAATCCGCATCGCGGATAGAAACTGCGTCCGATCTGCTGTTCGACGGCCTCAACAGGGTTGCAACGCTAAAAAATCCGCATCGCGGATAGAAACCAGACCGCGACTCCATACTTGTCGAGCCAGTAGTTGCGGTTGCAACGCTAAAAAATCCGCATCGCGGATAGAAACTTAATTTACTTGCGCAAGCTATGTCATTAGCAACTGAAGTTGCAACGCTAAAAAATCCGCATCGCGGATAGAAACCGCAAGTGCCTGCGATGCTTGCGACCGTCGCATACCGGTTGCAACGCTAAAAAATCCGCATCGCGGATAGAAACTTGCGGGTCTGGTGATGATCGCCATCGTCAGGCGACGTTGCAACGCTAAAAAATCCGCATCGCGGATAGAAACGCCGCTGAGATCGTCTTCGTGCCAGCGGGTCTGCACCGTTGCAACGCTAAAAAATCCGCATCGCGGATAGAAACATTGTTTCAGGATGGCGAGCGCATCACCCTGGTACATCTGGTTGCAACGCTAAAAAATCCGCATCGCGGATAGAAACCACTTGATTGCCCAAATACATCCACTGCTGTAAATGTTGCAACGCTAAAAAATCCGCATCGCGGATAGAAACCAATAACCGCTGGCCGTTCGTGGGCCTGTACCGGGTTGCAACGCTAAAAAATCCGCATCGCGGATAGAAACCTTCATTCTCTCTCTCTGTTGAGCCAGCCAGCGCGTTGCAACGCTAAAAAATCCGCATCGCGGATAGAAACCCAGCAGCAGGCACACTATCAGCGACGAAACGCCTGCAAGTTGCAACGCTAAAAAATCCGCATCGGAGAGCTTTGCAGAAATAGGGGTATGGGTGGCCGACGCAACAATGAGGGATTTTTTTAACAGGCGGTAGGTGGTTGTGGCAGTGGTTTTTGGCTGCTCAAGCCCGCTTGCGAGCCAGTTCCGCCGCTGATAGGGACCGAATCGTCGATTTGTCGCTGCCTGCGAGCGGATGCCGCCCACACCAACCGCGCGTC
>Ga0207874_1000152_pt1 | contig 105413 bp, 92 predicted proteins | sample HigsolmetaAR201D_FD_184833 | JGI IMG/M metagenome (GOLD analysis project Ga0207874, IMG submission 184833) | Ionic liquid and high solid enriched microbial communities from the Joint BioEnergy Institute, USA - AR20-1-D (SPAdes) (version 2) ...
GCTGAATGCCACCGCGCTCACGATCCCGCGATGGGAGACGGCGGCGAGCGGCGTGCCCGAGGGTATCACCCAGATGCGGGCGGAGCGGTCATCACTGCCGGAGGCGAGGAGCTTGCCGTCCGGGCTGGCGGTGCAGTGCCCGAAGAAGTCGGCGCGCACGCCGAGGATCACCACGGCCGCCGGCCCCGGATCCGTCTCGCCGACGGCATGGGCGGACGCCGGACGGGCCGATCCACGCGCGGCGTCCTTCCCGCACAGCGCGTGCAGGGCCTGGATGAAGATCTGGCGCTGCCGTTCGTCGCCGCAGACGGTGAACAGCTCCTCGAACTGGTCGACGATGAGGACCGCCCGCCGCCCGTCCAGCGTGTCGGCGACCACGTCCCTCAGGACGGCCGGGTCCTTCTCCAGCCAGACGCGAAGGTCGGCCGGGTACGTCCGGTCCAGGCGAGCCAGACGGGCGGCCAGCGCACCGAGCGGGTCGGCGCCGGGGGTCAGCAGGATGATCTCGGCGTCCGTGGCGCGTCGCAGGCTAGCGATCAGGCCGGCGCGCAGCAGGGACGATTTGCCCGACCCGGACGGCCCGGTGACCACCAGGGGTTCGCCCGTGGCGGCCTGGGCGGCCACGCGGTCGACGAGCGTCCTGGTCAGCTCCTCGCGGCCGAAGAAGTAGTCGGCGTCGGCGGCGGTGAAGACGGCCAGCCCGCGGTACGGGCTGAACTCCCCGTCGGCATCGCCCCCGCGCGCCGTACTCTCGCGGGTGGGCCGATGACGGGGGAAGGCGGGGTTGGGCGCCACCGGGCGGCGGTCGCCGTGGTCGGTGGCCTGCCGGCGCGGCGCGGGATACCCCTGCTCGGGCAGGGTGCGGGACAGGCACCGGTAGATGTCGTCGAGATCCAGCAGCGCGGGGGCCGTGGGATCCCCGTGGGTGAGCAGGTCGATGAGGGCCCCGGTGAACGCGGTGTGCGGCCGCCCGGGCGGGGCGAAGGCCGCCTGGTCACGGCCGGCGGCGGCGAGCAGGTACGTGCCCCGCGGGGTGGCGTCGAGCAGCCGCCGCCCGGCGGCCTGGCCCAGGCCGGAGGCGCGGCCGGAGAAACAGCAGTCCAGCACCACCACGACGATCGGCGCCATGCACCGGGCGAGCGCCTGACGCAGGATCGAGTACGGCAGTGCCTGGTAGGCCGGGATCCCCTTGGTCAGGTCGACGGTGGCCTGCGTGGCGAGGTACAGCTCGCCGTCCGCGCCGACCAGGCCGTGGCCGACGTAGTGGACGACGAGCACGTCGGTGGCCTGCTCGGCGGCCTCGACCAGGGCCGCGCCCAGCTCCATCGGCGTGGCCGGATCGACCAGCGTGGTCAGGTTGGCGGGATCCAGCCCGGCCCGCTCCACCAGGCAGCGCCCCAGGTCGGCGACGGTGCCGGGCACCGCGTCGACCTCGGGCAGCAGCGATCCGGCGGCGTACGTGCCCGATCCCACCAGCAGCACGCGCGTGCCGGGTGCGGCCAGCAGCAGGTGCGTCTCAGTGCCGCTCATCAGGGGTCACAGTCGTCGTCGGGGTGCTCGGTGACCCGGGGGCGGCCGGGCGTGGGCGCACCGGCGGCGGTGGCGAGCCCGCCGCCATGCGGTACGGCAGCGGCCGGCCCCGGTACGCCTCGGGCGGCCGGCGTGACCCCAGGCCGGAGCAGGCCCGGCAGCGCCGGCGTCTCCGGTCGCCGGGCGTGGAGCGCGCGGTGCAGGCGCGCGGAGCCCTCCACCGGCGCGGTCACCAGAACGGTCACGGCATCTCCCGAGGCGTCGCGGACTTCCACTCCTCATCCGGCACAGCGGATCGTCATGGTGTGTGTCGCTCGTAGTCCGCCGATGGTTCGGGGTCCGGCCGCGACCGGCCGGGAATCCTCGGCGGCGCCGGACGCCCGCTCGGCGGCGGGGCCGACTCCGGAGACCTCGGCACCGGTGACACTGCCAGGGCGGTGACGGTCCGGCGTTCGCTCGGGCGGCTCGTCTCGCCGCCACCGATCGGCGGTCACTCGTCGGCGGCCGCGGCAACGGAACCGAGCCGGTCGCTGATGGTCTCGGTCAGCTGACGGAGCGCCGCCGGGTTCAGGCCCTTGACCCCCTTGGCCGTGACCTCGATGCTGTCCGCACCACGGGTCAGCTTCACCGTGACCTCCCCCGAGCGGCTCTGCAGCCAGGCGATCAGCACGCTGACGACGGTGGCGGCCCCACCGCCTCCCAGCAGCAGGCGCAGCGCCTCGGTGACCGGCCCCAGGCTGCCCTCGTCGGGCGCCCTCTCCTGGAGCCGCACCCGGCCCCGCAGCTCGGGCTCGTCGGCCAGCCAGGCGTGCAGGTCGCGGAGCAGGTCCGCGGAACCGCCCTCCGAAAGGGTCAGCAGGACTTCCATCGCCGTTCTCCTGAGTCGGACCTGTTGGATCCGGCGCCGAACCCGGCGTGATCCACGATGCTTCGTCGTTCGTGTCCGGAAAACCGGTGCCGGACGTCCGCGCCGCCGCCCGCCACGCCCACGTCGGGAACCGTCACGGGCGGCCGATGCGATAGGAGGTTCCGGCAGGTTGTGCGCCCGGTTCAGCGGGGCACCCGCAAGATGCGGGCCGTGCGGTCCGCGCTCGCGGTGGCGAGGCGGGTGCCGTCCGGGCTGAACGCGAGATCCAAGACCCTCTCGCGGTGGCCCTTGAAGGTGGCGACGGGCTTGCCGGACGCCACGTCCCAGAGCTGGACCACATCGTTCCCCATGCTCGCGGTGGCGAGGCGCTTACCGTTCGGGCTGAACGCGACGACGGACGGGTACACGCCGGTGTCGAAGGAGCCGACCGCCTCGCCGGACGGCACCTTCCAGACCTGCACGACGTCCGCGACGCGCGTGCCCTTGTAGCGGGTGCCGGCCGCGGCGAGGCGCTTACCGTCCGGGCTGAACGCGAAGAAGATCGCTTCTTCTCCGGCGTGCTTGAGGGTGGCGACCGGCTTGCCCGACGGCACCTTCCAGAGCCGGATGCCGTCGTCGCCGGCGCTGGCGAGGAGTTTCCCGCCGGGGGCGAAGCCGAGCCGGTCCACGGACTTCTTGTGCCCGGTGAGGGTGGCGATCGGCTTCCCGGAGCGGACGTCCCACAGCCGGACGGTACGGTCGGCGCCCCCGGTGGCGACCAGCCTGCCGTCCGGGCTGAAGGCGAGCCCGTACACGAAGTCCTTCTTGTGGCCGGTAAGGGTGGCGATCGGCTTCCCGGAGCGGACGTCCCACAGCCGGGCGGTGTTGTCGGCGGCGCTGCTGGCGAGGCGCTTACCGTCCGGGCTGAACGCGAGGGAGAGCAGGGTCTCGGTGTGACCGCGCAGCTTGAGCTGCCGCCCCGAGCGCAGATTCCAGACCCGGATGAAGTGGTCAGGGTCGTCGGCGGCGAGGAGGGAGCCGTCGGGGCTGAACGTGAGGTTGCTCACGTGGGCGGCGGGGCCGGGCAGTTTGGTGATCATCTTGCCGGAGTCCGCGTGCCAGAGCCGGACGGTGCGGTCGACGGACGCGGTGGCGAGGCGCTTACCGTCCGGGCTGAACGCGACCTCGGTCACCGCGCCGGTGTGGCCCTTGAGGATGGCGCGCTCCAGCTTGGGGGCGGCCTCGAGTGCCCTGACGCGGGCCTCTCCGGCGGTCTCCGAGGCCGCGGCGGCGAGCCGCAGCGACAGGGAGCGCGCGCGTACCTGCTCGCTCTCGGCCGTCGCGCCGGCGGCCGTGGCGGCGGTGCCGGCCGCGGCGGCGATCACCAGCGCCGAGACTCCCAGGGCGAGCGCCCGCCGCCTGCGGCCCCGCGCCCGGTGGGTCGCGGCGGCCTCGCTCCCCCGCGGCGAGGACCCGCCCGAACCCGACGGCCCGGTCACCCGGCCGGTGAGCTCCCCGATCGATTCCTCACTGCCGGGGAAATATTCGGCGTCGTCGGCCGTGGAAACGGCGGATTCGCGATATGGAGTGGACGAGAAGTGATTCCCGGAATTGTGCGGCATGTTTTCCATCAAGACCCCCGTCATCGTGCTTCCATGCCGTTCGACTATGCGACCACGACGAAGGTTCGTCCGTCGCCGACATCGTGTGTAACGGTTCGATATCGCCGAATCGGAAGCCGATGACCAGGGAAAATTCGGCTGATCGGAATGGCCGGTGGCCGTGCCTGTGCCCGCCCGAAACCATCGGCGGAACGGCCGCCCGTGCTCGCCGCCCGGCGAACGCCCTCCGCCGGGCGGCCGCGTCGGCACGCGCCCGGGGCGGGGTGCGATATTTCACCGGTCAGGGGGTGCGGCGTCGTCGGAAAACGGCGTTGTGGTGATAAAGGATGTGGAATCACCACGGCGACCATGGGAAGGCACGCCGGTAAAACCAGGGATGACCGGAGCCGCGGGTGCGGCCGCCCGGCCGTCGCCGCCCCGGTCCGGTGGGTGCGTCAAACCGGCGGGTGGGAGTGCGGGCGGAGCCGTACCGCGGCCCGCGTAGGTACGCCGCGATCAGGGACTCGGGATGCCGTTGCCGTTGAAACCGCGTCCGGCGAGCACGTCCTCAAGGGTCTCCGTCCGCTCCCCGCGCGGCCCCGGCTGGGCGAGCTGGACGAGCACGCCGTGGGCCTCCTTGGGGTGGAGGAACACCTCGCGCCAGCGCGGGTTCTCCAGGTTGAGCCCGAACAGCCGGTACCCGCGCTCGCGCAGTGCCTCGACGGCCGCGTGGATGTCGGGAACGTGGAAGTTGAGGTGGTGCACCCCACCCCGTCCCCGGGTGAGCTCGAAGAAGCTGTCGAAGAAGGTCGAGCCCTCCAGCGGCTCCATCAGCTCGATCTTGCCGCCGTTGGGGTAGCGGAGCTGCAGGGTGCGGTACCCGTTGACCACGTTGTCCCCGCCGCTCACGAAGACCCCGCCGAGCAGGTCCTGATAGATCGGCAGCAGGTCGCGGATGCGCCGAGCGGCCACCGCGGTGTGGTCGAAGATCGCGCCCAGCCCTGCCAGTTCCCGTGCGATGTCCACGCGCCCGCCCTCCGTGGTGATCGACAGAACGGAATTCTAGAGGGCTGATCGGAAACGGATCAGGCCACCCCGGTCTCCTCACCCGCCCCGGACAGCGCCTCCTCCTCGCCGTCCGCCGTGCACGGGGCTTCAGCATCCGAATCGGTCAGGGCCTCCTCGTCCGCGCCGGTCAGGGCCGCCTCCTCGGGCGTCCCGGGCAGCACCGCCTGCTCGTCCGGCTTGTGCACGAGCACCTTCTCCACGTACGACCGGACCGCCGCCTCCAGCCCGATGTCCCGGCCCGCCTTCTCGGACTCGAACCAGCGGTGGTCGAGCACCTCGTGGTAGAGCTGGGCGGGCTCGAGCTTGCCCCGCAGCTCGGGCGGGACCGCGTTCACCGTGGGCTCGAACGCCTCCACCAGCCAGCGGTGCGCCACGATCGCCTCGTCCTCGTGCCGCAGCCCCTTCGCCACCCGGAACGAGTCGAGGTCGTTGAGCAGCCGCCGCGCCTGGTTCTCCTCCACGTCGAGGCCGGTGAGCCGCAGCAGCCGCCGCTGGTGGTGCCCGGCGTCGACCACCTTGGGCCGCACGATCAGCCGGGCCGTCCCGGCCTTGCGGCGGATCATCATCTCGGCCACGTCGAAGCCGAGCGAGTTGAGGCGGCGGATGCGCTCGTCGATGCGGTGCCACTCCACCTCTTCGATGATCTCGTCCTCGGTGAGCTCGTCCCACAGCCGCCGGTACCGTTCGACGATCTCGTGGGCGACGGCCTCCGGGTCGATGCTCGGGTGGAGCATCCCGCCCGCCTCCAGGTCGAGCATCTCGCCGTAGATGTTGACGTGCGCGACCTCGATGTCGTGCTCGCGCTGCCCCCGGGTGAGCGTCGGGTAGAGCTCGCCGGTCTCCGCGTCGACCAGGTACGCGGCGAACGCCCCGGCGTCCCGGCGGAACAGCGTGTTGCTCAGTGAGCAGTCGCCCCAGAAGAACCCGGTCAGGTGCAGCCGGACGAGCAGCACGGCGAGCGCGTCGAGCAGCCGGGTGAGGGTGTCCGGCCGCAGCGAGCCCGACAGCACCGCCCGGTACGGCAGGGCGAACTGCAGGTGCCGGGTGATCAGCGCGGCGTCGATCGGCTCGCCGTTCGCGCGGGTGCGCCCGGTCACGTAGGCGACCGGCTCCACCGCCGGGGCGTCGAGCCGGGCGAGGTCGCGCAGCAGCGTGTACTCGCGCTTGGCGTACCGCGCGCTGATCTCCTTGATCGCGTAGACGTGGCCGGAGAGCCGGACGAACCGGACAACGTGCCGGGAGATGCCGCGGGGGAGGGCGACGAAGTGGCGCTCGGGCCACTCCTCGAGCGGGAGGTCCCACGGCAGGCGGATCAGGTCCGGGTCGCTGGGCGCACCGGTCATCTGGAGCGGCACGGACAACTCCTGAAATCGGGGGGAATTTCGGTGGTTACCGTAACGCGTCCGCCGCGATCAGCGCGCGGGGGACGGCGGCTCGCGCCGGGGGAAGGCCGGCGGGTTGAGCGCCCGCTCGACCACGGCCGCGAGCTCGGCCTCGCTCAGCACCCGCGGCTCGCCCACCGCGCGCGCCCGCACGTACACCTCGCACAGCCACTCCAGCAGCCGGGTGGCCTCGAACGCCTGCTCCAGGTCGGCGCCGATGGTCACCGCGCCGTGGCTCGCGAGCAGCGCGGCCCGCCGCCCGCCCGCCAGGGCCGCGCGCACGTTCGCGGCGAGCTCGGGCGTGCCGTAGGTGGCGTACTCGGCGACCCGCACCGGCCCGCCGAGCAGCAGGATGTTGTAGTGGATCGGCGGCAGCTCGGTGAGCGTGCTCGCCACCACCGTGCTGAACGTTGCATGGGTGTGCACGATCGCCGCCGCGTCCGTCTCGGCGTACACCGCCAGGTGCATCGGCGTCTCCGAGGACGGCTGCCGGTCGCCCTCGACGAGGTACCCCGCCAGGTCGACGACCGGGCAGTCGGCCGGGGTGAGCCGGTCGAGCGCCACCCCCGAGGGCGTGACCGCCACCAGGTCGCCCTCCCGCACGCTGAGGTTCCCCGACGTGCCGACCACCAGGCCGAGCTCGGCCGCCCACCGGCCGTACGCGCACAACCGCTCCCGCGGCTCCTCCATCATCACGCCAGGAAACCGTAGACCGAGGCCTTGCCCGAGACAATCCGATCAAGTCGGGTCATGGATCACACAAAGAGTCACGAGGCGCGTTCCGCGGTTACCACCGGTCACGGCATGAATTTGCCTGACTTAGGGGCGTGCGCAGAACGGATCGTGGAGCGACGAGGCGGCTGCGGGCCGCGGTACGGGTGACGGCCGGGGCCGCGGCCGGGATCATGGCGGGGATCGCGGGCGGCGTCGCCGCGCCGCCGCCCGGGGCGGAGGCCGGTACGGCACGGCCCGCGGCGGCCACAGTGCCGATATACGCCGGGCCGGACAACGCCGGGCGGGCCGAGCCGGGGCGGACCGGCACCGAGCGGCAGCGGGCGTTCGCCGAGGCGGCGGCCGAGTTCGGCGTGCCGGTCGAGGTGCTGCTCGCCGTCTCCTACCACGAGTCGCGCTGGGAGCACCACGACGGCGAGCCGTCCGTCGCCGGCGGGTACGGCCCGATGCACCTGGTCCACGCGGACCTGTCGGCCACCCGCGGCGAGGGCTTCGCCCCGGTCTCCACGGCGGCCACCGCGGCGCGGCTCGCGAACCTGCCCCTCGACCGCGTGCTCACCGACGACCGGGCGAACATCCGCGCCGGGGCCGCGCTGCTCGCCCGGTACGGCCGGGCCGCGCGCGGCGGCGCCGCCCCGCCGCGCGACGACATCGGCGCCTGGTACCCCGCGGTGGTGCGCTGGGCGGCCACGCCGTACCCGGACGAGGCCCGGAACTTCGCCGATGATGTGTATCGGACGATCCGAGAGGGAGTACGGAGGACCACCGATGACGGCCAGCGCGTCGAGCTGGCGGCCCGCCCGGACGTGAGGCCCGACCCGGGCCGGCTCGCCGCGTTCCGGCTGCGGCCGCCCAAGCGCAAGCGCGCCGCCCAGTGCCCGCCGGGCATGACCTGCGGCGTGATCGAGACCGCGTACCACCGCCTCGACGCGGAGGACCCGGCGAGCTTCTGCAACTACGCCTCGGCGCAGCGGCCGAAGGACTCGTTCATCCGGTTCATCGTGCTGCACGACACCGAGACGAGCTACAAGCGCACCCGGGCGCTGCCGCGCAGCCCGAGGTACTGCGCGAGCTGGCACTACCTGGTCCGGTCCCGGGACGGCAAGGTCGACCAGGCGCTCGACGTGCGGCACGTCGCCTGGCACGCGGGCAACTGGTGGATCAACTCGCACTCGATCGGCATCGAGCAGGAGGGCTGGGCGAGCCGGGGCGGCCGCTGGTACACCGAGCGCATGTACCGGTCGACCGCGCGCCTGGTCCGCTACCTCGCCGAGCGGTACGACATCCCGCTCGACCGCGGGCACATCCTCGGCCACGACAACGTCCCGGCCGACTCGGGCAAGGGCGTGCGGGCGATGCACCACGACCCCGGCCCGTACTGGAACTGGGCGTACTTCTTCAAGCTGCTCGGCGCGCCGATCCGCGCCACCGCCGGGCCGGACTCCGAGCTCGTCACCATCCGCCCGAACTTCAAGCGGAACCGGCTGGTGTTCTCCGGCTGCGTGCCGAAGAACGAGCCGAAGGACGGCGGCAAGTGCGGCGCCGCCCCGCCCCGGCCGTCGAGCGCGGTCATGCTGCGCACCGAGCCGCGCGACGACGCCCCGCTCGTCGCCGACCCCTACCTGCACCCGAACGGCGGGCCGGGCACGAACCATTACGGCGACTGGGGCGCCCGCGCCTCCACCGGCCAGCGGTTCGTGGTCGCCGAGCGGGCGGGCGACTGGGTGGCGATCTGGTACGGCGGCCGGCTCGCCTGGCTGAAGAACCCGGCCGACAACCCCGTGCTCGTCCCCACCGCCGGGGCGTACGTCACCCCGCGCCCCGGCCTGGAGGCCGCGGCGGTGTACGGCCGGCCGTTCCCGGAGCCCGACGAGCTGCCGCCGCACGTGGCCCAGTGGACCTACGGCCGCGGGCGGGTGCCGGGGCCGTACGACCGGTACGAGATCCCGGCGGGCCAGGCGTACGCGCTGATCGACACGTTCGAGGCGGACGTCTACTACGCGGCCCACCACGACGCCTCGGCCCCCGGCGACCGCACGCTCTACACGGGCTCGCGGGTCTTCCACCTCATCCACTTCAACCACCGGTACGCGTTCGTGGCCGACGACGAGGTGGAGGTGCTGCAGGCCGGGTGAGCACCCGCCCGCGCGGCGCGGCCCGCGCGGGCGGCTACTTGATCGCCCCCGAGGTGAGGCCGGACTGGATCTGGCGCTGGAAGATGATGTAGACGATCACCATCGGCACCACGGTGATGCTCAGGCCCGCGAACAGGCCCGGCCAGTCCGCCTCGTAGCCCGCGTTCGTCGAGATGTTCGCGATGCCCTGGGTGAGCAGCCACTTGTCCTCGACGTTGCCGGGCAGCAGCACGATCGGCAGCAGGTACTGGTTCCACTGCCCGAGGATGTTGAAGATCGTGATGCTCACCAGGCCGGGCTTCGCCATCGGCAGCATGATCTGGAAGAACGTGCGGGTGTGCGAGCAGCCGTCGATCATCGCCGCCTCGGCCACCGAGGTGGGCAGGCTCTTGAAGAACGCGGTGAGGAAGAACACCGTGAACGGCAGCGAGTAGGCGATGTAGACGAGGATCACGCCCGCGTGCGTGCCGAGCAGCCCGATGTTGCGCACCACGAAGAACAGCGGCACCAGGGCGAGGAACACCGGGAACGCCAGCCCGGACACGAACAGCAGGTAGATGATCCGGTTGCCGGGGAACTCGTACCGGGCGAGCACGTAGGCGGCCATCGAGCCGAGCAGCATGGTGCCCGTGGTGGACAGCGCCACCACGAACACGGTGTTCCACATGTACTGGCCGATGTGCGCCTTGTCCCAGGCGCGGACCCAGGCGTCGAACGCGAAGCTCGACGGCAGGGTGAGCGGGTCGCCGAAGATCTCCGCGTTCGTCTTGAACGACGCCAGGAACGTCCACAGCACCGGGAAGATGATCAGGATCGCCCAGACGGCCAGGGCGATGTGCGCGAGCACGCCGAACACGCCCGGGCCGCCGCCCTTGTGCCGGGCCGCGGCCGCCTTCGCGACGGCCGGGGTCGCCTGGGTCGCCGTCGAGGATGGGGTCGCCATCAGTACTCGATCCTCTCGCGCCGGGTCACGCGCAGGGTCAGCACCGCGAAGGTGATCGTCATGAAGAACAGCGCCACGCCCATCGCGGACGCGTAGCCGTACTTGGAGAAGTTGAAGGCGTTACGCCAGATCTCCAGCGGCAGCACCGTGGTCGCGTTGTCCGGGCCGCCCCGGTCCACCGAGAGCACCTGGACGAGCGCGAACCCGTCGAACGCGGCGATGCCGAGGTAGACCCAGCCGACCTGGAGGGTGTCCCACAGCAGCGGCAGCGTGATGGAGAAGAACATCCGGATGCGGCCGGCCCCGTCGAGCGCGGCCGCCTCGAACACGTCCTTCGGGATCGCCGACATGCCGGCGGAGAACAGCACCACGTAGAAGCCGACCGCCTGCCAGACCATCACGCCGATGATCGACCACAGCGCGATGTCGGGGTTGGTGAGCCAGCCGATCGGCTCGATGCCGAACCGGGCGAGCACCCCGTTGATCACGCCGCTCTCGTCCGGGCGGTAGATCGCCTGGAACAGCACGCCGACGATCGCCACCGCCAGGACCTGCGGGAAGAAGAACACCACCCGGTAGAAGGTCGACCCGGCCACGCCGTTCATCCGCCCGCCGCGGCTGCCGCCGCCGAGGTTGAGCAGGTACGCGAAGAACAGCGCGATCGCGATGGTGAGCAGCGGCATCGCGACCAGCAGCACGATGTGGTGGCGCACCGCGGCCCAGAACACGTCGTCCTCGAGCAGCCGGGCGAAGTTGTCGAGTCCGGTGAAGTTCGGGGTCGCGGTGATGCCCCTCCAGTCGGTGAGCGCGATGTAGAACGCCTGGAGGTACGGGCTGATCACGAAGACGACGTAGAGGATCAGCGGGGCCGCGAGGAAGCCGATGATGAACGGGTACTTGCCATGCCGCACGGCTCAGGCCACCTCCCTCGCGGCCGCCGACCGCCCGCGGGCCGCGACGCCCGGGCTCGCCACGATCACCTAGATGCTCCGCTGCTGCTTGACGATCGAGTCGTCGTTCTTGGTCTTGTCCGCCGCGGCCTGCATCTTCTCGCAGAACTCGTCCGCGCTGATGCGGCCGAACATCAGGGCGTTGGTCTGCTTGCGCAGCTCGGTCTCGAGCTCCTTGTACCAGGTCTCGAAGAGCGAGTGGGTCACGATGTTCTGCCCGGCGGCCTTCTGCGCCTCGGCGACGCTCTTGTTGCCGGGGGAGAGCTCCAGGCCGTCGGTCGCGCCCATCACCACGGTGAAGTTGCCGGACTTCTCGGTGAAGCCGCGCGCGCCCTCCTTGGAGAGCATGATCCGCAGGTACTCCAGGCCGCCCTGCGGGTTCTTCGCCTGCGCCGGCACGATGTAGTTCTCGCCCGGGGCGACGCGGATCGCCTCGTACGGCATCTTGTCGCTCGCGGTCACGCTCGGCGTGGGGGCGATCGCGTAGGCGAAGTTCGGCGGGGTGTTGCTCTTCTGCTCGTTCTCCAGCCAGGAGCCGGACGGGTAGAAGGCGATCTTCCCCTGGTTCTGCCGGGTCTGCACCTCGGTGTGGATGAGGCCCTCGAACGACTTGCCCATGTACGGGCCGATCTCCGCCCAGGCCGCGGCGGCCTGCCGTACCGGCTCGGCGGTCCACGCGCCGTCGGCGAGGTTGTCGATGTTGACGAGCACCTCGTTGCCGCCGATCTTCGCCGCCGAGATGAGGATCATCCAGTACTGGTAGTAGGCGGCGTTCTTGCCCGCGTACGCGTACGGCACGATGCCGGCGCTCTTGGCGGTCTCGCAGAAGGCCTTGAACTCGTCGAAGGTCTTCGGCGGGGTCCAGCCCTTCTCCTGGAACAGGTTGGCGTCGTACCACATGCCGTACGTCGAGGTGACGTACTTGAGCACGTACGGCTTGCCCTGGATCATGCCCGCCTCGACGGTGCCGGGCAGCAGCGTGTCGCGCACCTTCTTGCTCGGGTCGTCGAGCGAGGGGGCCTCGAACAGCGGGGTGAGGTCGAGCAGCTGGCCCTCGGCGACCAGCGCGCCCTCGTCCATGAGGTCGGCGCCCGCGTTGGAGATCATGTCCGGCACGTCGCCGCTGGCGAACCGGGGCTGCAGCGTCTGCGCGATCTGCTGCGTGGCGACGTGCTTGATCTCCGCCTGCGGATACATCTTCTTGTACATCGGCTGGTGGACCTGGGTGGCGTACTCGTCGCCGAGGCCGCCCTTGAAGATCACGACCTCCAGCGGCTTGGTCGGGTCCACGCCGAGGGGGTTCGCCGCGGAGGTCGCGGCGGCGCTGCCGGAGGCCGCGGGAGCCGCCCCGCCGCCACTGGTGGCGCACGCGTTGAGCAGTCCGGCGGCGGGACCGGCGACGAGCGCGGTGAGGCCGATGCGGCGGAAGAGCTGCCGCCGGGTGATGGCGCCCGGCGTGTCGGCGGTGTGGGACATGCCAACCCTCCCAGGGGGCGGATCAATTAGGAAACTTTCCTATTCGTTTTGCAGGAACGTACGTCCGCCCGCGCGGAGCGTCAAGAGGGGCCGCGCAACCCGTGATCGAGCTGTGGCCGACCCGCAGACGCGCCGCGACCTGCCTGCGGGAACGAGGGCACGGCGAAACGCGGGGCCGCCCGTCCGGCCGCCCCGCGATCTTCGTCCCGTGTCGCCGGGTGCTCCTCCCGGGCCGGCTCAGCCCGCGCCGAAGTGCGCGCGGGTCTCGGCGAAGGCCCGGTCGGTGCCCTCGAGCGCCTGCTTGATGTCCTTCTCGGTGTGGGCGGCCGACAGGAACCAGTTGTGCCACGGGTGCAGGTAGACCCCGTGCCGCAGGCACGCGGCGCTGAAGTACATGCCCTTCTCCAGGGTGGTGTCACCCTCGAAGCTCAGCCAGGGGATCTGCACCGGCCCGGTCTGCCGGACCGTGAACCCGTGGGCGCGCGCCTGCTCCTCAAGGCCGTCGCGGAGCAGCCGCCCGGCGTGCTCCATCGCCGCGATGCCGTCCTCGTCGCGCAGCGTCTCGATGGTGGCCTTCGCCGCGGCCATCGCCACCGCGGAGAACCAGAACGAGCCGGTCGAGTACAGCGTGGTGGCCGCGTCGCGCAGCGCGTCGGTGCCGGTCACCGCCGCGATCGCGTACCCGTTGCCCATCGCCTTGCTCCACGCGGTCAGGTCCGGCCGCACGCCGTACCGCTCCCAGGAGCCGCGCAGGTCGAGCCGGAAGCCCGCGCGCACGTCGTCGATGACGAGCGCGGCGCCGATCCGGTCGGCGAGCGCCCGGACGCCCCGCGCGAACTCCGGGTCGGCGAGCTCCTGGTCCTCGAACGCGTCGTGCTTGAACGGCGTGACGATGATCGCCGCCACGTCGCCGTCGGCCCGCGCCGCGGCCTCCTCGGCGCTCGCCAGGTCGTTGTAGGTGAACTCGATCAGGTCGGCCCGCTCGTTCGGGGTGGTCCCGGCCGGGCTCGGCGTGCACCAGGGGTCGGCGCCGTGGTACGCGCCGTGCGCCTTGAGCACCTTGGTGCGCCCGGTGGCGGCGCGGGCCACCATGAGCGCCTGGGTGGTGGCGTCGGTGCCGTTCTTGGAGAACATCGCCCAGTCCGCGCTCGGGACGAGGTCGACGAGCAGCTCGGCGAGCTCCACCATGACCGGGCCCGGCCCGTTGAGGCAGTCGCCCTGGGCGAGCTGGCGGGCCGCCGCCTCCTCCACCTTGGGGTGGCGGTGGCCGAGCACGATCGGCCCCCAGCTGCACATGAGGTCGATGTACTCGCGCCCGTCGGCGTCCCACTGCCGGCAGCCCTCGCCCCGGACGAAGAACTGGGGGTACGTCGGCCCGTGGAGCGCCGCGTTGAGGTGGCCGTACATGCCGCCGGGGATCACCCGGGCCGCGCGCCCGCGCAGCGCCGCGTCGGATGGCCCTGTGCCGGATGCCGTCATGCCTGCCGCTCCTTCCGTGTGCGGTCCTTGTCGGTGCGGTCTTCGGTGCTTCCGTGCGGTCCGCCTCAGGACGCCGCCGCTTCGCCGAGCAGCGCGAGGATGTCGTCGAGGCCGACGATCCCGGCGTCGGAGCCGAGACCGGTCGCGGTCTTCGCCGCGGCGGCGGTGCCCCACCGGGCGGCGGTGAGCACGTCGCGCCCGTGCAGCAGGCCGACGATGAACCCGGCGCAGTACGCGTCGCCGCAGCCGGTGGTGTCGCGCACCGGCACCTCCAGCGCCGGGACGCGCTCGCGCACGCCGTCGGCGGTGGCGACGAGGCTGCCGTCGCCGCCGAGCGTGATCAGGGCGCCGCGCACCCCCTCGGCGAGCAGCGCCTCGGCCGCGCCCTCGGCGTCCGCCGCGCCGGTCATCGCGAGCGCCTGCTCCAGGTTCGGCAGCACGTAGTCGACGTGCGGCAGGAACGCCTTCGCCGCGGTGAGCAGGTCGGGCATGTTCGACAGCAGGTCCATCGTGACCACGGTGCCGCCCGCCCGGGCCCGGTCGAGCAGCGCGAGGAAGCCCGGGTCGTTGAGGCCGAACGTCACGTCCATGCCGCCCAGGTGCACGGCCTTGGCGCGCAGCACCGCCTCGGGCGCGACGTCGGCGGGGGAGACGGTGAGGTTCGCGCCCGGCACGTGGAAGCTCGGCCGCCCGCCGTCCGGCCGGATCGGCAGGATCGAGGCCGCGGTCTGCTCCCCGGTACGGCGGGCCAGCCCGGCGGTGTCCACACCGTGGCGGCCGAGCACGGCGAGCAGGAAGTCACCCAGCTCGTCGTCCCCGATCGCGCCGTGGCAGCTCACCTCGGCGCCGAGCTTGACGAGATCGACGGCGGTCCCGGCGGCGGATCCGGCGGCGGTGATCCGGATCTGCTCCACCAGCACGGTGTCCTGACCTTCGGGGATGTGTTCGACCGGCCGCGCCAGCACGTCGACGATGTGCACGCCGACCGCGGCGACCGGGCCTACGCGCGTGTGGGGCATGGGCGCCTCCGCGGGCACTAAATGCGAGCAGGGCTCATAACTTGTGCACGTAGTAGACAGAGACGCCGGGCAAAAGTCAAGAGAGAGTAAATAGACTGGCGGCCTGGGGGGATCCGATGGCCAGAAGCGTTGACCATCAGCGGCGGCGCCTGGAGGTCCTCGCGGCCGCCCGCCGGGTGATCGTGCGCGACGGCATCGAGGCGGCGACCACCCGGAACATCGCCCGGGAGGCGGGCTGCTCCAGCGGGTCGCTCACCCACTACTTCGCCGGCAAGGACGACATCCTCTCCTCGCTGCTGCGCCACTCCCACGAGCACGTACGGCGCCGCCGCCGGGAGCGGACCGCGGGGGTGCGCGGCCTCGCCGCGCTGCGCGAGCTGCTGCTCGACAGCCTCCCGCTCGACGCCGAGCGCACCCGCGAGACCCGCATGGAGATCGACTTCTGGAGCCGGGGCCTCACCGCCGAGCACCTCGCCGACGTGCAGCGGCGGGAGCACGCCAAGCTGCGCGCGGCGATCCGCCGCCGCCTCGCCGAGGCCCACGAGGCCGGGGAGATCACCCTGCCCCGCACCCCGTCGCCCGAGGTGCTCGCCGAGATCGCCGCCAAGGGCACGCCGCGGGCAGCGGACCGGCCGGCCGTACCGGAGGGGGAGGACCCGCCGGCGGAGGAGCCGGGGGAGGAGGACGGGCCGCCGCGCCCGCAGGACCTCGACGCGGCCGCCGAGCGGCTGCTCGCCCTCGTCGACGGCCTCAGCGTGCACCTGCTGCTCTACCCGGACCGGCTGAGCCGGGCCGAGGCGGAGCGCCTCGTCCTCGCCGAGCTCGCCGCGCTCGCCCGCTGACCCGGCGCGCGGCGCGGCCGGTCAGGCGAAGATCGACGGCGGCGGCACCGGGACCACGACCGGGTCGCCGTCGTGCAGCGGCGCGGCCCCGGCGACGAAGTCGGTGAACGCCCGGCCGTGCAGGCACCGCGCCCGGGGCATGCCGGAGGCGGCCTTCCGGACCAGGCCGTCGGTGTCGAACGCCGCGTCGGAGGCGGCGAGGATGAGGTTGCCGAACCGGCGGCCGCGCATCACGCCGGGGTCGGCGAGCAGCACCGCGTGCCGGAACGGGCCGTGCACCGTGGCCGCGACCCGGCGGGCGAACGCCAGGCCCTTGCCGTCGGCGGTGTTGACCAGCAGCGTGCCGGTGGGCCGCAGCACCCGGGCGAGCTCGGCCATGTACTCGGCGGTGGCGAGGTCGAGCGGCATGGTCGCGCCGCTGAACGCGTCGAGCACGATCAGGTCGGCCGAGGCGTCGCGCAGGTCCGCCGCGCCGCTGCGCCCGTCGGTGACCCGCACCTTCAGCCCGGGCACCGCGCGCAGGCCGAGCCGTTCCCGGACCAGCTCCACCAGCCCGCCGTCGGGCTCGATCACGATCTGCCGGGAGCCGGGCCGGGTCGCGGCGACGTACCGGGGGATCGTGCACGCGCCGCCGCCGACGTGCACCGCGTCGAGCGGCCCCGCGGCGAGCGTGTCGATCACGGCGGCCATCAGCCGCACGTACTCGAAGTCGAGGTAGGTGGGGTCGTCGAGGTCGACGTACGACTGCGGCACGCCGCTCATCATGAGCATCCAGCCGCCCGGACGGTCGGCGTCGCGCAGCAGCTCCACCTCGCCGAAGGTCACCGGATAGCGCCCGGGCTCGGGTGGCCGCTCCGTCCTGCGCCTGCGCCCCACGGTGCCCTCCTTCGCCGCCGATCGTCCGGACGCTTTCGACACCACCGTACGCGCCCGCGCGGGGTGATCATCCCGCGCGGCGGCCCGCCCGCCCCCGCGCCCGCCGCCGGTCCGGCCACCTGTCCAGGAGATTCCAAAAGATCTTCTTGAATCTGGACTTTGAACCGAAGGTCTTCTTGTCGATAGCATGCAATCAGAGAGGAAATGTTGCAGGTCGGAGGAGGAGGGGGAATGGAACGGATCGCTCCCGGCGAGGTACACAAGGTGCTCGACCGGCACCTGCTCGTCGACGGTTTCGACTTCGTGCTCGATCTGGAGCGCAGCGCGGGGTCCTGGCTCGTCGACGCCCGGACCGGCCGCCGTTACCTGGACTTCTACACGTTCTTCGCGTCCGCCCCGCTGGGCGTCAACCCGTTCCGTGACGACCCGGAGTTCCTCGCCGAGCTGGGCCGCGTCGCCGCGAACAAGCCGGCGAACTCCGACGTCTACACCACCCACTTCGCCGAGTTCGTGGCGACCTTCAGCCGGGTGCTCGGCGACCCCGAGCTGCCGCACCTGTTCTTCGTCGAGGGCGGCGCGCTCGCCGTGGAGAACGCGCTGAAGTGCGCGTTCGACTGGAAGAGCCGCCGCAACGAGGCGGCGGGCCGGTCACCGGAGCTCGGCACCAAGGTGCTCCACCTCACCCGCGCCTTCCACGGCCGCAGCGGCTACACGCTCTCGCTCACCAACACCGACCCGGTGAAGACCGAGCGGTTCCCCAAGTTCGACTGGCCGCGCATCGAGGTGCCCGCCACCCACCTCGGCACCCCCGCCGAGGTCGAGGCCGCCGAGGCCCGCGCGCTCGCCCAGGCCCGCGAGGCGTTCGAGCGGTACCCGCACGACATCGCCTGCTTCATCGCCGAGCCGATCCAGGGCGAGGGCGGCGACAACCACATGCGGCCGGAGTTCCTCCAGGCGATGCAGCGGTTGTGCCACGAGTACGACGCGCTGTTCATCGTGGACGAGGTGCAGACCGGCGTGGGCATCACCGGCACCCCGTGGGCCTACCAGCAGCTCGGCCTCGCCCCCGACATCGTCGCGTTCGCCAAGAAGGTGCAGGTCGGCGGCATCATGGCGGGCCGCCGCGTGGACCTCGTCCCGGACAACGTGTTCCGGGTGAGCGGGCGCATCAACTCCACCTGGGGCGGCGGGCTCGTGGACATGGTGCGGTCCCGGCGCATGCTGGAGATCATCGAGCGGGACGGCCTGATCCCGCGCGCCGGCGTGCTCGGCGAGCGGCTGCTCACCGGGCTGCGCGCGCTGGAGACCGAGTTCCCCGGCAGGATCCGCGCGGTGCGGGGCCGGGGCCTGATGTGCGCCTTCGACGTCGCCTCCGGCCGGCGGGCCGACCGCGACCGGCTGCTCGCCCGGCTGCGCGACGAGGAGGGCGTGCTCATGCTGCCGTGCGGCGAGACCTCGATCCGGGTGCGCCCGGCGCTGTCGGTGACCGAGCAGGAGCTCGAGTACGGCCTCGCCGCGCTGCGCCGCGTGCTGCTCGCGGATCAGCCTCTGGAGGACGACGACGCGGACCGGCGCCACAGCCCGATCGCGGCCCTGCGGGAGTCGGCGCCGAGCTTGGCGTAGATCCGGTTCACGTGGTTCTTCACGGTCTTCTCGCTGAGGAAGAGCCGTTGCGCGATCTCACCGTTGGAGCAGCCGGTGGCGATCAGCTCCATCACCTCGGCTTCGCGCTTGCTCAGGCCCAGTGCGGCGCGGTCGTCGACGCTCATCCGGCCTCCGTGGCTGGAACGCAAACAGAGATCGCCGAGCCCCCCGCGCTTGGCGGCGTTGCGGTTGACAGCGAGCATAACCCGCGACGCCCGTCTTTCGGGACCCTTCGCGGGTTGTTTCGGTGAACGGCCACGCCGAAACGACCGAAAGGGCCCGGTCAGAACTCTGACCGGGCCCTTTCCCGTTGGGGTGAGTGATGGGACTTGAACCCACGACATCCAGGACCACAACCTGGCGCTCTGCCAACTGAGCTACACCCACCATGTCCGCCGCGGCGGCACGTAGAAAGTGTACCGGTCTTTCGGAGTGTTTGCGCCACCGGCGGGGCCGTGCCGGGAAAACGTCCGGGGAACGACCGGTACGCCGGGGCTAGGAGGCGGCGCTCACGCTCTCGGCGACGTCGCGGGCGGTCGCGGAGTCCGGCCCCGGCTGGGGCACGAACACCGCGGCGCGGTAGTACCGCAGCTCGCGGATGCTCTCCACGATGTCGGCGAGGGCGCGGTGGCCGCCCTGCTTCTCGGGCGCGGCGAAGTACACCCGGGGGTACCAGCGGCGCACCAGCTCCTTGATCGACGACACGTCGATCATGCGGTAGTGGAGGTAGGCGTCGACGAGCGGCATGTCCCGGGCGAGGAACGACCGGTCGGTGGCGATCGAGTTGCCGCACAGCGGGGCGCGCTTGGGCTCGGGGATGTGCCCGCGGATGTACTCGAGCACCCGCGCCTCGGCCTCGGCGAGGGTGACGCCACCGGGCAGCGCGTCGAGCAGGCCGGAGACGGTGTGCATCTGGCGCACCACGTCCGACATCTGCTCCAGCGCCTCCTGCGGAGGTTTGATGACGAGGTCGACGCCCTCGTCGAGCTGGTTCAGCTCGCTGTCGGTGACCACGCACGCCACCTCGACCAACGCGTCACGGCCGAGGTCGAGGCCGGTCATCTCACAGTCGATCCAAACCAGCAGGTCGTTCATAGGAACAGGGTAGAGCACGCGGGGCACCAGGATGTGGTCGGCATATATCGGTACTTAGTCGCGATGCCCGCTAGGACACCCGCAGCGACTGGACGACCTCGTCGACCACGTCCGTGTCGAGGTTGTCCGGCACGGTCGCGAACAGCAGCGCCGGCGGGTTCTCCTCGCCCCGGTCGACGAGCACGAGCGCGCCGACCTCCTTGCGCCACTGCCAGCCGTTCTGCTCGGCCTGCTCGGAGAAGTCCATCTCGAACTTGAGCAGCCAGGCCGGGCGGCCGTCCACCGTGATCGCCCTGTCCTCGAGGATGCGGCGCTCGTGCGGCACGCCGTACAGGATGTTCTCGGCGTTGACGAGGAAGGTGCCGAGGACGTCCTTCAGGCTGTCCGGCCCGCCGTACGGCGCGGCGGTCGACAGCGGCCCGGCGAGCACCGTGCCCACCCAGTCCTTGCCCGGCTCGTAGTTCCGCTGCGAGAGGGCGTGGTAGCCGCTGGTCCAGAGCTGGCCGAACGGGGCCCCGCCGTTCACCGCCCGCGGGTCGGCGATCTGCCACGGATCGCCGGGGAAGTGATAGGACAGCCCGCTGATCGGGTCGTTGATCCGCCCGTCCACCGGCTGGGGGAACAGGCCGCCGCCCGGCGACGTGGGCTCCGCGCTCGGCACCGGCACCGGCTCGACGCTGGGATCCTCGCTCGGCCCGGCCTCGGCGCTCGCGGACGGCGAGGCCGCCACCGACCCGCCGTCGCCCGAGTCACCCCGCCCGGCGAGCACGATCGTCCCGAGGATCGCGAGCACCACGACGATCGCCACGGCGGCGCCGCCGAGCACCCACGGCATCATCCCGCCCGGGCGCCGCGGCTGCTCCGGCTGCTGCTGTGGCGGCGGCGGGAACTCCGGAACGGGGAGCCGCGCGGTGTCGCCCGGCCGCGCCCTCTGGCCGGGGGCGTCCGGGCCGCCGCCGGACGGGCTCACCACCACCGTGGGCGCCTGCGGGCCGGTCTCGGAACCCCCCTCGGCCGCGGTCCGCGCGCCCTGGGCCGCCGCGACGTCCTCCAGGCGATGGGTGGCGTCCGTCCACTGGGTGCCGTCCCACCAGCGGAGCAGGGGTTTTCCGTAAGGGTCGGGATACCAGCCTGCAGGGGATTGCGTCATGTTTGCCAGACTAATGAACTTACCGGCCCCGGGGAGTCTCAAGCGGCGGCAGGTGACCATTGCCTTGCCCCACGGTGGCACGGTCCCGAACCGCCACGCACACCCGGCCGGGGGAACCGTCCGGGCCGTCGGCCGCACCCACCGGGGCCCGCTCGGCCACGACGAACCGGGACCGGCGGGGGAGTGCCACCCGGCCGCGGGCAGGGCCGATCACGAAGGTACGGCGGCCGCGTGCCGAACGGGGCTCGGGTTGCGGATGTTCCGAAAACATGGCCGCGTACGTGTTAATCAGTGTAAACTCTGTACACGGGCGTGATGATCGCGAACGCCGGTCAGCCGGGCCGGCGCGCGCGGGTCGTCGCGATGCTCGTCCGGACGCCGGGCCCGGCCGGGCCCTGTCGTGGTCTAGGAGGCGAGAGATGTACGGAGCTTGCCGTACGTCTTCAGGGCGCGGTCCGCCGTACGCGCGAGACGCGGGTTGGCGAGGACGGTCGCGCGCGCCTTGCGCACGGGCACCCGGGACAGCCAGTGCAGCCCCGCCCCGAGGGACGGGAGGGCAATCCGGCCCTCACAGACGAGGTACTCGCCGTTCTTGAGCTTCTCCTTGTATTCCTTCTGGCCCCGGCCCAGGTCGATCACTCGGATCCCGGACCGGGCGGCCTTCTCGGCCATGGCGAGGTGGTGGATGAGGCCGGGAGAGTACTTGGAGAACGCCGGATCGTAGGCGGGGAACCAGCCGGCGAGGGTCGTCTTGGTACGGATCCCGAAGTGCCCGGCCACCGGCCGGTCGTCGACGTAGATCATGTCGAGCACACCGCCGAAGTGCTCGCCGTCGAGCTGGGCGAGGTTCCGCACCAGTTGAACGATCCAAGGCCGGGCGAACCTGTCACTGCGGCCGGTCCGCCGGTACTGGTCGGTCTTCCAGCGCAGTAACGTGCGCAGCGGCTCCTCGTCACGCAGGCCGTACTCGTGCCGGAGCGTGCCGAAATCCCGCTGCAGCTTACGGCTCTTGTAGGCCGTGGATCGGTAGGTCTTGCCGGAGTTCTTCTTGACCGTCTCGATGTACGCGTCGAATCCCTCGCTCATGTCCATGATCGGCGAGGGGTACCGGTCATAGTGCTCCGGCAGCAGCGGCTGGCCCGCGACCATGTGGTCGAACTCGAACACGGAAAGGCCGCAGGCCTTGATCAGCTGCCGTGGGTCGAGCTCGATGTCCTTGGCGTGAACCAGCCCCTGCGCGTCCGTCAGGCCGGCGGCGATGGGCATACCGATCCCGAACGGATGCCGTTCGAAGGGGAAGAACCCGACGATCGACGAGCCCTCGCTGAGTACCGCGACTCGGGCCTGTTCACGCAGACGCCCGACCTCGATGGTGAACTCCGGAGACAGGAACGGATTGTCGAGGGCGGGATGTGAGGTCTGCAGCTCCCGCCACGCGGTGATCTCGGTGTCTCCCAGTTCGCGCGGATGTACGACTGAGATACGCATGAGCTCCCAATCAGGGGTGGATGGTGCGGCTCAGCGGGCCGGTGCACGCTACTCACCCAGCATGCTGGGCGTCGCGTAAGCGACGAGTAAAAGCTCACCGTAGCTCGAAGAGATCCTGGGAGATCCCCGCAAATTTACCGATTCACTCGGATGAGAGACGGGATCCCAGGCTCACCTCATGCCCGGCCAGATGACCTAGGCCGGATTGTATCGCCTGGTTTGCGGCGTCATCCGCCAACGTAGCCGGGTCTTGCCCTCCCCGTACCCTGCGTGAACCGTTCAGTGCCACACGGGGCAGGGGGACGCGCACGGAGGACCCGTCGTCGCCGGTGATCCGCGAGATGTCGATGGCGCCGGGGTCGCCCTCGGTCGTCCCGGGCACCTGGGAGAGGCCGAAGTGGCCGCCGGTGGCCCAGGCGCGGCCGCTGCGCGGCGCCGCGACCGAGTGGGGGTACGGCAGGGGCGGGCCGGCAGGCCAGCTCCGCGGGATCTTCCAGGAGTCCAGCCAGGCGAGGATCTCATTGAGGCCGTCCATCTTCGAGTCGGTGAAGGGTTCGTGCACCGAACCGAGAACCCTGATCTGGACGCACACCCGGCCGTGCCGGTTGACATCACCGGGCAGGCCGCAGGCCGCCCGGGTCGCCGGAAGCGACTGGACGATCTCCCCGGTCACCGGATTCCAGACCAGGTGGGAGGGGCGGCCGATCTGGACCAGGCGCTGTGCCACGGACTTCGCGCTGATCCCGTGGGGATCGGCCGGCCACAGGAGCCAGACGGCTCGCGGGGCCCCTCCGTTCATGGACCCACCGTCGACGGAGGCGGGAACGACACCGGCGGAATGCAGCCATGCTTGGGCCACTGTGCCCCCTAAAATCCTCGGTTGGGCAGGTTTTTACCCATTCACAGCTACCCATACCCGTCAAGATTTGTAGGGCTTGAGATCCTTGTGCACCTGTATGCTGCGTCAAGCGTCCTAACTTCCGTTACCGCAGCATACGGGGGTTCAAGTGCTCTGTAGGTTCTCCTGGATACGGTGACGGAGTGTTAGTCAACGGAGGCCGGCACGCACGACGGCGCATCCCCCGCCGCGGCCCGCTGGCCGTGATCGCCGGAATCATCGCCTTCGCGCTCGTGGCCGTCATCCTGACGCTTGCCGCCAAGCGCGGCCGGTTGGACGGGGTCGAGGCGACCATCCCACCCACGCCGCAGCCCGCGCCCACGCTCGCCGCGCCACCCACCCTGACCGACTGGCCACGCTGGGGGGTCACCCACACCCAGTTCAGCGTGGACAACGAGGACGCCTCCGCCGCCGAGCCGGCGGGCCACCTGCTCGCCCGGCAACCCATGATCCAGAACCAGCACATCATGGGCTGGGGCGCGGGCAACCCCGAGCCCGCGCCGGGCCGGTACGACTTCCGGGACCTCGACCGGCGCGTCCGGCTGATGGCCGACACCCAGGCGCTACCGGTGCTCACGCTGTGCTGCGCGCCCGACTGGATGAAGGGCGGGGCCGAGGGCCGCACCAACTGGAACCGGATCGAGACCGCCCCGCTGCGCGAGCACTTCGACGACTTCGCGAACCTCGCCGCCACGATCGCGAAGCGCTACCCGAACGTGAAGCACTTCCTGGTCTGGAACGAGTTCAAGGGGTTCTGGAACAACAGCCGCAACGCGTGGGACGCCGAGGCCTACACCGACCTGTACAACCGGGTCTACGACGCGCTGAAGAAGGTGAACCCCGAGATCAAGGTGGGCGGGCCGTACGTGCCGATCGACAGCCACGCCGAGGCCCGCAACCCCTCCGAGCTCAAGGGGCCGTGGGGCGTGGTGGACCAGCGCTCGCTCGACGCGATCACGTACTGGCTCAAGCACAAGAAGGGCGCCGACTTCATCGTCGTCGACGGGTCCTCGGCGACGAACGACCGCGGGGTCGTGCCCGACGAGTTCACCGCGCTCGGCAAGTTCGCCGCGGTCACCCAGTGGCTGCGCCGCCAGGCCGGTGACCTGCCGGTGTGGTGGGCCGAGTGGTACGTCGCCCCCGACAACGCCGACTGGGACGAGCGGCGGCGCACCGCCGTGCAGGCCGCCGCGATGATGGAGTTCGTCGGCAACGGCGCGCAGACGCTTCTCTACTGGAACCCGCAGCGCCGGGCCGGCGACGACTGCCCCGGCTGCCTCTGGGAGCCCGGCACCGGCGAGGAGATGCCGATGGCGGGGCTGCTCAGCGGCTTCGCCCGGTGGTTCCACGCCGGGGCGCCGATCCGGCAGGTCCCGGTGAGCGACCACCGGGTCCGGGTGCTCGCCACCGACAACCAGATGGTCATGGTGAACACCACCGACGCGCCGCTCACCGTCAACGTGGACGGCCTGGAGTTCGACCTCGACGCCTACGAGGTCCGGTGGAGCAGGCGCGGCGGCGCGGAGGAGGACGGCGGCGGCCGGACCACGGCCGGCGCGCCGCCCGTCACTGCGCGAAGCCGAGGACGATGAACCGCTCGACCACGACCGCGACCGCGACGACCGCGGCGGGTATCGCCACGGCGAGGAACCGCCGGCGTGCCCGCCGCGTCCGCTCCAGGTCGCCGAGGCGCAGCACCTCGTAGCCGAAGAACGCGATCCAGCCCACCACGAGCGCGCCGATGCCGTACGGGGTCAGCGGCGTGCCCCGGTCGCCCACCAGGTCGAGCGGCAGGGGCGGGGGCACCTCGGTGCCCCGCGGATACGAGCGCAGCACGTAGACCGCGGCGTCCCGGCTCTCGAAGACCCGTTTGAGCTGCCGGGACTTGTCGAGCGCCGCACGGAAGCGCTGACCCCAGTCCGCCGGGTACCCGTGGGCGAGCTCCAGGTAGCTCGCCTGGCCCCGGCTCGCGATCAGGTACGTCTGCGGCCCCATCTCGCGGAGCTGCGCGATGAGGTGGTTGATCTGCGTGGGGTCGCGCGGCGCGAGCGCCTCGCGGTACTCGACCAGGTGGATGTCCCGCTCCCGCCACGGGATCGTCGGCGTGACCTCCCGGTTGAGGAACGGCACCAGGTAGAGCACGCGGGCGCTCGGCTCGTCGTTCGCGTACACGTAGTGCATCGCCGCCACCTCGTCGCTGGTGACGCGCTCGAACTTCTCGTTGCCGTACCGCGCGACGAGGAACGCCATCGCGAGCACCACCGAGGTGACCGCGGCGACCACGGTGGCGATCCGCCGTACCAGCACCGGATCGAGCCGCGGCAGGAAGCTCAACCGCGGCCCCCGCTTCGGCCACACCTCCGGCGCGTCCACGGTGAGCTGCGGGTTGGGGAAGAACGCGTACGAGGCGAGGATGCACGACCCCGGCAGGGCGAACAGGTAGACCCGCAGGCCGATCTCACCGCCGTAGCTCTGCATGCCGAGGGCGAGGACCGGGATGCACAGCAGCACCACCGCGACCCGGTCGAGCACGCCGCGGCGCAGCCGGCGCAGCAGCCCGATCCCGGCGAGCAGCAGGATCACGCCGAGGATGCCGAGCCGGGTCTGCAGCACGAGCACGTGCTCGGGGTCGGTGCCCTCGAGCCGGTCGCCGGTGTTCTCCTGCAGGTTGTCGAAGATCCGGCCGATGCCGCCGAAGAGCTGGTCGAAGTGCCCGCTCCAGTACGGCGTGGCCTGGTAGCTGAGCCAGGCGAGCACGATCGTGCCGAGCAGCACCGGCAGCGCCAGCGTGAGCGTGGTACGGCGCAGCAGGATGAACCCGGTCAGCGCGCCCAGCATCATGAACGGCGTCACCTGGTGGGTGGCGGTGGTCGCCGCGAACAGGCCGATGAGCAGCAGCAGCCCGAGCAGCCGGTCGCGCGGGTCGCCCTGCGGCGGCAGCTCGCCCGGGGTGAGCGAGTCGAGCCGGGCGAGGGTGCGGCGGATGAAGCCCTTCTCCGGCAGCGGCCCGGTGTGCTGCTCCACCCGGCCGAACCAGCGCAGCACCACCGCGACGAAGCTCAGGTAGAGCAGGTAGGTGAAGCCCTGCGGGGAGAAGTAGTCCTGCCCGATCCACTGCACCAGCACGAACAGCAGCGCCGCGAACCACCGCGCCCGGGTCGTCGCCACGATCTGGCGCAGGATGAGGACGAACGGCACCAGGTACAGCAGGTTGGACACGAGCGGTGTCCATTTGAGGATCGGCGCGAAGTCCCCGATGTCCCCCGCCCGGGTCACGAACCCGGCCACCGAGAAGAAGCCCGGCCAGCTGAACCGGGCGTCGAGGCCGGGTAACGCCTTCCCCTGCTCCCCGATGTAGTCGGCGAACCCGGCGTGCACCCACGCGGTGTGGAACCGCGGCTCGTCCTCGACCAGCGCGGCGGCGCCGTGCAGCGCGAACGTGATCGCGGCGAGCTGGAACAGCAGCACGGCCTTGCGGTCGACGTTCTGCACGAGCGTGATGAAGAACGCCCCGAGCAGCAGCACGATCGAGGCGAGCGCCGCGCCGGGCAGCACCGAGATCAGCCCGAGGCCGTTGATCTGGTCGAGGTCCACGCCGCGAAGGAATCCGGGGGAGACCTTCAGCGCGAGGACGTACATGATGAGGGCCTCGAGCGTGAGCAGCGGCGGCAGCCACGTCGCCAGCCGCCCCAGGTGCACGCTCTGCGCCTCGGCGGACGTCCCCGGGGCGCCGGTCGGCGACACCGGGCGCATCTCGCCGGTGATCTTGTGCCACCAGGACGTGCCGGACGGCGGCGGCACGGACGGTGCCAGCGGCGTGGCCTGCGCCGGCGCCTCGGCGGGCCGGGGCGGGCTCGCCACCGCGGCGGCGGCCGGGGACTGCGCCGCGGGCCCGGCCATGTGCCGCGTGGGCGGCGGCGCGGACGGCCGCGCCGGGCCCGCCGGCGGGGCGGCGGGCTGCGCGGGCCCGTGCGTCCGGCCCGGTGCCGGACGCTGGATCGGACCCGGGCCCTGCGGCGGACGCGGCCGGGGAGCGGCGGGCGCGCGGCCCGCTCCGCCGGGCGCCGGACCCTGCTGTGCCGGAAAGCTCTCCACGCGCGACGCCGTCCCTCGGGGCGCCGCGTCCCCGTGCTTCCTCGTCCCCTCTCGCTCGTTCCGTTCGGGCAGCATTTCGCTCGGCGTGACCGATGTGCTGTCCGTACCGGAGTCCTGCTTCTCTTCCGACTTGTCGTCTTCCGCCGCGTCGGCGTCCGCGCCCGCACGCGCGCCGTCGGCCGCACCGGCCTTCCCGGCGTCGCCGCGCTTGCCGGACGCGGTATCGGCCTGCTCTTTCGCGCGGTCGGCGGCCTCGATGGCGGCCTTGATGTCGTGGGCGGAGATGACGGCGGTGCCGTCCTCGTCGTCGTCGGCCACGACGGTGGCGTCGCCGGCCTTGGCGTCCGTGGCGGCGGGGGCCTTTCCGGCGTCGCCGCGCCTGCCGGGCCCGGGCTTGACCTCCGTGCCGCCCGGCTTCTTGGCGTCCTTGGCGCGGTCGGCGGCCTCGATCGCGGCCTTGATGTCGTGGACCGAGATGACGGCGGTGCCGTCCTCGTCATCGTCCGCCACGACCGCGGCGGCATCGCCGGCCTTCGCGCCATCGGCCTCGCCCGCGGTGCCGGTGCGGCCCTTGCCGGACATGGCCTCGGCCTGTTCCTTGGCGCGGTCGGCGGCCTCGATGGCGGCTTTGATGTCTTTGGCGGAGATGACGGCGGTGCCGTCCTCGTCATCGTCGGCCACGACGGTGGCGTTGTCGTCCCTGGCGTCCTTGGCCGCGGGCGCCTTCCCGGCGGCGCCGGTCGGCTTCTCGGCCGTCGTCCGGGCGTTCTCGGCGCGGTCGGCCGCCTCGATCGCGGCCTTGATCGCGTCGCGCGAGATCGTGTCCGTGCGGTCCCCGTCGGCGTCCGCGAGCACGACCGCGTCGCCGGCCGCGTTCTCGCCCGCTTCGGCCGCGGTGGCGGCGCGCTCCCGGCCGTAGGCGAGCACGGCGTCGAGGTCGATGGTGAGCGTCGTGGTGTCGCCGTCGGAGTCGACGTCAGACCCGGCACCGGGGCCGGCGCCGGACTCGTCGTCCGCCGTCGCCGTCCCCGTCCGCCTCGCCGTGGCCGCGGCACCGGGCCTCGCCGAGCTCTTCTCCGTGGCAGGGGCGGTGGGGGAAGACGTCCTCGCCTCGGTCACCTCGTCGGTCGCCTCGCCGCCCTCGGCGTCCGGCACGTTCCCCCCGGTGGTCACACCTTTGTCCGCCCGTCGACTCACATGCACCATCATGCGGTCTCAGCCGCCCGCCGCGAAATCGCCACGTCCGGCGTGCCGCCGAGGATCGCGCGGAGCCGCTTGAAGATCAGCGCCGCGACGAGCAGCTCGCTGAACAGCAGCGCGTAGCCCACCGCGGTGATGCCGGTCACCGGCAGCAGCGCGATCGAACCCGACAGCACCAGCACGGCGAGCCCCACCTGGATCACCGCGAGCCGCCGGGCCTCGCCCAGCGCCCGCAGCGCGCTCAGGTGGATCTCGATCAGCACCCGGGGCAGTACGGCGAGCGCCATCAGCCGGAGCAGCGGCGCGCCGTGCTCGCCGTACCCGGGGCCGAACACCGCCAGGATCAGCGGTGCGCCCACGAACGTGACGAGCGCGATCGGCCCGATGATGAGGAACGCCCGCCGCAGCGCCCGCCGGCAGTTCGCGGCGAGCTGCGAGCGGTCGAACGACCCCTCCACGGTGAGCGAGACGGCCATGTTCATCGCCAGCGTCTCGATCATGCATCCCAGCGTGTGCGCCATCGCGAAGTACCCGAGCGTCACGTCGTCGACCTGCGACGCGACGTACACCGGGACGAAGTAGACGATCGCCAGGATGGAGAACGACCCGGGGTAGTCGCCGGCGAGGAAGCGGCCGATCTCGCGCAGCCGGGGCGGCTTCGTCACGTCCTTGGTGCGCTTCACGTGCCGCGGGACGAGCACGCCGAAGATCAGGTAGTTGATCGGGATCAGCGCGATCGCGGTCGGCACGACCCAGGACACGAAGATGCCCTCGTGCGGCAGGCTCGACGCCAGCGCCACGAGCAGGGCCATCTTGACCAGCCCGAAGCACAGGCTGTTGATCGGCACCCAGGTGGCCTTGCGCAGCCCGGCCAGCGCCACGTCCTGCAGCGTGAACACCGACCAGACCGCCACCGAGGCGAGGAAGAACAGCCCCGGCCCGAACCCGGCGAGCGAGGAGAAGTTCGGCCCCCAGATCGGCAGCGTGAGCAGGAAGCAGAACGCCGCGGTGACCGCCGTCAGGCTCGCGATCAGGTAGCTGCGGGCGATCAGCCCGCCGGTGCGCCGACCGGCCTGCGGGATGTAGCGGGCGAGCGCCCCGGTGAGCCCGAGCGCGGTGAGCGAGGCGAACAGCCGCATCGCCGTGATCACCGCCTGGTTCCGGCCGAAGTCCGCGGGCGAGTAGTACTGGGTGGCGAGCAGCCAGTAGCCCATGCCGAGCACCGCGGTGATCCCGGTGTTGACCATGAGCGCGTAGCCGTTGAGGAACAGCGGGTCGCGCAGGTCCCCGGGCAGGCGGTCGAGCAGGGCGGCGAACCTGCCCTGTCGCCGCGCCGCCCGGTCCGGGCGGTGCGCGGGCGGCGCCGTGCCCGCCGGTGCGGACGCGGCCGGGCCGTCCGGGCGGGAGCCGTTCGGTGGCCGTCCCTCGCCCGTCAGCGTCGTCATGCCGCGCTCACCCCCCGATTCGATGTACGGCGACGCGGATGGACGGCCCGCGCCGCTCCTGCCCACGGCCCGTGCGGCGTCCCTCCCGCACCGGCGGCGTCCGGGTGCGGCACGGGTGGCCGCGCCGTACCCGATCTCGCCGTGGCCGATCTCGCCATGCGGCCCCCGGTCGTGTGGCTCGTGCTCCGGGCTCATGCTCGCGCCCGTCACTTGCCGGTCACTTGCCGCACGGCGTACCTGGTCCTGCGCACGACCGCGTAGCCCTTGGTGAGCACGCGCTCCTTCAGGTAGATCAAGGGCACTCCCCGGCCCTCGACCGCCTTCCGGAACCTGCCCATGGTCGTGCCGCGCCCCACCGTCAGCCGTGGCAGCGCCAGCATGTCGTGCCGCCCGGTGGTGAGGGCGTTGTTCACCGCGCACGCGGCCTGGTAGCCGGCCCGGTGCACCTCCCGGCGCACCCGGGCGCTGGAGTACCCGTAGGGGTAGGCCATCGTGGTGACCGGCCGCCCCACCTTGTCCTCCAGCAGTTCCTTGTTGCGCCGGAGCTCCTCGCGCAGCTCGCGGTCGCGGAGCTGGTCGAGCTGCGGGTGGCTGTGGCTGTGCCCGCCGATCTCGAATCCGGCCGAGGCGACCTCGCGCACCTGCGACCAGGAGAGCATGGTGTCGAGCGGCCGGCCCGCCGCGTCCGGCCCGGCGTCGCGCAGCCAGCCGCTCGTCACGAAGATCGTGGCGGGCACGCCGTACCGCTCCAGCAGCGGGAGCGCGGTGCTGTGGAAGTCCGCGTACCCGTCGTCGAAGGTGAGCACGACCGGGCGCTCGGGCAGGGCGGGGCCGGTGCCGTTGAGCGCCGCGGCGAGGTCGGCGAAGGTGATCGGCCGGAACCTGTGCTCGGTGAGGTAGGCGAGCTGCTCCTCGAAGTCGCCGGGCCGTACCGCGTGCGGCCGGGTGTCCGCGTTCGGGCGGTCGGTGATCGAGTGGTACATGAGGATGGGGACGCGCATGAAAGATCACCTCTTGGCGGAGCGCATGCGGATGCGCGCGGTGCCCACGGCGTAGCCCCAGGCCGTCCAGGCGAGCCCGATCACGATCGCGGCCGCCCGCGCCAGGCCGGCGAGGTCGCCGCGCAGCGCCTGGCCGATGTTGCGGAGCACCCCGAGCGGCAGCGTCTTGAACGCGTGGGCCCGCTCGCTGGACAGCCCGTCACCGGCCCCGACGCTGCTGGTGACGAGCGCCTTGGACAGGCCCTCGGCGTAGCACCGGGAGCGGAAGTACGCGAACCGCATGCGCGCCGCCGGAACCTTGTGGCCGATCCGGGCACGCGGCTCGAACAGCATCACCGATCCGGGCCTGCGCTGGGCGAGGCGGATGCAGAACTCGGTCTCCTCGCAGCCGAGCGGACGGCTCTTGCGTCCCTGCACGCTGCGCCCGATCCCGGTGTGGAAGCCGCCGACCTCCATGATGAGGTGCCGCCGGAAGGCCGCGTTCCCGCCCATGACGTTGCGGATGCGCGCCCGGGTGGCAGGCATGCCGCGGTAGCTGCAGCCCACCGTCCAGTCGAACTCCTCCGGAAACCAGCGGGGCCGCCGGCCGGTCGCCCACAGCGGGTCGGTACGTCCGCCGACCCCGACCACGGTGCCACCGGCGGCCTTGTCGTGCATGGCGTCCTCGAGCGCCTCGAGCCAGCCGGGATCGGCGACCGCGTCGTCGTCGAGGTACGCGACGATGTCGCCGGTGGCCACCTCGGCGCCGGTGTTCTTGCCGCCCGACAGGCCGCGCTCGTGGCGGTTCTCCACCACGAGCGCGTCCGGGTACTCCCGCTTGAGCCTCAGGTGGAGATCCGGGTTGTGGTCCACCACGAGGATCAGCTCGTGCGGCTGCCGCCGCTGGTTACGCACGGATTCGACCGCGGCCCGGATGTCCTCCCATCGCTCCTCGGTGTAGACACAGATGACGACCGAAATGCTCATGCCGCGCCTTGGTCGGCGGTGGGGGTGGCCGTGGCCCGCTTCGGCCGCGGCGCCGGCACCGGGCGCCGGTACTCCCGCAGGATCGTCTTGAGCACGCGCCAGCCGTCCCGGATCGCCCGCAGGTTGCTCTCGCCGTGGATCCGGGACCGTTCCCGGCTCGGCACCTCCTGCACCTTCAGCCCGGCCTTGGCGGCCCGGATGTTCATCACGGTCTCCACCTCGAAGCCGTCGCAGTCGATGTCGAGCACGTCGAGGTGGCGGGCCCAGAACGCGTTGTAGCCGTAGCACAGGTCGGTGTACTGCGTGCCGTACAGCCTGTTCACCAGGCCGCGCAGGATCGTGTTGCCGAGGCGGCGGGTGAAGGTGAGGTCGTCGCTGCCACCGCCCGCGGCGTACCGCGAGCCCTTCACGAAGTCGGCGCCGGTGACCAGGGCGCCGACGAACTGGATGATCTCGCGGCCGTCGGTGGAGCCGTCCGCGTCGATCATCACGATGATGTCGCCGGTGCACGCCGCGAAGCCGGCGGCGAGGGCGTTCCCCTTCCCCTTGCCGGGTTGCTGCACGATCCGGATGCCCGGGCGCAGGCGGCGCGCCACGGCCACGGTGTCGTCCGTCGAGTGGCCGTCGACCAGGATGACCTCGTGGACCCAGTGCGGGATGGTCGCGAAGACGTGCGGCAGGTTCTCCGCCTCGTTCATCGCCGGAATGACGACACTCACCGTGGGTGAAATCGCCACTTCCGGGGTAAGAGGAGTGTAACGGTCAAGGCTCGGCATCTGCCTCAAGTTGGTCACCTGAGGCTTAGCGGTGGCTTTCGTCATCTCGGGACTCATTAGGTGGGTCCTTCCGGGCGGTCGTCATCAGCGGGAGACTGCCAACGGACCGGCGCGACTGGACGGAGCGAGCTCCATCCCGGTCAGAGACAGCAAGGGTGCAATGGTTGTGCAGTTATATGTACGGGAACGAGACGATATCTATCGCGCTCCCGAGGGTTCCTCGTAGGGTGACTCCGAATGGAGCAGCGAGGTACGAACCCGGCCGAACCGTTTGAGTAGTCGGTCGGCCAGGCGGTAGAGCGACGGTCGCTCCACCACGATGTTGCGGGCCTTGTTGACCGGGGCCCGCCCCATCCAGTGCACTGCGGCCGCCGCCGACGGCCGGGACACCCGGCCCTCGGAGACGAGCACAGCGTTGTTCTTGAGCCAGCTCTTGTACTCCCGGCCCCCCTTGCCCATGTCCACGTGCAGCAGGCCGTTGGCGGCCGCGTGCTCGGCCATGTGCAGGTGGTGGGTGATGCCGGGCGAGTAGCGGGCGTACTCGACGTCGTAGGCGGGGAACCAGCCGACCATGGTGGTGGCGGTCCGCAGTCCGAAGTGTCCGGCGACGGGGGTGTCACCGGCGTAGAGCATGGTGAGCACGCCACCGAAGTCCGGGGTGTCGACGGCGTGCAGCTCGTCGATGAGCCGGACGATCCACGGCTGGGCGAACCGGTCCACCCGTCCGGTACGGCGGTACTGGTCCGACTTCCAGCCCATGAGGATCCGCATCGACCTGGCGTCGCGGCTCGCCCACTCGAAGCGGAGCTCGCCCTGCTCCCGGCCGAGCTTCCGCTCCTTGTAGCGGATGGTCTTGTAGTTCTTCGGCGAGTTCGCCTTCACCTGGTCGAGGTAGGCCTGGAACCCCGCCGTGAAGTCCATGATCGGCGCCTCGCGGATGGCCGACTCGAACTCCTTCCACGTCGGCTGGCCGGCGACCATGTGGTCGAAGTCGAACACGGTCAGCCCGCAGGAGCGCAGCAGGGCGCGCGCGTCGAGCCGCAGGTCGGGCTCGGAGATCAGCCCGTGGCAGGTGGTCAGCCAGGTGCCGAGTGGCTTGCCGATGCCGAAGGCGTGCCGCTCGAACGGGAGGAACCCCACGATCCGGTTGGCGTCCTCGATGACGGCGAGCCGTACGTAGTCGCGCAACCGGTCCATCGCGAGCGCGAACTCCACCGACAGGAACGGATTGTCCAGTGCCGGCGACGCCTTCTGCAGCTCGCGCCATCGTGCGAGCTCCGGCTCCCCGAGCTCGCCCGGGCGTGTGATCGTGATCTTCACCTCGACCCGGCCCCCTGTTCGCTGTGCACGCTGTCGCCGTTGCCTCGGTAGAGCGAGCGAAGTACGTACATGAATCCTGCCAACACCGCCACGGTCGCGACCCCGGCCCTGGGTGACCATGCGCCGAACGCGAGCATGGCCTGAGCAAGTAGGACGTTCACCCCCAGACTCGCCGCAACGCCCACGGTAAGTACGGCGAGCGGGTCACGATCACGCAACAGTCCGACGACAGAGGCGGCCGGAACCACCAAGAGGAACAACGTCGTCAAAACCGGGCGCAGGGGCGTGTCGATATCCGCGAGCGCGATCACCGCCCCCGAGACGCACGCCGCGGCGAGCGTCCACTTGATCACGTTACGGTACTTGATCATCTCTCCTGGCTCCGGCCGACAAAGCCCACTTTAGGCGGGGTTGATCGCTTCATTCATAGCACCAACCCTCTCAACTGCGCGTCAATGGCGACGCTTTGCGCCGCTCGTCGGTTTACCGGAGCGCCAAGAGAACGTCAGTGTGGTGTATCCCACTGTTGTCGCTGCGCCCCGTCCACATCTCCCGAAACGGTCCGGTGGAACCACTCGGAGATGTTCCCGCATCTGCCTCGTCTGCGGGCAAGAGACTACGGCCTTGGTCGTGGGCTGTCACGGAGCGTGTTCCGACGTTGACCCACGCGTTATCAGATATTACCTACTGACGCACGATCTTGTGCGATTCGTACCGAATTGTTCCTGTATGGGAGTTTTCGCTGATCGATGCGATGTTGGCGCGCGCATTCCCGCAGGTCAAGGGCTGGTCACTGGAGTGGCCGGTCGCGTCCAGCGGGCGCGGACACGTGGCCGGACGGGTCCGCGGGGTGCTTCCGGGCCCGGGCGGTGGTCGCGGTCCGGTGGCGCCGTGCCGGGATGCGAGGCGCGCACCCCGGCGTGATCACGGCTTCGATGTTTCCGTCGTGTGAATTGCTTCGACGCGATTTCCGGCGATCAGCGGATTTGATCGAGTACTAGCCAATTCGCCGCAATAGTGCATGGCTACTTCGTACTAGTACTCATTTATCGTTACTAGTCATGAATTGTCGGTGGAAACGGTCTCGGTCGCGGTGGCGTCGTCCGGATCGGCGGTCACCGGGCCGTCGCCGGACGACGGGCCGGGTGACGGAGGGGAACCCGGGGACGGGGTCTCATCCTGCGTCGGGGAATCGGACGGCGACGGCGATTCGCCGTGCCACGAGATCGTGCAGGTACGTGTCCCGGCGCCCGACTCGAACCTGATCACGCCGCGCCCGGGATCGGGCCCCTCGGCGGTCACGGTGAGGAGTGCGCTCGCCCCGGCCTTGAGCCGCCCGCGCGCGGGGCTGAGCACGAGGTCGCCGGTTACGACGGCGTGCCAGGCGAGGGTGGCGCCGCGGGCCGAGATGCGGATCACTCCCGAGCGGTCGTCGCCGAGCGTGGCGGGGCAGCTCACCGCGAGCCCCGGCGTGACCGGGCGCGGCGTCGGGCGGGAGGAGGCCCGGGGCCGGGGACGGGGCGGCGGGGACGTGGCCGGACCGGACTGCGGGATGGGGGAGACGCGCACGCGCGGGGTGCGCGCCGGGACGGCGTCGCGCGGCCCGGCGGGCTCCTCCGGGGCGCGGGTGGAGGCCTCCTCGGGCTCGGCCGTCTCCTCCGGGGCGCCGCCGGTGCGCCCGCCGTCCGGGGCGAGGCCGCCGGTGTCCGTGCCGGGGGCGTCCGTGCCGCCCGCGTCCGGGGTCGGGGTGGGCAGCACCAACGGCTGGGCGCCCCGGCCGGTGCGCGTGGCGTCGAGATAGGTGGCCCCGAGCAGCGTGCCGATGACGAGCCCGAGGCAGGCGAGCACGCTCACCAGGGTGAACGTACGGCGCGGCCGTGCCGGGGCCGCGCGCCGGTGCCCGGCCCGGGCCGACCGTCCGCCGCGGGACCGGCCGCCGCGCCGCCGGCCGGGCGGGGCCGGCAGGCCGTCCGGGCCGAAGTGCTCGTCGCCGAGGGCGGCCGCGGCCGCGCGGGCGGGGTCGGCGCAGGTGCCGAGCACCCGGCGGCGCAGCGACAGCGGGGCGTACATGATCGGGATCAGGTCGAGCAGCCGGACCGCGGAGACCCGCCTCCGGCGGGCCTCGGTGCACTCCGCGCAGGCGGACACGTGCCGGGCGACGCGCCGCCGGAGCGGCTCGGTGAGCGGCCCCTGCCGGCCGTCGAGCATCGCCGACAGGCCGGGGCAGTGGGCGCGCCCGGTGCGGGCGAGCACGAGCGCGGCGGCCGCGTTCTCCAGGTGGTCGCGGGCGTGGGCGAGGCGGGCGGCGATCCGCCGCGGCGTGGCGCCGACCACTTCGGCGGTCGCGGCCTCGCCCAGCCCGTGCCGGATCGCCAGGTCGAGCACCTCCCGGTCGGCCGGGTCGAGCTCGGCGAGCGCCCGGTGCACCAGCGTCGCCAGCTCGGGGTCGGCGTCGGAGACGCTCACCGGCTCCTGCGGCGCGGCCCCGCCGGACGGGTACGCGGCCGTGCCGGCGCCCGCCGGCAGCGGGGCGGTCGGCGCGTCGGCGCGCGCGGCCGCGCGGCCGCGCGACCGGCAGAGGCGGCGGACCACGGCGTACAGCCAGGTGCGCAGCCGGCCCGGCTCGGCGGGCCGGCCGGTGCGGACGAACGCGGTGACGATCGCGTCGTGCACCACCGCGGCCGCGGCGTCCTGGTCGTGCAGCAGCGACACCGCGTAGTCGTTCAGCCGGTCGGCGTAGGCGTCGTAGAGGTGCGACGCCGCCCCCTCGGCGTCGCCGGGCCGTACCGGATCGGCCGGCCTGCGCAGCGTGGCGCGGCCGGTGTCGGGCCATGCGGGCAACTGATCCTCCCCCGTGCGACGGGGCGCTGCGGCTCCACCCCCTGCGGAGCCCGCCCCTCACGCGAGTAAGGACGCCGTGCCGCGTTTATCGGTTCACATTCCCGGGCATAACAAGGTCTTGTTGACCTGCGAAAACAGTGAATTCCGAGGTCATTGCAGCTTATGTGACAGATGTGTTTTCAGCGGTCTCACCGGGTGCCGCTCGTGCCCGCGCGGGATTCGCAGTCCGGCGCGCAGAGCCGGCGGGAGATGCCCTCGAGAAACACCTTGCGGATCTCCATGGGCGTGCGCGGGAAGTACGCCGCGCCTCCCGTGGCCGACGCGATCGCCCGCATCTGCCGCCGCCCGGCCGGATCGTCGGCGCCCAGCGCCACGATGAGGATGCTCACCGGCTGCGAGCTGTCGAACTCCCGGCGCAGCAGGCGGAGGATCTCGGCGTTGGAGATGCCGCCATCCGGATCGTCGTTGCCGATGCCGTCGGTGAAGATGAGGATCGTGTTGACCTTGTCGGGCTCGTACTCCGCCTTCATCTTGGCGTAGGCCGCGGCGAGGGTGTCGTTGAGCCCGGTGTCGCCCCTCGGCCACGCCTTGATCGTGCTCATCTGCCGGATGATCGCCTCACGCCGGGTGACGTCCCCGAGCTTCGCGCCGAGCGGGCCGATGGGGATGACCTCCTTGTAGTCGACGCCCCGCCCGTTGAGGTGGGTGGAGAAGATCCAGGTGCCGATCTCGGCCTTGTCGGGGAAGAGCTTGAGGCCCTCGATCGAGGCCTGCGCGATCAGCTGCATCCGGGTGAGGTTCGTGCCCGGCGGGGTGAGCGCCATCGTGCCGGAGACGTCGATGAGCGAGAGCATGCGGAAGCCGAGCTTCAGCCGCGACCAGGCCTGGGACACCTGGGTGACGTTGCCCGCGTCCGGCTCCTTGAGCGCGCGTACCGCCGCGGCGGAGACGCCGTGCGCCGCGGTGAGCGTGCTCGGGTCGCCCTGGCCCGCCGGGGTGCGGAAGCCGTACCGCTGGAGCACCTTCGCCGACTCGGCCGAGGTGAGCTCCCGCTGGAACAGCTCAGCGGCCCGGCCGACCGCGATGTCCTTGGTGGCGACCACGATCGGGTAGTCGAGCGCGAGGGTGCCCTCCTTGGGGTAGAGGGCGACCATCGGGTCCTTCGGCCGCTTCTGCCGGTTGTACGACCAGATCGCCTGCTCGCTGGCGATGCCGATCGGGATTCGGGAGGACCGCTTCGCCATGCTCGCGAACAGGCCCGCAGGGGTGCTCACCGTGGACTCCGACAGCCGCCGCAGCACGCCGGCGAACTGCGCGTTGTTCGCCCCGCCGCGGCGCATCACGTCCGCGCCGGCGAGCAGGGCGGTCAGGCCGGCGGCGTTGCGCGTCGGGTCGAGCGCGAGCACCCGCACCTTGCCCGAGGGGCCGTCGGGGTCGGCGGCGTTGGCGGCGGACATGAGCCCGTTCCAGCTCGCCTCGCCGAGCACCTCCTCCAGGTCCGCCACCGCCGACTTCGGCGCGGCGAGCACCACCGGCGAGCGCGCGACCGTGCCCACGATCGTGCCCGGGACCCGCGCCGTGGCGCTCGCCTTGAGCTTGGTCACCCACACGCTCGAGTCCGGGATCCAGATGTCGGCGTCGACGTTGATGTCGGTGGGGCCGGTGCCCGCGAGCGCGTTCGCCACGCTCGCCGGGTCGGCGTCCTTGACGTTCACCGTGACGCACCGGTCGTCGACCTTGGTCTGCGAGCGGCCGAACCGCTCGGCGGCCGCGGCGACGACCGGCCGGATCTCGGGTGAGGTCATGACCTGGAGCGCGATGCGCTGGTCGGAGCACTCCTCGCCCCGGTTGACGATCACATATGCGCCGACGGCGGCGAGCACGATGAGCGCGAGCGCGCCCGCGAGTGGCGCGAGGATGCGGCCCGTGCCCGTCCTCCGGCGTGGCTGCGGCGGCGCGGTGTAGGGGGTGTAGCCGCCATCCTGTTCATCCCAACGGTGGCGTCCGCCCACGACTGACCTCTCGTGATGTCGTTGCCGTTCCCCCAGACGGTACGCGCCGTCGTTCCCCAAGATGGGGGGAACGTCTCAAATGCCTGAGGAACCATATTCGTCGGCTTTACGGAGCGAAAGGGCGTCTTTCCTGGAAATACTACGGAAGGCGGTCGGGCGAACGCGAGAAGTAGTCGGAAAACACGATACATCGCGTGCAAGATGCGATGTATCGTGAGTTGCGAACGCGAGTCCTTCGCGATGCTCCGACGCATGCCGGCGGAAGGTGTCCGCTCATGTCCGTCATCGATGAACGCCCCGTGGCGATCCCGGCCCCGCGGCGCGTCGGCGGTGCCTGCGCCCCCGCCGATCTGGTGGTCGTGTACGGCATCGCCCCGGCGGCGGCGCGGCGGGCGCTGCGCGACCTCGACTGCGTGCGCACGGTCGTGCTGCGGGACGGCGGATGCTTGGTGTGGGCCGACCCCGGGGCCGCGCACCTGGTCGTCGAGGCGTTGCGCGGCACCGGGATCGCGCCCGCCGTGGTGCGGGTTCAGTGGTGGCAGGACTCGCCGCGCCAGGCCCTGCGCCCCTCGTGCACCGCCGTACCGGCGAGGAGGAGCGCGGCGGCCGCGTCCACCCACCACCAGCCGAGCGTGTTGAGCGCGAGCCCGAGCAGCACCACCCCGGCCATCCCCGCGCAGAGCAGGTTCTGCGTGCCCTCGCCCACGGTCGCGGGGGAGCCCAGCCGGGCGCCGAGGCGGCGCTTGGCGCGGCCGAGCAGGGGCATGCCGGCCAGGCTGATCGTGGTGACCGCGATGCCGAGCGCGGTCGGCTCGGGCCTGTAGCCGAGGTGCAGGTCGTAGGCGACGTGGGCGACGAGGTACGGCGCGAGCACCCAGAAGCTCACCGCCACCAGGCGGCGCGCCACCCGCTCGGCGGACGGCGAGCGCAGCCGGGCCCCGGTGAACCGCCACACCACGATGAGGCCCGCCATGCCCTCCACCAGCGCGGTGGCGCCCCACCCGACCAGCGCGACCGAGTGCGCGTCGAACCCCGCGACCAGGCCGAGGGCGCTCTCCGTGGCGAGCCAGCCGAGGGTGAGCAGCGCGAGCCTGCGGGCCAGGCGCGCGTCCCGTAGCCACGTCTCGGCCGTCGCGGCCGGACGCGCCGCCGTACCCTGGTCAGGCACCGTGCCCCCCCGTTCGTCACCACACCGGCACCGTCACGGACGGTGGTGAGTCCGCTGCACACAGTTTCACACACCGCGCCGGGGCCGGGCGGTGGTTCCGCGGATCCCGCGCTCCGGCGGGCGGGATCCGGCCCGCCGGTGCCGCGCCTCGCGGTGCCGTAGGCTTGGCGGGTGGCCGACATCGTCCCGGTGCACGACCCCGCCGACCCCCGCATCGCCGACTTCGTCCGGCTGCGCGAGGTGGAGCTGCGCAAGAGCCTCGAGGCCGAGCACGGCCTGTTCATCGCCGAGGGGGAGAAGGTGATCCGGCGCGCGGTGGCCACCGGCCACCCCGTGCGCGCCCTGCTGCTCACCGCGAAGTGGCTCGCGCCGATGCGCGACCTGCTCGACGCGGTGACCGCCCCGGCGTACCTGGTCGCCGACGAGGTGATGGAGGGCATCACCGGCTTCACCGTGCACCGCGGGGCGCTCGCCTCGATGGCGCGCAAGCCCCTGCCGGGCGTGCCGGACCTGCTCGCCGGGCTGCGGCCCGCCGTACCCGGGGATCCCGCGCCGCCGCCCGGCGGGCCCGCCGGCCTCCGGCCCGGGCCGCCGCCCCGCCGGGTAGTGGTGCTCGAGGACCTCGTCGACCACGGCAACGTGGGGGCGATCTTCCGGTGCGCGGCCGCGCTCGGCGTGGACGCGATCGTGCTGTCGCCCCGCTGCGCCGACCCCCTCTACCGGCGCGCGATCAAGGTCTCCATGGGCGCGGTGTTCGCCATCCCGTACGCGCGGATGACCGACTGGTACCACGGCCTCGCCCTGCTGCGAGACGCCGGCTTCCGCACCCTCGCCCTCACCCCCGACCAGACCGCCACCCCGATCGACAAGGTCACCCTGGGGGACCGCGTCGCCCTGCTGCTCGGCTCGGAGGGCGACGGCCTGTCCTCCCGCTGGCTGAGCGAGGCGGACGAGCGGGTGTGCATCCCGATGAGCCCGGACGCGATGCGCATGGGCGTCGACTCCCTCAACGTCGTGGCCGCCGCCGCGATCGCCTGCCACGGCCTGGTGCGCTGAGCCGCCCCGGCCCGGCGCCCGCGCCGCGCTTCGGCGGAGGCTCAGGTCTGCGCGAGGTCGAGCAGCCGGGTGGCGGAGCGGAGGCGGTTCGCCTCGGTGGCCTCGCCGAGGACCGTGCCGAAGAGGAAGCGGCCGTCGCGCACGGCGGCGAAGGAGAGGCAGAACCCGGCCGCGCGGGTGAAGCCGGTCTTCAGGCCGAAGACGCCCTCGGCGCGGGTGAGCAGCTTGTTCGAGTTGCGCCAGGTGTAGGCGCGGTGGTCGGCGGTCTTCGGCAGCGAGTGGCGGGCGGTCGACGCGATCTCGTTGAGCACCGGGTCGGAGAGCGCGATCATGGCGAGCCGGGTCTGCTCGCGGGCGGTGGAGCGGCCGCCGAGGTCCGGGCGGGGCAGCCCGTCCGGGTTGGTGTAGTAGGTCCGCTCCAGGCCGAGGTCCTCGGCGGCCCGGTTCATCTTCGCGACGAAGTTCGGCACGCCCGGGCCGTACCGGCGGGCGAGCGCGTGGGCGGCGTCGGCGGCCGACGGGAGCATCAGCGCGTAGAGCAGCTCGCGGGTGGTGAACCGCTCGCCCGCGCGCAGGCCGGCCCGGCTCGCGCCGTTCCGCACCGCGTGCCGTACGTCCCCCTTGGTGATCGTGATCACGTCGTCGAGCGAGCCCTCCTCGCGCACCACGATCGCGGTCATCACCTTCGCCAGGCTCGCCACCGGCAGCGGGCGGTCGGCGTTCTTGGCGAACAGCTCGGTGCCGGTGGTCGCGTCCACCAGGTACGCGGCCTTGGCCGTGATCGCCGGGGCGGCCGGGAGGGCGCCCGCGGCCGTGGTGGACGCGGCCTCAGGCGAGGCGTCCGGCGGCACGGTCCCGGATGTCGTGTTCGGCGCCGGGTCCGGGGCCGTTGCGGCGGCCGCGGCCCGGACGGCGCCGGGCGGCAGCAGGAGCGCCGCGAGCAGCACGCCCGCGAGAAGCGCACAGAACGTGCCGGAAAGGCGGACGATCGGTACCCGAGCGGTCGGTACGGCAATCGCGGATGGCCTGATGCGCATTCGGCAATGATGACATCGCAACCCCCGCCAGGAGGGGTGACCCGCCGAGGTCGGTCAGGATGCGACCGGCGCCTCGGCGTCCGGCCGCCGCCGGCGACGCCGTACCACGACCAGCGCGGCCACGGCGGGCGCGGTCACGACGAGCACGAGTACGGCGAGCAGTGGCGACCGTGCGGCGAGCTGCAGCCAGGCCCAGATGACGGCGTAGCCGCCCACCACCCACGGCGGCGTCCACAGCAGCGCGCCGAGCGCGCTCGCGACCACGAACCAGGGGTAGGAGATGCGGATCACCCCGGCGCAGGGCGGCAGCACGTGCCGCAGCACCGGCACCCAGAAGCAGCCGAACACCGCGACCGCGCCCCGCCGCCGGACCAGGGCCTCCACCTTGTCGATGCGGTGCCGTCCGATCCGGCGGCCCAGACCGGACTCGTAGAGCCGCTCGCCGAGCCTGCGTCCCACCCAGTAGTAGAACTGGAACAGCACGAACATGATCAGGACGCAGACCAGGGCCCACAGCCACAGCGGCATGCCGAGCACCGAGGAGGCCGTGGGGTCGGGGATGGCCTTCACCTCGCCTCACCGCCTCGCGTCGCGCCACACCTGCCGGTTTTAGGACAGGCTTACCTGATTATGTAGCCCGGCCCGGTGCGCCCCGCGCCAGGGTGTGGGCAACGTCACGCTCCGTGCCCTCCTCCGCCCGTGCCGGCCGCACAGGCGGTCCCCGGCGGCGCGAGCGCCCCCACGGCGGCGGGAGCGGTGGGGCAGCACTCCCGGCAGACCGCACTAATCATCCATATATCGGGTATTTCGGCAGGTGAACGGCTTTCGGGAGATGGCGAACCCCGATCCGGACGCGCCGGTGAGCGCCCCCGAGGCTCACCGTCCCCGGCGGGCCGAGGGCCGGGCGGCCCGTCGCGACATTGGCGCGGCGGCCCGCCCGGCCCGCCATCGCCGCGAGCCGCCGGCAGGTCGGGCGCAACCCCCGCACGTCCGCCTTGGGTGCACGAACCCGAGTGCACGAAAGGGGTGCGGGCCATGGGCAAGCACGAACGCCTGGTACCCGCGGCGGCGACCCGGGCCGCCACACCCGCCGGTCGAGCGTCGTGCCGAGCGGCCGGATCGGCGCTCGGACCGCTCGCCGCCGCCCTCGCCCTCACCGCCGCCTACCTCGGGGCGGGCACCGCCCATCCCGCCGGCCCGGCCGCCGCCGTACCGCGGGGAGCCGCCCCCGGCCAGGCCGCCGCGAAGGCGGCCCCGGTCCCGGCACGCCCCAAGCCCGGCACGGTCGCGGTCACCGCGGTGCCGCGACCCCGCGCCGCCGACCCGCTCTGCCGCCGCACCTACCACGCCCGCGGCCTGGTCACCGCCACCGGCGGCGTCGCGGTCTACCACTGGCGGCTGCTCCGCTGGAGCCCGGCCGCCAAGCGCTGGCGCACGTACCTCGCCGCCCCGCCCGCGTTCACCGTGGACACCCGTACCGTGCGCTGGCGTCCGCAGATCGTGGCCAACCCCGGCTGGTACCGGGTCGAGCTGCGGGTACGGCCCGGCGGCACCGCCTACAGCAAGGGCTTCCGGGTGACCTGCTGACGCCGGGCGCGGCGGTCACAGCGCGTCGAGCGCCTGCCGCGCCGCGGTGACCCAGCGCGAGACGCCCACCCGCTCGGCGACCGCGAGCGCCTTCGCGTAGTGGCCGCGGGCCGCGTCCGGCCGCCCCAGGTGCCGGGCGAGGTCGCCGAGGGTCTGCGCGACCGGCCACAGCGCGACCACGCCGGTGCCCGCGCCCGCGATGCGGTCGGAGAACGGGCCGAGCGTGTCGTACGCCTCCTCCATGCGCCCGGCGTCGCCGAGCAGCATGCCGGCGTGCGCCCGCCAGGTCATCGCGAGCTCGTAGAGGAAGTCCGGCCGTACCGGTGGCCGCACCGCGGCGATCGCCCGGGCGTCCCGCTCGTGCCCGGCCGCGGCGAGCGCGAGCGCGTACGCGTCGAGCGTCCACTTCGCCCGGCGCTGGTGCGCCTCGGCGAGCGGCTCCACCATCTCGGCCACCCGGCCCTCCACCAGGGCGAGGCAGAACGAGGTGATCAGCGGCAGGTCCTGGCGGCCCTCGAGCATGCCCGCCCGCGCGGTGAGCCGGGCCGCGTTCCGGTACGCCGCCTCCGCGCCCCGGTAGTCGCCCGCGATCATCAGCCGCTGCCCGGCGTACCAGGCGGCGACCGCGGCCGGGGCGGGCAGGTCGTACTGCTTGGCGAGCCGCTCGGCGGCCTCGATGCGCCGGTCGGCCTCGGCGAAGTCGCCGCGCGCCGCCGCGCACTCCATCAGCACCAGGTGGGCGAGCGCCTGCACCGCGGGCTGGCCGCTCGCCTCGCCGACCTCGACGAGCTCGCGGCCGATCGCCTCCCGCTCGCCCACCGCCGGGATGCTGTACGACTGGCGCAGCCGCCCGCTCAGCGCGACCGCGAGCAGCGCCGGGTCGCCGCTCTGCCGGGCGAGCTCCTCGGCCTCGAGCGAGGCCTGCTGGCCGCGGCCGGTGTCGGAACCTTCCAATTCGAGCGCGAGCGTGGCGAGCAGGCTCGCCCGCAGCGACTGCTCGCCCGGCGGCAGCTCGATCAGTGCCTTCTCGGTGACGTCGACGATCTCCCAGGCGGTGCGGGTGAAGTCGCGCGCCATCCCCTTGTACGGCACGGCGAGCGAGGCGGCGATGCGCGCGGTGAGCTCGAGGTCCTGCAGCGGCAGCGCGGCCTCCATCGCCTTGCGCCGCAGCGCCCGGGCCGCGGCCATGTCGCCGCTGAGCGCGAGCGCCTTGATCTGCCGGAGCAACAGCAGCAGCCGCCGCTTCGGCTCCGAGCCGTCCGGGTGGGCGCGGTCGAACGCGTCGATCGCCTGCTGCCACAGCCGGGCCGCCTCCCGGTGGGCGAACCGCCGCTCGGCCTGCTCGGCGGCGAGCCCGGCGTAGTTCACCGCCTTCGCCGCGGTCTCCGCGGTGCCCGCGGCGTGGTAGTGGTGGGCGAGCGCGGCCACGTCGGACGGGTTGCGCTGCTCGATCACCGAGGCGACCGCGGCGTGCAGCCGGGAGCGGCGCAGCCGCGAGGCGTCCGAGTAGATCGTGTCACGTACCAAATCGTGGTCGAACCGCACGATGCCCGGCCCCGGCTCGGTGATCAGCCCGGCGAGCAGCCCGGCCTCCACCGCCTCCACGACCGCGTCCTCGTCGCCGCACACGTCGATGAGCACGTCCACGTCGACCTCGCGGCCGATCACCGCGGCCATGAGCAGGATCTGCTGCGCGGTGGCGGGCAGCCGGGTGATGCGGCGGCGCAGCACGTCGCGCACCCCGCTCGGCACCACCGACATCAGCTCGGCCGCGCTCGCCTGGCCGCCCGCGGACTCGGCGTCGAGCAGCCGGGCGGTCTCCCGGACGAAGAACGGGTTGCCGCCGGTGCGCTCGACGATCGTGTGCACCGCCTCCTCGTCCACCTCGCGCACGCAGGTGGCGCGGACCAGCTCGGCCACGGCCTCGCGGTCGAGGCCGCCGAGCTTCACCCGCACCGGGTCGAGCCGGGCGAGCGCGGCGAGCACCTCGGCCTGCTCGTCGTTGATCTCGTTGTCCCGGTAGGTGACCACGAGCAGCACCCGGCTCGCGGCGACGAGGCTCGGCAGCGCGCGCAGCAGGGCGAGCGTCTGGTCGTCGGCCCAGTGCAGGTCCTCGAGCACGAGCAGCAGCGGGGCCTCGCGGGCCGCGGCGGACAGGTAGCCGCCGACCGCGCGGTGCAGCCGGAAGCCGCCGCCCATCTCGTCCGGATCGGGCTGGGGCGCGGTGTCGTCGAGCAGCGGCGCGAGCAGCGGGCCGTACTCGCCGGTGCCGATCCGGTCGGCGAGCGAGCGCAGCACCTCCACCCAGGCCCAGCCGGGCGGGGTGGCGGTGCTGTCCGGGCAGCCGCCGGAGGCGGCGAGCCAGCCGTCCGCGCCGAGCCGTGCCCCGAGCTGGCGCACCAGCGTGCTCTTGCCCGCGCCCGCGTCGCCGGTGACCACGGCGAGGCTGAACCGCCCGGCGAGCGCCTTGGGTGCGGCGCCGAGCAGCGCGTTCAGCTCGGCGTCCCGGCCGACGAACGGCTCGGGCTCGAGCGGCGGCACGGCGACCGCGGCGCCGGGAACGGTCCGCGGCGAGGCCGGCGCGGCCTCCGGGGCGCGGCGGGGCGGCGGCACCAGGTCGAGGCCGGGGTCCTGGTTGAGGATGTCGGTCTCCATCTTGCGCAGCGCCGGCCCCGGGTCGATGCCGAGCTCCTCGGCGAGGATGGCGCGGGCCCGGCGCAGCGCGGCGAGCGCGTCGCCCTGCCGCCCGCACCGGTAGAGGGCGAGCGCGAGCAGCCGCCAGCCCTCCTCGCGCAGCGGGTGCTCGTTGGTGAGCGCCTCCAGGTCGGGCACGGTCTCCGCGTGCAGGCCGAGCCGCAGCCCGGCGTCGGCGTGCCGTTCCCGGGCGACGAGCCGCAGCTCCGACAGCCGGGTCACCTCGGCCTCCGCCCACGGCTGGTCGGCGAAGTCCGCGTACGGCGTGCCGCGCCACAGGCCGAGCGCGGTCTCCAGCCCGGCCCGGGCGGCCTGCGGGTCGCCGCCGTCGAGCCGCTCCCCGGCGGCGCGGATCAGCGCCTCGAAGCGCAGCGCGTCCACCTGCTCGGGGGTGATGCGCAGCGCGTACCCGGAGGCGACGGTGACGAGCAGCCGGTTGGGGCCGCCGCGCGGGCGGCCGGGCTCGAGCGCCCGGCGCAGCCGCGAGATGTACACCTGCAGGCCGGACTGCGCGCCCTTCACCGCGTCCTGCGCCCACAGGTCGTGGATGAGGGTGTCGACGGGCACGACCTGCCCGCGGGCGACGAGCAGACGGGCGAGCACGGAGCGTTGCCGTAGCCCGCCGAGATCGAGCTGAGTGTCTCCTTCGTAGGCCTCCACCGGCCCGAGGACCCGGAACGCCACCATGTCGACCGCCACGCTACGCACGGCCGGAAAGCACGCACAAGGTATCTGCCAAGGCCGACCTGCCCATCGTCGCTCGCCTGCCCGCGTCCGCGCACGCCGGTACGGCGGGGCCGTACCGGCGAGAGTGATCTCAGGCTATCAAGAGCGGGATCTGCGCTCGCTTGGCGTTCGATCAACAGGCTGTTGCCGTCCGGGTCTGCGGCGCAGCAGGGACCACGCGCCGAGGGCGAGGCCGCCCACCGGGATCTCGATCGTGTAGGTCCAGAACCCGAACAGCAGCGCGGCGAGCGCGGCCTCGGCCGCGGGCTCGCCGAACGCGACGAGCAGGGTGGCCACCCCGCCCTCCATGATCCCGGCGCCGCTCGGGGTGACCAGGGCGGTGGTGAGCACCCGGCTGAGCGCGAACACCGCCACGGTCTCCGCCGGGCCGGGGTAGGCGCCGGTGGCGACCAGGCAGGCCGCCATGATCAGGCACTGGAACACGAGGAACGCGGTCATGCCGCCGGACAGGCCCGCCCAGCGGCGGTGCACGACGTCCGCGGTGTCGGCGCGCAGCCGGTGGATCGCCCCGGAGATCCGGCCCTCGGCGGGGCGGACGCGCCGCGGCGCGAGCCGTACCAGGGCGTCGAGCGCGCGGCCGAGCAGGCGGGCGGCGCGCTCCCAGTAGAGCGCGGCGGCGACCACGGCGACGAGGACGAGGATCGAGACGGCGCCGACCCACGCGGCGTTCGCCACGGTCGGGTCCGGCACCTTGCCCGCCAGCAGCAGGGCGACGATGCCGACCGCGGGCAGGATGAACCGGAACAGCGTGTTCCAGATGCCCGACACCAGGGTGGAGACCACCACGGCCCGGGTGGGGAACCCCCAGCCCCTGGTCATCGCGAAGGTGAGCGCGACCCCGGCCGCGCCGCCGAACGGCAGCAGGTTGCTCACCGCGCTGCCCGCGGCGTTGAGGGTGAGCGCCTGCAGGTGGGTGAGGCCGGGCAGCGAGTTGGTGAGCACGAACGTGTACGCCCACAGGCTCGCCGCCCACACGAGGGTCATCAGGCCGATCATCGCCGGGCTGAGCCGGGCGAAGCCGGCGCCGATCTGCGCCCAGCTCACCTCCGCGCCGGTGAGCGCGTGCAGGATCTGCGGCAGCAGCACCACGAGGAGCACGGCGAGGGCGAGCGAGGCCACCGAGAGCAGGATCTGCAGCCAGGTGTTCCTCATCGCCGCCCGCCCATCGCCGGTCCCCCATCGTGTCGGATGCGCCGTCATGCCCCCGCGCCGGGGCGAGGCCCGTCCGGTGTGCCCGGCGGGCCGGTGGCCCGGCACCGTCCAGTCTGCCGGGTTCGCGGGCCGCGTGGCTCACCCTCCGGTACGGCCGGCCGTCCTCCTCGCGGAGGAGGCGTCCCGGATTCGGGGCGTCCGGGGGATCCCGGAGGGGCCGGGGATCAGCCGGGGAAGGCGTCGAACGGGTGGCGCAGCCGGGTGCCCGGGGGCAGGTCGCGGCGCACGTACCACTCGGTGCCGAAGACCAGACGGTAGAGCGGGCGGGGGAGGCGGAGCATGAGCGCGAGGGTGCGGTCGCCGTCGCCGCCGGTGGTCTGGGAGGCGTGCGCGGCCATGCTCGCCCGCTTCGCCCTGGCGTACCGGCGCACGTTCACCCGGTGGGTGATCGCGCTGCCCGGCGAGTACGCCTTCTCGAAGGCGCGCAGGTCGAAGTCCGGGGGGAAGCGGTAGAACCGCCCGGCGAGCCGCAGCGCCCGCAGCAGCGGGTCGCGGTTCACCGTGGCCTCGAGCACGATCGGGGTGCCCGCGAGCTCGGCGGCGCGCCTGCCCACCCGGTGCACCTGCACGTGGTCGGGGTGCCCGTAGCCGCCCGCCGGGTCGTAGATCGTCACCAGGTCGGCCCGCTCCTCGTCGAGGACGTCCGCGAGCCGCCGCGCGGCCTGCTCGACGTCGGCGTCGATGAACGCGTCCGGCGGCCGGTCCTCGGGGGCGGCCCCGCCCGCGGCGAGGCCCGAGTCGGCGTACCCGAGGTGGACCACGCGGGCCACGCCGAGCCCGGCCGCGGACCGGTACAGCTCGTTCATGCGGGTCTCGCCGAGCCGGTCGCCGTGCGGCAGGTCGGCGAGGCCGCGCTCCCCGGCCGTGGCCACCACGAGGACCACCCGGTGGCCCTCGGCCGCGAGCATCGCCATGGTCCCGGCCGTCAGCAGCGCCTCGTCGTCGGGATGCGCGTGGAAGAAGACCGCGGTGCGTGACACCTTGGCAATCATTCCACGGCCCGGCGCAATAGGGTGTGCCCGGTGAGGATCCTTCACGTCAGCGACTGTTATCTGCCGCGGCTCGGGGGCATCGAGGTCCAGGTCGCCGACCTGGTGCGGGCACAGCGGGCGGCCGGGCACGAGGTGCGGGTCGCGACGGCGACCGCGGGCGCGCCGATGGACGGGGTCGAGCGCATCGTCGCCCCGCTGCCGTACGAGCTGCCGGTGCACCCGCGCGGCACCGGGCGGCTGCTCGCGCTGATGCGCGGCTACGCGCCGGACGTGGTGCACGTGCACGCCGGGGCGGTGTCGCCGTTCGCCTGGATGGGCGTGCGGGCGGCGGTGCGGGCCGGGTTACCGGTCGTGGTCACCGTGCACAGCATGTGGGACGTGGTCACCCGGACCGTGTACCGGGCGCTCAACGCGGTCTACCGGTGGAACCGCTGGGGGCTGGTGGGCACCGCGGTGAGCGAGGCCGCGGCGCGGCCGATCCGGCGGGTCGCCGGGCCGCGGGTGCCGGTGCGGGTGGTGTCGAACGGCCTCGACGTGGCGGCCTGGCGGCCGGCCGGGCCGCGGAGCCGTACCGAGCCGGACGCGCCGGTGCACGTGGTGGCGGTGGGCCGGCTCGCCCCGCGTAAGCAGCCGCTGCGGCTGCTGAAGCTGCTGGAGGAGACGCGCCGGCGGGTCCCCGCGTCGGTGCGGCTGCGGGCGACGATCGTCGGCGACGGCCCGGCGCGCGCCTCGATGGAGCGCTACCTGCGGGCGCGGGGCATGGGCTGGGTGTCGATGCCCGGCCGCTACCCGCGCGAGCGCATCCGGGAGCTGCTGGAGTCGGCCGACGTGTTCGTGGCGCCCGCCCCCCGGGAGTCGTTCGGGCTCGCCGCGCTGGAGGCGCGCACCGCCGGGGTGCCGGTGGTGGCGCGCACGCAGAGCGGCGTCGCCGACTTCGTACGGCCCGGCAAGGAGGGGCTGCTCGGCCGCGACTTCACCGAGCTGGCGGCCTGCCTCGCCCGGCTCGCCGGGGACGCGGCGCTGCGCGAGTCGATCGCCGAGCACAACCGGGCGACCGAGCCGGTGCAGTGCTCCTGGCCGGCCGTGCTCGCGGGGTTCGACCGCTGCTACGCGCTGGCGGTGGAGCGCACCCGCCTGCGGCGTTCGGGCTGACGGCGTTCCCCCTCCGGAGGCGTTCTCGACGACGGCCCGCCGTACGGCGTGCCCCGGCGGGGCCGGCGGCCGCGCGGTGGATCGCGGGGCGCCGGGGGCGCGGCGGGGGCCGCGCGGCGGCGAGGGGCGCGGGGGAGCGAATCGGGGTCGGTGGTCAACGCGGGCGGCCGGGGTCAGAACGGGAGCCGACGACCGGAAGGGGTACGGAGGTCGAGAGGCGCCGGGCGCTTCGGCGGCCGGGGCCGGTGGACGATCCGGATCCTTTTCATCGCGATCTCCTCTCGTCGATCACAGACTTCCCGGGTTGGCTGGTCGGCGAACACGCCCCATTGCGCACCTGTGGGAACGGACCGCTCGCGGCGGCCGAGGAAGCCTTCCATCACCTCCCGTGGCCGATCGGTTCCGGCCGGAATCGCCGGGCTCGTTCGGAGCGTACGATACCCATGTTTCGGACAAAAACCTCAAACGTTTCGTCTGTGCGTCACGCGGGGATGTCGTCCGGAATAGCCGGAGCGGCCTTGGCGGTTTCCGGTGGCATGGGGGCGACAACGGGGTACGGCCGTGCGCGAAATCACCCGGCGGGGTTACGGGTGGAGCCCACGGCGAAACGCATTCGCGCCCGTCCGGATGGACGGGCGGCGGCCGGCGGCACCCGGGCGGCGACGGCGGGGGAGGTGCCGTACCGCCCCACCTGGTGGAGGATCCCGGCCGCGGCCCGCACGCCGCCAACGGCGCCACCCGCGCCGTTCCGGGCCCGGGGGAGGGCCGCCTCGAGACCGGGCCGCCGCCGTGCCGCCACCTGCCGAGGACCGACGTCCGGCTCGGCCCGCTCCGGCCGGGCGACACGGTCACCCGCCGTCCGCGCCGGGGCCGGTTGAGGCACGGCCGGCGGTGCCACCCGCGGCGGGTGCGGAGCGTGGCGGCCGGGATGGGCGCCGCCCCGGCGGACGGAGCCGCCTCCGGCCGCGTGTATGACGACCGTGTATAACGACAGGGTGCGGTCGTACCGGACGCCGTTGCCGGAGGGCCGGGAGATCGCCGGGCCGATGACGTTCTCCGGCGGGCGGGTGGACAGCCACCTCGACGGGGTGCTCCAGCGGCGCCCGAAGGCCGCATTCCAGAAATTTTGGGTATCTGCCGGTGCGGTTATCGGGGCGATTTCCCTCGCCCCTGTTTTGGCGTGCCCTGAGGTATGCGATCCGATTTGTCGCCGTTATGGCGACGTGCGGGCGAATGTCTGATCTTGCGCTAGATTTAACACGCAATCGTATCGACAGACGAGCGCGCGGCACCCTACGCTCGAAATCATGCCACTGCGACTCTACGACACGTACAGCCGTGCCGTTCGGAATTTCACGCCGCGTCGTGGCCGGGATGTTTCCATTTATATCTGCGGCCCGACCGTCGTGGCACCCCCGCACGTCGGTCAGCTTCGTTGCCAGGTGAGTTTCGATGTGCTCGCCCGGTGGCTGAAATACCGCGGCTGCACGGTCACCTTGTGCCGGAATGTCACGGACATGGAGGACATGATACTCCGGCGGGCGCTCGTGGAAAACGTGCCGTGGTGGCTGATTGCGGAAACAAATCATCGCTCGTTTTTCGCCGCCTACGAACTTCTTGGTTGCCTGCCGCCGACCGTGGAGCCGCGGGCCACCGGGCATATCACGGAAATGATCGAGCTGATCGAGGAGCTGTTGCGCCGGCGGCACGCCTACGTGGTGGACGGCGACGTGTATTTCTCGGTCGATTCGTTTCCGGAGTACGGCCGGCTGTCCCGGCGGCGCGCCGAGCACATGCGGGCGTCGGCCGAGCCGGGCCGGGGCAAGCGCCACCCCTCGGACTTCGCGCTGTGGAAGCGGGCCAAGCCCGGCGAGCCGTACTGGCGCACCCCGTGGGGCGACGGGCGGCCGGGCTGGCACGTGCAGTGCTCGGTGATGGCGCGCAAGTACCTGGGCCGGGAGTTCGACATCCACGCGGGCGGCGCGCCGCTGATCTTCCCGCACCACGAGAACGAGATCGCCCAGTCGAAGGCGGCGGGCGACGGCTTCGCCCGCTACTGGCTGCACGGCGGCACGGTGACCCGGGGCGGCGAGAAGATCCACAAGTCCGTCGACAGCCCGTTCTCGCTGTCGCGCATCCTCGCCGAGGTCCGGCCGATCGAGCTGCGCTACTACCTCGCCATGTCGCACTACCGGTCGGACCTGGAGTTCTCCTGGACGGCGCTGCGCGACGCGGCCGCGGCCTTCCGCCGCATCGAGGGCTTCGTGCTGCGCGCCTCCCGGCGGCTTCCGCACGCCGCTCCGGCCACCGTGGTGCCCGAGCCGTTCGCGGCGGCGATGAACAACGACCTCAACGTGCCCCGCGCGCTCACCGTGGTCTGGGCGGCGGTGAACGAGGGCAACCGGGCCCTCGCCGAGGGCGACGAGGCGGTGCTCGCGGACGCCTGCTCCCGGCTGCGCGCCATGCTCGGGGTGCTCGGGCTCGACCCGCTCGGCGAGCCGTGGGCCGCGCGCCGCGCCCGCGACTCGCGGCTGGAGCAGACCGCGCTCGCCCTCGCCGACCTCGTGGTCAACCTCGCCGAGTCGGCGCGGGCCCGCGGCGACGACGCGCTCGCCGACCGGCTGCTCGCCCAGGTGCGGGAGGCGATGGACGGCGTGCGCCCGATCCGCGCCGAGGCGGAGAGGCCGGTCTCGCTCCTCGCCGGCTGAGCCCCGCCACGGAACCGGTGCCGCGGTTCCGTGGCGGGCCTTGGGGTGGTGGGTGCGGTCAGCCGGCCCGGCTCAGCGCCGGATGACGTGAAGCACGCTCGCGATGCGCTCGGCCGCGGTCACCACGTCGGACGCGTGACCGATACGACCCGCCCAGGAGAGCCAGAAGTACCACTCGCCGTCGGAGGAGTCGGCGGCCAGCACGTCCTCGGTGACCGAGGGCGCCAACGGATTGATCACGCGCAACCGGGGATACAGACCGGAGGGCGCGGACAGACGCACCTGAAAGGCGTGGGCCTCCAGCTGAGCGGCGAGCCGCTCCAGATGTTCGCGGGCCTCGCTCGCGGTGCCCTTGAGATCTGTTGTGGCCATTGTTGCTCTCCCGGTCGAGAAGGTGGGACGACGTCACGGGACGAACGTCAGTGACAGATTGGCCCGCGTGGTCTTCTCCAGACAATGTCCTGGGATTTCGTGATCAGTGGAATACACGCGGAATCCGCGTACATTGCGTGGATATGGCACGAACTCGCGGGCTCGTTTGCATCACGGTCCGGGAGTTATGGTGGGTGCCGGTTAACTTCGGGGAAACATTCGAGCGACCTGAAGACACCGACGCGGAGGGTGCGGATGGCCCGTGGAGAGCATGCCCCGTCATGCGCGCGTGGCTGGCGGCAGCAGGCGGAGGCCCGGGGCTGGACCATGTGGCAGACCGTGCAGGCGATCCACGGCTGCTGCGGGGTGAGCCTGCTCAAGGCGCATCGGCTCGCCCGCGGGTGGTCGGCCCGCCAGGCGATCCAGGAGCTGGAGCGGCTCTGCGACGAGGAGGGCCTCGGCTCCCCGCGCGCGAGCATCGACCTGCTCAACGCCTGGGAGAACGGCCGCGCCCGGCCGCGTCCGCAGACCATCGACCTGCTCGCCCGGCTGTACAAGGCGAACGCGGTACGGCTCGGCCTCGCCGCCGACTACTGCGAGGACGGGGAGAACGCGCCCCGGGTCGTGGTGGTCGCCGCCGGGGGACAGGACCATCCCGGCGGGCACACGTTCATCGAGGAGACCGACGACGACGCCGAGCGCCGCGCGCTCTTCCACGACATGCTGCTCAGCACCGCCCTGCCCGACGGCCGGTTCTTCGCCGAGGTGGAGCGCGTGCGGCAGGACATCGACCTCGCGCTCGCCGCGGGCAACGCCACCGAGGACCAGCTCGACCGGATCGACGAGCAGGTGCTGCGGTTCCGCCGGGAGTACATGGACACCGCGTCGGTGACCATGCTCTGCCGGCTCATGCTCGAGCTGTGCGGGCTGCGCCGCCTGCTCGCGCTGCGCCAGCCCGCCGCGGTGCAGCGCCGCCTGCTGCACGCCACCACGATGCTCGCGCTGCTCGCCGCCGACGCGCTCATGCGGCTCGGCGACACCCGGCAGGCCGCCGCCTGGTACGGCACCGCCCGCACCGCCTCCGACGACATCGGCGACTCGCGGCTGCGCGCCCTGGTCCGCGCCCAGGAGACGATGCTCTCCTACCACTACGGCGACCCCATGGAGACGGTACGGCTCGCCCGCGAGGCCCGCCGGCTCGCCGGGAACGCGCCGAGCTCCCCGGCCGCGCTCGCCGCGGCGGCCGAGGCGCGGGCGCTCGCCCGGCTCGGCGACCGCAAGGCGGCGAAGGCCGCGCTCGCCGAGGCCGAGCAGATCTTCGTCCGGATGCGCGGCAGCAACCAGGACGACCTCGCCTTCGCCTTCTCCGAGCGGCGCATGCACTTCTACCGCGCGGGCACGCTCATCGAGCTCGGCGCGGTGTCCGACGACGAGGCGCTGCTGCGCTCCGGCGAGCAGACCTTCCACAGCCTCGACCTCGGCCTGGTGTTACTCGAGCAGGCCGAGCACATGGCCCGCGTCGGCGACCTCGAGGGCGCCTGCGGGCGCGCGGCCGACGCGCTGCTGCAGGTGCCGATCGAGCAGCGCACCTCGATCGTGGTGAACCGGGCGCACCGGCTGCTCACCTCGGTGCCGCCCGAGCTGCGGGACCGGCCGAACGTGCAGCGGCTGCACGAGCTGCTCATGGACACCCTGCCGCAGACCCCGCTGGGCCACACGATCGCCGCCAGGACCTTCGCGAGCGCCTTCCCGGGCGGGCAGCCGGGGCAGGCCGGCGTCACGACCGCGCTCCCCGACCGCTGCGGCGCCCACCGCACCCCGCGCGCCGACCAGCGGCCCGACCCCCGCTGCGACCAACGCCATCAGGCCCGCCCCGACCTCCGCCGCGACGCCGCGAACGCGCCGCGGCCCGGCCGGTCGACGATGGGCCTGACGTGATCGCGGGGGCCCTCGCCGAAGAGGCCTTCGGCGTGCTGCACACGGTGGGGAGCCGCCTCGGCGTGAACACCAAGGGCGCCAAGCTGCTGCGGCTGCGCAGCAACGCGGTGTTCAAGCTGCGCAGCGGGCTGATCGTGCGGATCACCGCCACCCCCGACGGCGCCCCGCAGACGCACACCGGGCTCGCGGTCGCCCGCTGGCTGGTCCGGCGCGGCTTCCCCTCGGTACGGCCCGCCGACTACATCTCCGACGAGCCGATCGAGCACCACGGCCGCCTGGTCACCTTCTGGCAGTACGTGCCGGTGAGCGGCCGCCCCACCACCCGGGAGCTCGGCCGCATCCTGCGCCACCTGCACGACCAGCCGGTGCCGCCGTTCCCGATCAAGCGGCTCGCCGACCCGCTCGCCGAGGTGCGCGGCGCGGTGGAGTCCTGCTCCGAGGTGCTCACCCCGGACCAGCGGGCCTGGCTGCGCGACCGCATCGCCGAGCTCACCGAGGCGTGGCACTCGCTGGAGAGCTGCGGCCCGCCGGTGCTGCTGCACGGCGACGCGTGGATCGACAACCTGCTGCGCCGCCGCGACGGCCGCGCCGTGCTGTGCGACTGGGACGGCGTCGCGGTCGGGCCGCGCGAGTGGGACCTGGTGCACACCTACCACGGGCAGCGCCGGTTCGGCCTGTCCGCGGCGGACGTGGACGAGTTCGCCCGCGCCTACGGCTGCGACCTGCGCGAGTGGCCCGGGTTCGCCACCCTGATGGAGATCAGGGACATGTACGCGATCGGCATCCACATCCGCAACGCCGCGGGCGACCCGTTCTCCCGGCAGGAGCTGCCGCGCCGCCTCGACTCGCTCACCAGGGGCGACGGCCACGCGCGGTGGTACATGGCGGAGCCCGCCGTGGGAGTGACCTGAGCGCTCGTCGTACGCTGCGGACATGACGACGCCCGGGCAGACGCCGCCGACGGTCACGGGCAAGGTCATGCGCATCCTGGAGGCCTTCGCCCCCGGGGACGTGCGGCTCACGCTCACCGAGATCTGCCGTCGCGCCGACCTGCCCCTGGCGACCGGCCATCGGCTCATCGCCGAGCTGGTCGCGGGAGGCTTCCTGGAGCGGCTGCCGGACGCGTCGTACCGGGTGGGCACCCGGCTGTGGCAGATCGGCATCCAGGCGGCCCGGCCGCGCGAGCTGCGCGAGCTCGCCCTGCCGTACATGCTCGACCTGTACGCCGAGACCCGGGAGAACATCCAGCTCGCGGTGCTGCGCGGGGACCGGGCGATGTACCTGGAGCGGCTGCGCGGCCCCAAGTCGGTGCCGGTGCTCACCCGGGTCGCGTCCGAGCTGCCGCTGCACGCCACCGCCGTGGGCAAGGTGCTGCTCGCGTTCTCGCCGCCCGAGCTCACCGAGCGGGTGATCGCCCAGGGGCTCACCAAGCACGCGCCCAACACCATCACCGACCCCGAGCGGCTGCGCGCCGACCTCGCCGAGGTGCGCCGCACCGGGCTCGCCTACACCGTCGAGGAGATGTCGATCGGCACCTGCTCGGTGGCCGCGCCGGTCTACGGGCAGGGCGAGGAGGTGGTCGCCGCGCTGTCCGTGGTGGCCTGGCGGCACAGCGCGGACGTCAAGCGGTTCGGGCCGGCGGTGCGCTCGGCGGCCCGCGCGCTCTCCAAGGACCTCGCCGCCAAGGACCCGGCGGCACGCTGAGTCACGGCGTATTTCCGGTCAGCGGAAGCAAAAACGGGACGGAGCGGCGGAGTGTCCCAGGATCGAAGCATGCGAACTCAGGTCGGCATCATCGGGGCCGGGCCTGCAGGCCTGTTGCTGTCCCATCTGCTTCACTTGCGGGGAATCGACTCGGTCGTTCTGGAGATCCGGAGCCGGGAGTACTGTGAGGGCCGCGTGCGCGCGGGCGTGCTCGAGCAGGGCACGGTGGACATCCTCACCGAGGCCGGGGTCGCGGACCGGCTGCACCGGGAGGGCCTGGTGCACCACGGCATCGAGCTGCGCTACGGCGGCAAGGGCCACCGCATCGCGTTCGAGCGGCTGGTGCCGGGCCGGGCCATCACCGTGTACGGCCAGCAGGAGGTGGTCAAGGACCTCTTCGAGGCGCGGTTCGCCGCCGGTGGCACGATCCACTTCGAGGTCCCCGACGTCGAGCTGCACGACATCGACACCGACCACCCCTCGATCACCTTCCAGGGGCAGCGGCTGGAGTGCGACTTCATCGCCGGGTGCGACGGCTTCCACGGCGTGTCCCGCAAGTCGATCCCCGAGGGTGCCCTCACGATCTATGAGCGGACCTACCCCTTCGCCTGGCTCGGCGTCCTGGCGAAGGTGCCGCCCTCCACCGAGGAGCTGATCTACGCCTACACCGAGGACGGCTTCGCGCTGCACAGCATGCGCGGCCCCGAGATCAGCCGCCTCTACCTGCAGGTGCCGCCGGACGCGTCGCTCGACGAGTGGCCGGACGACCGCATCTGGGCCGAGCTGAAGCGGCGGCTGGAGACCATCCCGGACTGGGAGCTCACCACCGGCCCGATCATCGAGCGGGGCATCACGCCGATGCGCAGCTTCGTGGCCGAGCCGATGCGGTACGGCCGGCTCTTCCTCGCCGGGGACGCCGCGCACATCGTGCCGCCCACCGGGGCGAAGGGCCTCAACCTCGCCGCGGCGGACGTGCGCATGCTCGCCGAGGCGATCTCCCACTGGTACGCGACCGGGTCGGACGAGCTGCTCGACCGGTACTCGGACGCCTGCCTCAAGCGGATCTGGCGGGCCCAGCACTTCTCCTGGTGGATGACCACCCTGCTGCACACCTTCGACACCGACGACGCCTACGGCCGCCGCCTGCAGCGCTCCTACCTCGACTACGTCACCTCCTCGGAGGCGGCCGCGACCACCCTCGCCGAGAACTACGTCGGCGTGCCGTTCGAGCGGTTCGGCACCTTCGGCGGCTGACCCTCCGGGCCGCGCGGCCGGTACGCCCGATCCCGCCCGCGGCCGGGGAGGCCGTCCCGCCCCCGCGCCTCCCTCCCGCACCAGTGATCATCCTGCCCGCGGGCCGGACCGCCGCGCCCGCGCGCGGTCACCCCGGACGCACGCCCGTGTCCGCGGCGTGCCCGCGCCGGACCTTGTGGCCACCGCCGCCGGGGACGGCCGCGCGGGGCGGGGTGAATCCAGGCGGAGGCGTGCCGGTGGGCCGAGGGCGAGGCACAATGGTGAGGCCAGGTGGAGGGCGCCCGCGAGCGTGCGCGCGGGCGCCTTTCCGGCGCATGGGGGCCGACCCCGAGCGCTCCGCCGCGCCGTCCCGGAGCCGGGCCGGCGCGCGAACGCGCAGGTGGGCGGCCGGGTGGCGAGCCCTACCCCTGAGGGCCGTCCCCGGATCCGTCCCCGGCCGCTCCGGGGGCGGAGGTAAGGGGTCGATCAGGGCGGCATCCGGCCGATCTCCGATACCCCGTCCGTGGCCCGGCCCGGACAGTGGGGGGTCATGGAATGGTCAATCAAGCCCCCCGCGACCCCGGCGGTGCGGGCGCTCGCGCCGGCGGGCCTCGCGGCGATCGTCGTGGGCACCGCCGGGCTGGTCGCGCTGCACGTCACGCCCCGGCTGAGCCCGGTACGGGACCTGATCAGCGAGTACCACTTCCTGCCGTCCGGCTGGCTGCTGTCCGCCTCGCTCATCGCGATCGCGTTCGGCGGGGGCGCGCTCGCGCTCGTGCTCGCCCGGGCGGAGGCGCACCCGCGGGTGGCGGCCCTCGTGGCGATCTGGGCCGGGTGCATCCTGCTCGTCGGCGCGTTCCCCACCGACCCGCCCGGCGAGCCGCTGTCGGCGTCCGGTGCCATCCACCGGTACGCCGCGTTCCTCGCCTTCCTGACGCTGCCCGCGGCCGGGCTGCTGGTGGCCCGCCGTACCCCGTGGCCGCGGCTGGTGGGCGTGCTGAGCGCGGCCGCCTACGCCGCGCTCGCCCTGGTGACCGTGCCGTACGTGACGGAGCTCCTCGGCGAGCGGACGGCGCTGCTGCCGCCGGGGCTGATCCAGCGCGTCGTGGTCGGGTGCGAGCTCGGCCTCATGGCGGTGCTCGGCCGGTACGTGTGCGCGTCGCTAGGCGTCGGGGGTCGCGCCGAACAGGTCGTCGCCGATCGTGTAGGACTCGCGGGTGCGGGCGGTGCCGGTGGCGGTGTCGACCTCGAGCACCCGGATCGCGTCGCGCCGCCCGGCGATGCGCGACAGCCGTACCGTGACCTGGGTCTCGCCGCTCCAGCCGAGCGCGTCCACGAGGTCGTCGTCGGCGAGCCGTACCGGGATGCGGCGCAGCGCCCCGGTGCGCGGGTCGTACAGCCCCAGCGCGGCGTCGCCGTCGCCGCCGCTGACGAACGCGACGATCCCGCCGTCGGGGGAGAGGGCGTAGGGGGCGTTGTCGGCGACGACCTGTGGTGGCCGGATGTCGAGCAGCGGCTGCCCGTCGGCGTCGAACGCGACCAGCCGGCGGATCCGGTCGCCGCGCGACTCGGCCGCGAGCACCGACCTGCCGTCACCGCCGAAGCCCTGGAAGGCGAGCGAGCCGGGCAGCCGCAGCGCGACGGCGCCGGTCGAGGTGTCGTAGACCACGGCCGGCCGCCGCTCCGGGTCGTCGCCCGCCTCGACCGCGAGCCGGCCGCCGCTTCCGGACAGGTAGAGCGTGACCAGGTCGGTGCCGCTCCCCTTCGGCGGCGTGTACGACAGCACGAGCGGCGCGCCGCCCGCGACCTTGCGCACCACCAGGCGGCCGTCCTCACGGAAGTAGGCCACGGTGGTGCCGTCGCCGCTGATCGCGAACGGGGCCGTGCGGTTCCGGACCTTCTCGCCCTTGGCGGTGCGCGCAAGGACGCGCGCCTCGGCGAGCCGCACCGTGCGGCCGCTGCGCATGCGTAGCCGCCACGGGCCGCACGGGGTGGCCGTGCCGTTCTCGGTGCAGCGCTTGACGTACGCGTAGCGGACGGTGTCGGAGGTGACCGTGCCGGGACTGGCATGCGCGGTGGCGGCTTCGGGGGCGGTCACCGCGGCGTGGGCGGGCCCGCCGAGGGCGGCGGCCGCCAGGGTGAGCAGCGTGCCGAGGGCGGCGTGGACGGCGGTGCGGCGCGTGCGATGGGTCATGGGTTCCTCCCGCCCTCACGAACACCTGGCCGGGACACGCGGATGATCATAGGCGGAGCGCGGGGGATCCCGGACCGGCGTGCCACGATGAGGGGATGAGACGTGACCTGCTCTCCGCGGAGGAGCTCGCCGCCGCGCTGCCCGGCATCCCGGAGTGGCGGGTGGCCGACGGGCGGCTGCGCCGTACCGTCACGTGCCCGTCGTTCCGCGACGCGATCGAGCTGGTACGGCGGGTCGCCGACATCGCCGAGGAGCTCGACCACCATCCGGACATCGACATCCGCTACCGCACGGTGCACCTGACGCTGTGGACCCACGACCGGGGCGGCGTCACCGAGTTCGACCTGGAGGCGGCGCGGCGCATCGACCGGCTGCTCGCCGCGGGCGCCGGGGACGGGTGATCGGGCCGCGCCCCGGGCGGGGAGGCGGCCGCGAACCGTCTTATGCGATGCGTGGGAGAACCGTTCACCGGCGCGGCTAATTGTCCAATTTGTCTAGTCAACAGGTCTGATCGAAACCGGCATGCCGTTCAATGCGGCATGCCGGAAATTCGTGGATGGCGGCGGTTCGCCGAGTGTCGGGATTGGGAGCCGGTGTCCGGATCGTCGTGCTGTGATAACCTGATATCCGCGTTTCGGTCATCGCAAAATGTAAATAACGGTTGCTCCTAAATAACGGAAAATGTCCGCTGAGTAACCGGCCCATCTGTGTAGAAACGTCTCGCCCTTCGGGAAAGTTCGCTTTCCGGCTCTCGTTCTCGGGCAAATTGTGATAGTAGTGATGATCTATGCGGAAAGCGATGAAAGGTGAGGGCATGAAGAAGGTCATCGTGCACAAGCCAGGCACCGTACGGCTCAGCGGCGCGGCGAGCGCCAAGCACGAGGGCTGATCCGATAACGCGCCGAAGGGGGGAACCGAAGAGAGGGGGAGGCAGTGGACCACCTGTGGATCGAAGCGGAACGGATTCCGTCCGGCATCGACCTTCCTCCGCCTCTCCTCCCGCCGGTCGACGCCGACCGCTGGGCGGGCGGCCCCTACACGTTCGGCGCCGCGATCGCCCGGGCCCTGGTGCCGCTCGCGCTCCGGCACCGGCCCGGGCTGGTCGACGCGCACGACATCGAGCTGCGCACCGTCGCCCCCGATCTGCGCGGCACGGTCCCGGTACGGCGCGGCTCCATCGCCGAGACGCTGCCGCCGGCCGAGCGCATCCTCGTGCACGCCGCCAAGCGCACCCGGCGGATCGCGAACGGCCTGGCGGAGTTCGTGCGCGACACCGTGGCGGCGCTGCGCGGCCAGGACGGCCCGGCCGGTCCCCGCGCGGTCGTGGTGCACAACGCGCACCTGGCGGACTTCACCGACCGGGAGCTGCTGGAGATCCTGCTCACCCGCGTCGACCCGGACCTGCTCACCCTGGTCGTGTGCGCCCCCGCCCCGGCCGAGCCGCTCGCTTCGGCGCTCGCCGCCCGGGCCAGGCGCGTCCCCGGCGGCCGGGCGGCCGGCGGCGAGGACGACCGGGCCGCGGAGGAGGGCGGCCGCCGTACCTGGCAGGGCGGGCCCGCGCTGCCGTACCCGAGCGAGCGCCGCCTCGACGAGCTCGCCGGCGCGGAGCTGCGGGAGGCGATCGAGCGGTGCTTCGAGGCCGGCTGCCACCACGCCGTCGCCGAGCTGGGCCGGCGGGCGCTGGAGGCGACCGAGCCCGGCGCCGAGGGCTGGTGGCGGCTCGTGCACCGCACCGCCACCGCGCTCGCCGCGATCGACCGGGAGGAGGAGGCCTGGGCGCTGTTCGACCAGGTGCGCCGGGTGAGCACCGAGCCGGCCGAGCACGCCGCCGCCGCGTACTCCACCGCGATGCTGCTCGTGCGCCACCACGACCCGGCGCGGCGCGACCCCGAGGCGGCGCTGCCGTGGATCAACCAGGCGATCGCCATCTCCACGCTGCTGCCCGACCCGGAGCTGCGCGCGTTCAAGCTCGGCTTCGACCTCAACGGCCGGGCCCTCATCGAGATGCGCCTGGGCCGCACCGAGCAGGCGCTCGAGCTGGTCGAACGGGCGATCGCGCTCGCCGACGAGGGGCTGCCGCCGGACCGGCACCCGATCCACCGGCTCGTGCTGCGCGCCAACCGCGCCCAGCTCAAGATCGCCTTGGGCCGCCCGGAGGAGGCGCTCGCCGACCTCGACGCCGCCATCGCCGCCGACCCCGGCTACCCCGACTACTACATCGACCGGGGCAACCTGCTGCACCGGCTGGGCAGGCTCGACGAGGCGCGCGCCGACTACGAGACCGCGATGCGCGTGGGGCCGCCGTTCCCCGAGGCGTACTACAACCGCGCCGAGATCCGGTACGCCACCGGCGACCACGACGGCGCGCTCGCCGACCTCGACTACGCGCTCGAGCTCGACCCCGGCTTCGTCGACGCCTACGTCAACCGGGCCGGGCTGCTCGCCGCGCGCGGCGACTACGCGCGCGCCCGGGCCGACGCCGAGCGCGGGCTCGCCCTCGCCCCGGCCAACCCCTACCTGCTGTGCGTGCTCGGCCAGATCGAGATGGCCGAGCACCGGGCCGACCGGGCGCGGCAGGCGTTCGACGGCGCGCTGTGGCACGACCCGTCGCTCGCCAGCGCGTGGGCGAACCGCGGCATCCTCGCCTTCGAGACCGGCGACGTGGACGGGGCGGTGCGCGACCTGAGCCGCGCGGTCGAGCTCACCCGGGCGAACGCGTCCCCCCGCGAGGAGGCGCCGCTGCTGTTCAACCGCGCCGTGGCGCTGCGCGCGGCCGGGCGCGAGGAGGAGGCGATCGCCGACCTCACCCGCGCGCTCGAGCTCGCCCCCGACGACGAGGACGTACGGCGGGCCCTCGCGGTCGGCTGACCCGCCATCCGGCGGCTTCGGCGCCTCGGCCGCCGGCCCGTCCGGCCGCGGCGTGCGACGGTGTCCGGGCGTGATGTGCGGGGAGCGGCCGTACGGCTCCCCGCACCTGCGTGCCCGCTCTCCTTCCGGCCGCGAGCGAGGTTGACCGGGCATGCTCACTCGCCTGCGTGCGCGCAGGTCAAGGTGGAGTTCCAGGAAAACCCCACCCGTACCCTCACGCGTCCTACACCACGCAGGTATCCGTCGCAACAGAGAGTGATCGCCGATGAACCGAACGGCTCGCTTATCCGCCGCCGCGTGCGCCCTCGCCGTGACCGCCCCGGTCCTCGCCGCCACCCCGGCCGACGCCGCCGCGGCCAAGCCACCGCGCCTGCCGAAGGGCACGATCACGGCCAAGGTCGTCAAGATCGTGAGCGGGGACACCGTGGACGTCCGCTACCAGGGCGGGATCCGGCGCGTACGCCTGCTCGGGGTGGACACCCCCGACCCGGGCCGATGCTGGAGCCGCGAGGCGACCGCCCGCACCGCCGCCCTGCTCAAGGCCGGCAGAGGCGTGTACCTGCTGCGGGACAAGAGGCTCACGGACTCCTCCGGCCGCTACCTGTACTACGCCTGGACGCCCTCGGGCACCTTCGTCAACCGCAACCTGGTCCGTTACGGCTTCGGACGGGTGGTGTCGGTCAAGCCCAACGTCCGCTACCTGCCGGCGTTGCGGTCCGACCAGGCCAAGGCGAAGCAGGAGCGCCTGCGCATCTGGTCGGGCAGGTGCGGGCCGCTCGGCCGCGCCGGCACCGGTGGCACCGGCGGGACGGGCGGCTCCGGCGCGTCCGGTGGCGGCTCCGCCAAGGGAAGCGGCGGCTCCGGAAAGGCGAGCGGCGGCTCCGGCAAGGCGAGCAGCGGCACGGGAGGCGGCGGCTCCGGCACCGGCCGTGGCACGGGCGGCGGCGGTACCGACCCGCGGTTCCGTACCTGCGCCGAGGCGAACGCCGCCGGTTACGGCCCGTACGTCCGGGGCCGGGACCCCGAGTACTCCTGGTACCAGGACCGCGACGGGGACGGCGTCGTCTGCGAGCGCTGATCCCTTCCCGGCCTTGACGGCAGGCCGCCCCGCCGTCCCGCGGGGTGGCCTCGCCGAGCCGGCCCATGCGAGGGCGATGGCCGGACGGGGCTCATCGCCGGTCTTGGTCGGCCGGGTCGGCGGGTGGCGGGGGCCGCTCGGGGGCCGGGGAGGTCACGTCGGCGGCCCGGTGGCGGCTGATCAGCGGTTGCAGGAACCAGGCCCAGCCGCCGAGCAGGGCGAGGCCCGTGCCCACGACGAGCGGTACGGCACCGCCGTACAGGTAGTCCACGACCATGACGGTGGCGGCGGTCATCGAGATCACCAGGGCGATGCCGCCGAGGATGCCGTACACGTTGGAGCGGTGGACGAGGGGCTCCTTGACCCCGCGGCGGAACAGGATGCGGTGCTGTGCCGCGGGGGCGATGTAGCAGATCGAGGCGACCGCCGCGGCGCCGAGCGCGATCATGTAGAGCAGGCGGTCGGTGTGGCTCAGCGTGGCGAAGGCCGGCGAGAACGGCACGGTGAGCAGGAACGCAAACAGCACCTGGACGCCGGTGACCGCGACGCGGAAGCCCTGCAGCAGCTCCACGAAGTTGCGGTCGGCGCGCTGTTCGGCGGTCTCCGCGCGGCCCGGCGCGCCGGTGTCGGGCCCGGTTGAGGTGGCCGCTCGCATTGTTCATCTCCCGGCGTCACGTTCCCCGTCCGGCCCGGGGTGACGGGCAGGCTGGGACGCGGCGAGCCGGACGCGTCCGGCAGGCCGTGACCGGAGGGATCCCAGACCCGCGCGGACCGGTTACCCTGCCCGGAATCGATCAGGAGAAACCCGTGACGCCGGACCGGTCACAGGTAGGGGTCCTCGTCGGGCCCGTCACCGGGCGGATCACCGGGGGCGCGTACCGCGGCGGCCGGCACGATGCCGACCAGGCGGCCGTCGGTCATCGTGACCACGACCTCGTCGAGGCCCTCGCGGTCCATGCGCGCGCTCAGCGCGGCGACCTCCTCGCTGGGCCGTACCGTGGGGATGTCGATCCGCATGATCTCCTCGGCGCGGGCGTCGGGGGACGCGCCCTTCAGCTCCCGCTCGCCGATGAGGCCGAGCACGACGTCCTGCCCGCCGACCACCACGGCCACGCCCGCCGGGTCGGCGACCACGCGGGGCTCGACGCCGGAGACCGCGTCGCCCGCCGAGGTGATGACCGGGTCGTGGCGGACGATCCGCGACACGAGGACCGCGTCGCCCGCGTAGGGGAGGTCCGCCGACAGCCAGTCCATCCGGCCCGCGGCGTAGTCGAAGACGTCGTGGAAGCCGAGCCGCTCCAGCAGCCGGGCGGCCCGGGCGCTGCGGTCGCAGAGCCAGTCCTGGCCGTACACGATGACCGGCCGCGACGGGTTCAGCCGCTCGGCCGCCGTGTCGCGGATCTCCTCCAGCGGCAGGTGGGCCGCCTGCGGCAGGTGCGCCCACGCGTACGCCGCCCGAGGCGACACGTCCACGAGCTGGGCCTCCTGGCTGTCCAGCAGGCCCTGTACGGCCCAGCGGTCGATGACCTCAACCATGCACTAGCCGTACCCGCCGGATACGAGCTCATGCCGAAGCGCGGGAAGTGGGCCGGATCAGCGGCCGCACCGCTCCGTCCCGCAGAGGAGCCGCAGCGCCGCGTAGCCGATGAGGGCGATCACGCCGAGGATCACGACCCACTTGATGACGTTGAACAGAAAACCGAGAACGGCACCGAATACGAAAAACCCCACCACAAGTGCCGCCGCAACGAGAAGAATGCGTCCCATGACCCTCACCGTACGGCCGCGGCGGGCCGTACCGTGAGGGGCGAACGGGGATCTCAGGGAGAGGTCAGGGACGCACCGGAGGGGGAGTCGGGGTCGGCCCCCGGGCCGGGCGCCGGGGCCGGGCACCGATCGGACGATTTGCGCGCCGGTCCGATCCGACGCCGGGGCCGGCGCGTATCTCAGGGGGAAGTGCGCTGATCTTCGGCCTGCGAAAGGTTGGTTGGGGTGGATCTGGGGGTACGGCTCGCCGACAGGTACACGCTCGAGGAGCGCGTGGCGAGCGGCGGCACGGCCGAGGTGTGGCGGGCCTGGGACGAGGTGCTCGCCCGCTCGGTCGCCGTGAAGCTGGTGAGCGCGGGCGGGCGCCGGGGCGCGGCGTTCCGGCGGCGCTTCCGGGACGAGGCGCGGTCGGCCGCCGGGCTCACCCACCCGCGGGTGGTGGCGATCCACGACTACGGCGAGACCGAGGACGGGTTCGGCGCGCGCACGCCGTACCTGGTGATGGAGTTCCTGCACGGGGAGACCCTCGCCGAGCGGCTCGCCCGCGGGCCGCTGCCGGTCGCCGAGGCGGCCCGGGTGTGCGGGCAGGTGGCCGAGGCGCTCGCCGCCGCCCACCGGGCCGGGCTGGTGCACCGGGACGTCAAGCCCGCGAACGTGTTCCTCACCCCGGACGGGGTGAAGGTGCTCGACTTCGGCATCGCCTGGGCGCTGCGCGGCGACCCGGTGCGCGCCGACCCGTTCGTGTGGACCGCGCCGGTGGATCCGGAGGAGCCGGCGGGGCCGGCGCCGTACCTCGCGCCCGAGCAGCTCGCCGGGCGGGAGGTGACGCCGGCGGCGGACGTGTACGCGCTCGGCGTGATCCTCGGTGAGTGCCTCACCGGCGGCCGGGACGCCGACGCCGAGCCGCCCGCCGATACGCCCGCGCGGGTGGTCGAGCTGTGGCGGCGGTGCCGCGCCGCGGACCCGGCGGAGCGGCCGCCCGCGGCGGAGGTGGCCGCGGTGCTCGCGGCGAGCCTGCCCGCCTCGCTCGACGATCCCACGCCCCCGTCCGGCGCGCCCGCGGTGCCGAAGCCCCGCCGTACCCCGAACCCGGCGGTCGGCGCGGTCGCGACCACCGGCCTGGCGCTCGTGGTGAGCGCGCTGCTGATCGGGCTCCTCGTGCCGGGCGGCGAGCGGAGGACCGGTCCGGAGGACGCCGCGGCCCGCCCGGTGCCGACCCAGCTGCGGGCGACCGGTCCCGCGACCGGCACGGCGGACCCGACCGGCGGGGCCGCCCCGGAGGCCGGGGTGGACGCCGGAACGGACACCGCCGTGGAGACGACGGCCCCGGACACCGGCGCGGAGACCGGTACGGCGGGCCGGGACGCCTCGAGCGAGACGATGCTGGCGCTCGCCCAGATGGCGTCGGTCGTCCAGCAGGGGCTCGCCGCGGGGGAGATCCGGTCCGACGTGGCGCTCGACTTCACCAACCTCGTCACGAACCTGCGCAACGACATCGTCGCCGGGACCGAGGGTGAGGTGCGGGCGCGGGTGGCGGCCCTGCGCGCGAAGATCCACACGCGGCTGCGGGAGGGGGCGCTCAGCCGGCGGTACGCCGAGGTGCTCGCCGACAGCCTGCCCGACGCCTCGTGACGCGTGCCGCGGCCACGGGCCGGGAAACGCCTGCGGTGTTATTGCGGTAATCCCGGGAAAACAGGGGCCGTCAGGCGAAAAGGCGGCGCCGCCGCGAGGTGACCCAGGATACCTCGCGGCGGCGCCAGGATGTCTCTTCCAGAATCAGCGCCTCGTCAAGGGAGTCAGCCTGTGCCGCCTCCTTTCCCACGGGTGGTGAGGGCTCGTGCGGGTGTTCTGCGTGTTACGGCGTGATCGGATGCGATGACCAGGCGTGCAGGGAGGGTGAGGAACCTCCGATCCGGCAGGTGAATTCCGGCGCCGCGAGCGGGAGCGGGCGGTGCGATCCGGTGGGCTCGGTGCACTGCTCACTCCTTTCTCCGGCGCATGTCGCCAGGAGGTACGCGGCATGCGCCGCCGCGGTTCGATCCGATGCGGAAATTTCTTCGCCCTCCTTCGGGCGCCGTGGCCCGGAAAGGGCCGGCCGGGGAGGCGGGGGGTGCGGGGGTGCGGCGCGGCCTCCCCGGCGGCCGCTTCCGGGGTGCGGGGCGGCCTACTTCAGGCCGTTGTGGATCGCGGTGATGAGCTCACCGTTCGCGGTGTCGCCGGTGAGTTCCCAGAAGAACGCGCCGCCCAGGCCCTGGTTCTTGGCGTAGGTCATCTTGCCGTTGATCGTGGCGGGGGTGTCGTAGCTCCACCACTCGTTGCCGCAGTGGGCGTACGCGGTGCCGGCGATGGTGCCGGTGGCCGGGCACTTGGTCTTGAGCACCTTGTAGTCCTCGACGCCGTTCTCGTACGTGCCGGGCGCCGGGCCGGTGGCCGAGCCGCCGGGGGCGCTCTGGGTCACGCCGGTCCAGCCGCGGCCGTAGAAGCCGATGCCGAGCAGCAGCTTGCTCGCCGGGACGCCCTTGCTCTTGAGCTTCTGGATCGCCGCGTCGGCGTAGAAGCCCGGCGTCGGGATGCCGTTGTAGGAGGTGAGCGGCGAGTGCGGGGCGGTCGGCCCGTTCTGCGCCCAGGCGCCGAAGTAGTCGTAGGTCATGACGTTGTACCAGTCGACGTACTGCGCGGCGCCGGCGTAGTCCGCGGCGTCGATCTTGCCGCCCTGGGTGCCGTCGGCCGTGATCGCGGCGGTGATCAGGTAGTCCGGGCCGAACTTGGCGCGGAGCGCGGCCATCAGGTTACGGAACGCCGCCGGGCCGCTTGAGTCGCAGGAGAGGCCGCAGGCGTTCGGGTACTCCCAGTCGATGTCGATGCCGTCGAACACGTCCGCCCAGCGCGGGTCCTTCAGCAGCCGGTAGCAGGAGTCGGCGAACGCGGCCGGGTTCTGCGCGGCCTGCGTGAACCCGCCGGAGTAGGTCCAGCCGCCGAACGAGAACAGGACCTTGATGTGCGGGTACTTCTTCTTCAGCTTGCGGAGCTGGTTGAAGTTGCCGCGCAGCGCCCCCTGGTCCCAGGTGTCGGCCACGCCGTCGACGCTCTCGGCCGCGCTGTAGAACCGGTCGTACGCCGCGTACGTGTCGGCGATCACGCACTGGCCGTTGACCACGTTGCCGAAGGCGTAGTTGATGTAGCCGAGCTTGGCGGCCGAGCCGCTGGTGTCGATGTTCTTGACGTGGTAGTTGCGCTGGTAGACGGCCCAGTCGACGAAGTAGCCGAGCACCTTCTTGCCCCCGCCGCCGTTGCCGGGCGACGCCTGGGTGGTGGCGCTCACCTGGTTGCTCGGCGAGGAGACGTTACCGGCGGCGTCCTTGGCCCGCACGGTGTAGGTGTAGGTGGTCGACGGGCTCAGGCCGGTGTCGGTGTAGCTGGTCCCGGTGACGGTGGTGATCCGGGTGCCGTTGCGGTAGACGTCGTAGCCGGTGACGCCGACGTTGTCGGTGGAGGCGTTCCAGGCGAGGGACACGCTCGCCGACGTGGTGCCGGTGACCCGGAGGTTGCCGGGCGCGGTCGGCGGGGTGGTGTCGGAGCCGCCGCCGGACTGGGTGGTGGCGCTGATCTGGTTGCTCGGCGAGGAGACGTTGCCCGCCGCGTCCCGGGCGCGGACGGTGTAGGTGTAGGTGGTCGACGGGCTGAGGCCGGTGTCGGTGAAGGTGGTGCCGGTGACGGTGGTGATCCGGGTGCCGTTGCGGTAGACGTCGTAGCCGGTGACGCCGACGTTGTCGGTGGAGGCGTTCCAGGCGAGGGACACGCTGGTGGACGTGGTGCCGGTGACCCGGAGGTTGCCGGGCGCGCTCGGCGGGGTGGTGTCGGAGTTGCCCTGGCCGCCGGTGACCGCGATCGCGGCGACCGCCGCGTAGTTCGCGCCGCCGTTCATGTTGAACTGCACGTTGAGCTGGCCGTCGGTGACGTTCGCGGTGAACGTGCGGTCGCAGGCGGTGAGCCGGCCGCAGGCGGCGAAGATGTCGAAGCCGGTGAGCACCGTGGTGCCCTCGATCCGCACGTCGAACTTGCGGTGCCCGGCGGCGGTCGCCCAGTCCTCGACCATCTTCAGGGTGACCTGGTAGGTACCGTTCGGCACGTCGAACCTGTAGCCGGACCAGCCGTTGAAGAGGTTGTAGCTCCGGTAGAGCGTGTCGTCGTCGGTGCCCGCGATGTCGCCGCCGACCTGGCCGGTGCCGTACGTGGTGTCGTGCCCCCAGCCGCCGCTGCTGTAGGCGCGGTCCGCCGACCAGGTGTTGCCCGCGCCGTCGGTGTACGCCTGCCCGGCGGCGTTGACCAGGATCGGAGGCGTGACGGCCGCGGCGGCGCCCGGGGCGAGGGCGACGGCCGACCCGAGCGGCAGCAACAGCGTTCCCGCCGCCGCGAGAAGTCTGGTGACAAGTCGTTTCTTCACTGCTCCACGTCCCTGTGTGTGCGAAAGGAGGGCTTGAGAGAGGAGGGGGGTGTCCCTTTCGTGGGACCGCAGGGCACGCCGGGCTCGCCGCGACGGCGGCCTTGACCGGTGGGGACGGGATCCCCGGGGAGCCGGCGGGGATCGGTGACGGGACGTGCGGGGTGGCGGGGAACGCGGCATGGACGGTCCGACCTGCCTGTCGTGACGGAACTATTAGGAAGCTTTCCTTTTAATTTAGTCGTGAACTTACTTCGCGGTAGCAGGTCTCGTCAATATCGGCGGGCGAAAACGGCGAACGCCCCGGGGCGCGGGCCCCGGGGCGCTGCGGGTACGGCGGTGCCGCGGCGGGCCGCCGTGCCGGGCGGTCGCCGCCCGGTGTCAGTCGTTGGCGTGCAGGTCGGCGTTGAGCGTGATGCCCTCGCCCTCGCGCGGGATCGCCTCGACGGCGCCGGTGGTCGAGTTGCGGCGGAACAGCAGGCCGCTCGCGCCGGACAGCTCGCGGGCCTTCACCACCCGGCCGTCCGCGAGGCGCACCTTCGTCCCGGCGGTGACGTACAGGCCGGCCTCGACCACGCAGTCGTCGCCGAGCGAGATGCCGATGCCGGCGTTCGCGCCGAGCAGGCAGCGCTCCCCGATGGAGATGACCTCCTTGCCGCCGCCGGAGAGGGTGCCCATGATCGAGGCGCCGCCGCCGATGTCGGAGCCGTCGCCGACCACGACGCCCGCGGAGATCCGGCCCTCCACCATCGAGGCGCCGAGCGTGCCCGCGTTGAAGTTGACGAAGCCCTCGTGCATCACCGTGGTGCCCGGGGCGAGGTGGGCGCCGAGCCGTACCCGGTCGGCGTCGGCGATGCGCACGCCGCTCGGCACCACGTAGTCGACCATGCGCGGGAACTTGTCGACGCCGTAGACCGTGACCGGGCCGCGGCGGCGCAGGCGCAGCCGTACCTGCTCGAAGCCCTCCACCGGGCAGGGCCCGAAGTTGGTCCACACGACGTTGGCGAGCTTGCCGAAGACGCCGTCGAGGTTGAGCCCGTGCGGCCGGACCAGGCGCGCCGACAGCAGGTGGAGCCGCAGGTAGACGTCGTGCGCGTCGGCGGGCGGCTCGGACAGCTTGGCGATGCCGGTGTGGACCGCCACGACCTCCACGCCCCGGTCGGGGTCGGGCCCGATCAGCCCGGCCAGATCGCCCGCCTCGTCGGCGGAGAGTCGTCGCGTGCCGGTGGACGGCGGCTCGCCCAGCTCGGGAGCCGGAAACCAGGTGTCGAGCACGGTGCCGTCGGCCGCGATCGTCGCCAGGCCGATCCCGTGCGCCCCAGTGTTGGATGGATCGATGGCTGTCACGAAGCAAACGGTACCCGTAGCCGCCGGCCCGGGTGCAGCCGGTACCCGGGGGCGTACCGCGCGGAAGCGGGACAATTAGGGTGGCTTGTCGGGATCCCGAGGGAAGGAGCGAGCGGGCGTGGTCGAGGCCGTGGTGTTCGACGTCGGGGAGACGTTGATCGACGAGACCCGCATCTGGACGCGGTGGGCCGACCGGCTCGGCGTGCCGGCCGGGACCATGCTCGGGCTGCTGGGCGCGATGGCCGCGACCGGGCGGCCGCTCGTGGAGGCGTTCCGGCTGGTACGGCCCGGCTTCGACCTGGACGAGGAGATCGCCGCCTGGGAGCGGGAGGACCCGCACGGCCTGCGGGTGCACTTCGACGCCGACGACCTCTACCCGGACGTCCGCCCGGCGCTCGACGCGCTGCGCGCCGCCGGGTACCGGCTGATCATCGCCGGGAACCAGCCGGTGCAGGCGGCCGACGCGCTCGCCGCGATGCGGCTGCCGGTGGAGTCGATCCACACCTCCGACGGGTGGGGCGTGGCCAAGCCGGATCCGGCCTTCTTCGACAAGGTGACCGCGGTCGCGGGCGTGCCGCCCGCCCGCATCCTGTACGTCGGGGACCGCGTCGACAACGACGTGCTGCCGGCGAAGCGGGCCGGCATGCGCACCGCGCTGCTGCGCCGCGGCCCCTGGGGTTACCTGCACGCCGCCCGCCCCGAGGCCGCGGAGGCCGACATGGTGCTCGACGGCCTGTCCGGGCTCGTCGCCGCGCTCGGCGCGGACGCGGGTACGGCGCGCGCGGGCGGCGTGGGCTAGGCCACCGCCCTGGTCGTCACCGGAAGCCCTCCTGGAGGCCGAGGCGGTGCCGCAGGCGCTCGCGCAGCACGTCCTGCGCCGTGGCGGGGCCACGGTCGGCCGGCCGTACCTCGAGCAGCCACACGTATCCCCGGAAGAGGGCCATCACCAGCGCCACGGCGGCGAGGACGAGCACGAGCATCCACCCGCCCGGCACGTAGATGAGCACGGCGAGGACCGCCAGCAGCCCCAGACCGGCCTTGAGCAGATTCGACATCCGGAGAGCCTCCAGGTAACGCGTGCAAGCCGCCGTGGCCGGTGGACGGTTCGGTCGTCCGCCCACCGGTCAGCATTCAATCCCGAAAAGCACCATCTCGGGATGAGTATCGGGAATTACGTCGACGTTCCGCCACATTCGGCCGCCTCCCGGTGCGTGGACGCGGCTCCAGCATCGCGCATCCGCGGCGGGCGGCGGCCCGGATCGGGCCAACCTTTGCCCGCGGCCGTCCCACCCTGTACCGGCGCCACGCCCTCCGCCGGGAGCCGGGCTCGGCGGCACGACCGTTTTCCCGGCTTCTCCGGCTCCGGCGGACGCGGCGCCGTACCGGCCGGGCCGTACCGCCGCGGATCGCTCCCGGTCGCCTTGACCCTGACACCGTGGTAGGCCCTACACCGGGGGTGTCATGTTCAGCATCGGAGATTTCGCCCGGCTCGGCCGCGTGTCCGTGCGCATGCTGCGGCACTACGACGCGCTGGGGCTGCTGCGGCCCGCCCGGGTCGACCCGCACACCGGCTACCGCTACTACGAGGCGGGGCAGCTGTCCCGGCTCAACCGGATCATCGCCCTCAAGAACCTCGGCCTCACCCTGGAGCAGGTGGGCCGCGTGCTCGAGGAGAAGGTGGGCCCGGAGGAGCTGCACGGCATGCTGCGGCTGCGGCGCGCGGAGCTGGAGGCCCAGGTCGCCGCCGACCTGGCCCGGCTCACCGAGGTCGAGGCGCGACTCCGGATGATCGAGACGGAGGGCGTCATGTCCATCGACGTCGTGGTGAAGAGCGTGCCCCCGGTCCGGCTCGCCGAGCTCAGCGGCATCGCGGAGAGCTACGAGTCGGACAGGATCAGCACGGTGATCCGGCCGCTGTACGCCGAGCTCGGCAGGCGGATCGCCCAGGCCGGCCTCACCCCCACCGGCCCGGGGGTCGCCTACTACGAGCCGGTCGCCGAGGGCGTGCGGGTGCACGCCGGGCTCCAGGTGAACCTCGAGCCCGGCGTGAGCCACGACTTCGACGTGGTCGACCTGCCCGCGATCGACCAGGCGGCGACCGTGATCCACAAGGGGCCGATGGACACCGTCGGCGCCACCTACCAGCGGCTCGCCGCCTGGATCGAGGAGAACGGCTACCGCGGCACCGGCGTCGCCCGCGAGGTCTACCTCGCCTACGGGGAGGGCGACCCCGCCGGCTGGGTGACCGAGATCCAGGAGCCGGTGACCCGGCCCGCCTGAGCCGCGGCCCGCCGTGCCGTACCGGCGCGGGCTGGCTCAGGGCACGCCGAAGTACCGCTTGGCGCCCTCGTGCAGCGGCACCGGGTCGGTCTTCGGCGCGTCCTCGCGGGAGATGTTGTTCGCCTCGGGGTGTACCTTCGCCAGCTCGGCCTGGTGCTCGAAGAGGATCCGGGTGAGGTTCTCGGCGAGGTCGGCGGGCATCCGCTCGGACACGACGAGCATGTTCGGCACGACGATCGTGGTCACGTCGGCGGCCGTGCCGTACGCCTCCCTGGGCAGCCGGCCGCTCTGGTAGATCGGGCCGTACTCGGTCTGGAGCCTGGGGAGCAGGTCGTCGAGCGGCACGAAGACGATCTGCTCCTTCAGGTTGGTGACGAGGTCGGTGATGCCGCCCGTGGGCAGCCCGCCGGACCAGAACAGCGCGTCGATGGTGCCGTCCTTGACGCCCTGCACGGTCTCCGGCAGCGACAGCGCCTGCCGCCTGACGTCGGCGTCCGGGTCGAGCCCGGCCGCGCGCAGCAGGCGGAGCGCGATCGTCTCGGTGCCGGAGTTCGGCGAGCCGGTGGAGACCCGCCTGCCCTTGAGGTCGGCGACCGTGCGCACGTTCGCGTCCTTGCGGGCGAGCACGTGGGTGTAGTTCGTGTAGATGCGGGCGATGGCGCGGATCGGCTGGGGCGCGGAGAACGCGTCCCGGCCGGTCGCCGCGTCGCTCGCGGTGTCCGCCAGCGTGAACGCGATGTCGGAGTCGCCGCGCACCACCCGCTGGATGTTCTCCACCGACGCCCCGGTGGCCTCGGCGGTGACCTGGTAGCCGGGCAGGTGCCTGGAGAGCAGGTCGGCGTACCCGCCGCCGAGCTGGTAGTAGACGCCGGTGGTGTTCCCGGTGGCGATCGACAGCCTGCCGCCCTTGTACGCCTCGCCGGCCGCGTCGCCGCGGCGCTCACCCCCGCAGGCGGTGAGCAACAGGACGAGGCCCGCTGCGACGGCGGCGATACGGGTCGGCGATCTCATACCGCTCCTTTCAGGCCGGGGCCCGGCGGTCGGGGGAACGCCGCGGCACCAGGTGGACGCCGAGCGCGACCGCGAGCAGGGCCAGGCCGGTCACGACGGTGACGGGTTCGAGGTAGAGGAGGACGAGCGCGGCGGCGGCGCACAGCACCCGCTCGGGCACGCCGGCGCGGCGGATCATCCAGCCCCCCGTCGCCGCCGCGAGCGCGGCGACGGCCACGGCCGACACCGCGAGCGCCACCAGCACCTGGGGCAACGGGGCCTGCCCGAGCAGCGCGCGCCCCTCGGGGACGAGCACGAACGCGAACGGCACCAGGAAGGCGGGCAGGGTGTACTTCCAGGCCATCATCATCGTCTTGATCGCGTCGCCGCCGGTGATCGCGGACGCGGCGACCGCGGCGAGCGCGGTCGGCGGCGTGACCTCGGAGAGCACCGCGTAGTAGAAGATGAACATGTAGGTGGCCTCGGGCGGCACGCCCAGGGTCTGCAGCGCGGGCCCGATGATCACCGCCGCGATGATGAACGACGCGGTCACCGGTACGGCGAGCCCGAGGATGAGCTCGCTCGTCGTCTCCGGCGGCGCCGCCGTCAGATTGACCATTTTCCGCTCCCAAGAAATCCGAATCGGTGCTCGGCACCGGGGTGCGCCGGCCGCTCCGCCGTCCGATCACCGAGAACGCACATGAAAACTACGAAGAGGGGGCCCTTTCGGCGGAGATGATGAGAATGACTCCCAGGGCGGCGAGGATCAGGTTCGCGTAGATCTCGTACCCCTCGAGGAAGGGGATGTTGTTGACGATGAACCGGTTGTAGAAATTGAGAATAACGCCGAGGACGGGCTGGACGGCGATCTGGTCGATGGTTCCGCTGATGCCTTGGATGACCATGACCAGTCCGATGAGCTGGAGCGTTTTCCTCATGATTCAACGGTAGGCCCGCGAGGGGCCGTGGGAGATCGGCCGTCGGAGTGGATTCGTCCGACGGAAGTCGAAGTTCCGCGGACCGTTCCCGACCAAAGTATGAGCCGCGCCGACTTCCGGCCGGCAGGGGAGGGGAGCAAAGTCGGAACGGGTCCGTCCTTTTGTCTTGCTGCCCCTGCGGTGAATGCCAGACTTCGGTGGGTGCGATCCACCCCGGCGAGGGGTCCGTCAGGGCGTCGTTCCGCCTATCTTCGAAGCATGCACAAGGTGTTTCAGCTACTTGGCGGCATCATGCTTGTCAACGCCATCGGTGGCGTCGCCTACCACCTGATGGAGGAGCCCAACATGGTCGTCCGATTCTTCAGCAGCATTGACCAGTTGCTGCTCGCGAGATTCGAGGCGCTGAACGGGTACGAAATCCCCGCGAATATCGCCGTCGGGGTGCTGGGATTTCTCCTCATCGTCTTCGCCCGGTCGCCCCGGGAGAACTGATCGGCGCACGCTGGTCGTGCCACCCTGATCGCCCCCGCACCGATCGATCGGCGCCGGTCGATGACACCGTGCGCCCGCCCCGCCGTCCCGTCCGGTCACGTGGCCGCGGAGCGCCCCCCGGCGGGCCCGCCGAGCCGCCCGGATGGGCCGCCGGGCGGTGCACGGGACGCCCGCCCCGGGGGCCGGACCGGGCCGGCGAACGCCGATGACCCGGCGCGAACCCATCGTGCACCTGCGTTCACATATAGCACCTTATTGGTCAGATGTAGTACAACTACTACAATCCTCCATATGACTTCGGCGATCAGGGTTCGCGGATTGCGGATGAGGTACGGCGCGACCGAGGTGTTGCGCGGGGTGGACCTCGACGTCGAGCGGGGTGAGATCTTCACGCTCCTCGGCCCGAACGGGGCGGGGAAGACCACGACGATCGAGATCCTCGAGGGCTTCCGGAACCGGTCCGCCGGCGAGGTGCGCGTGCTCGGCGTCGACCCCGAGCGCGGCACCGACGCCTGGCGGGCGAAGCTCGGCATCGTGCTCCAGTCCTGGCGCGACCACGCCAGATGGGAGACCCGCCGGCTGCTCGCGCACGTGGCGGAGTTCTTCGACGACCCCTACGACGTCGACGAGCTGCTCGAGGCGGTCGGCCTCACCGGGCAGGCGGACCGGCGGGTGGGCCGCCTGTCGGGCGGGCAGCGGCGGCGGCTCGACGTCGCGCTGGGCATCGTCGGCCGCCCCGAGCTGCTGTTCCTCGACGAGCCGACCGCCGGGTTCGACCCGGAGGCGCGCAGCGAGTTCCACGAGCTCATCACCAAGCTCGCGGCGCGGGACGGCATCACCGTGCTGCTCACCACCCACGACCTCGCCGAGGCCGAGAAACTGGCGCACCGGACGGCGATTCTGGTGCGCGGCAGGGTGGCCGTCTGCGGGACGCCGGACGAGCTCGCCGCGGCCGTACAGGCGCCCTCCCGGGTCGGGTGGCTGGAGGACGGCCGCCCGCAGAGCGTGACCACGTCCGATCCGTCGCAGGTGGCGTGGGAGCTGCACCAGCGGTTCGGCGGCCCGGTGCCGGGGCTCGTCATCCGCCGTCCGACGCTCGAGGAGAGCTACCTCAACCTGGTCGGGAGGGAGTCGTGAACCGCAAGGCCGTCCGCATCGGGATACGGCGCGGCTGGATCGAGCACACGTACCTGATCAGGGACCCCAAGGAGCTCATCGGCACCCTGGTCAGCACGGTGGGGTTCTTCGCCGCCATGATCCTGTGGATCGGTGACACGCCGATCGAGGGCACGAACGTCACCGCCACCACGTACATGACGGCGGGCCTGCTCGCCTTCGTCGTCTTCGGCGCCGGGCTGTTCACCCTGCCGACGGCCCTCGCCACCGACCGGGAGGACGGCACGCTGCTGCGGCTGCGCGGCCTCCCGGGCGGGATCCCGGCCTACCTCGTGGGGCGGGCGGCCACCCTGCTCTGCCAGATCGCCGTGCAGAGCGTGCTCATCATGGCCACCGCCCTGGTCGTGGGCGGGGTGGGCGCGCCGCGGGACTGGCTCACGCTGGTCTGGGTGCTGGTGCTCGGCACGGTCGCGGTCGTACCCCTGGGGGCGGCGATCGGCTGCATGTTCCCCAACCCCAAGGCCGCCGCCGGCATCCTCGTCCTGCCCGCGATGGGGCTCATGGCCGTCTCGGGCGTGCTCGTGCCCACGTCCTACCTCCCCGAGATCGTCCGCGCGATCGCCCAGGTGTTCCCGCTCTACTGGCAGGGGCTCGGACTGCGCGCGGCCCTACTGCCCGATTCCGCGGCGGCGGCCGAAATCGCGGGGAGCTGGCGGCTTCCCCAGGTCGCGGGCGTGCTCGCCGCCTGGGGCATCGCCGGCATGCTGATCGCGCCCTCGCTGATCCGCCGGGTGACCCGGCGGGAGTCCGGGTCCCGGCTCGCCGAGCGGCAGCTCGCCGCGGCGCGGAACTGAGGCCGGAGGCGCGATGACCGGGGCAGCCGTGCACAACCGCATCGCGGTGCTCCGGGTGTACGGCGGCGCGGCCTGGGCGAGCCACCAGGTGATCCCGCACATCGTCGCCTGCCGGCTGCTGCCGGACGCGCCCGGCGACGAGTGACCCGCCCCGCCCGCGACATCGTCGAAGCGGCCGGTCAAGGGTAGGTAAGGCACGGGAGGCGGCAATGCGGAGGCGTCTGCTCATCATCGTCCTGGGCCTCACCGCCGGTCTGGTGGCGGCGCTGGGGCTTCCGCTGGTGCACACCGCGGTCGAGGAGGAGTCCCGCAGGTTCTTCCTCAGCCGCGCCGACGACACCGCGCGGTTCGCCGACGAGGCGGAGTGGGCACTCTCCACCGGCCGCACCCGGTACCTCACCGCGAGCCTGACGCGCTACGACGAGCTGTACGGCACGCCGGTGCTCGTCACCGGCGAGGACGGCCTCGTCATCTGCTCGTCCCGCGAGGGCCTGACCGCGCGGATCCCCGGCGTGGGCGGGCCCCTCCGGCGCGCGCTCGCCGGCCAGCCGACCCGGCGGCACCACACCCTCTGGCCCTGGGACGACCGGCCGTACGTCATCGCCGAGCCGATCGTCCGTGACAGCCGGGTGCTCGGCGCGGTGGTGACGGTGTCCGACACCGCGTCACCCCGGGCGATCATCCGGGACCGCCTGATCGTGCTCGGGCTCGGGGTGGTCGCGCTCACCGCCGTGGCGCTGGTCGCGGCGGCGCTGATCGTGCGCTGGGTGCTGCGGCCGGTGCGCACCCTCGACCGGGCGGCCCACGCCGTGGGGTACGGCACGCACCCGGTGCGGGTCGCCGACTGCGGCGGCCCGCCGGAGCTGCGGCGGCTCGCGGCGAGCTTCAACGCGATGGCGGAGAACATCGCCGCCGCCGCGCGCGACCAGCGGGCCTTCGTCGCCCAGGCCACCCACCAGCTGCGCAACCCGCTCACCGCGCTGCGCATCCGGCTGGAGAACGTCGAGTGGCACCTGCCCGGCGACGACGCCGAGGGCCGGGAGGAGCTGCGCATGGCGCTGGGGGAGGTGGACCGGCTCGGCGACGTGATCGACTCGCTGCTCCGGCTCGCGCGGGCCGAGGCGGTGGAGGCGGTGCCCGCGCCGGTGGACGTCTCGGCGGTGGCGCGGTCCCGCGCCCGGGCCTGGCAGGCCGCCTACGCCCGCACCGGCACCCGGCTCACCGTCGACGTGCCCGACGGCGTCACCGCGCTCTGCCTGCCCAACCTGCTCGGGCACGCGCTCGACGTGCCGCTCGACAACGCGCTGAAGTACGCCCGCGGCTGCTCGGTCGCGCTCACGGTACGGCGGGGCGACGACGGCTGCGCAGAGATCCGGGTGCGCGACACCGGTCCGGGGCTGCCCGCGGACGAGCTCCCCCGCGCGGGCGAGCGGTTCTGGCGCAGCGTGCGCCACCGGGACGTGCCCGGGACCGGCCTGGGCCTGGCCACGGCGCGCACCCTGATCGAGGAGAGCGGCGGAACCCTGGAGCTGTCCCCGGCGGACCCCACCGGGCTGCAGATCCTCATCCGTCTGCGCCCGGCCGACGAGGCGATCGCGGTGCCGGGGCCGCGCGAGGCGCCCGAACGCGACGGCGCGCGGACCGGCCGGTCGCCCGGCGGTCAGTAGTGGCTCTCCCGGTACCAGCGCACCGCCCCCGGGTGCAGGTCGAGCGGGTGGGTGCGGATCGCCGCCCACTGGCCCAGGCGGTGGCCCTCCGGATGGGCCCGCGCCAGGTCCGGCTGCCGCTCGAAGAGCACCTTGGTGATCCAGTAGGCGGTGTCCTGCGGCATGTCCCGGGAGACGACGAGGTAGTTCGGCACGCTCACCGTGGTCACCGCGCTCGACAGGCCGTACACCGAGGCGGGCACCGTGGTCTCCCGGTAGAGATCGCCGTAGGTGCGCATGAGCGGCCGGGCGACCTCCTGCAGGTCGATGAGCCGCACGTCCACCCGCCGGCTCAGCTCGGCGATCGCGCCGCTGGGCAGGCCGCCGCTCCAGAAGAAGGCGTCGATCTCGCCCGCCGCGAGGGCCTGCGCCGACGCCTGGATGTCCATGTGCCGGCGGACGGCCGCGTCGCCGACCCCGGACAGGGCGAGGATGCGCTCGGCCACCACCGCGGTGCCGGACGCCTGGGCGCCGATCGACACGCGCCGGCCCGCGAGATCCCGCACCGTGCGCACCGGGCCGCCGGCCCGCGCCACGAGCTGCACGTAGTTCTCGTAGAGGTTGGCGAGCGCGACGATCGGCCGCGGCTCGCGGAACGGCGGCCGGCCCGCGACCGCGTCGGCCGCGACGTCCGCGAGGGTGAACCCGACCTCGGCCTTGCCCGCGGCGACGAGCTCGATGTTCTCCACCGAGCCGTCGGTGAGCGCCACCTCGGCCGTCGTGCCGGGCATGGTCGTGCGGATCGCGTGGGCGAGGCCGGCCCCGTACACGGCGTAGACGCCGCCCGCGTTGCCGGTGCCGATCCTGATCGTGCCCTTGGGGGCGGGCACCTCGCCCAGGGCCCGGCAGCCGCCGAGGAGCAGGACGAGCAGCGCCGTCCACCACACCAGCCTGCGCATGAGCGGGACTCCCGTTCGCGTCGGACGCCTCAGCCGGGCCACGGGCACGGTGCGTGCCCGCGCTCAGTTGACGTCGCTCCGGCCCAGGCGGTACCCGACACCGCGGACGGTCTCGATCAGCGTGGGTTCGCCGAGCTTCTTGCGCAGGGTCGCCATGTGCACGTCGAGGGTGCGGCCCACGCCCTGCCACGCCGTACCCCAGACGTCCATGATCAGGCGTTCCCGCGGCACGACCTGCCCGGGGGTCTGCGCGAGGCGGGCGAGCAGGGCGAACTCCTTGCGGGCGAGCGCGATCGGCCGCCCGTTTCGGGTCACCGTGTGTGCGGCGAGGTCGAGGTGCAGGTCCTCGACCTCGACCACCTGCCTGGGGCGGGGCCGTACCCGGCGGAACACGGCCTCGATGCGCGCCCCGAGCTCGGCGAGGGAGTACGGCTTGACGAGGTAGTCGTCGGCGCCGCAGCGCAGGCCCATCACCCGGTCGCGTTCCTCGCCGCGGGCGGTGACGGCGATGATCGGCACGTCCGAGCCCTCCTGGCGGAGCCGCCGGCAGATGTCCAGGCCGTCCCCGTCGGGCAGCCCCATGTCGAGCAGGATCAGGTCGACGGGCGGCGCCTCGAGCGCCTCGGCCGCGGTCACCGCGCGCAGCACCTCGTACCCCTGACGCTGCAGCGCCTTGCTGAGCGCGTTGCCCAGCCGGATGTCGTCCTCGACGACCAGCACACGTACGTTCCCCACGCCGGCCTCTCAATTTCGCGTACGTCGGGGCCTTGTCCACGTGCCCGAGCGCGGTCCGCCGGGTACGGCGCATTTGTCCGCGATACGGATTCCCGCCGCGGTCAAGTCATACCCGGCCGTTTTCCGGCACGCTCGTGTGGTGCTCCGAGGGCTCTTTCACCTCCCGCATTGACTGACAGTTTTATTTCACGAACGTTACGCCCGGGGCAAGTGGTGAGTGGGCGGCTTTGTCGTTTTAGTCGCGATCCGTAAAGGCCGGTCGCGGTTCACGTGCCGGTCGAAGGCATGGGGGGCGGGGCGGCGCCGTGCCGGGCGTATCCAGGCGGAGCGTGGCGGCACGAGATCGATTCCATGCACCCCCGGTAGGAAATGGTGCGGCACTCATCGGGCGTTGACTCCCGCAGGTTCGCAGGATCCGCTGCCTCGCATCGGCCCGCCGGGGTTAATGAAGGCAAGCGCGCCGGATTTCACGTTCACTTGTGCCGATGGACGTGGGTGTGCGCGCCCCTCGCCGTGATCGGGAGGCAGGCGAATTCGCCCGGCAAACACGTATCCGGACGGAAATGACGGCCGTCCGCCGTATCGCCGGCGCTCTCCGGGGTCTGCCGGTGCATGCGAAGGGCACCCGGGACCGGATGACAATGCCGATCTTGACACGCGAACCCGGCCGCGGAGCGGGCACCCGGACCCGGGCCAGGGCGGATCGGGCACCCTGCGCGTGCCGTACCCCGGCGACCGGCGCCACCCGAGCCGATGGAAAGGCGGTACCGAGGACGGGGGGAATGTCACCCAGACGCCGTGCACGTTCGTCGAGCAGGCCGATCCTGCCGGTACGCCCGCCGATGCGCGAAAGGTGACGGGCGTGGACCCGGTGGAGGCGCGGGCCGAAGTACGGCGACAGCCCCCGCACACGAACGCCATGCGGACCGGACGTGGCCCCGCGCGGAGCCGGACATTCGCTGGGTGACGGGGACTCGGGCACGGTGTGCCCTGTCGGCCGCCCTGCCACCGGTCACGCGGTGAATCATCGGGCGGAGCCGTGTCCGCTGATTACACGACGCGCGCCCTGAGGGATTCGAACCCCCGACCATCGGATTAGAAGTCCGGTGCTCTATCCAGCTGAGCTAAGGGCGCTCCCGCTCAATTGTGCAGGATCCCGGGAACCGCTGTGCAACGGTTATTGCATCGGTAGGGTAAACGAGTAATATCGCGACAGCCTCGGGTCCGGACCCGCTCACCGCGGGCGGGGGACGCGGGGCGATCCGGTCCCGCCGCCCGTACGGCACTGCCGCCGGGCCGGGTGCGACCGCACGGAACGAGCCCGTCAGGCGCCGTCGGCCTTGCGCCTGGCGACCAGGAGCACGAGCGGGACGGGTAGGCGGCGTCCCGGAGGATCCTGTGGGTGACCGCCGACATGAGTGCGGTCACCGGTGACCGTGTGTCACAACGCTCCGGCATCGATCGCCCCGGCCCGCGGCGAAACCGCCCCGGCGGAGGCGCTTGGAACGTTACCCTTTGGGGGCATGTCGCTGAGCGTGACCCTGACCGAGGTCAGGCTGGGCGGGGGACCGTACGGGGGATCCGTCACGGAGGGTGTCGTGCGGGTCGGCGACACCGTGCGGCGGCCTACGCGGGCCTCGACACCCGCCGTCAACGCCCTGCTCGCGCATCTCGAGGCCGTGGGGTTCGACGGCGCCCCGCGCGTGCTCGGCGTCGACGAGCTGGGCCGCCAGGTGCTGACGTACATCCCCGGTGAGACCGCCTCCCGGCCGCTCCCGGCGTACGCGGTGAGCGACGAGACCCTGGTCGCGCTCGCCCGGCTGCTGCGCGACTTCCACGACGCGGCCGCGGGCTTCAGGCCGCCGCCCGGGCTGGTCTGGGAGGAGGGGTCCGGCGACGACGGCGAGCCCGAGATCGTCGGGCACTGCGACGTCACGCCGGAGAACGTGGTGTTCCGCGACGGCCGTCCCGTCGCGCTGATCGACTTCGACCTGGCCCGGCCCACCACCCGGCTGTTCGACGTGGTCACCACGCTGCGGCACTGGGCCCCGCTCGCCGACCCCGTCGACGCCGACCCGCGCCAGCGCAACCTCGACGTGGGCCGGCGGCTGCGGCTGTTCTGCGACGCGTACGGCCTGCCGCCGCGGGACCGCCGCCGGGTCGTCGAGGTGGCGCGGCTGCGGTTCGGCCGCTCGTACGCGGCGATGCGCGCCCGGGCGATCCGGGAGGGCGGCGGCTGGGCACGCATGTGGGCCTCCGGCGCGGGCGACCGCATCCGCCGGGCCGCCGCGTGGCTCGACGCCCACCAGGAGGAGCTGGAGCGGCACCTGTTCTGACCGTCTCCCGGCAGGCCTGGCATGGTGGGACGGCCGGGCTCGGACCCCCAGCGGAGAGGAGGCGGCACGGCGCACCCGGCCGCCGTGCGACGACCCATGGTGCTTGCCTTCCACCGATCGGCGCACGCCGCACCGGTACGGCACGGCGGCCGCATGCGCGCGGCGACCGCGCTCGGCCTGCTCGCCGGGGCCGCCGCGGACGCCGTGTTCGCCGACCCGCGCCGCGGCCACCCGGTCGCCCTGTTCGGCCGGGCCGCGGCCGCGCTCGAGCGCCGCCTGTACGCGGACTCGAAGGCCCGCGGCGCGGCCCACGCCGCGCTGTGCGCCGGCGGCGCGGCCCTGCTCGGCGCGGCCGCGCAGGCGCTCACCCGGGACCGGCCGTGGGCCCGGGCCGCGGTGACCGCCGCGGCCACCTGGGCGGTGCTCGGCGGCACCGGCCTCGGCCGGGAGGGCGCCTACCTCGCCGCCGCCCTGGAGCGCAAGGACATCGCGGCGGCCCGGGCGCGGCTGCCCCACCTGTGCGGGCGCGACCCGAGCCGCCTCGACGAGCCCGAGCTCGCCCGCGCCACGGTCGAGTCGGTCGCGGAGAACACCTCCGACGCGGTGGTCGCCCCGCTCGTGTGGGGCGCGATCGCCGGGGTGCCCGGCCTGCTCGGCTACCGGGCGATCAACACGCTCGACGCCATGGTCGGCCACCGCTCGCCCCGGTACGCGAACTTCGGCTGGGCGGCGGCCCGGCTCGACGACGCGGCGAACCTGCTCCCGGCCCGGCTCACCGCCGCGCTCGCCGTGCTCGCCGCGCCCGTGGCCGGGGGCTCGCCGCGGCGGGCGCTCGCCGTACTGCGCCGGGACGGGCACCGGCACCCGAGCCCGAACGCGGGCCGGTGCGAGGCCGCGTTCGCCGGCGCGCTCGGTGTCCGGCTCGGCGGCGCCAACGACTACGGCGGCCGGATCGAGCACCGCCCCCACCTCGGCGACGGCGAGCGCCCGGGCGCCGCCGACATCCGCCGCGCGGTACGGCTCGCCCGCGCCGTCGGCGTCGCCGCGACCGCCCTCGCCGCGCTCGCCGCCGCCCGGCCCCGGCGCGCCCGCGCAACGAGGCCCGCCTGACCGCGCCGTGGCCGGTTCGCGGGGATGTGTCATGGTTGTCGCATGACGCGAGGGGCACTGCTGGTCGCCGGGACCACGTCGGACGCGGGCAAGAGCGTGGTCACCGCCGGGATCTGCCGCTGGCTGGCCCGCCGGGGCGTGAAGGTCGCGCCGTTCAAGGCGCAGAACATGTCGCTCAACTCGTACGTGACCCCGGACGGAGCGGAGATCGGCCGGGCCCAGGCGATGCAGGCGGCGGCGTGCGGCCTGGAACCCACCGCCGACATGAACCCGATCCTGCTCAAGCCGGGCGGCGACCGGCGCAGCCAGGTGGTCGTGCTCGGCGAGCCGATCGCCGACGTGGACGCCCTGGAGTACGGCGCGTACCGGGACCGGCTGCGCGAGATCGCGCTCGCCGCGCTGGACCGGCTGCGCGCCGCCTACGACGTGGTGATCTGCGAGGGCGCGGGCAGCCCCGCCGAGATCAACCTGCGTGCGGGCGACATCGCGAACATGGGGCTCGCCCGGGCCGCCCGGCTGCCGGTGATCGTGGTCGGCGACATCGACCGGGGCGGGGTCTTCGCCTCCCTGTACGGCACGCTCGCCCTGCTCGAGCCCGCCGACCAGGCGCTCGTCGCCGGATTCGTGATCAATAAGTTCCGCGGCGCGCCCGAGCTGCTCGCCCCCGGCCTCGACATGCTGCGCGACCTCACCGGCCGCCCGGTGTACGGCGTGCTGCCCTGGCGCGACGGCCTGTGGCTCGACGCCGAGGACTCCCTCGCGCTCGCCGCCGACCCGCCCGCCGCGGGCGGCGGCGGCAACCGGGGCACGCTGCGGGTCGCCGTGGTGCGGCTGCCCCGGATCTCCAACTTCACCGACGCCGACGCGCTCGCCGCCGAGCCCGGGGTGCTCGTCCGGTTCGTCACCTCGCCGTGGGAGGCCGAGGACGCCGACCTGCTCGTGCTGCCGGGCACCCGGGCGACCGTGGCCGACCTTGCCTGGCTGCGCCGTACCGGCCTCGCCGAGACCGTGACGGCCCGGGCGCGGGCGGGGCGGCCGGTGCTCGGCATCTGCGGCGGCTACCAGATGCTCGCCCGCACCATCCGCGACGAGGTCGAGTCGCGCGCCGGGCACGTGGACGGCCTCGGGCTGCTGCCCGCCACGGTGGAGTTCCGCCCGGCCAAGACGCTCGGCCGCCCGGGCGGCGAGGGCTACGGCCACCCGGTGACCGGGTACGCGATCCACCACGGCGTGGTGACGCCGGCCGGCGGCGAGCCGTTCCCGGGCGGCTGCCGGTCCGGCGCGGTGTGGGGCACCGCTTGGCACGGGCTGCTGGAGAACGACGGCTTCCGCCGGGCGTTCCTCGCCGACGTCGCCGCCGCGGCCGGCCGGGACTTCGCGCCCGCGCCGGACACCTCGTTCGCGGCGCTGCGCGAGCGCCGCCTCGATCTGCTCGGCGACCTCGTCGAGCACCACCTGGACACCGCGGCCCTGCTGCGGCTGCTGGAGAATGGGGTGGACGACGGGCTCCCGGTCCTGCCGCCCGGAGGGGTGTGACGAAGATGCGGATGCTGCTGACGGTCGCCTTCGTGCTCGCCGTGCTGGCCGCGGTCGGCTTCGGCGTGGCCTGGCTCACCAGCACGGTGCAGGAGCGGCGCCGGGCGCGGGAGGAGGACCCCAAGGAGATCCTCAAGCGCCGGTACGCCGCGGGCGAGATCGACGAGGACGAGTACCTGCGGCGGATGTCCGGCCTGTCGCAGGACTGGTGAGGCCTTAGTACTTCACCTCGAACCAGACCGCGCGCCCCGCGGGGTGGTCCGTCACGCCCCACGCGCGGGCGAGCACGTCGACGAGGAACAGGCCGCGCCCGCTCTCGCCCTCCTCGTCCTCCGCGTCGCTCTCGATGTGGGGCGTGCCCTCCGCTCCGGCGTCGATCACGGTGACGTGGACGACGCCGCGCCGGGCGGTGGCGACCACGGTCACCGTGCCCGTGTGGCGGGAGTCGGAGTGCCGTACCGCGTTGGTGACGAGTTCGGAGGCGAGCAGCAGCACGTCATCGAGGGCCGGGTGGTCCTCGCCGAGCCGTTCGCGCAGCCAGGCCCGGGCGCGGGGCACCGACGCCTCGATGGCCGGAAGCTCGATCGTGCCGAGCAGACCGTCGGGGGCCATCAGGCATCACGCCCTATGGCCGGACGTCCCATGACCGGTGCGCGCCCCGCGGGGCGTCGCACGGCGGGGGATCTCGTGGCAGGACATGGCACGGGCGCCCTCGATTCCCTCGGTGTGAAGTGTCCCACTCACGGCTACGTGCGGACGAAACGGGAAGTTCGAGGGTATCGGGTCGTTCTCGGGCACCCACCACCGGGTTACCGGTCAGCGGAACGCTCTTTTTCGGACGTCCGAAATTCGCCGCCGCGGCCGGGGCCGCGCCACGGCCGGGCGGCGGCTCCGGCCGGTGCTCAGCGGCTCCGGCCGGAGCACGTGATCACGGGATGAGCAGGAGCTTGCCGGTGGTACGGCGGGCCTCGAGGTCGTCGTGCGCCTGCCGGGCCTCGGCGAGCGGGTAGCGGCGGAACACGTTCACCCGGATCCGGCCCTCGGCGAGCCAGCCGAACACCATCTCGGCCCGGGACAGCAGCTCCTCGCGGGTGAGGATGTAGTGGTGCAGGCTCGGCCGGGTGAGGAAGAGCGAGCCGAGCGGGTTGAGCCGCTGCGGGTCGAACGGCGGCACCGGGCCGCTCGCCGCGCCGTACAGGGCGAGCACGCCCCGCGGCCGCAGCGAGGCGAGGCTGCCCTCGAACGTGGCCGCCCCCACCCCGTCGTACACCACGTGCACCCCGGCGCCGGTGATCTCCTTCACCGTCTCGGCGAAGCCGTCGTACCGCAGCACGTGGTCGGCCCCGGCCTCGCGGGCGATCTTCTCCTTCTCCGCGGTGGACACGGTGGCGATCACCCGGGCCCCGAGCAGCTTGGCGACCTGGATGAGCAGCTGGCCCATGCCGCCCGCGCCCGCGTGCACGAGCACGTCGTCGCCCGGCTTGATCTCGTAGGTGGAGTGGGTGAGGTACTGCGCGGTGAGGCCCTGCAGCATCACCGAGGCCGCGGCCTCCGGGGAGATCGCGTCCGGGATGGGGATCAGCCGGTCGGCGCGGATCACCGCGCGCTCGGCGTAGCCGCCCGGGATGTTCACCCAGCCCACCCTGTCGCCGACGGAGACGCCGGTGACGTCCGGGCCGACCGCGGCCACGGTGCCCGCCCCCTCCGAGCCGGGCGTGAACGGCAGCGGAAGCTGGTAGCGGCCCATGCGGTGGTAGACGTCGATGAAGTTGACCCCGCTCGCGGCGACGTCGATGAGGACCTCGCCCGGGCCCGGCACCGGGTCGGGGACCTCGGTGTACTCCAGCGCCGAGGAGTCACCGGGGGTGGACACGACGATGGCGCGCATGCTGTTGCCGCTCCTTCACCTCAGACTGCACAAAACGTCAACGCGAACATCGTGCCCCGCCGCGGAGCGCGGCCATCCTCCACCCCCGTGCCCGGATCCGGTCACGGCGCGGGCCGAGGCCGCCCGCCGCCGGGGCGGCCTCGAGCACCGCGTGCGTTGTTCCGCAGGTCAGCGCCCGCCGGTACGGCCGGCCGCGGCCGTGGCCGCCGCGCCCGTGGCCCCTGTGCCGCCGGCCTCGGCGCGCGGGGCGACCAGCACGGGCCGGTCGACGAGCCGCACCGAGGCCCGGGTGCCGGGCACGAACCGGGCCACGTCGTGGCCGGGCACGTCGGACAGCACCTCCACGCCGTCGCCGAGCTGCAGGCGCAGCCGTACCGACGCGCCGCGGAACGAGGAGTCCGCGATCAGCGCCGGGCCGTCCGCCTCCGGGGTGACGAGCACCGCCTCGGGCCGTACGAGCACGTCCACCTCGGGCGAGTCCGGGACCGGCCCGTCGACCGGGAGCGTCTGGCCGATCACCGTGACCGCAGGCCGGTCGCCCGCGGTGGAGACCACGCCGGGCAGGCGGTTCATGGTGCCGACGAACTCGGCGACGAACGCGGTCGCGGGCCGCGAGTACAGCTCGGCCGGGGCGGCGCACTGCTCGATGCGCCCGGCGCGCATCACCGCGACCCGGTCGGCGATCGATAGCGCCTCCTCCTGGTCGTGCGTGACGAAGATCGTCGTGATGTTGAGGGAGAGCTGCAGCCTGCGGATCTCCTCGCGGAGCTGGACGCGCACCTTGGCGTCGAGCGCCGACAGCGGCTCGTCGAGCAGCAGCACCCGGGGCTCGAGCGCGAGCGCCCGGGCGAGCGCGACCCGCTGCTGCTGGCCGCCGGAGAGCTGGTGCGGGTAGCGGTCGCCGTGCTCGGGCAGCCCGACGAGCGCGAGCAGCTCCTCGGCGCGGGCCCGGCGCTTGGCCGCGGGCACCTTGCGCACCCGCAGCCCGAACGCCACGTTGTCGCGCGCGTTGAGGTTGGGGAACAGGCTGTAGGACTGGAACACCATGCCCGCGTCGCGCCGGTTCGCGGGCACCCGGGTGATGTCCTCGCCGTCGATCAGCACCGCCCCGGCGTCGGGCTGCTCGAAGCCCGCGAGGACGCGCAGCGCGGTCGTCTTGCCGCACCCGGACGGGCCGAGCAGGGCGACCAGCTCGCCCGGCTCGATGACGAGGTCGAGACCGTCGAGGGCGACGGTGCCGCCGAAGACACGGCGCAGCCCCTTGAACTCGACACGGGCCCCGGTCGTCATGACGCACTCCCCTTCCTGACCCCCGCGCTCGACACCGCGAGCAGCAGGGCCCACGTGAGCAGCAGGCTGAACACCGACACCGCGACCGACACCTGGGCCTGCGACCCGGAGATCATCACGATCCACACCGGGAACGGCACGTAGCCCAGCAACCGTGCCACCGTGTACTCGCCGAGCACGAGCGCGAGGGTGAGGAACGACGCGCCCGCCAGCCCGGACCGGATGTTCGGCACGATCACCGAGAGCATCACCCGCGGCCAGGACGCGCCGCAGTTGCGCGCCGCCTCCACCAGGGTGCGCACGTCGATCGCGGTGAGCGCGGAGTCGAGCGACCGGTAGGCGAACGGCAGCGCGAGCACCACGTACGCGAGCACGAGGATCAGCGGGAACCGCTGGTCCTGGATGGTGATGATCGTCTGGTAGAAGGGCGTGGGCGCGAGCACGTCCTGTGCCCACGGCAGCAGGGATGAGATCCCGGCGGTGAACGAGATCGGCGGCACCACCATCGGCAGCGTGCACAGCACCTCGAGCACCGGCTTGAGCCGCGGCGCGGCGAGCCGTACCGCGAGCATCGCGGGCAGCAGCAACAGCAGCACGAGCACGATCGTGGCGGCGGCGAGCCCGAGCGAGAGCGACAGGCTGGAGACGAACCCCTCCACGGTAAAGATCCGCGTGTAGGCGTCGAGGGTGAACCCGACGTTCGGGACGTTCACCGTGAAGACGAACGCCGTCGCCATCGGCACGAGGAAGTACAGCGCGGCGATCAGCAGCACGACGCCGCGCCAGACCCGCACGGTGCGCGGGCGCCCGAGCCCGCCCGGATGCTTGGCGGGCGCGGTGTCGCTGAGGACGGCCGGGGCCGGGGTCAACGTAGCCATCGGGCACTCCTCCGTTGCAGCGGGAGGTAGACGGCCATGACGAGACCGGCCACCAGGATCATGTCGAGGCTGAGCGCGAGCGCCACGTTCTGGTGCCCGACGAGCACCTGGCCGGAGAGCGCATCCCCGATCATCAGGGTCACCAGCGGCACCGTGGCGCCCACCATCGCCGCCGCGGTGGCGTACGCCGCGAACGCCCCGCCGAACAGCAGCACCACGCCGCCGAGCAGCGACGGGGCGAGCACCGGGATGCCGACGTGCCGCCAGAACTGCCACGGGGTGGCGCCGCAGTTGAGCGCGGCCTCGCGCCACTGCGGCCGCAGCCCGTCGAGCGCGGGCGTCATCACCAGCACCATGAGCGGCACGGAGAAGTACAGGTAGACCAGGGCGAGGCCCCAGAAGTTGTACAGGCTCCAGCCGAACCGGTCGAGCCCGAACGTGGTGGTGACGACGCCGGCGTTGCCGAGCGTGGCGATCCACAGGAACGCGAGCGGCACCCCGCCGAAGTTCGCGAGCACCCCGGAGGCGGTGAGCACGCTCTCCCGCAGCCACCGGGAGCGCGAGGTCACCACCGCCTGCGCGAGGAACGTCCCGAGCACGGCCCCGGCGACCGCGACCACCGCCGACAGCCGGACGCTGCCGAGCAGCGCGATGAGGTAGCCGCCCTGCAGCGACCGCTCCATGTTGTCGAGGCTCGGCCTGCCGTCGACGGTGAACGCGCCGATGACGATCATGACCGCGGGGCCGCCGAACACGACGGCGTAGAAGACCAGCAGCGGAAGCGCGGCGAGCCAGCCCACCGACCGGGCGCGGGCGAGAAGCCCGCGCCCGGTACGGGCGGGCCGGCCGCCGGTCGACGGGCCCGTCATCCGCTGACGGCCGCGGACCAGCCGGAGGCGACGACCTCCTGCGCCTTCTTGACCTGCTCCTCGGTCGGGAAGCTCGGGGTTCCCTCGACCTTGGGCAGCCTCTCAAGCAGCGCCGGGTCCACGGTCTTGTCGGCCTCCATCGCGGGCAGCAGCGCCGGCCGCGCGAACCCCTTCAGATAGAGGTTCTGGCCCTCGGGGCTGTAGAGGAACTCCATCCACAGCCGGGCCGCGGCCGGGTGCGGGGCGTCCTTGTTGATCGCCTGCGCGTAGTAGGAGGCGTACTTGCCGTCCTCGGGGATCACGACCTGCCAGTCGAGGCCCTTGTCCTTGAAGTCCTCGGTGTACTGGGCGTTGACGTAGTCCCAGTCGATGCTGATCGGGGTCTCGCCCTTCTCCACGGTCGCCGTGGTGGTCTCGACCGGGTTGAAGTTGCCGACCTCCTTCAGCTTCTTGAAGAAGTCGAGGCCGGGCTGGATGTCGTCGAACGAGCCGCCGTTGGCGAGCGCGGCGGCGAACACGCCGGCGAACGCCGAGCCGGCCTTGGTCGGGTTGCCGTTGAGCGCGACCTTGCCCTTGTACTCGGGCTTGAGCAGGTCGGCGAAGGTCTTCGGGCAGGTGCCCACGGCCTTGGCGTCACAGCCGATCGAGATGTAGCCGCCGTAGTCGTTGTACCAGAGGCCGTTCGGGTCCTTCATGGTGTCGGGGAGCTTGTCCCAGGAGGCCACCTTGTAGGGGGCGAACAGGCCCTCGGCCGCGCCGCTGAGCGCGAAGGTCTGGCCGAGGTCGAGCACGTCGGGCGCCCGGTCCTGGCCCTTCCGCGACTTGACCGCCGCGATCTCGTCGGAGCTCGACCCGTCCGGGTTCTCCTCGTTGATCTGGATGCCGTACTTGGCCTTGAAGGTGCTGATGATCTCGCCGTAGTTGGCCCAGTCGTGCGGCAGCGCGATGACGTTGAGCTGCCCCTCCTTCTTCGCCTCGGCGATGAGGGCGTCCATGCCGCCCAGGTCGGCGGCGGAGGTGGCGGTGGCGGCCTTGGACGCGCCGGCACCCCCCGCCTGCTCGGTGGGGGCGGAGCCGCAGGCCGCGGTGAACGAGACGGCCACGGTCAGGGCAGCGGCCAGCCCAGCAAAACGGGTTTTCCTGGAGAAACGAGACGAAAGCACGCAGAACTCCAAACCCTCAATTTACGCAGAAGAGGCACCGGTGCGCTGAACGTAAGCGAATGCGTGAAGCCATGCCAGATCAAGTACGTCGCACAACGGTTGCGGTTCTGTGAACGGCCGACGAGCACCTCGGGGCATCCGGGGGAAGCGTCCCGCGATGGGGTGTGCCGGGCGATGTCGACCTGCGGCCGGGGGCGGGACGTCCGGTGCGCGCCGGGAGGGCCATCGGCCCGCGTCGCCGGAGCCTCATAACCAGATTACGCGTAGTCGTCAAGTGACTCTGCGGTGGGGTATGCGTCACGGCCCGGCGTGGCGCGACTTGCGTTCATGCTGCTTGGAACATATGTTCGAAGTACCGCCGACGCCCGTCTTCCCCCGGGTGGCTTCGTACCGACGGCCACAGGGAGACGAACCGCCTTGAGCAGACTCTACGGTGACCCCATCGAGGTGTGGACCCGCGACGGCAGCCCCGTCCGCTTCGTCTGGCGCGGCCGTCTCTACACCGTCCGGCAGGTGCTCGAACACTGGGTGGTGGCCCGCGAGTGGTGGAAGACCTCGGACACCGACCCCGGTGAGCGCAGGTTCTGGCGGGTAGAGGCAAGTCCCGGCGGCACGACCGGAACCTACGAGCTGCGCTACGACACCTCCGGCGACCGCTGGCTGCTGCTGAGGGCGTGGGACTGATGGTCACGACACCGGACACCGCCGCGCCGGGCGCCTCCGCGTTCGCCGAGGCGCTGCCCGGCCCGTTCCCGCACCTGCACGTCGCCTCGGCCTACTCGCTGCGGTACGGCACCGCGTTCCCGGCCGAGCTGGTGCGCCGGGCCGCCGAGCACGGCGCCGACATGCTCGCGCTCACCGACCGCGACGGCCTCTACGGCGCGATCAAGCACGTCGCGGCGTGCCACGAGGCCGGCATCGGGCCGATCGCCGGCGCCGACCTCGCCCTCGCCGGCGACCGGGAGGACCGCGTGGTCGTGCTCGCCCGGAGCGAGGGCTGGCCGCGGTTGTGCCGCCTGGTCACGGCCGCGCACCACTTCGGCGAGCGCGGCGAGCCGCGGGTGACCCCGGAGCTGGTCGGCGAGCACGCGCCGGGCCTGTTCGTGCTGCTCGGCCCGGGCTCCGACGTCGGCCGGGCGGTCGCCCTCCGCCGCGACCAGGAGGCCCGCGCGCTGCTCGACCGGTGGCGTGCCGTCGCCGGCGACGCGGTGGTGATCGAGCTGGTGGACCGGTACGGCCCGCGCGAGGCGAGCAACGCCACCCGCATGCTCGCCCTCGCCGAGGCGACCGGCGTGCCCGCCGTGCTCACCAACGCGGTGCGCTTCCTCGACCCGGCCGACCACCGGATCGGCCACGTGCTCGACTCGGCCCGCCACCTGCTCCCGCTGCACTCGCGGCATCTGGAACGGTCCACATCGCACGCGTACCTGAAGACCGGCGCCGAGATGGCCCTGGTGGCCCGCCGCGTCTGCGGCGGCGACGCCGAGCGCATGGCGCGGCTGTTCGCCGTCACCCGCCGGATCGCGCGCCGCTGCGTGCTTGACCCGGCGGAGGTCCTCGGGCTGCGCGCCGACCCGCCCCGGCTGCACCTGCCCGAGGTCGGCTCCGACCCGGTCCCGCTGCTGCGCCGCCGCTGCGCAGACGGCCTGCGGGAACGCGGTCTGGAACGGTCCAAGCAGGCGCGGCGCAGGCTCGCCGAGGAGCTCGACGTGATCGAGCGCAAGGGCCTGTCGGGCTACTTCATCGCGGTCGCCGGCATCACCGACATGATCCGCGGCATGGGCGTGCGCTGCGCGATCCGCGGCTCCGGCGCGGGCGGCCTCGTCACCTACCTGCTGCGCATCGGCGAGGTGAACCCGCTCGAGCACGGCCTGCTCATGGAGCGCTTCCTCGCCGAGAGCCGGGTCGGCCTGCCCGACATCGACATCGACGTGGAGTCGGCCCGCCGCCTCGACTGCTACCGGGCGATCCGCGACCGGTACGGCGAGGCCCGCGTGGCCTGCGTGTCGATGATGGAGACCTACCGGGCGCGCAGCGCGATCCGCGACGTGGGCATGGCGCTCGGCCTGCCCCCGCACGAGGTCGACGTGATCGCCAAGGCGTTCCCGCACATCCGGGCCCGGCAGATCCGCGCCGCCCTGTCCGACCTGCCGGAGCTGCGGCAGAGCGGCCTGGGCGACCGGGTGCTGGAGACCGTGTTCCACCTCGCCGAGCGGCTCGACGGCCTGCCCCGGCACATCGCCCTGCACCCGTGCGGCGTGCTCGTCGGCAACGCGGGCCTGCGCGACCGCACCCCGGTCGAGCGCAGCCTGCTCGGCTTCCCGATGAGCCAGTTCGACAAGGACGACGTGGAGGAGGCCGGGCTGCTCAAGCTCGACGTGCTCGGCGTGCGCATGCAGTCCGCGCTGGCGTACGCGGTGGCCGAGATCGAGCGGGTGGACGGCGAGCGCGTCGACCTCGACGCGATCCCGCACGACGACGCGGCCACCTACGAGATGATCCGCGAGGCCCGCACGATCGGCTGCTTCCAGATCGAGTCGCCCGGGCAGCGCGAGCTCGTCGCCAAGCTCGAGCCGCGCACCCTGCACGACCTGATCGTGGACATCTCGCTGTTCCGCCCCGGCCCGGTCAACTCCGACATGGTCACGCCGTACCTGGAGACCCGGCACGGCTGGCGGCCGCCCCGCTACCCGCACCCGAGCCTGCGCCCGGTGCTCGAGGAGACCGGCGGCGTGGTGGTCTTCCACGAGCAGGTCCTGAGGATCATCGACGTCATGACGGGCAAGGGCCTGTCCGAGGCCGAGCGGGTACGGCGCGGCCTGTCCGACCCGGAGAGCCGGGCGCGCATGCGCGAGTGGTTCTTCGCCAACCTCCGCCCGGAGTACACCCGGGAGGAGGCCGAGGAGGCGTGGCGGGTGCTCGACGCGTTCGGCGCGTTCGGGTTCTGCAAGGCGCACGCCGCGGCGTTCGCGCTCCCCACCTACCAGTCCGCCTGGCTGAAGCGGCACCACACCGCGGCGTTCCTCGCCGGGGTGCTCACCCACGAGCCGGGCATGTACCCGCCCCGGGTGATCCTCGACGAGGCCCGCCGCTGCGGGGTGGCGGTGCTGCCGCTCGACGTCAACCGCTCCGACCGCACCTGGCGGGTGGAGCGGGTGCCCGCCCCGGCCGGGTACGGCGTGCCGCAGCCGGGCGGCCGGGCGCCGCTGTCCCGCCCCGGGTACGGCCTGCGGGTGCCGCTGTCCGCGGTGAAGGGGATCAGCGAGGCCGAGATCGACCGCATCCTCGCCGGCCGGCCGTACACCTCGCTCGCCGACTTCTGGGAGCGGGCCCGCCCGTCCCGCCCGGTCGCCGAGCGCATCGTCGAGGTAGGCGGGTTCGACGCGCTGCACGGCCTGCGCCCCGGCGGGCCCCGCTGGCGGCCCGGGCACCTCACCCGGCGGGACCTGATCGCCCAGGTGGGGGCGCTGGAGCGGGCCTCGTCGGGGGTGGGGGAGAGCCAGCTCGCGATGGGCTTCACCGAGCGGGTGCCGCCCGGCGAGCTGCCGGAGATGACCGAGGCCGAGGTGGTCGAGGCCGAGCTGGAGATCCTCGGCCTCGACGTGAGCCGCCACGTGATCGCCTTCTACGACGAGCTGCTCGACGCGCTCGGCGTGACCCGCGCCCGCGACCTGCTGCGCTGCCGCAACGGCGCGGAGATCCTGGTCGCCGGGGTGAAGGTGGCCACCCAGACGCCCGCGGTCCGGTCCGGGCAGCGGGTCATCTTCACCACCCTGGAGGACTCCACCGGGCCGGTCGACCTGACGTTCTTCGAGTCGGTGCAGGGCCGCTGCGCGGCCACCGTGTTCGGCTCCTGGCTGCTCGCGGCGCGCGGGGTGGTGCGGCGCACCGGCGCCCGGGCGGTGTCGGTGCGCGCGATCGACTGCTGGAACCTCGCCGACCTCGACCAGGCCCGGCGCGAGGGCGGCATGGACGCGGTGCGGGCGCTGATGCGCGCCTCCCGCCCGGCCGGGTCCGCCGGGGTCGGCGGCACCCCGATCGCGTACCCCAACGGCTACCGGCTCTCCCCGTACGCCGACGTCGGCCCCCCGCCCGGCCTCACCCGGCCGCCGCGCCGGATGTGGCACGCCAGCGGGGGCAGCTCGGGCCCCACGGTCCGGCCCGGAGGCGTGAGGTGATCGTCACTCCGGAGATTCCCGATTCGTTACCTCTGACGGGGATGCATCCGATGTAATGCCACTAGCAGTGAGCATGACCGAAAACGGGATGGGGGCGGTGTGACGGGCCACCCGACGGGCCGCGCATGCGGCGGCTCCAGGCGAGGGCATGCCGGCGCCGGAGGGCGGCGGGCGCTGCGGCGGGGCGCCGCGGCCGTGCTCGTCACGCTCACCGCGCTGCTCGCGGCCTGCTCGCCCGACGAGGGCCCGGACCGCGACCGCACCGCGGCCACGCCCGGCGCGACCCCGCCCGCCACCACCGTGGAGACCGCGGACAAGCTGCTGCGCCGCTACCTGGCGGCCATGCGCGACCCCTCGTCCGAGACGCTCGCGAAGCTGGAGGGCGGCGCCGCCCGGGCGGTGCACGACGCCGAGCTGCGGTTCACCGAGTCGTCGGTCCCGCGGCTCGCCGCCGAGTTCGCCATCCCCCGGCTCACCGGGTACCCGAAGTGGTTCGCGGCCGGGGCGGTACGGCCCGGCATGACCGGCGAGGTGGCGCTGTTCGTGAAGAGCCGGAAGGGCGCGGCCTGGCGGGTCCACCACCTCGCCTATCTCACCCACCCCATGCCCGAGCTCGCCCGGGACGCCGAGGGGTACGTCACCGCGGCCGAGCCCGGCGACCTGGCCGAGCGCCAGGCGAAGACGTTCGCCCGCGAGCTGGGGACGTCCGCCGCTGCCGAGGCCGACGAGGAGGAGGCGGCCACGGCGGGCGGGGGCGACCCCGAGACCGCGCTGCGGGCCACGCTGCGGCGGCACGCGCGGCTGTTCACCGGCTACGCGTGGACCGTCCGGCACCAGGCCGCCTCGCAGGGCCGCTCCTACGCGCTGCGCACCGCGGACGGCGGCTCGGTGGTGTGGTACGTGCTCGCCTACTCGTTCACCGCGACCAACAGCGGCGGCCGGTTCGAGATCACCCTCGCCGACGAGGCGGCGCGCCTGCTCAAGGGCTCCACGGTGCGCCGCGCGTTGAGCTGGGAGGCCCGCTACCAGAGCGTCGCGCACGCCCAGGCCGACGGCACCGCGCGGGTGCTCGGCATCGCCCTTCCCGGCTGGACCGCCATCCGCGGCGACTGACCTTCCGTTCCGGGACCGACTGACCTTCCGTTCCGGGGAGGCTCCCTCGGGACGCGAATGACCGGGGCGGGCCTCAGCCGCCGGCCACCGGGCTGCCGCCGTTGCCCGGCACGGTGCTCGGCGGCGCGACCGGCGCGGCGAGCGGGGAGGCCGCGATCCGGGCGACCGGGCGCCGCCGCGGGGCGGCGCCGGCGCGGGTGACCTCGCGGACCGTGGCCGCGCAGAGCGCCGCGGCGAGCGCGGTCACCACCACCGCGGCCGGGCCGAGGCCGGTGAGCCCGTCCTCGTCCGCGACCAGCGAGACCGCCACCGTGGCGAGGGCGGCGAGCCAGCTCAGCCACCAGGCGGCGATGAGCGCCGGACGGCGCCGCCGCCGACCGGCCGGGGGATCGGCCTCCCGCCAGGCGGCGTGCAGCGCGAACGGCGGCGCGACCAGGTTGACGACCGGGATCAGCCAGGCCCGCAGCGCCCCCGGGCGCACCTGGCCCAGCCAGCGCAGGTAGGCCACGGCCGCGGCGGCCCAGGCGACCGGTACGGCGAGCACCAGCAGCGCGAAGGCCGTCAGCTCACCGGTGATCTCCTCGGCGCCGGGTGCCCGCGGGTCGCCGCCGATCGCCGCGATCCGGGTGGCGAGCGGCCCGCCCCGCGTCTCCTCGAAGACCACCAGCGCGGCCATCGCCAGCACGAGGACGGCGAGGGCGAGATACACGCGCACCGCGTACCGGCCCGCGGACGTCCGGTCGGCGTAACGGCCGGGGAACCAGGCGGCCAGCCGGGCGGAGAGCCCGGTGGACGACCCTGTGGCGGACCCAGTGGAGGACAGGATGGCGCGCAAGGATTCCTCCCCCCGGCATGCGCTGATGGGTCGGTGCGCGGCGATCGGGTGCGCCGCTGCCAGACATGTATCCCACGCGCCGCGCCGCTAATCCCCCCGACACGCCGGGCGTTCCGCCGGGCCGTACCGCCCGTTCCGGGCAGGTCAGGACACGATGCCCGACTCCCAGGCCCAGGCGGCGATCTCGACCCGGTTCCGCGCGCCGAGCTTCGCCTGGATGCTGCCGAGGTGCGTCTTGACCGTGGAGAGCGAGACGAACAGCTCGGCGGCGACCTCCTGGTTGGTACGGCCGCGCGCGACCAGCCGCACCACGTCGAGCTCCCGTTCGGTGAGCGGCTCGCGCGGCCGCCGCGCCTGCGGCGTGGGCCGGGCGAGGTGCTTGAGCAGCCGCACGGTCACCGAGGGGGAGACGAGCGAGTCGCCGACGGCGGCCGCGCGCACCGCCTCGATCAGCAGCGTCGGGCCGCTGTCCTTGAGCAGGAAGCCGCACGCGCCCGCGCGCAGCGCGCCGTACACGTACTCGTCGAGGTCGAAGGTGGTGACGATCACCACGCGCATCGGGTCGGGCACGCCGGGGCCGGCGAGCAGCCGGGTGGCCTCGAGCCCGTCGAGCCGGGGCATGCGGATGTCGAGCAGGCACACGTCCGGACGCAGCCTGCGGGCCTGTTCCACCGCCTCCACCCCGTCGGCGACGGCGGCCACGACCTCGATGTCCGGCTGGGCGTCGAGGATCATCTGGAAGCCCGTCCGCACCAGCTGCTGATCGTCCGCGATGAGCACCCTCACGCGAGGCATTCTGCCACTCGTCAAAGCAAGGCCGACGTACCGGTCAAGAACCGGGAAAGCCGCCGGTGTGTCAGCGTTCGGGGTCGAGCGGGCAGGCCCCGTGCGGCGCGGTGCTCGACGGGGAGTCGCCGAACAGCTCGGGGTAGGCGTGCACGAGGTGGTCGGCGACCGCCCGGCCCGCCTCCGCCGCGTCGCCCGCCTTGATCGCCTCGAAGATGCGGCGGTGGTCGCGGCGCAGGATCGTGGTGTCGCCGAGCCGTACGATCGCGTCCACCGCGTACCGGCGGACCGAGTCGCGCAGGGCCTGCATCACCGCGACGAGCAGGCGGTTGCCGGAGGCCTGGACGATCGCCAGGTGGAAGGCGGTGTCGTCCTCCACGAACTCCTCGGGCGGCAGGCCGGGGCGGTCCATGCGCTCCAGCGCCCGCTCCATCGCCTCCAGCTCGGCGGCGTGCCGGTCGGCGTGCCGGGCAGCGTGCTCGGCCGACCAGCGCTCCACCATGAGCCGGGTGTCGATGATGTCGCGCATGGTCAGGCTCGACAGCCGCAGGTGGAGGCGGAGCAGGTCGGTGAGCGCGTCGCCGGGGCGCGCGGTGAGCACCGCGCCCGCGTCCGGGCCGCGCCCCACGGCCGAGGAGACCACGCCCAGCGACTCCAGCACCCGCATCGCCTCCCGCACCGAGGCGCGGCTCACCTGGAGCTGCTCGGCGAGCCGGCGTTCACCGGGCAGCCGGTCGCCGGGCGCGAGCCCGTCGGCCTCGATGCGCTCCTCGATCTGGGCGAGCACCTCTTCGAAGGTGCGGGTGCGCCGGACCGGTCGCCACCCGTCCTCGCTCACGCGGACTCTCCTTCGGGTGAAAGCCTTGACCTCGGGGGTATGGTCTGACCATATTGTGGTCTGACCACATGAGGAAAGGCTACCCCGTGCGCGTCGCCCTTTTCATCACCTGCGTGAACGACACGCTCTTCCCGGAGACCGGTAAGGCGGTCGTCACCCTGCTGCGCCGGCTCGGCTGTGAGGTCGAGTTCCCCCGGGAGCAGACCTGCTGCGGGCAGATGCACCTCAACACCGGCTATCCCCGGGAGAGCCTGCGGCTGGCCCGGCACTTCGTCGACGTCTTCTCCGGGTACGACGCCGTCGTGACGCCCTCGGGCTCGTGCGCGGCGATGGTGCGCGAGCAGTACCCGAAGCTCGCCCACAACCCGCACTTCGCGGCCGCCCCGGCCGGGGCGCGGCGGCTCGTCCCGACCCGGGCGGGCCGGGAGTTCGCCGCCGCCGTGGACGAGGTGACGCCCCGGGTGTACGACCTGTCCGAGTTCCTCATCGACGTGCTCGAGGTCGAGGACGTGGGGGCGTACTTCCCGCACCGGGTGACCTACCACCCCACCTGCCACTCGCTGCGCGGGCTGCGGCTGGGGGACCGGCCGCTCCGGCTGCTGCGCGCGGTCCGCGGGCTCGAGCTCGTCGACCTGCCCGGCGCGGAGGAGTGCTGCGGCTTCGGCGGCACCTTCGCGGTGAAGAACCCGGCGATGTCCGCGGCGATGGGCACCGACAAGGTGCGCAACGTGCTCGACACCGGCGCGGAGGTGCTGTGCGCCGCCGACAACTCCTGCCTGATGCACATCGGCGGCACGCTCCGGCGGCAGCGCGGCGGGGTGCGGGTGATGCACCTCGCCGAGATCCTCGCCCGGACCGAGGGGAGGGCCTGATGGGCGGATCGGGGACGTCTTCGGCGCGAGGCCACGTCGTCGACCTCGGCATGCCGACGTTCCCGCGCGGCGCGGCGCGGGCGGCCGCCGACTCCCAGCTCCGCTTCAACCTGCGCAAGGCGACGCACACGATCCGGGGCAAGCGCGCGAACGTCGTCGCCGAGCTGCCCGACTGGCTGGAGCTGCGCGCCGCGGGCAAGGCGATCAAGGACCACACGCTGCGCAACCTCGACCGCTACCTGATCCAGCTCGAGCGGGCGGTCACCGAGGCCGGCGGCCACGTGCACTGGGCCGCGGACGCGGACGAGGCGAACCGCATCGTCACCGACCTGGTGAAGGCGACCGGCGAGACCTCGGTGGTGAAGGTCAAGTCGATGGCCACCCAGGAGATCGGGCTCAACGAGGCGCTGCACGAGGCGGGCATCACCGCGTACGAGACCGACCTCGCCGAGCTCATCGTCCAGCTCGGCGACGACCGGCCCTCGCACATCCTCGTCCCGGCGATCCACCGCAACCGCGCCGAGATCCGCGAGATCTTCCTCGACCACATGGGGGAGTGGGGCCGGCCCGCGCCCGAGGACCTCGGCGACGATCCGCGCGCCCTCGCCGAGGCGGCCCGGCTGCACCTGCGCGAGCGCTTCCTCACCACCAAGGTGGCGATCTCCGGGGCGAACTTCATGGTCGCCGAGACCGGCACCCTGGTCGTGCTCGAGTCCGAGGGCAACGGGCGGATGTGCCTCACCCTGCCGGAGACGCTGATCAGCGTCGTCGGCATCGAGAAGGTCGTGCCGACCTGGCGGGACCTGGAGGTGTTCCTCCAGCTGCTGCCGCGGTCCTCGACCGGGGAGCGGATGAACCCCTACACCTCCACCTGGACCGGGGTCACCCCCGGCGACGGGCCGCGCGAGTTCCACCTCGTGCTGCTCGACAACGGCCGCACCGACGTGCTCGCCGACGAGGTGGGCCGCCAGGCGCTGCGCTGCATCCGCTGCTCGGCCTGCCTCAACGTGTGCCCGGTGTACGAGCGGGCGGGCGGCCACGCGTACGGCTCGGTCTACCCCGGGCCGATCGGCGCGATCCTCACCCCGCAGCTGCGCGGCATGGACACGCCGCTCGACGCCTCGCTGCCGTACGCCTCCTCGCTCTGCGGCGCCTGCTACGACGTGTGCCCGGTGGCGATCGACATCCCCACGGTCCTCGTCCACCTGCGGGCCCGCGCGCCGCACGAACCCGCCGAGCGGGCCGTGATGCGGGCCGCGTCCTGGCTGCTCGGCCGCGCGAACCGGCTCGGCGCGGTGCAGCGGCTCGCCGCCCGGCTGCGCCGCCTGATCCCGCGGCGGGCCCCCGGGCCCGGGCCGCTCGCCGCCTGGACCGACACCCGCGACATCCCGCCGATCCCCGCCGAGCCGTTCCGCGACTGGTGGGACCGAACCGAAGGAGGTGCCCGGTGACCCCGGCCACGGGCTCGCGTGAGCGCATCCTCGCCCGGATCCGCGCCGCCGTTGCGGTCGCCCCCGAGCAGCGGATCCGCCGCGCCTACCGCACCGGCGCGCGCATGCCGCGCGAGACCCTGATCGAGCTGTTCGCCGAGCGGGTCCGGGACTACCGGGCGATCGTGCACACGGCCGCCGCGGACGAGGTGCCCGGCACGGTCGCCGACGCGCTCGCCGGGCGCGGGGTGCGGCGGCTCGTCGTCCCCGCCGGGCTGCCCGAGGCCTGGCTGGAGCACGTCGACGCCGAGGTCGAGCGGCTCGCCGACGACCCGCCGCTGTCCGCGGCCGAGCTCGACCGGACCGACGGGGTGATCAGCGCGTGCGCGGTCGCGATCGCCGAGACCGGCACGATCGTGCTCGACGCCGGGCCGGGGCAGGGGCGCCGGGCGCTCACCCTCGTGCCCGACTACCACCTGTGCCTGGTGCGCGCCGAGCAGATCGTCCCCCGGGTTCCGGAGGCGGTCGCCAGGCTCGACCCGCGCCGCCCGCTCACCTGGATCAGCGGCCCCTCGGCGACCAGCGACATCGAGCTCAACCGGGTCGAGGGCGTGCACGGGCCGCGCACGCTCGAGGTCGTGATCGTCACGGGCTGATCCCTCGGGGACGTCCGTCCACCGGGTGGCCGTCCCCGTCCACCGGCACTGCGGCAGGGCGGGCGATGTCACCGGCCCTGCCGTCTCGGCGGCCGGGAACGGCCCGCCTACGCCGATCTCGTACGGCTCTCGCCCGATCCATGCCGAGCCATCGGCCGCGTGTGCCGATCAAAGCGTCCGATGGCCGGGCTGCCGCCAGGGCGCCCGTGCGGCATGCCGGCCGTCTGAGCGGTGCGCCGTTCGGCGCAGGCCGTTCGCGTCGAAGTCGCGTGCCTGAATCCCTCATCGCCGTGACCGCGTACGCGACGGCCGCCCGGCGACGCGCCCGCCGTACCTCTCCTTATAGAAGGAGCGCGACGGACCGCGCCGCGTGGCGGTCGCTTCGGTCTCGCTAGCGCTTCTGCTCGGCCGCGCTCAGCGCGAGCGCGGTGGCGACCTCGCCGAGGTTGTGGAACTTTTCGTCGGGCAACGTGCGCACCGCCTGCAGCACCGGCTCCGGCGCGGCCTTGGTGACGGCGTGGGTGAGCAGGGCGCGGCGGTCGGCGGGGAACCGGGCGTCGCTCAGCCACTTGGCGAGGTTGGCGCGCCGCTCCACGTCCGCCGGGGTGATACGGGGCCGCTGCGGCGCGGCGGGACGCCGGCCGGGGAGGGTGCCGTCGTCGACCGCGTCGGCGGGAGGCGCGGTCATCGGCTCGTCCCGCCGGACGTCCTCGGTACCCCCTGCGGCGTGCCGTGCGGACCGGGTCGTGCGCTCGCCCTGCTTGGGGCTCCCTCGCTCCATGACCTTCTCCTCCCGTTCACCCAAGGTGCGAATCAGGCCATTTGCCTCTCAGTACCCCTGGCGCCATCGCCAAACGTGGGGCCGTCCCGCGGGCGAGCCCGATGTGGAGCACTTGGCAAGCACTTGAACGTCGGTTGAGTAGTTGATTACCATCAAATCCGACGAAGGGGGACGTATGTGGATGGGTAACGACCTCAGCGCGGAACAGGCCTTCGGCGAGATCAGGCGCGTCGACCGGCAGGTGCGGCGGTCGTCGCGGCCCACCGCGGTGTGGTGGCTGGCGTGCGGGATCGCCGCGGCCGTCTACTGGTCGGTCATGCACTTCGGCGGCGAGCCGTACAACACCCTCGCGGTCGTGGGATGGGTGGTGTTCTCCACCGCGTCCGCCTTCTACCTCTGCCGGCCGGGTGCGTACGAACGCAGGCTGTACCGGCTGGCGCGCGTCGTGATGGCCGTGTTCCTGGCGGCCACCCTCTTCAACGTGCTGGTGACCCCGTACGTGCAGGAGAACGACGGGATCTGGCCGGTCGTCGTCGGCGTCGCCGGCATCCTCGTCGCGGCCGTCCCGCCGCTGTACGGCGGCTGGCGCGGGCTGAAGGCGCTGCGCGACCTGGACCGGGAGGAGCCGGCGATCCAGTGACCGCGACCATCGGAAGCGGCCATCATCCCCGGCACAAGCTCGACGAGATCATCCACGCCCCGGTACGCCTCTCCATCGTCGCGGCCCTGGCGGCGGCC
>Ga0207874_1000156_pt1 | contig 103272 bp, 96 predicted proteins | sample HigsolmetaAR201D_FD_184833 | JGI IMG/M metagenome (GOLD analysis project Ga0207874, IMG submission 184833) | Ionic liquid and high solid enriched microbial communities from the Joint BioEnergy Institute, USA - AR20-1-D (SPAdes) (version 2) ...
TCCCGGTCCTCACCCCCGCCCATGGCACCGCATACGACATCGCTGGAAAAGGCATCGCAAACATCGGTGCCACACGCGCCGCCTTCGAACTCGCCGCAAAAATCGCTCGCAAACGCCTCAAGGAGGCCAATGACGGGGCGATGAAGGCGGCCAGCTGAACACCCGCCGGATCTGCGGCGGCCCCTCGAGAGAAAGTCAGGAGGAAACGATGCTGATGAAAAAGGCGCTGACGGCTGCGACGGCCCTCGTCGCGGCGCTCGGCATTTCTGCGGCCGAGGCCGCCTGGAAGCCGACGAAACCCGTCGAGTTCGTGGTCTCGTCCGGCCCCGGCGGCGGCACGGACCAGTTCGCCCGCACCGTGCAGTCCATCATCACCAAATACAACCTGCTCGACCAGCCGATCGTCGTCGTCAACAAGGGTGGCGGCAGCGGCGCCGAAGGCTTCGTCTACGGCAAGACCGCCGAGGGCGAGCCGCACAAGGTCATCTTCGGCACCAACAACGAGTGGCTGCTGCCCCTCGTCGCCAAGCTCGCCTACAAGCCCGAGGACCTGACCCCCGTCGCCGTGATGGCCGTCGACGAGTTCCTCCTCTGGGTGACGGGCGACTCGCCGTACCAGGATGCCAAGAGTTTCATCGAGGCGGCCAAGGCCGAACCTGGCAAGATCAAGATCGGCGGCAGCCAGTCGAAGGATACGGACCACATCCTCGTCAAGCAGATCGAGCGCGCCGCTGGCATCAAGGTCATCTACGTGCCCTTCAAGAGCGGTGGCGAGGCGGCGACCCAGCTTGCCGGCGGCCACGTCGACGCCAACACGAACAACCCCTCCGAGAATATCGGCCAGTGGAAGGCCGGCGGCGTGCGTCCGCTGTGCGTCTTCGCGCCCGAGCGCATGGCCAAGGGCGAGCCGGTGGTGGACGGCAAGGGCTGGGCTGACATCCCGACCTGCAAGGAAGCCGGCATCCCGATCGAGCACTATCAGATGCCGCGCACGGTCTTCCTGCCGGGCGGCGTGAGCCAGGATGCCGTCGACTTCTACGTCGAGCTGCTGAAGCAGGTGCGCGAGAAGCCCGAGTGGCAGGAGTACATCACGCGCACGTCGCAGTCGAACCGCTTCTTTGTCGGCGAGGATCTGCAGGCCTTCATCAAGAACAACGAGGATGAGGGCCGCGCGGTCATCACCGCCGAGGGCTGGCTTGTGAAGTAAGGCGTTAGAGAGCGCCGCCGATTTGGGCGGGGCGAGGCGTGGGGGGCTCCCGGCTCCTGCACGTTTCGCCCCGCTCACCCTTCCCCTCCCCGGAAGGAAAGAGTTCCGTCGTTCGCTGGATCGGCCGTGCTCAAGGCAAGCCAATCGTAGAGGAAAGCCATGTCGACGAACGAAAGAAGCCTCATCTCCCGCTTCGCCATGGAGGTCGTGACCGGCTGCATCGCGCTCCTGGCCGGCATCGTCGTCGTTCTGGGCGCGCTGGAATACGAGATCGGGTGGGACGAGGCCGGGCCGCAGCCCGGCTATTTCCCGTTTTATGTGGGGCTCATCATCATCGTCGCGAGCCTCGGCGTGCTCGTGCAGGGCTTCCTCAACCGCAGCCGCACGACGGGCGAGGCCTTCCTCACGCGCGAGGGCTTCAAGCGGGTGATGGCCTTCTTCCTGCCGCTCGCCGCCTTCACCGCGGGTTCCTACGTCCTCGGTCTTTACGTCGGCACCTTCGTCTATCTCGCCGGCGTCATGATCTTCCAGGGCGGCTACCGCTGGCCCTTCGCGCTCACGGTCGCCGGCGGGATCACGGTCTTCTTCTTCGTGCTGTTCGAGCGTTGGTTCCAGGTACCGCTGCTCAAGGGGCCGCTCGAAGCCTTTCTCGGCATCTACTGACCTCACCATCGCACAAGAAGCCGCCCCCAGCGGCCAGCAGGGAGAAAACGGGTGGATAACATCGCGTCCCTCATGCATGGCTTCAGCGTCGCGCTGACCATGCACCATGTGCTCCTGATGATGCTTGGCGTGCTGCTCGGCATCCTCGTCGGCGTGCTGCCGGGCCTCGGCGCACCCAACGGCGTCACGCTGCTGATGCCGCTCACCTTCTCGATGGATCCGATCTCGGCCATCATCCTCCTGACGAGCATGTACTGGGGTGCGCTGTTTGGCGGCTCCACGACCTCGATCCTGTTCAACATACCGGGCGAACCCTCCTCGGTGGCGACCACCTTCGACGGCCACCCCATGGCCAAGCAGGGGCGCGCCACGGAGGCTCTGACCTACGCCTTCCTCTCCGCCGGCTTCGGCGCCCTCGCCGGCGTCGTGCTGATCACCCTGCTGTCGGGCTGGGTTGCGAAGTTCGCCCTGCGCTTCTCCTCGCCCGAGTTTTTCGCGGTCTACTTCCTCGCCTTCGCCTCCTTCATCGGCCTCGGCGGCGCCTCCCCCTTCAAGACCGTCATCTCGATCATGCTCGGCTTCGCCTTCACTGCGGTCGGCATGGACACGGTGTCGGGCAACGTGCGCCTCACCTACGGCTTCGACGAGCTCCTTCGCGGCATCAGCTTCCTCGTCGCGGTCATTGGCCTGTTCGGCATCGGCGAGCTCCTCCTGACCATGGAGGAGGGGCTGCGCTTCGAGGGGGTCAAGGCACGCGTGTCGCCGCGCAAGGTGTTTGAGACGCTGCTGACGCTGCCGCGCTACTGGGTGACGCTGCTGCGCTCGGCGCTGATCGGCTGCTGGATGGGCATCACCCCCGGCGGGCCGACGGCCGCCTCCTTCATGAGCTACGGCCTCGCCAAGCGCTTCGCGCGCCGTCCCGAGGGCTTCGGCCAGGGCCGGGAAGAGGGCGTCATCGCGCCCGAGACAGCGGACCACGCCGCAGGCTCCAGCGCCATCCTGCCCATGCTCGCCCTCGGCATTCCCGGCTCGGCCACGGCCGCCGTGATGATGGGCGGCCTGATGATCTGGGGTCTGACACCCGGCCCGATGCTCTTCATCGAGCAGAAGGACTTCGTCTGGGGCCTCATCGCCTCGATGTACCTCGGCAATGTCGTCGCCGTGGTGCTTGTGCTCGCCACCGTGCCGCTGTTCGCCTCCATCCTGCGCGTGCCCTTCGCCATCATCGGGCCGCTCATCCTCGTCATCTGCGTGAGCGGCGCCTACACGGTGGATTCGGCGGCCTTCGACCTGTGGATGGTCCTGATTTTCGGCGTGCTGGGCTATGTCTTCAAGAAGCTTGACTACCCGATCGCGCCGATGGTGCTTGCCATGGTGCTCGGCGACAAGGCGGAGGACGCCTTCCGCCAGTCGGTGATCATGTCTGGCGGCGACCTGTCCGTCTTCTGGTCGAACAGCCTGGTCTCCTCGATCATGAGCCTCGGCATCCTGCTGCTGGCGTGGCCCCTGTTGACGCGGATCTTCCGGCTCCTGCGGCCTGGCCGCAGCACCGGGACAACGACCGCCTGATCTTCTTCCTCCCAGACGGCGGCGCTTGCGCCGCCTCACTTTCCGCCCCGGGGCCGTTGGCCCCGGGGATTTTCTTTTTGCGCTCAGGCCGCGGCCGAGGCCCCGAAGAAGGCCGCATCCTGCGAGCGGCGCAGGGCGAGGAGCACCGAGCCCTCAGGCACCTCGATGTCGGCCATGGTGATGAGCTCTCCCTGCCGGACATCGCGCACCAGGCGCTGGTTGGCGGCAAGATAGAACGGCGCCGGGGCCGTGTCCGACAGCGGCGCGGCCGGGCGCAGCTCGGCCGTCGCCCCGTCTATGGTGTGGTGGTGGCCGCCCATGACGAGCACCGAGCCGGCCGGCAAGTCGCGCTGCGCACGCGCGACGAGGTCGTAGCGCGGCTTCGGCACCGCGGCCCCGGCAGAAGCGCCATGGATGGCCGCCTCGAGAACGCTGGTGGCCGCCTCGAGGCCGAGCAGGTGGCGCGGCAGCAGGATGGTGGCGTGGTTGCCGGTGCGGCTCACGAGATGCCCCTTCTCGGCAAGGATGCGCCACGTCTCCTCGTTGGTGCAGCGCACGACGACGAAGACGCCGCCGGCCGCGCTGATCTCCCCTGCGCCGCGCAGACAGTGGAACACGTCAAGCCGCCCGGTGCCCGCGAGCAGCCCGCCGTCCTCGGCCGGGCACAGCAGCGAGGCGACCTCGTCGATACGGGCGATGGGCGCGTGCAGGTCCGGCCGGTCGAAGGTGAGGTCCGTCGCATTGGCGACGAGAAGCAGCTCACACAGGTCCGGCACCGCGCGCTGCGGCAGCGCCGCAGCGGCGCAAGACCGGGCAGCCACCCGCTCGACCGCAGGGGCATCGCCCAGCCGGCCGAGGCCGGCGAAGCCGGGCACCGCCACCGTGCGGCCGTTGCTGGTGATGGAACTTTCCGCCTCGTCGAGCACGAAGTCATATTCGCTGGACTTGCCGGCCGCGATGATCTCGAAGCCCAGCACCTCGGCCCAGGTGATGAGGCCGATCAGCAGGCTCGGCTGGTCGCCGTCCACGGGCGTGACGACGACGCCCTTCTCGCGCGCGCGGCGGGCGAGCTCGGGGCCAACGACGCTGTCCACCTCCTTGGAGACCATCACCACATGCCGGCCGGCTGCAATCGCGAGATCGCCGTGTCGGGCCCCGGCCTCCGGATGGCCCGTCGCCTCGATGACGACGTCGATCGGCAGGCCGACCACGTGCGCGAGGTCGCCGGCGGCGATGAAGTCACCCGCCTGCCAAGCCGCGGCCGCCTCCTCGGCGCTCGCGCACTGGCGGATGCGCTCGGCCGGAACGCCGACGGCGCGCAGCGCCGCGGCCGCCGTCGCGGCATCGACATCGACGGCGACGCGCGCGTTCATGGCCTTCATGTGCTGGGCCTGGAGGAGGAAGCTGCGGCCGAAGCTGCCGGTGCCGACGATGGCCGTCTCCACCGGCGGGCGTTCGGTGGCAAAATAGCGATGGTAGTTCATGAGTGTCCCTGGCGTTCCTGTCACTACGGAATCCGGGCGGGCCGCAAGGCCGCGCGCGGTGGACATGATGGCAAATTGCATGCAATATGACTATCTATATTCTCCGGTCTTGCGTGATCAGCGCCTTTGCACGCCATTGTGCATTCAATCCATAAGAGGGAGGCGGACGTGCAGGCTGTGAGCCGCGGCCGACTGACGCCCGCCGTCGTCGAGAAGATCCGCGACATGATCGTCGGCGGCGACCTGCCGGCGGGCGAGCGCATCGGCGAGCGCGCCCTGATGGAACGCCTCGGCGTCACCCGCACGCCGCTGCGCGAGGCCTTCAAGGTCCTGGCGGCTGAGGGGCTCGTCGAGATCGTGCCGAACCGCGGCGCGCTGGTGGTGCAGCTGTCGCTCGAGGATGTCGATGCGGCGATAGAGGTGCTCGTTGGCCTCGAGATGACGGCGGCTCCCCTCGCCTGCGCGCGCGCGACGGAGGAGGAGATTGTGGCCATCGCCGCCCTGCACGCACGCATGGTGGAGGCGCACCGTGCGGGCGACTTGATGGGCTATTTCCGCCTCAACCAGGCGATCCACGAGGGCATCGTGGAGGCGGCTCACAACAGCGCCCTGTCACGCCTCTATCGCGGCGAGAGCGCGCGCATCAGGCGCTATCGCTACACGGGTAACCTCGACCCGGCCCGATGGGCGCGGGCACTGCAGGAGCACGCCCAGATTCTCGACGCGCTTGAGCAGCGCGCCGGTGTGCTGCTGAGTGAATTGCTCCGCCTGCATCACCTCGCCGGCTGGCGTGTCACGCGCGCGATGCTGGCCGACAGAACGGCCGGCGAGCCGAAAGCGCCGCGCCGCCTGCGGGCAAAGGAAAACCCCGCCCAGGCGGGGTTCTCAGGCATCAAGCCTCAGTAATAGGGCGAGATACACTGCTGGCGCGGCCCCTCATAGGGCTGGAAGGTATTGTCCGACACACGGTAGGAGCGGTAGCGGTTGTGGCACCAGCGCACGTGCGCGTCGCTGAGGCGCGCCCTGCGATAGACCGGCGGGGGCGGCGGCGCTGCGGCCTGGCTCGCGATGATGCCGCCGATGATAGCGCCCGTCGCAAAAGCCGCCGGCGGGAACCACCAGCCGTTGTAGTAGCGCCAGCCCGGCCGCGCGCGGGGATAGCCGCGGTAGCCATTGTAGTAGTAGAACCCGCGGTGATGGTAGAAGCCGCGATGCGGCCGGTAGTGATACTGCACGGACTCGATCATGTTGCCGGCCGGCGCCACTTGCTCCATCCGCAGCGGCATCGCCTGCGCCGCGGTGCCGCTCGCGCCGATGGCCGCCAGCGCCAAGGCCGCTGCACCTGCTATTGAAGACAACAGCCTCATCGTTTTGATCCTCCGTTCCTGGATTTCCGGCCCAGTTTGCAGCCAATCCGCTGAACCGATCCTGAATATATAATTAAATAATTGTAATGTTCTCGCCGCCGACCCAAGCAACCGTCGGGCGACGGCGAGGCTACAAATCCCGCCTGCCGGCACAAACTGTCCTCTCACAACCGTTCAGCGGCCAGAACATGGCTCTTCACCGCCAATCGGCCCGTTGACATCCCCGCGAGCCCGGCCAAGCTGCAAAACCTGCAACCGGCGGGAGCCAGTCCATGTCCGAAGAGGTGACCTTCTATTACAACCCGCGTTCGCGCGCGGTCATCGTGCACTGGATGCTGGAGGAGGTCGGCGCGCCCTACCGCATCGTCACGCTCGACATGGAGAAGGGGGAACACAAGGCGCCCGATTTTCTGGCCATCAACCCTATGGGCAAGCTGCCGGCCATCGTGCATCACGGGGTCGTGGTGACGGAGACGCCGGCCATCATCGCCTATCTCGCTGACGCCTTTCCGGCTGCCGGGCTCGCGCCGGCGCCCGGCGAGCCGGCCCGCGGCGCCTACTATCGCTGGCTTTTCTTCGGCGCCGGCTGCTACGAGCCCGCCGCGCTCGAGGTCGTTCTCGGGCGGGCGCCCCTCGAGGGCCGGCACAGGGCCATGGCCGGCTGGGGCTGTCACGCGGATGTTCTCGCCACCCTGAAAGCGGCACTCGCGCCCGGCGCCTTCCTCCTCGGCGACCGCTTCACGGCCGCCGATCTCTACATCGGCTCGGAACTCGTCTGGGGCATGATGATGAACGTGCCCGGCCTCAAGGACGAGCCGGTGTTCGACGCCTATGTGGCGCGCCTGCGCGAGCGCCCGGCCTTCCGCCGCAGCATCGGCGCGGGCTGACCGGTGCAGCCCGACGGCCACCGCCCGTCAGGCCGCATCGTGCAAGATGAGGAGGCCGGGAAGCACGGCGCCGCCAAAGGCGTCGAGCTCCTCCGCCACCGCGGGCCAGGCATAGTGCGCCACCCGGTCGGCGGCATCCTCCGTCATTTCTCGCACGGCGGCCGTCACGGCTTCGCCTCCCGGGCGAGCAGCGCACGCTTGCGCTCGACGCCCCAGCGATAGCCGGAAAGGTCGCCATCACGGCGTACTACCCGGTGGCAGGGCACGGCGACGGCCAGGCTGTTGGCGGCACAGGCATTGGCCACAGCTCGCACGGCCTGCGGCCGGCCGATGCGCCGGGCGAGCTCCGCGTAGCTCACAGTGCTGCCCGGCGGGATCTCCCGCAGCGCCTGCCAGACGCGTTGCTGGAAGGCCGTTCCGCGCAGGTCGAGCGGCAGGTTGAGCCCGCGAGAGGGCTGGTCGACCAGCCCGACAACCTGTGCGACGAGGTCGGCGAAGGCCGGATCATCGCCGACGAGACGGGCGTGCGGGAAGCGGTCCTGCAGGTCGCGCGCCAACGCCTCCGGGTCGTCGCCGAGGGCGATGGCGCACACCCCCTTGTCGCTCGCGGCAACGAGCACGGCGCCCAGCGAGGACTGGCCAATGGCGAAACGGATCCGCGCATCCTCGCCGCCCCGCCGGTAGGCCGTCGGCGTCATGCCGAGCATCGCCTTCGACGCCGCATAGAAGCGGCTGCTGGAGTTGAAGCCGGCCCCGTAGATGGCCTCGGTTACGGTGACGTCTGCCTGCGCCAGCTCCTCGCGCAGGCGCCGCGCGCGCCGGGCCGAGGCATAAGCCCGCGGGGTGATGCCCGTCACGGCCCGGAAGACGCGGTGGAAATGGAAAGGGCTGAGCCCGGCCGCCGCGGCAAGCGCCGCAAGGTCCGGTATCTCCTCGGCCTCGTCGATCATGCGGCACGCGCGTGCCACGGCCTCAGCATGGCGGCTTGCCGCCGGCGCCCTCGCCTGGTCCGGCCGGCAGCGCCGGCATGGCCGGTAGCCCGCAGCCTCTGCTGCCGCGCAGGTGTCGTAGAAGGTGACGTTCTCGCGCCGCCCGCGCCGCGAGGGGCAAGTGGGCCGACAGTAGACGCCGGTCGTCCGCACCGCGTAGACGAAGCGCCCGTCGCTCGCCGCGTCCCTGTCGAGCACCGCCTGCCAGCGGGCATCGTCCGTCGTGTCCGTTCTCGTGATGACGTTCATGGGATCCGACCTTTCCTGAAACGTCATCCCATCTATCGCGCAAGGCGTCGCCCGGCACTCCGCTGCTTGCTGCCGAATTGGGGCCTCGGGAACCGGACGAGGATAGGGCCGCCGCCGGCCGCGGTCACGCCCAGTCTGCCCCGCGAACGGCTGGCGGTATTCTTTCAAGTTCTGTTGTAAAATTCGTGGCCTTCCCCGCGGTGACGCGGTATCGGCATTGTTCCTGCCACCAGCCCGCCGAGGCATGGCCGTGCTTGATCTCGTGACCGCCCTCGTCCTGTGGTCGTCCGCCACCGCCACCGTTGCCGTTGTGCTTCTGGTCGTCTGGTGGCGCAACCGGACGTTCACGGCGAGCCTCTGGTGGGCGGGCGCCTTCGCTCTGATGTCCGCCGGCAGGCTGCTGCTGGCCCTGCGCGGACACGTGCCGGACGTCTGGGCCATCGAGATGGCGATGGTGCTGACACTCATCGGCTTCGCCCTGTCTCTGACGGGCTTCGCGGAGCTCGACCGGCTGCCGCGGCGCCCGTGGTTCCTGCTGCCGCTCGCCTTGTGGGTCGTCGGCTGCTTCACCCCGTTCTTCGCCGCCAGTGGCAGCTTTCGCATCGCGCTGGCGCACGGCGCGACCACACTCGGCTATTTCCTGCACGTTGTGGCTCTGCGGCGGACGGAGAGGCGCTCGCCGGCGCGGCTGTGGCTCTACCGGATTTTCTGGTTCGCGGCCGGCCTCAACTTCGTCTCGCTGGTCTTGGCCATCGTCTTCCCGCCGGTCGACTTCTTCTCCTATCGCTTCGCCGCGGTGGCGCTCGTCTCCGGCTTCGCCGCACTGGTGGGTGCAGTCATCGCCGGCTCTCGCCTGCTGCTCGAGGAGACCGAGCAGGGCCTGCGCCAGCTCGTCGAGACCGACCCGCTGACGGGGGCGCTGAACCGGCGCGGCCTGGCGCGGTGTTTCGACGCCATGGTGGCGAGCGGCCGGCGCGCGCCACCGCTGATGGCGATGCTTGTCTTCGACCTCGACCACTTCAAGCTCGTCAACGACAGGCACGGCCACCAGGCTGGCGACCTGGCGCTTGCCCACTTCGCGCGGATTGCGAGCGCCTGCCTGCGGGACGGCGATGCCTTCGCACGCCTCGGCGGCGAGGAATTCGCGGTCTGCCTGCCGGTTTCGGCCCCGGCCGAGGCCCTGGCCATCGCCGAGCGTATCCAGCACACCCTGCGCGCGACGCCGCTCAACGTCGCGGGCCGCACCATCAGGATCACCGCCAGCATCGGCGTGAGCACCCGGCCGCGGTTTTCCGCCACGCTCGAGGAACTTATCGCCGCCAGCGACCGCGCCCTCTACGCCGCCAAGGCCCGCGGCCGCGACTGCATCATGACGGACGGCAGCCCGCTCGACGCCGCCGAACGACGCCTGCGCCAGCATGGCCAGGGCGCGTCTCTGGGCTAGACTCGTGCGACGGCCGGAGGCCGGGCATGCGCAGCATCCCCCCGCTTTTCTTGCGCCGCGCTGCCTTATAGGTTGATGTTCTGCCCCGCACGCGATGCGTGCATGCCAGGAAGACCGAGCCTCTTGATGCTGTCGTCGTCCGTCACGGAGTCGCGCTCGTGATCGACCCCAGTACCCAGGTGGTGCTCGAGCTCGTGGCCGAGTTGCGGCTTCTCGTCGATGCCGTGCCGGTCGACCTGCGAGGGGTCCTCGGCAGGGCGATGAACACGCTGCTCACGCTGGTCGAGGAACGGGACAGGATGGCCGCCGCCGTTGAGGAACTGGCGACCGAGAACAAGGCGGTCGAGGTGGCGCTGCGCACGCTGGTCGACCATCTCGGCCCGATGGATGACGAGCCGTGAGCGGACAGGAATCGCTCCCCCTCTGGCCTGATGCGGACCAGCGCCTCGACAGCGCCCGTCGGGCCGTCGTCGTGCTTCTGGACATGGCCGGCTTCCGGGACACACCGAAGGACAGCGAACTGCGCCGGCAGGCTGAGGCACTGCTCGACATGCTGTCGAACCCCGGCAAGCCTGTCCCCTCCGAGCCGTGGACCTTCGGCCTGCCGCTGCCGAAGAAGGAAAAGCAGCGGCGTGGCAGGCGCCCGAAGCGGGCACCGGATCTTTTCGTGTGGGAGCGGCGTAACAGGCCGCAAGACTAGAACGCCGCCGGCAAGGGGGCGAACCGGTCACACGCCGATCCTACGCGGGTGATATCCGCAGCAAGTGTCGATGAACGTCGGTGGCGATCGATTGGCGGGAGCCGTGAACCTGCGGAGGCGCCACACCGCGCACCGCGTATCAGCTATCCAATGTTCTTGAGGACGGAGAGTGGTACAGCTGCCCCGGCTTGAACGGGGGACCTCCTGATCCACAATCAGGCGCTCTAACCAACTGAGCTACAGCTGCACACTCCGGGTGCCGCGGGCTCCGCAGCCAGCGGGAAACTAGGCGCATCGCTCCGCGATTTCAAGCCCCTTCGCTGCACCGCAAAGGGGCTGTTGAAAGAGGCCGCGCAGGAGGGCCGCAGGCGTTGCCCCGCCTCGCAAACGAGGCTCAGCGCGCCGGTCGCGCGCCGTCGTCCCTGCCCCAGGCGCCGATGATGCGGCGCATGGGAGCGAGCGACGTTTCGGCAACACGTCCGGTCGTCTCGGCAATGTCCTTGAGATGTGAGGACGTGCGCTCGTAGCCCTCGCGCAAACCCTTCGTCTGCAACTGCACGGCCTGCGAGAGCGAGTTCACGCCGAGCAGCTGCCGCCACAGGCTGAAGGCAGCATCGGTCTGCGCGCGCACGAGGTCCAGCACCTTGCCATTGATCTCCGCAACGCCCTTGGATGCGATGCCGGCGCTTTCGGCGAGGCCGCCCTGCAGCTCCTCGAGCGACTTGCGGATCGTCGCATAGCCTTCGCGCGCCTGGTCAAGACCGACCCGCGTCAGCACCTCGATGCCCGATGCCGTCTTCCGTTCGTCAATGGCGGCTTCCACCTGCCGCGCCGCCTTGGCACCGCGGTCGAGCGCCTCGGCCACCGTATGTGCCACCACACGCGCCGTCCGGGCGACGGAGGGGCGGTCTTCCGGCGCGGCCTTCGTGGCCGGGGAAGCAACGGCAGATGCAGGCCTGGCGACAGGCCGAGCCGAAGCGGGGGACGCCCTGCGGGCGGCGGAAGCCACGCGCCCGCGCACGGGACGCGGCGCCGTCGCCGCAGGCTTGGCGGGCTCTGCGGGCTTGGCCGGCCCCGGCGCCCCCGCGGCCTTCGCAGCCTTGGATGCCGGCGCCTTGGACGCAGAGGTGCGCTTGGGCGAGGCCGCCTGCTTGGGCGAAGCCGGCTTCGGAGCAGCCTCGACCTTGGGCGATGCGGCCGGGCCCGCCTCCTTCACGGCCGGCTTCGGCGCCGGCGCGGCGGCGGGCGCCGGGAGGGCGGCCGCCTCAGCACGCGCCTTCTCCCCCGTGTCCGTACCGGCACTGGCCGCAGGCGCCGCCGCAACCGGGGCAGGCGCAGGCGGCGCGGACGCAACGGGCTCGGCGGGCTTGGCTGCAGGGGTCGCGACGGGAGAAGCGGCAAGCGCCGGCTTCTGCGCCGGGACATCCTTGTCCTGCGGACCCTGACCCGGCGGCGATGCCTCGTTCGACTTCGCTGTGGCCATGGTCGATCTCCTTCACATGTTGCGCACGGCTCAGCCCTTGCGCTTGGTCGCTCCGCCGACGGCCTTCTCCGCAGCGGAGCTGAATTCCTTCATCTGTTCCTGCAGGGACGCGAGCTGCTTCTGCAGGTAGTCGGCCTGCAGCTGCATGGCCTCCTGCATGTCCTTGGCGCGCACCAGCTTCTGCGCCAAGTCGAACGCGGCGGCGATGTTCTGCTCTGCGAAGGCCAGGGTGCGGTGCGTCAGATCCTGCGTGCTTGCCTGGACCGTCGTGGCCGATCCCTCGAAGGCGCTCACCGCCTTCTGGGCGGCGGCAATAAACCCGTCGAACGCCTTGCGCGCCTGCTCGACGCTGCGCTCCGCGAAATCGCGCATCTCGGCGGGAATTTCGTATTTCGGCAGATCCTTGGCGTCCATGGAAACCTCCTCGGGTTTATGCCGCCTGGGAGAGGACGGTATTGTTGCGTTGCAATATAACATTGTGCGGCGCAAACTCAACCCGCGCCGTGCCCGCCGCGCCGTTAACGCTACTGCGAGGTCGCAGGGCAAGACAGCAAGGCCTTTCGTGACCTCGCCCGCGGATGCCTATATTAAGTCTTCGTTAGGCATTGGCCATATCAAGCTGGTGACGCGAGCAGGAGCGAACCGACAGGCATGAAGCGGACCGCACCCGAGGCTGGAGCGACGCTCGCCACGCTGCGGCACGATGCGATCTTCGGACCGCTCGTCGCTGCAGGGGGCGCGTTCGCGCTCGTTGACGCTCAGGGCGAGGTGCTCGAGGCATCCCCGGGCGGCAGGCGCCTCGTTGCCGCGTGGCTCGCGGCCGGCGGCGCCCCCCAGCTCGCGCGCCTCGCGGGCGGCCTTGCGCCGCGGGAGGGCGTGCGGCTCGAGCGCGCGCGGCTCGCCCTCGGCTCGCGTATCCTCGCCGTCACGCTCGCCTGCCGCCGCATCGACGACGGCGGAACGCTCATTGTCGCCGCCACGCAGCCGCTGCCAGCGGCGCTCTCCGGCGCGGTCGAGGCTCCCGCCTCTGCGCCGCCGCAGCCGGCATCCGAGCCCCCTAAACCTGTGCCGCACGATGCGGACCCGGCGACGCGCCTGCGCGCCCTTGCCGGCCGGCGCACCACCGTCCGCTTCCTCTTCGAGACGGACGCGGAGGGGCGTTTCGTCAGGCTGTCGCCGGAGCTTGCCGAGGTCGTCGGCGCCGCGAGTGCCGACATCGTCGGGCGCACCTGGGCGGAGATCGCCTCCGATATCGTCAGCGACAACGCCGGGCACGTCGCTGCTGCCCTCGCGGGGCGCCAGACCTGGAGCGGCGCAACCGTTCTGTGGCGCGTGGCCGGCAGCCCGCTGCGCGTCGAGGTGGAGCTCGCCGGCCTGCCTGTGCAGGGGCCGGACAAGCGTTTCGCCGGCTTCCGCGGCTTCGGCCTGTGCCGTCTCAACGAGATACACGAGGACGTGGCCATCGCGCCCCCCATCGGGGCAACGCCCGCCGATCAGCTCATTCCTGCGACCGGGCAGCCGGCCCCGCGCGCCACGGACGACGCGGGCGGGCCCGCCGCAACGCCTGCGGATGAGGCGCCGCCGGTCGAAACCGATCGGCGGCCGCAGGCTGAGGCCGCCGAAGGCGGGGCAGTGGTGCCCTTCCCCGCCGTCCGTACCAGCGTCGGTGCGACGCTCGGCACGCCGAAGGTCGTGCCGCTGCGCATCGCCGAGGGCCAGTCCGAAGGAGCGGCGCAGGAGCGGTCCGACCCGCCCCCGCCCGTCGCACCGCGTCCCGGCCTTTCGCCGAGTGAGCGCAACGCGCTGCGGGAGATCGCGCGCGCGCTCGGCGCTCGCTTCGAGGGCTGGAGCGAGCCTCCCCCGACCCCCGGACCCGAAGCAGAAGCAGTCGCGTCGGTGACCGGGACGGCGACGCCTGCGGTCGAGACACCTGTCGGGCCTCCCGCCCCCGCTGCGGTCGCTCCCGAGGCACCCGCCGCGGCGGCGGCGCCCGAAGAGCCGCAGGCCGCGCCCGCCGCAATCGCGCCGGCGCAGGCGGATGCGGCTGCCGCAACCGAAGCGGCCGCACCTCCCGCCGAGGCCCCTGTCCCCGCGGCGCTGTCGTCCTTCGCGCAGCTCGTCGACAAGCTGCCGGTCGGCGTGCTGGTGAGCCGCGGCGAGGAGCCGCTCTATGCCAACCGCACGCTGCTCGACCTGCTCGACTATCCGGACGTCGAGGCCCTCGCTGCCGCCGGCATGTCGAAGATCTTCGCGAGCCAGCCCGACCGGCCGGGTGAGGAGCAGCGCATCGCGCTGCGCAGCGTGACGGGCGAGGCCATCCCTGTCGACGCGCGCCTGACCACGATCGACTGGCAGGGGGCGGCCGCCTCGCTGCTCACCTTCCGCCGCGCCCTGGAGCCCGAGCTCCAGCGTCACCTCGACGGGCTCGAGGAGGACCTGCGCAACTACGAGGAGCGCACCAACGAGCTCACCTCGATCCTTGACACGGCGACCGACGGCGTCATCGTGCTCGACGGGCACGGGCGCATCCTCTCCGTCAACCGCTCGGCCGAGGCGCTCTTCGGCTACGACCAGAACGAGATCGTGGGCGAGCCCTTCACCGTCCTGCTCGCGCCGGAGAGCCACGCGGTGGCGCTCGACTATCTGGAGGGTCTCAAGGCTGGCGGCGTAGCGAGCATCCTCAACGACGGGCGCGAGGTGACGGGGCGCGTCCGCCAGGGCGGCAAGTGCCCGCTGACCATGACCATCGGCCGCGTCAGCGAGCGCCCCCATCGCAAGTTCTGCGTCGTCCTGCGCGACATGACGGCCTCGAAAAAGGCTGAGGCGGACCTGATGGCGGCCAAGCGTGCCGCCGAGGAGGCCAACGCGCAGAAGTCGGACTTCCTCGCCAAGATCAGCCACGAGATCCGCACGCCGCTCAACGCCATCATCGGCTTTGCCGAGGTGATGCTGGAGGAGCGCTTCGGCCCCATCGGCAACGAGCGCTACAAGGAATACCTGAAGGACATCCACGTCTCCGGCGGGCATGTCATCAGCCTCGTCAACGATCTGCTCGACCTTGCCAAGATCGAGGCCGGGCGGCTCGACCTGTCCTTCACCAGCGTCAAGCTCAACGATGTCGTGGCGAGCTGCGTCGCCCTGATGCAGCCGCAGGCGAACCGCGAGCGCATCGTGCTGCGCACCAGTCTCGCGCCGCACCTGCCGGCGGTCGTGGCCGACGAGCGCTCCATGCGCCAGATCATCCTCAACGTGCTGTCGAACGCGGTGAAGTTCACCGATGCGGGCGGCCAGGTCATCGTCTCGACGGCTATGACCGACCGCGGCGAGGTCGTCGTGCGCGTGCGCGACACCGGCATTGGCATGACCGACAAGGAGATCGAGGCGGCGCTCGAGCCCTTCCGCCAGCTCGCCACCTCCCGCCGCACCGGGGGCACCGGGCTCGGCCTGCCGCTCACCAAGGCCCTCATCGAGGCCAACCGCGGCTCACTCACCATCAAGAGCGCAAAGAACGAGGGCACCCTCGTCGAGATCACCCTGCCGCGCACACGCGTGCTGGCGGAATAGGCTGCCGGCCCGAACGGCTCAGGCGAGAGCGATGCCGCTTCCGGTCGACAGGCCGGGCAGCCGGCCCCGCCCGCAGCATCGCCATGTCCAGCGGGTGGATCGTTGCTGACGGCGGGCGCGCTGCGACTCGGAAATCCGCCGTAAGGGGCAACAGGATTCTGAAAGGCTGCTCCCGGGTCTCTTGAAACAGGGCATCTGCCGCCCCCGGCCTGTGCAGCCTTTATGCTTATGCACACGTCGCGCGAGCAGAGACGCGAACTCGACCAGGAAGGCCTCAACCTGCCTGCTGGCCGCTTCCTCGCGCAGCAGCGGTGCAAGAAAGCTCGTGTCGAGATAGCGCTCGCCGTCGCGCATCGCGCGAAGGGCCTTGGCACTGCTGCCCGGCCACGGAGGCAGCGCCGCACGCAGCCGCACGAGCTTCTCGGGCCGCAAGGCCGGCAGGGAGGGACCGCCGGAGGCAGGTGTGCCACCGGCCTGCCGTGGGGTGATCACCTTTCGCAGGAACGGCCTGGCTGGAGAGCCCCCGCCGTGCGGGCCGCATTGACGCACAGCCGTCTGCCAGACACCGCGCGTTGCCCGTGGCAGCGGCGCGCCCTACCCTCGGCGCAAAGACAGGAGGTGCCCATGCTGTTCGCCCTGAGCGACGAGGAGGAGATGATCCGCGAGACGGCGCGGCGCCTCGCGGCGGAGCGGCTGGCCCCGCTGGCCGAGGCGCTCGACCGCGGCGAGGGCCGCGACGGACTGCTCGCCAACCTGCGGCTTCTGGCCGAGAACGGCTTCATGGCGCTCAACGTCAAGAGTGCCTATGGCGGCACGGAGGCGGGCACGGTCGCCTTCGCCCTCGCCGTCGAGGAGCTGGGCTACGCCTGCGCCTCGACGGCCGTCACCGTCTCGGTCACCAACATGGTCGGGGAAGTCATCCAGGCCGTGGGGAGCGAGGAGCAGAAGGCCACCTACCTGCCACGCCTCGCCGACGGCACCTATCCGGCCGGCGCCTTCTGCCTGACGGAGGCCGAGGCAGGATCCGACCCTTCCGCCATGCGCACGCGCGCGCGGCGGGAGGGCGACAGCTACGTCATCGACGGCACCAAGGTCTACATCACCTCGGCCGAATATGCCGGGCTTTTCGTCGTCTGGGCGGTGACCGATCCCGAGGCGCCGAAGGGCCGCGGCATCTCGGTGTTCCTCGTCGAGGCGGGCACGCCGGGCCTCGTCGTCGGCAAGGCCGAAAGGAAGATGGGACAGACGGGATCGGCGACGAACGTCGTCACCTTCGACAGCTGCCGCGTGCCGGCATCCGCCCTCATGGGGCGGGAAAACGACGGGTTCCGCGTCGCTGTCGGCGAGCTTGCCGGCGGGCGCATCGGGATCGCCGCCCTCTCGCTGGGCATCGCCCGTGCCGCCATGGACGCCGCCAAGGCCTACGCGCGCGAGCGACGGCAGTTCGGCACCCGCATCTGCGACTTCCAGGGAATCCAGTGGATGCTGGCAGACCGGGAGGTCGACCTCGAGGCGGCACGGCTCCTCATTCTCAACGCCGCGGCGGCCAAGGATGCCGGCCGCCCCTTTGCCAAGGAGGCCTCGATGGCCAAGCTCTTCGCCTCCGAGGCGGCGCACCGGGCCACGGACACCGCCATCCAGATCCACGGCGGGGCGGGCTACGTGAAGGACTATCCCGTCGAGCGCTACGCCCGCGACGCGCGCATCACGCGCATCTACGAGGGCACCTCGGAGATCCAGCGCCTCGTCATCGCCCGCGAGGTCCTGCGCCAGAACGGATGAGCGGCGCCTGCCGCAACAGCGGCGCGAGCGCGCCTTTGCCTTGCACGGCCCTGCCGTGTTTGATGGGGGTCAATGTCGTTTCACCCCCCATCGAGCAAGGCTGGGCCCCATGTCGACATATCGTCTCGACCGGCTGTTCTCGCCCCGATCCGTCGCCCTCGTCGGCGCCAGCCCGCGTGAGGGATCGCTCGGCCGCAAGGTTCTGGCCAATCTCAAGGCCGGCGGCTTTGCCGGCCGGCTCGCCGTGGTCAATCCGAAGTATCCTGCCATCGAGGGCATCGCGACCGTCCCCTCGATCGAGGCGCTCGAGGAGACACCCGACCTCGTCGTGCTGACGGCGCCGCCCGAATCGATCCCCGGCCTCATCGACACGGCCGGCGCACGGGGCGTTGCTGCCGCCATCATCATCACCGCCGGCCTCGGCCATGGCAGCGGATCGCTCGCCGAAAAGACCGAGCAGACGGCGCGCCGGCACGGCATCCGCCTCGTCGGCCCCAACTGCCTCGGCGTCATGGCGCCTGCGGCAAGGCTCAACGCCAGCTTCGCGGCGCGCATGCCGCTGGGCGGCGACCTGGCGCTTGTTTCCCAGTCCGGCGCCATCGCCGCGGGGCTCGTGGAATGGGCGGCAGAGCGCGCGGTGGGCTTTTCCGCCGTCGTCTCGCTCGGCGACAAAGTGGATGTCGATTTCGGCGACCTGCTCGACTATTTCGCCCTCGACCGCGGCACGCGGGCCATCCTGCTCTATGTCGAATCCATCAACGACGCCCGCAAGTTCATGTCGGCGGCGCGCGCCGCGGCCCGTGCCAAGCCGGTGGTCGTCATCAAGTCGGGCCGGCACGCGCAGGCCGCCAAGGCGGCCGCCACCCACACGGGGGCACTCGCCGGTTCCGACGCGGTCTATGATGCCGCCTTCCGGCGGGCCGGCCTGCTGCGCGTCTTCGATCTCGACGAGCTGTTCTCGGCGGCCGAAACGCTGGGGCGGCTGAAACCCTTCTCGGGCCGGCGCCTCGGCATCCTCACCAACGGCGGGGGCATCGGCGTCCTTGCCGTCGACAAGCTCGCCGATCTCGGCGGTGCGCTGGCCGACCTCTCCGCCGAGACGCTGGCGGCTCTCGACGCGGTGCTGCCGCCCACCTGGTCCCGCGCCAACCCGGTCGACATCGTTGGCGACGCCGACGCCGAACGCTACGGCGCCGCGCTCGAGGCGATGCTGGCCGACCGCGACTGCGACGCCGTTCTTGTCATGAACGTGCCGACGGCGCTCGCCTCGCCCACCGAGGCGGCCCGGCGCGTGATCGAGGTCACCGAGCGCCATCGCCGGCGCGCCATGCGGCCGAAACCCGTCTTCGCCGTCTGGCTCGGCTCCTCGGGCGCCACGGACGACCTGTTCGAGGAAGCGGCGATCCCGCATTTCGCGACGGAGGCGGATGCCGTCCAGGGCTTCATGCACATCGTGCGCTACCGCGAGGCGCAGGACCTGCTGATGGAGACGCCACCCAGCCTGCCCGAGGATTTCGCACCGCAGACGGACAGGGCACGCGCGGTGGTGGCCGGCGCGCTCGCCGAGGGACGCAGCTGGCTCGACCCGCTGGAGGTGACGGCGCTCTTCGAGGCCTATGGCCTGCCCATCACGCCGGCCGTGCTCGCCGTGACGCCGGATGAGGCCGGCGAGGTGGCGCGCCGCTTCCTCGAGGAGGGAGACCCCGTCGCCGTCAAGATCCTCTCCCCGGACATTATCCACAAGTCGGACGTCGGCGGCGTCCGGCTCAACCTCACCAACGAGGCGGCGGTGCGCGAGGCCGCCCAGGACATCCTCACACGGGCGCGCACGCTGCGACCGGAAGCGCGCATCACAGGCGTCACCATCCACCCGATGATCCTCAGGCCCAAGGCGCGCGAGCTCATCGCCGGCATCGCCGACGACGAGACCTTCGGGCCGGTCGTCGTTTTCGGCCGGGGCGGCACGGCCGTGGAGGTGATCAACGACAAGGCGCTGGCGCTGCCGCCGCTCGACCTCGCGCTCGCACGCACGCTGATTGCCCGCACGCGCGTCTCGCGCCGCCTCAAGGCCTATCGCGACGTGCCGGCGGCGGATGAGGACGCCATCGCCCTCGTGCTCGTGAAGCTCGCCCAGCTCGCCGCCGACCTGCCGGAGGTGCGGGAACTCGATATCAACCCCCTGCTCGCCGACCAGAACGGCGTGATCGCCGTCGACGCGCGCGTCGCCATCGCGCCGAGCGTCCAGCCCGCCCGCGGGCCGGCCGGCCACCCGCGCTTTGCCATCCGCCCCTACCCGAAGGAATGGGAGCGGCGCACGGCGCTGCCGGACGGCACAGGCGTCTTCATCCGCCCCGTGCGACCGGAGGACGAGGCGCTGTTCCGCAGCTTCTTCGAGAAGGTGACGCCCGAGGACCTGCGCCTGCGCTTCTTCGCGCCCATCCGCGACTTCAGCCACACCTTCATCGCCCGGCTCACCCAGCTCGACTACGCGCGGGCCATGGCGCTCGTCGCCATCGAGGAAAGCACCGGCGCCATGCTCGGCGCCGTGCGGCTGCACGCCGACGCCAACTACGACAAGGGCGAGTACGGCATCCTGGTGCGCTCGGACCTGAAGGGCCGCGGCCTCGGCTGGCTTCTGATGGAGATGATCATCTCCTATGCCCGCGCCGAGGGCCTCAGCGTCATCGAGGGCCAGGTGCTGCGCGAGAACACGATGATGCTCGCCATGTGCGAGAAGCTGGGCTTCTCCGTCGGGCCTGACCCGAACGATCCCGACATCCGCCTCGTGCGGCTCGTCGTCCCGAAGGAGACACCGGCGACGGGGGGCGCCTGAAACGGCAAGGCCGCCGGCGCTGCCGGCGGCCCGGAAGGCGCCCGAGGGGCCAGATCAGTCGTCCAGCTTGCCGATGTGGTGCTGGCTGTAGAGCTGTTCGCCGAGCTTGTCGATGAGATCGAGCTGCGTCTCGAGGAAGTCGATGTGCCCCTCCTCATCGGCCATCAGTTCCTCGAACAGATCCTTCGAGGGATAATCCTTGACCGAGTGGCAGTAGGCGGCCGCCTCCTGATAAAGGGCCCGCGCCTCGTGCTCGGCGGCGAGGTCGCATTCCACCACTTCCTTGACGGACTGGCCGATGCGCAGCGGGTCGAGCACCTGAAGATTCGGATGGCCCTCGAGGAAGAGGATGCGGTCGATGAACCTGTCGGCGTGGTGCATCTCCTCAATGGATTCCTCCCGCCACTTCTTGGCGAGGTCCTTGAGGCCCCAGTTGTCCAGCATACGGTAGTGGAGCCAGTATTGGTTCACCGCCGTCAGCTCGCTGCGCAGACCGCGGTTGAGATACTCGATGACCTTGGCGTCACCCTTCATCGCTCCACTCCACAGTTTGGAAACCACAGCTTAGAATCATTATAAATTAATGTCCGGGCACATCAAGGGCCCGGTCTCGCCTGCGGCGCATTCCCGCTTGCGGCAGGCGCAGCTATTCCGCGGCAATGAGGGGCAGGGCCTCGGCCGGCTGCTCGGCGGGCGCCTCGGGACGCGGGCGTTTGTCAAACGGCACGACATTGTTGCCGGCGGGGGCATGGGCTTCGTGCTCGGCGGCGCCGGGGCAGCCGGGACAGCCGACGTTGCAGGTGTCCATGCGCGCGGCCTGCAGGAGGCGGCGCACGGTGACGAGGCAGCGCCCGCATTCGGGATTGCAGCCGAGGCAACGATAGGCCTGCGCCGGCGAGCGCGGGGCCCCGGGGGTCTCGCTCTGCAACGTCGCGAGGATCTGCTTGTCGGTGAGGACGTTACAGGAGCAGACGATCATCGGGCTCAGTTTGGAATGATTCAAAATTTTGTTGTCTTTCAATAACTTAATGACTGTCGCGGCGCTTCGCAACGCCCGAATTGCCGCAGGCTGTGCCGCCCTTTTGGGCAGGCCTGGCCGTTGCGACGGAACCACAGCGCCCCCATCTGATTCCCATGACTGGCCCGCCTTGCTGCGGCAGCAAGCGGGCTGCCCCTTTTTGGCATAGGATACGGAGCTTCCCTCAACCGACAGGAGGATAGCGATGCAAGCGAACATGCAGGACGCGGCGCGGCTCCACTATCGCTCGAGCCCGCACCTGACGGACCCCGACCATGTCATCGACTTCCCCTCGCTGGAGGATGCGGTCGCCTTCGCCATGACGCAGAACCCCGGCAACCGCGAGCTCGCCTGGGCGGATACGGCGAGCGGACGCAAGCTGCGGCCGAGCGAGATCGCCGCGCTGTGGGAGCTGCGCCGCCAGTGATCTTGTCACCCGGACAGATGGGCGCATGACGCCCCTTGCAGGAAGCCCGGCATCTTTCGGATGTCGGGCTTTTCCGTTCCTGCCCGGCAAAGAACAACGCCCGGCTGGGGAAGCCGGGCGTTGCTGGGTCGTTCGCCGTTCTGTCGGAGGAGCTCAGAACGTGTCGAACTTGTAGTTAACGCCGACGCGCACGATGCTGCCGCGGTTCTTGGCCTTGAGAACGGCAACACTCGACGGATCGATCACACTCGGCGCAATCGCCGTCGTGTCGCCGAAGTCGTAGTAGAGATACTCGGCCTTCGCCGTCAGGTTGTTGGTGAAGGCGTACTCGAGGCCGCCACCGACCGTCCAGCCGGCCTGCGTGTCGGACTTGCTGCCGACGGCAAGCAGGGCGCCGGTAGTGTCGAAGATGCTGTGCGTCAGCTTGGTGTCGCCGTAGATCAGACCGCCGGTGGCGAAGATCAGCAGGCGATCCATCGCGGCGAAGCCGAGCCGGGCGCGCACCGTACCGAACCACTCAAGCTCCTTCTTGCCCTCGGCAAAGCTGTCCGTGGCAAAGGAGGTGCCGGTGTCGCTCATGTCGGTATACTGGATATCGGCCTCAAGACCGACCACGACCGACCCGAACTGATAATTGTAGCCGACCTGGGCACCGCCCAGGAACCCTTCCGACTTCAGCGAAAGGCTGCCCGGGGCAAGGCCCGCGCCCACCGCATCAAGATAGAGCGCGTCGCCCTGGTAGCGCGCGTTACCCGAGTCGGAGAAGCCGTAGCCGGCGTTCACACCGACATAGAAGCCCGTCCACGTGAAGACCGGCGGCAGGGGTTCGGCCGGCGGTGTGTACGTCCGGGACGGAAGATCGGCCGCAAGGGCCACAGCTCCGGAGAGAGCCAAAGCCGTCGCTGCCGCCGATAGTCGCAGGAGATTCTTCATCTGAGGCACCTCGTTGAACGAAACCTGGTCCTGTCGTGCTGGCCCGAACGGACCACTGTCTCACGCCAAAACTAAACTCGTGAAGCTGACAAAAGGAGTCAAGCGGTACATCGACCCAGCATCGCGAGCGCCAATGCATGCGACTTTCATGCAACAGCCGAATATATGCCTATGTTATCTATTGCTCATCATTAGAACAACTAATCGTATACTAACGATGGCAATGCAACCGGCCGCAGCGCGCGTGTGCGTCCCCGCGAGGAGCACAACGTGCAACTCCTGCTGGAGTTCCATCCTGTGTGAAATTTCAGTCGAAACGAAGGCAGGCCCGGCAACCGGCCTGCTCGCTCATCCCGCCGTTGCAGCGCGCCTTGCCCGGCGCCTCACCCGCGGCAGGTGGCGGAAGGTGATGGCCCGGTCGTCGCTCGTCAGGCTCACGCGCTCGCGCAGCAGGCTGAGGAAGGCATCGCGCGCCGCCAGCCGCTGATGCGGCCGCCAGGCGACGCCGACGAGGGCTCCGTCAGGCGGCGGGTCCAGCAGCAGGCCCTTGAGGCGGCGCGTCGTCACACCCGGCCAGGACATGGCCGCCGTCCAGTCCGGCGCGAGCGCGAGACCGATGCCCGCGGCCACGGCGGCGAACATGGCCGGCTTCTCCGTGACCTCCTGCACCACGTTGGGCACCGTGCCGACGCTGTCGAAATAGGTCATGACGAGGTCATACGCATAGGGGCGCACGCGCCGCGAGGGCACGATGAAGGGCTCGCCCACGAGATCACGCATCGTGACGGCATCGCCCCGCGCGAGCGGATGCGTCTCCGGCATGACGACCAGCGGCATCTCGACCCGCAGGATTTCGAAGGCGCAGTCCACCTGCCGCCGCGGCGGACGCACGAGACACAGGTCGAGTTTGCCGGCGTCCAGCATCTGCAGCTGCGGCGCGGTCATCGCCTCGGTGAACTGGATATGCGACCCCGGATAGCGCTGGCGGAACTCCGTCAGGATCTGCGGCAGGAAGCTCGCCGACGCGCCGTCGATGGCCCCGATACGCAGCACCTTGCTGGTGGAGCTTGCCGCCTCGCGCACATGGCGCGCTGCATGGTCAGCGCGGGCGAGGATCGCCTTGGCCTCGTCGAGCAGCAGGAGCCCGGCGCGCGTCAGGTTGACGCTGCGCGTCGTGCGGGCCAGCAGGCTGGCGCCCAGCTCCTCCTCCAGCGCCCTCACCTGCCGCGACAGCGCCGGCGGGGCGAGGCCCATGCGCTCCGCCGCCTTGCCGAAATGCAGCTCCTCGGCGACGGCCACGAAACACTTGAGCTGGCGCAGGTCCATGCAGCTCCCCATCCCTCCGCCGCCGGGCGGCGTTCCCGAGCTCCGATCGCCCCGTCCACGGCCGGATCGGCCGATCCGGCCTGCGACCATCGGCCCCGGACGGGTGTCGCATTATAGCGATTATGTCCGTGGATTATGAAATAACTTGACGACGATCGTACGGCATACGCGCGCTAAGAGAAGGCCCCGACAGCGGGCCGACGCAATCTGGCGGCGGCAGATGTCCACTTCCGGGGCGCCGCCGGCGCTCCTTCCGACCCATGAGCTCTTAGCGTTATGGCCCTAGACACACAGACCCTGATCGCGATCGTCCAGATCATCTGGATCGACATTCTCCTGTCCGGTGACAATGCGGTCGTGATCGCGCTCGCCTGCCGGTCCCTCCCCGACAATCAGCGGCGACTCGGCGTCGTTCTGGGTGCGGGCACGGCGATCGTGCTGCGCATCATCTTTGCCTTCATCATCTCGCAGCTTCTCGCCCTGCCTTTCCTCAAGGTCGTCGGAGGCCTGCTGCTGCTGTGGATCGCGCTCAAGCTCATCCAGGGCGATGACGACGATCATGAGGTGAAGGAGAGCACCAGCCTCTGGGGAGCGGTACGCACCATCGCCATCGCAGATGCGGTGATGAGCCTCGACAACGTGCTTGCCATTTCCGCCGCCTCGCACGGCAACGTCTGGCTCTTCGTTTTCGGCCTTCTTGTATCCATTCCGCTCATCGTCATCGGCTCCACGCTGATCATGGCCCTCATCGAGCGCTTCCCGATCTTCGTCTGGGCCGGCGCGGCGCTCCTGGGCTGGATTGCAGGCGAGATGCTGGTGGCCGATCCTTGGGTCGCAGAGCAGCTCGGCGGCGTTACCAAGACGATGCATTACGCCGCGGCCGCGATCGGCGCCGCCGTCGTCGTCGCCCTCGGCCTGATGGTGACGCGCCTCAACCGGAAGCCCGCGGCGCGCTGACGCGGGGGACATCGCTGTAATGAGGGCCGGCGGAAACGCCGGCCCTTTCGTTTGGGGGCTCAGCGGCAGGCGAAACGCTGCCTGATGCGCTCGAGGAGGCTGTCGCGGACGCTGCGATAGGCTGCGAGACGCTGCTCCCGCGCGCCGTGCACGACGGTCGCGTCGATCGTCGGCCAGTATTCCACCTCCACCGCCAGCGTGCGCGTCAGCTCCAGGGCGCGATGGTGCGCCTCGGGCGACAGGGTGACGATGAGGTCGAAGCCGCCATCCTCCAGATCCTCCAGCGTCTGCGGCCGGTGCCCCGCCACATCGATGCCGATCTCCTCCATCACCGCCACAGCAAAGGGATCGAGCTCCTCCGGGCGCACGCCGGCCGAGGCGACATAGAGCGAGCTGCCGAAATAGTGCCGCGCGATGCCTTCGGCCATGGGCGAGCGCACGGCATTGTGCGCGCACATGAAGAGGACGGATTGCACGCGTTTGCCGCCGGCCTCGGGCGCCATGCACCTAGCCCTTCCAGTGCAGTGCGAAGATGAGGGTGAAAAGCCGGCGCGCGGTGTCGAAATCCACCTCGATCTTGCCGGCGAGGCGCTCCCGCAGCAGCTCCGCCGCCTCGTCGTGCAGCCCGCGCCGGCCCATGTCGATGGCTTCGATCTGCGCCGGCGAGGCCGAGCGGATGGCCGCGTAGTAGCTCTCGCAGACGAGCCTGTAGTCCTTGATGACGCGGCGGAACGGTGTCAGCGAGAGAAAATGCGTCACTACCGGCTCGGAGGCGCTGTTGCGCACCTCGAGCGCCAGCTTCTTCTCCACCAGGGCAACATGCAGCGCATAGGGCCCGCCGTCGTGGCCCGGCACGGCGAAATAGTTGCGCTCCAGGATGTCCCAGATGGCTGTGGCGCGCTCATGTTCCTGATCGGGATTGCCGCGACCGAGCGACCCCTCGTCGAGCGTGACGGCGGTCAGCGTGCAGCGCTTCGTCGGGTCGGCCGCGCTCACGGGATCCCTCCGCTACCTGTTGAGCCTGATCGCGACCGAGCGGGCGTGCGCGTCGAGCCCCTCAGCCTCGCCAAGCGCGATCGCAGCGTCCGCCAGCGCCCTCAACCCTTCGGGGCCGCAGCGCAGGATGGAGGTGCGCTTCATGAAGTCGAGTACCCCCAGTCCGGACGAGAAGCGGGCCGAGCGAGCCGTCGGCAGCACGTGGTTGGAGCCCCCGACATAGTCGCCGATGGCCTCCGGCGTGTAGCCGCCGAGGAAGATGGCGCCGGCGTTGCGCACGCCCGCCGCCAGGCTGTCGGCATCCTCGGCCAGGATCTCGAGATGCTCAGGGGCGAAACGGTCAACGATGGGCAGCGCCTCCGCGAGACGCCCGACGACGATCACCGCGCCGAAGTCGCGCCAGCTCGCGCCGGCGATGGCGGCGCGCGGCAGGGTCTTGAGCTGGTCTTCCACCGCCTGCTCGACCGCGTCGGCGAGCGCGGCATCGTCGGTGATGAGCACCGACTGGGCGGCGGTGTCGTGTTCGGCCTGGGCGAGAAGGTCGGCCGCGACCCAGGCCGGGTTAGCGGAGCTGTCCGCCAGCACGAGCACCTCGGAGGGGCCCGCGATCATGTCGATGCCGACCGTGCCGAAGACGCGGCGCTTGGCCGCCGCCACATAGGCATTGCCCGGCCCGACGATCTTGGCCACGGGCGCGATGGTCTGCGTGCCGAAAGCCAGCGCCGCAACCGCCTGCGCACCGCCGATGCGGTAGATCTCGTCGACGCCGGCAAGATGCGCGGCCGCGAGCACGAGGGGGTTGAGTTCGCCGCGCGGCGACGGCACCACCATGACGATGCGCGGCACGCCGGCCACCTTGGCCGGCACGGCATTCATCAGCACGGAGGACGGATAGCTCGCCGTGCCGCCCGGCACGTAGAGGCCGACGGCCTCGATGGCCGTCCACCGCCAGCCGAGGCCGACACCGAGATCGTCCGTGAAGGTAACATCCTCGGGGCGCTGGCGTCGGTGGAAGGCCTCGATGCGCGCCTTGGCCGTCTCGAGCGCGGCGAGCGTCTTCGCGTCGCAGCGGGCGAGCGCCTCCTCGATCTCGGCGGGCGTGACGCGCAGCGTCTCGGGCGTCAGCTCCAGGCCGTCGAAACGGCGCGTGTAGTCGATGACGGCGGCATCGCCGCGCTCCGCCACGTCGGCAATGATGGCGCGCACGGCCTCGTCGACGTCCTGCGAGACCTCGCGCTTCATCGCGAGCAGGCGCCCGAGGGCCTCCTCGAAATCGGGAGCGCGGCTATCGATCCTCAGCGCCATCGTCAGGCCTGCCTTTCGTCTTCGTCGTCGAGGGGATGGTAGGGTCGGCTGATGGCCTCCCAGGCCGGTCCCAGATCCTTGAGCTGCGCCTCGATGCACTCGACGTCGAGCGCAATGGCGGCGCCGCCGGAAAAGTGCAGCGTGACCGTGCCACCGGGCGCATCCCGCTCCTCGAAGGTGGCGGCCAGCAGGCTGAGCACGGCATCGGGATCGCCCGGTCTGACGGCCCGGGTGCGGGCGGCCATCACCCGCTCGAAATGCAGGGCCGCAAGACGCCGGCGCGGCGGCACGTCGGGAGGCGCCTGCCAGTCGTAACGCCTGAGCTCCAGGGCGAAGCGCCGCTCACGCGGCAGATAGACGAGATCGCGCACGCGCACGACGGCGTCCTGCACATGGGCCGAGAGGACTGCAAGATCCTGCCCATCGAGCGCGACGAGCTTCAACGGCTCCATCTTCAACGGCTCCACGACCGACCGGCTGTGTTCGCCATGTTGTTATCGGCGCAACCTGCCGCTGACAACCGACCCTGCCGGAGAACGCAGGGATGAGACGCTTCGGGTTGAACCATTCACCTTCATGAACCGTTCAGCACCTGTGGTGCTATCTGATGGCAGCGCCGAAGCACGGATGGCCGAAGGCCGCGGGCGGCGCCTGGATGAGACGATGATGACAAGGATCGTTCCGTTTGCGCTCGCCGCCATTGCGGCATCCATTCTGATCAGCTCCCCGCCGGCGTTGGCCCAGCCCTACGGCTGGGGCCCGCCGCGCTATGAGGAAGGCTGGGGGCCGCGCCGCCCGCCGCCCCCGCCGCCCCCGCCCCCGCCGCCCGGCCCGCCCGGCTGGGGTCGCGGCGGCTGGGATCGCGGCTGGGGGCCGCCGCCCCCGCGCGGCGGCGAACGCTTCGGCAGCGTATGCGTCACCTCACGCGGCAACTGCAATGCCGGCTTTCGTGCGCCGCGCAACACGCCCTGCCGCTGCTTCATCCCCGGTTTCGGCGAGAAGCGCGGCGCCATCGGCTTCTGAAGCACCACAGATTCGCTCGAAGAAGACCCGGCCCATGCCGGGTCTTTGTCTTTTCAGCCGGAGATACGCTCGATCTCGGCGCCGCAGCGACTGAGCTTGCTTTCCAAGGCCTCGAAGCCGCGGTCGAGGTGATAGACCCGGTTCACCATCGTCTCGCCTTCCGCCGCGAGCGCGGCGATGACGAGCGAGACGGAGGCGCGCAGGTCCGTCGCCATGACGGGCGCGCCCTTCAGTCGCGCCACGCCTTCGACATAGGCAGCGTCGCCGTCGAGGCGGATGCGCGCGCCGAGGCGGGCGAGCTCCTGCACGTGCATGAAGCGGTTTTCGAAGATCGTCTCCCGGATGCGGCTGGTGCCCTTGCCGCGCGTCATCAGGGCCATGAGCTGGGCCTGCAGGTCTGTCGGGAAGCCGGGGAACGGCTCCGTGGTGACGTTGACTGCCTCGATGACCGAACCGTTGCGGCGCACACGGATTCCCTCGTTGGTGGAGGAGATGTCGACCCCGGCGCCCGACAGCACGTCAAGGGCAGACTGCAGCAGCTCCGGGCGCGCCCCCTCGAGCAGCACATCGCCGCCCGTCATGGCCACAGCCATGGCGTAGGTGCCGGTCTCGATCCGGTCCGGCAGGACATGGTGCTCCGCGCCACCCAGTCGCGCCACTCCCTCGACAACGATGCGCGAGGTGCCGGCACCACTGATGCGCGCACCCATCTTGATGAGGCACTCGGCGAGATCGACCACCTCCGGCTCGCGCGCCGCATTGTCGATGACAGTCGTGCCATGGGCGAGGGTGGCAGCCATGAGGGCAACATGGGTGCCCCCCACCGTCACCTTTGGAAAGGCGAACTCGGCGCCCCTGAGGCCCTTCGGTGCACGGGCGACAGCATAGCCGCCGTCGATGTCGATCTCGGCGCCGAGCTTCTCCAGCGCCATGATGAGCAGGTCCACCGGCCGCGTGCCGATGGCGCAGCCGCCGGGCAGGGAAACGCGGGCCTCGCCCATGCGGGCCAGCAGTGGCGCGATGACCCAGAAGCTCGCCCGCATCTTCGAGACGAGCTCGTAGGGCGCGCAGGTGTCGATGATGTCACGGGCGCGCAGGCTGATGGACTGGCCCGTCTCGCTCGTCTGGCCCAGACGCTTGCCGGCGATGCTGTGGTCGACTCCGTGGTTGGAGAGGATGCGCAGCAGGAGCGACACGTCGGCGAGGCGTGGCACGTTGTGCAGTTCCAGCGTCTCGTCCGTCAGCAGGCTCGCGATCATCAGCGGCAGGGCTGCGTTCTTGGCGCCGGAAATGGGAATGACGCCATCCAGCTTGTGGCCGCCAACGATGCGAATGCGATCCATGTGTTGTTCCTCGATTGACCGGGCCTGTGGCCGAGACGCCGGCGATCAGCCCTTCTGGTCGCGCCCGGCGCCTTGCACGGGTTCATTCGTGGCGCACGGCGCCTGGCCGCGCTTTTCCGCCGCACGCTCGCGCATCTGGCGCTTGCGCCGTTTCAAATTCTCCCGCAGCGCCGCGGCAAGACGCTCCTTCTTGTCGGGAGGCAGTGCGTGCGACATGCTCGAAGACCCGGTTCCTCGAAGGGTGATCGATAGCCGGCATCGGCGCGCAGGACAAGCACAGGTTTCGGCCCGTCCACCCGCGATGCCGCTGCGCCCGTCACAGGCTGCATGGTGCCGACTGCGGCGATGCGGCCTATTGTGCAACGCGACATAGTGTGGAACGAGAGCAGTAACAACATGACAATGAGCAACCTTGCCCTGGCAGGGCAGCGGTTGTTCACCGGACTGGTTCCAAACTTGGTCTGCCGCCGGCGCGGCGGACGGATGTGATCATGAACTACGACAGCTATTTCGACGAAGCGCTCGGCCTTCTGCACAAGGAGCGCCGCTACCGCGTCTTCATCACCATCGAACGCGATGTCGAGCGGTTTCCGCGGGCCGTCTGGCACAGCGACCAGGGGCCGCGCGATGTCGTGGTGTGGTGCACCAACGACTACCTCGGCATGGGCCGCCATCCGGCCGTGATCGAGGCCATGGTCACGACGGCGCGGCGCATGGGCGCAGGCGCCGGCGGCACGCGCAACATCGCCGGCAACAGCGCGCCGATCGTCGACCTCGAGCGCACGCTCGCCGAGCTGCACCGCAAGGATGCTGCGCTCGTCTTCACGTCCGGCTACGTCTCCAACGAGACGGGCATCGCCACCATCGCCAGGCTGCTGCCGGACTGCCTCATCCTCTCGGATGAGAAGAACCACAATTCCATGATCGAGGGCGTGCGCCGCTCCGGCGCCGAGAAGGTGATCTTCCGCCACAACGACCTCGAGCACCTGGAGGATCTGCTGCGCCAGGCCGGCAAGACGCGGCCCAAGCTCATCGTCTTCGAGAGCGTCTATTCCATGGACGGGGATGTTTCCCCCATCCACGCCATCTGCGACCTCGCCGAGCGCTACGGCGCCATGACCTACATCGACGAGGTGCATGCCGCCGGCCTCTACGGCGCGCGCGGCGCGGGCTATGCGGAAGAGGTGGGCGCGCTTCACCGCCTCGACGTGATCGAGGCGACGCTTGCCAAGGGCTTCGGCTGCGTCGGCGGCTACATCGCGGCGCGGCGCAACATCGTCGATGCGGTCCGCTCGCACGCCCACGGCTTCATCTTCACGACGGCCCTGCCCCCGGCCGTGGCCGCTGCGGCCACGGCCTCGGTCCGCCACCTGATGGCGAGCGGCGAGGAGCGCCAGCGCCACCGCCAGCAGGTCGCGCTGACCAAGGCCTCGCTCTCGGCCGCCGGCATCCCGGTCAAGCCCGGCCCGACGCACATCGTGCCGGTGATGGTGGGCGACCCCGAGCGCGCCAAGCAGGCGAGCGACATGCTGCTGGCCGAGCACGGCATCTACGTGCAGCCCATCAACTACCCGACGGTCGCCCGCGGCACGGAGCGTCTGCGCATCACGCCGACGCCGTTCCACGACGCGGGCATGATCGAGCACCTCACCGATTCGCTCGTCACCGTCTGGAAGCAGCTGAAGCTGCCCTTCGTGGACCGCGCAGCCGCCGCCTGAGGACGCATTCCGGGCCAACGATCCACAGGCTGCCGGCCCCGACAAAAATGCCGCGCCGACCCGGCTTGCGCCGGCGCCCCCCTTGTGGCAGTGTCCGCGCGCTTCTGCCCCCTCGGGGCCCCGCTGCCGTAGCTCAGTGGTAGAGCACTCCCTTGGTAAGGGAGAGGTCGCGAGTTCAATCCTCGCCGGCAGCACCAGCAAGCTCAGGCGCTCAGACCGTTCTCGCACTCTCCGCGCCCGGCATTTTTCGACAGCAACCGGCAATATCCGGCAGACAGGTCCGGCGAAAATCCGTGGAACGTTCCATGGCGCATTCGCGGAGCGCCATGGCGCGGCATCAGCACAAGCAACCGTCAGCGCCGCGATCGGGTGGGGATCGCGTGCGCAAACACCCGACTGCATGCCGGCATTTTCTGATCAACTCGTGGAGCGATCACGTTCTGCAATTATAAAAAACTTAACCGCCCTTAATATTTATAAGAGATCGGCACCGGATGCACTCAACGACGCACGTGCATCCGATTTCGCCGTTAATATCTTCTGCAAAAATTCTGAGCTGCGACTCTGACCGCCTGCCAAAGGGCGGAACGATGGCTAACGCGCACCGATTGCCCATGAGCACACCGCAAGATGCAATTTTCAAATTCAGAATTTCGGAGATTGCCAAATGGCGACTTCAGGCGGCGATATCTTCTACGTCCCCGAAAATCCGAAAGGCTTCTCAAGCTCAACTTTGATTGACGGCGGCTCCGGGCTCGACACGCATCTTCGGCATCGACCAGGCGGCGCTCGAAAGCAGCCTCTTCGTCGCGCGAACCGCGACGGAAGGCACGCCGGCAGCCGCACACCGTTTGCATAAAATCATACTGCAAAACGATTTTCCATTCATCATTCTGGATTTTTCGACATGGCTACTCAAGGCAACGATATCATTGAGATTAATCTGTTGGTTCAGGGTCAGTATTATGCTCTAGGTGGAGACGACATAATTTATGTAGTCAATAGACCTACCGTCTTTCCACAAGGAATTATAATAGACGGCGGACCCGGAATCGACACGCTCGATTTCTCCACCCGAATATCATCAAATGCAAGTACGAGCGCAATATTATTCTGGCCCGAAAATGATTATATTATCTCTAGATCATATAATAATCCCGGCGACCCCTATGTCTACGTCTATGGCATTGAGAACATAATAGGCCAGCGCAACGTATCATACTACGCATACTTCACTACACTATACTACCCTATCAATTTCACGGCGGGCGACTACCACGACGAAATCAACGTCTCCCGTTCTGGCGGCACCTATCGTGGCGGGGCTGGAGGCGACGTCATCGTTTACAGCAGCCCCGCAGCCGTCGTGAACGGATTCTACGGCCTCGGCGAGGCCGGAAACGACACCCTCACCGGAGGATCGCACTCGGATACGCTTGATGGCGGGAGCGACAACGATTTAATCAGCGGCGGAGGCGGCAACGATCTCCTGTTCGGCGGATCGGGCAACGATACCCTCAACGGAGGCGACGGACACGACACGCTCGACGGCGGCAGCGGCAGCAACATCCTCACGGGCGGGCTCGGCAACGACCTCTTCATCTATGAAGGCGGGGCCGACACCATCACCGACTTCTCTGCCACAGACGGCAACCGGGACATCATCGACGTTTCCTCGACCGGCCTTTCGACCTTCGAGGACATCATGGCGACGGCGCAGCAGGTCGGAAACGACACGGTCTTCACCTTCGGGCCCGGCCAGACGCTCACCGTCAAGGATCGCACGCCCGAACAGTTCACCCCCGGCGATTTCGGCTTCCCCGACACCTCCGGCGCGGACACGCTCATGGGCGGGGACGATGCCGACGAGCTCGACGGCGGCGGCGGTGACGACCTCATCAGCGGCGGCGGCGGCAACGACACCCTCACGGGCGGCGACGGCAACGACACGCTCAACGGCGGCAGCGGCAGCAACATCCTCACGGGCGGGCTCGGCAACGACCTCTTTGTCTACGCCGGCGGCGAGGACACCATCACCGATTTCTCCGCCGTCCCGGGCAACCGCGATGTCATCGATGTCTCCTCGACCGGCCTTTCGACCTTCGAGGACATCATGGCGACGGCGCAGCAGGTCGGCACCGACACGGTCTTCACCTTCGGCCCCGGCCAGACGCTCATCGTCAAGGATCGCACGCCGGAGCAGTTCACCCCCGGCGATTTCGGCTTCCCCGACACCTCCGGCGCGGACACGCTCATGGGCGGGGACGATGCCGACGAGCTCGACGGCGGCGGCGGTGACGACCTCATCAGCGGCGGCGGCGGCAACGACACCCTCACGGGCGGCGATGGCAACGATACCGTTTATGGCGGAGACGGGGACGACTGGCTTGAAGGCGCCGCGGGCGACGACCGGCTGTTCGGCAATGCCGGACAGGACACCTTGCTGGGCGGCGACGGCAACGACCACCTCGAAGGCGGACCGGGCCACGACGTTCTGTTCGGCGGAGCCGGTGACGACACGCAGCTGGGCGGGGACGGCCACGACGCCATCGCCGGGCATGAGGGCAACGACCTCCTCGACGGCGGCGACGGCAGCGACACGCTCAACGGTGGCGACGGCATCGACACGCTCTACGGCGGCGAGGGCGACGACTGGCTCGACGGCTCCGCGGACGACGACCGGCTGTTCGGCAATGCCGGACAGGACACCCTGCTGGGCGGCGACGGCAACGATCATCTGGAGGGCGGCGAAGGTCACGATGTCCTGTTCGGCGAAGCCGGTGACGATACGCTGCTGGGCGATGCCGGCGACGACGCCTTGGCCGGGCACGAGGGCAACGACCTCCTCAACGGCGGCGACGGCAACGACACGCTCGACGGTGGCGACGGCGACGACTGGCTTGAAGGCGCCGCGGGCGACGACCGGCTGTTCGGCAATGCCGGACAGGACACCCTGCTGGGCGGCGACGGCAACGACCACCTCGAAGGCGGACCGGGCCACGATGTTCTGTTCGGCGGAGCCGGTGACGACACGCAGCTGGGCGGGGACGGCCACGACGCCATCGCCGGGCATGAGGGCAACGACCTCCTCGACGGCGGCGACGGCAGCGACACGCTCAACGGTGGCGACGGCATCGACACGCTCTACGGCGGCGAGGGCGACGACTGGCTCGACGGCGCCGCGGACGACGACCGGCTGTTCGGCAATGCCGGACAGGACACCCTGCTGGGCGGCGACGGCAACGATCATCTGGAGGGCGGCGAAGGTCACGATATCCTGTTCGGCGAAGCCGGTGACGATACGCTGCTGGGCGATGCCGGCGACGACGCCTTGGCCGGGCACGAGGGCAACGACCTCCTCAACGGCGGCGACGGCAACGACACGCTCGACGGCGGCGACGGCGACGACTGGCTCGAAGGCGCCGCGGGCGACGACCGGCTGTTCGGCAATGCCGGACAGGACACCCTGTTGGGCGGCACTGGCAACGACAACATGGAAGGCGGCGAAGGCCACGACGTCTTGTTCGGCGAAGCAGGCAACGACACCTTGCTGGGTGGCGACGGCCACGATGCCATCGCCGGGCATGAGGGCAACGACCTCCTCGACGGCGGCGACGGCAGCGACACGCTCAACGGTGGCGACGACAGCGACACCCTGATCGGCGGCGGGGGCGACGACTGGCTCGACGGTTCCGCGGACGATGACTGGGTGTTCGGCCAGGCCGGCCAGGACACGCTGTTGGGCGGCGACGGCAACGACCACATGGAAGGCGGGGAAGACAACGACGTCATGTTCGGCGAAGCCGGCAACGACACGCTGCTGGGCGGCGACGGCGACGACATCATCGCGGGGCACGACGGCAACGACTACCTTGTCGGCGGCGACGGTAACGACGAGCTCTACGCAGGAGATGGCGAAGACCTGCTGGAGGGTGGCGCCGGCAACGACATCATGATCGGCGAAACCGGCAACGACACCCTGATCGCCGGCGAGGGCGACGACTGGCTCGACGGTTCCGCCGGCGACGACTGGCTGTACGGCCAGGACGGCTCGGACACGCTGCTGGGCGGTGCCGGAGCCGACCACATGGAAGGTGGGGCTGGCAACGACCTCTTCTTCGGCGAAGCGGGCGACGACACGCTGCTGGGCGGCGACGGCAACGACGTCATGGCCGGGCACGAGGGTAACGACTACCTCGACGGCGGCATCGGCAACGACGAGCTCTACGGCGGTGACGGCGACGACCTTCTGGAGGGTGGCGCCGGCGACGACCTCCTGATGGGCGAGGCCGGCAACGATACGCTCGCCGGCGGTGCGGGCGACGATTGGCTGTACGGCCAGGGCGGGCAGGATGTCTTCGTCTTCCGGCCTGGAGAAGGCCTCAGCCGCGTGATGGACTTCAATGTCGGAGGCGAAGCTGACTACGTGAGCATGCAGGGCTTCGGCTTCACCAGCGTGGCCGAGGCCGGCGCCTACTTCATCGACACCGGCGGCGGGGTCTATTTCGACTACGCCGGCACGCAGATCGCCATCTTCGGCATCAGCAAGGAGACGCTCGAGAGCAGCCTCCTCATCGCGTGAGGGACGACCCGGAGTCAATGCAGGGCCGGCGGCAAAACCGCCGGCCCTTTCTCCGCCGCGCCGCCGATGCCTTCAGGCAAGGTTCATCTTCTATATTTCAGTACTGGTTACCACCTCCATGGGAAGGTGGCGGGCTCTGCGATCGGGGGGATCGCACCATGACGTATGAAGCGCACATCGATCGGACTCGACCCGCCCTCGGACGACAACGGGGAGCGCGCACAGGCACGGCCGGGCACGCACCGCCGCACAAGGCGCGGGCCAACAGCCGCCGTCCATGAACGTCGCGGAAACCCGGAGGGGCATCCATCGTTGCGCCGCGGACCTTTCCGCGATCAGGCCACCCCTCGTACGGTCAGCCCCCCGCGCGGGACACGGACGCCGCGCTCCCTGCCAGCAAGGAACCCGCACCGGCACCGGGACAGCATACCGACGTCCGACGTAGGAAGGAGTGCAGCTCTTGCGTGAACCACCGATCCCGCCGGCCCTCATGGCCGAAGGCTTCGTCACCGCCGCTCTCCTCGAGACAGTCGAGGCGCTGGCCCGGGCCCTGAAGGCCCAGGGCGGCGACCCTTCACGGCTGCTCGACCTGATCGAGGCCCGTCTCGATGAGCATCACTTTCGAGCCGAGCAGCAGGCACGCGACTACCAGCTCGACCGGGCGGCCGAAGCCTCGACCATCACCCGGCAGCGCATCCGCGAGATTTTCGGTTCCCTGCGCGACAAGCTGGGAGCCCTGTCCGTCAACTGAGGAACCTGCCTATGGTGTGGTAACGACGATTGGCGCAGAGTGTCGCAAGCGATGACGGCAGGAGTGCGCCATGCCTCTTTTCGACGTGATCTATCGCTTCTCCAACGGCACGATCATCGCCATCTTCGTCGGCATCGCCATCGTCGCGTCAGTCCTGCTGCCGCTCATCGGCACGCGCCTCCTCAAGCAGGAGAAGGCGTCGGAACGGGCTGGATTCGCGCTCGACGCCTTCAAGCTCATCGGCCCGGTCATCGCCGTCTTCACGGCCTTCACACTGCTGCAGGCGCTCAACCGATACCGGGAGGCCGAGATCCTTGTGCAGCGTGAGGCGACCGAGATCACGCAGCTCGACCGTGCCCTGCGCCGCCTCGGTCCCGAGGCCGCGCCGGCTCGCGCAGCACTGAAAGCCTATGGCGAATCCATCGTCTCCCATGAGTGGCCGGCGCTGAAGGATGGGCGCGACAGCCCGCAGACGCAGGCGCTCTTCAAGGAGCTCATCGACCGCGTCCACGCCGTGCACAAGCGTATGGACATCGACGCCACAACGCGCGAGGCGATCGACGACGCGATGGACGAACTCGTCGATGTCCGCTCCATGCGTCTTGGCGCGGCCGCGACGGGGCTGCCGGACATCTTCTGGCAGGTGCTCGGCTGCCTCATCGTGATGCTGGCCGCCGAGGCGCTGCTCTTCCGCTTCGACTGGAACCTCGTCGTGCCCAAGGCAGGCTATGCGGCGGCGATTGCCCTGCTCATCGCATTGCTCGTCATCCTGGACTATCCATTCCGCGGGCATCAGAACGTCAGCCCAGACCCCATCGTGCGGGCCCTGGCGCACATCAGACAGTACTGAGCAGGTCACGCCGGCTGCGGCAGGCCGGCGATCCGGCGCAGATCGGCGACGACATCGGGCGTGGCAGCCATCACGGGCGCGCCGCGCGTCAGCGCCCCGTCCGCCACCGGGAACGGCAGCAGCGCACCGCCCGCCTCAGCCACGAGGCAATAGCCGGCGAGACAATCCCACGCATGCATGTAGGGCTCGTAATAGCCGACGAGGCGCCCCGCCGCGACATAGGCCAGCATGAGCGCGCCCGAGCCGTTGCGGACGAAATTGCCGCCCATGCCCAGCAGCCGCTCGACGACGCCGGCAAATTCCGCCGGCGGAACGTGGTGGTTGGCGCCAAGGCCGACGACGCCGTCGCGGAGGGAGCGGCCGGAGGCCACCTTCACGGGGGCATCGTTGAGCGTCGCCCCCTGCCCCTTGCCCGCGGCATAAAGCTCATCCGTGCAGGGCGCGTAGATAACGCCGACCACCGGCTCGTCGCCGGCAAGCACCGCAATGGACACGCACCAGCTTGGCATGCCGTTGACGAAGGGGCTGGTGCCGTCGATGGGGTCGAGCACCCAGGTAAAGCCGGACGTGCCTTCGGAAAGTCCGTACTCCTCGCCCAGCACGCCATCCGCCGGGTGGGCCTCGGCGATGCGCGCACGCAGCGCCTCCTCGACCCGGCGGTCGGCGACGGAGACGACATCCTGCGGGTTGGCCTTGCTCTCAACGACCAGCGACTCGCGTGCGTTGAAATAGGATAGCGCCACGGCGCCCGCGTCGCGGGCGAGCGCGCGGGCAAGCGCCAGGCGTGCCTCGACCTCTGCGGTATCGACTGTCATGATGACCTCGTTGTCTCGCAAGAGGCGCGCCCTCTCACGCAGTGATGATGGCTACCCCGCGGTTGTGAAGCCCGATCGCGACGGGCGTCGTGGCGGCGAGGCTTCGATCCACGTCAGGATCGACGACATAGAGCGTTCCGACTTCGGTCTCCACCTCGTATTCGACATGGTCGCCCAGATAGGCTGCATGGCGGACGAGGCCCTGCAGGCCGGCTCCGTCGGCCGGCGCGAGGCGGATGGCATTGGGCCGGATGGCGAGCTTGGCTGGCCCCGGCTGCGCCGCGCGGCCAGGCACCCGGTGCTCGAGCGAGCCCAGCCGCACGACCGCCTCGTTGCCCTCGATGCCCACGACCTCGCAAGGCACGACATTCGCCTCGCCCATGAAGTCCGCGATGAAGGATGAGGCGGGCGTCTCATAGAGCGCACGCGGCGGCCCCTCCTGCGCGATGCGGCCTTCGTGCATGACGACGATGCGGTCGGAAACGGCAAGCGCCTCCTCCTGGTCGTGCGTCACGTAGACGGCCGTGAAGCCCAGCCGCTGCTGCAGATCGCGGATCTCGGTCCGCACGCGCCGGCGCAGGCGCGCGTCGAGGTTCGACAGTGGCTCGTCGAGAAGCAGCACCTGTGGCTCGAGCACAAGGGCGCGCGCCACAGCGACGCGCTGCTGCTGCCCCCCCGAGAGTTCCGCCGGCAGGCGGGAACCGAAACCGGCGAGGCCGACGAGGGACAGCCCCTCCTCGGCCTTCTCGCGCGCCTCCGCCTTCTTCAGACCTGAGGATTCGAGCCCGTAGGCGACGTTCTCCAGCACCGTCATGTGCGGGAAGAGCGCATAGGACTGGAAGACCATCGACACGTCGCGCTCGTTGGCCGGCAGCATGGTGACATCCTTGCCGCCGATGAAGATGCGCCCGGCCGTCGGGTGCTCCAGCCCGGCCAGCATGCGCAACGTGGTCGTCTTGCCGCAGCCTGAGGGCCCGAGCAGCGTGACGAGCGTGCCCGGCTCGATCGTCAGCGACAGGTCGTGGATCGCGGTGAAGGAGCCGAAGGTCTTGCGAACATGCTCGAAGACGACCGAGCCGGACTTCAACCCGCTCATGCGATTTTCTCCTTGATTGACTCGGCGGGCAGGGGCCTGACCCCGGCGGGCGCGGCGATGCGCGTCTCGCGGCGCAGGCGCCGCTCGCCGACCGCGAGCTGGAACCCGGCGATGATGACGAGCATCACGACGATCAGCATCGAGGAGTAGGCGATGGCCACGCCGTATTCCCCGTTCTCGACGAGGCCGACGATGTAGGCCGTGGCCATGTTGTACTTGGCGCTGACGAGGAACACGACGGCGCTGATCGAGGTGATCGCCCGCACGAAGGAATAGACGAGCGCCGCCACGATCGCGGGCCTGAGCAGCGGCAGCACCACGCGGCGGATGGTGCGCCAGCTCGAGGCGCGCAGCGTGAGCGAGGCCTCGTCGAGGCTCCCGTCGATCTGCGACATGGCCGCGACGCCGCCGCGCACGCCCACCGGCATGTTGCGGAAGACGAAGCACGCGACAAGAATGAGCGCCGTACCCGTCATCTCCAGCGGCGGCATGTTGAAGGCCATGATGTAGCTGATGCCGATGACCGTGCCGGGAATGGCGAAGCTCATCATCAGCGCGAACTCAAACATGTTGCGGCCGACGAACCGCTGGCGGACGATGAGATAGGCCGTCAGAAGGCCGACCGCCGCCGTCAGCGGCGCCGCGATGAGCGCGATCATCATCGTCGTCCAGAACGAATCCCAGGCAACGCCCGTCCAGGCGATCGAGCCGTCCTGCAGGGAGACGGAGAATGCGCGCGCGTAGTGGGCGAGGGTCAGCGAGTTGTCGAGGCCCCAGGTGTTCACGAAGCCGCCCACGAGGATCATGCCGTAGACGACGAGCGTGAAGATCGTCCACGGAATGACGAGCGCATTCACGCCGACGGCGAGTGCGCGCGGCAGTGCCGGGTGAATGCCGCTGTCGCCCTTGCCGGTCACGGTCGCGAAGTTCTTGCCCGTGAGCCACAGCCGCTGCGCCAGGAATGCCGATAGTGTGAAGAAGAGCAGGATGATGGCGAGGACGGCCGCGCGCGAGGGGTCCGTCTGTGCGCCTACGACGGCGAAGAAGATTTCCGTCGAGAGCACGCCGTGGCTGCCCCCCAGCACCAGGGGATTGCCGAAATCGGCCATGCTCTCGATGAAGCCGATGAGGAAGGCGTTGGCGAGGCCGGGCTTCATGAGCGGAAGGGAAACGCGCCAGAAGGTGCGCGCGCGGTCGGCCCGCAACGTCTGCGAAGCCTCCTCCATGGAGGGGCTGACGCCCTCGACCACGCCGATGAGGACCAGGAAAGAGATCGGCGTGAAGGACAGCATCTGGGCGATCCAGATGCCGGTGAGCCCGTAGAGCCAGCGCCCCGGCTCGATGCCGAAGAGGTCGGACAGGAAGGTGGTCACCACGCCGGCGCGGCCGAAGAGCAGGATGAGCGCAAGGCCGATGACGAAGGGCGGCGTGATGATCGGCAGCACCGTCAGCAACCGCAGGCCCTTCTTGAACGGAAAGCGCGTGCGCGTAGCGACGAGCGCGAAGGCGAGTCCGAGGATGGTCGAGCCCGTCGCCGTCATCACCGCCAGCCACAGCGTACGCCAGGCGACTCCGCAGCGCGCGCCGCTCACGACACAGTCGAGGCTCCAGATCGCCGGGTCCTGGATGTTGCGCAGGAAACCTGACGGCTCGAAAGAACCGTCGATGTCCTGCACAGCGCCGACGAACATGCTCAGGACCGGGTAGAAAACGAAGACCGCGACCAGCGCGACAAGCAGAGCGATGGCCGCGATGACGAAGAAGTCACCCCGCATCACTCCCTGCTCGGCGAGCCCGACCGAGAAGAGGAAGAGGAAGGAGAGCCCGACCACGACGGCCCCCGCACCCATGGCGGGCTGGCCGGTGGAAAGCGGACCGAAGAGGGCCTCGCCGATGGTCCAGCTCCAGCCGGTGAAGGTGATCGCGAAGCCCTGAAGGACGAGGAAGCCCATCCCCGCCACGCCGAGGGCGGTGAGGAGGCGGCCGCGCGCCTCACCCGCGGGCGAGAAGAAGCGGACGGCGGCGGCGGCGAGGAGCAGCGCCGCAACGACAGCGAGCCACCAGCGCCCTTCGGAGACCATCTGCACCAGACCCGGCGCCTCGTCGGCGCCGAAGGGGAACCGCGCCAGCCAGCGGAAGGCGTAGAACCCTTCCTCGATCCTGTACCAGGGCAGGAGCACGAACCCCGCGAGCCCGAGGCCGAGCGTCATGTCCACTCTGCGGTTGCGCTGCTCCATGAAAGGTTCCGTGCTGGAAAATGTCCCCGGGCTGGCCTGCCGGAGGCCGGCAGCGGCAGCAAGCGGCCCTCCCGGCTGGGGAGGAGGGACAAGGTGAGGGGCAGCCGTCCTCGTTTGTGACGGCTCGGGCCGTTCCGCCCCCGCCCCTCACCCTACCCCTCCCCTCTGAGCTGATCGGGAAAGGGCGTCCTGAATCTGTCGCGCGAGCGCGACGCTGACCCGCATCTCGCCGTCAGTTGGCGAGCGCGCCGATCTCGCGGTCCCAGCGCTGCAGCAGCGCCTTGCGCTTCTCGGGATCGCCGTAGACCTTGAAGTCGTAGTCGATGAGGCGGATCTCCTCGAACTTTGGCGCCTCCGGCGGCACTGCGGCGTTCTTGTTGGACGGCAGCTGGAAGGACTTGGCATCCTTCATCAGCGACTGGATCTCCGGCGACAGCACCCAGTCATACCACTTCTTGGCATTCTCGAGGTTGCGCGCGCCCTTCACGATCGACATGGAGCCGATCTCGTAGCCGGTGCCCTCGCAGGGAGCGACGGTCTTCACGGGGAACCCCTCGACCGCCTGTGCCACGGCGTCATGCATGAAGACGATGCCGACGGTCGTCTCGCCGCGCGCAGCCGCCTTCACCGGCGCCGAGCCGGACTTGGTGTACTGCGAGATGTTGGCATTGAGCTTCTTGAGATAGTCGAAGGCCTTGTCCTCGCCCATGATTTGCACGAGCGTGGCGAGCGCCGTATAGGCCGTGCCCGAGGAGTTGGGGTTGGCCATCTGGATCTCGCCCTTGTAGGCCGGATCGAGCAGGTCGGCCCAGCACTTGGGCTCCTTCAGCCCCTTCTTCGCCAGGATCTCGGAATTGTAGCCCCAGCCCAGGGCTCCGGCGTAGACGCCGACGGTGCGGTAATCGGCGCTCTCCGCCTGCCTGACGGCCCAGGTGTGCAGCTCGGGCAGCCGCGGCGACTTGTATTCGAGCGTCAGCCCCTCGGCCGCGGCCTGCAGATGCGGGTCGCCCGTGCCGGCCCACCACACGTCCGTCTTCGGATTGCGCGCCTCGGCCCGGATCTTTGCATAGGCCTCGCCGGAGGACATGCGCACCATGTTGACGTCGATACCCGTGTCCTTCTCGAACCGGTTCTCGAGCAGTTCGCAGATGACGACATCGGCGGAACAGATGAGGTTGAGCGAGCCTTGGGCGAGCGCTGCCGCAGGCGTGAATTGAACAGCAGCGGCCACGGCCGCGGCAGCGACAAAACCGGAACGCATATTGTCCTCCCTCACGCGCCGCTGTATCGCGGCATCTGTCTTTGCAACCGTGTGCAAGGGTTCCACGTGCCAGCGCGGCATGTCAAGCAACATGATGGCGGGCCGTGGCACAAAATCCCGGCAGCACCATTGCACGCTGTTGCAAGGCGGTGCATAGGAAAAGGCGTCCCGACGTCGGCTGCAGGACCATCATGCCACCGCCCCGAAAGTTCGTCAGCGCCCGCGAGGTGGCCGAACGCGCCGGCGTGTCGCGCTCGGCCGTGTCGCGTGCCTTCACGCCGGGCGCGAGCGTCTCGGAAGATACGCGCCGGCGCGTTCTGGAGGCGGCAACTGCGCTCGGCTATCACGTCAACCACCTCGCCCGCGGCCTGTCGCTGAAGGAGAGCGGCATCGTCTGCCTCGTCGGCTCGGAGCTCGGCACACCCTACCGTGCCTCCCTCGTGAAGGCCATGACGCAGGCGGCGCAGGACGCCGGCAAGGTGGCGATGGTCATCAACACCGACCGCTCCGACGAAAGCGTCAGCGCCGCGCTGCGGCAGGCCCTGCACTATCGCGCCGATGCCTCGATCATCCTGTCCGGCATGCCGGACAAGTCGATCACGCGCCTGTGCCTCGAGAATGGCCAGCGAATCGTGCTGATCAACCGCGACGACGACCAGGACGGCCCGCTGCGCATCAACCTCAGGGACGGCGAGGCGGCCCGGCGCGCGTTCACCGCCTTCCTGCGCGCCGGATGCCGGCGTCTCGCCTTCGCCAATTCCGAGGCCGGCACGCCGAGCCTGATGGCACGCGAGCGCGGCTTCCTGGCGGCGGCTGCCGCCATCGGCCTGCCGGTCACGGTGGAGCGCTTCGGCCCAAGCGTCTACGAGAGCGGTCGCGAGCTGGCGCGGCGCCTGCTCACGGCCCGCGTGCGGCCGGATGCCGTCTTCTGCGCGACGGACCTCATCGCCTGCGGCTTCCTCGACGCGGCGCGGCACGAGTTTGGCCTGGCCGTGCCGGAGGATTTGTGCGTCACCGGCTTCGACGACATCGAGCAGGCGAGCTGGTCCTCCTACAGCCTGACGACCTTCGCGCAACCGGTGGCGGAGATCGCCCGCGAAGCCTTTGCCTGGCTGCGGCTGGCGCCCGAGGAGGCCGCCCGGCGCCCTGCTGCGGTGGAGCTGGAGGCGCGGATGGTATGGCGCCGCACGGTGCGGGGCCGTCCGCCTGCGGCTCGCGCCGCCGCGCGGGCCGCCGTCGAAGCCTGACGGGTCCCGCGAGGCTTCACAAACCCTTTGCCTGCCCCCGCTCCCGCGTCGGCATCGCCGCCACGAGCCGGCCGGCAAGCTCGCCGTCGATGATGAGGCGGTTGACGATGCCCGTCTTCAGCACGGCCTGCAGGGCGGCGGCCTTCGAGCGTCCCGCCGCGAGCATCACGACCTCGGTGCGCTTCAGGTCCTCCGGTGCGATGCCGATGGTGCGCGCATTCACACCGCATTCCACGAGCCGGCCCTCGCGGTCGAAGAACTTGCCGGCCACCTCGCAGACGGCTCCAGCCGCGGTCAGCCCCTCGAGATCGGTCCGCGACAGCAGGCCGTGGCGAAAAAGAAAGGCGTCGGGGGAGCAGTCGCCGAAGCTGATGAGATAAAAATCCGCCTCGCGGGCGAGGGCGAGCGAGGCCTGGACGGGGCGCTGGCGCAGCACGACCTCGACATCGCCCTCCTCGTCGACGACGAGCGGCGCGGGCAGGAAATAGCCCTCGCCGCTGCAGGCCTGGGCGAGACGCACGACCTCGAAATTGTTCAGCGACACGTCCCGTGTCAGCGAGCCGAGGACGGACACGAAGCGCACGTTCTGCTTGGGAAAGGCGGTGAAGGCATCGACCACCGCCGAGACGGTGCGCCCGCAGCCGACGCCGATGGTGAGCCGCGGCGAGCCGAGGAGCCGGCGTGTCAGGTAGTTGGCGCCGGCAAGACCGACGCCCCGGCGCGCCAGCCGGTCCGCCGTCTCGTCGTCGAGACTGCCCGTCTGCTCATCGAAGGGCGGCGTCAGGATGCACTCCTCGAGGCCGTAGCGGGCGGCGAGCCAGTCGCCGAGCGCCAGGGTCTCGCTCGTCTCGTGCTGGATGGAGATCTTGACGATGCCGGCCTCGCGCGCCTGGGCGAGCATGCGCGTGACCTTGAAGCGCGAGATCTTGAGATCACGCGCCACCTCCTCCTGGCCCTTGCCGTGGACGTAGTAGAGCCACGCCGCACGCACCATGAGGTCCTGATCACCCCGCCCCGGCTCGCTCATCGTCCCTCCCATTTTTTGCACGATCGTGCACAGATCGCACGAATTGACGATAGTCAAAAAGGCTGACATCATGAACTTGTGTGCGCGCGGCGCACGATTGTTCAGCCGCTTCGCCGGCAGCCTACTTCACCGGAAACCGTCGAAGCGCTGCATAGAAGCCGGCGCGGAATAGCACGAGAGGGGCCGTCAAGGCTCCCATCCGCAGCCGGACGGAACCAGGGATGAAGGGCGCACAAGCGCCCGCGAGGAAACGCACAACAACGGCGCCCGCCGCGACGGCGGAACGACGGCGCCGGCGGAGGAAAGGTCATGGACGGGCTGCTGAGCGGTCTCAAGACCATCGTCGATTCCCTGGGAGCGACCGTTCTGCTCCCCATCGTCATCTTCGTCATTGCCGTCGTCATGGGCGCCAAGCCGGGCCGCGCCTTCCGCGCGGGCGTGACCATCGGCGTCGCCTTCATCGGCATCAACCTCGTCGTCGGGCTCATGTTCACGAGCCTCAGCGACGTGGCGCAGGCGATCGTGAAGAACACCGGCATCACGCGCGACGTGGTGGACGTCGGCTGGCCATCGGCCGCGGCCATCGCCTTCGGCTCCTCGGTCGGCCTGTGGGTGATCCCCATCGGCATCGCCGTCAATGTCCTGCTGCTGATGACGCGCATGACGCGCACGCTCAATGTCGACGTGTGGAACTTCTGGCATTTCGCCTTCATCGGCTCGCTCGTCGTCGCGGCCACCGACAGCCTCTTCTACGGTCTCGTCGCAGCCGCGCTGATGGCGGCGCTCGCCCTGCTCTTCGCCGACTGGACGGCCAAAGCTGTGCAGCGTTTCTATGGGATTCCGGGTGTCTCGGTGCCGCACCTCGCCTCGGGGCAGATCCTGCCCATCGCGATTGCTGTCAACTGGGTGATCGACCGCATCCCCGGCCTCAACGCCATCAACCTCGACACTGACGTCATCCAGAAGAAGCTCGGCGTCTTCGGCGAGCCTGTCATTCTCGGTCTCAGCATTGGCCTCGTGCTCGGCGCCATCGGCTACTACGACGCGGGCGATGCCGCCACGGTGGTGAGCAAGGTGCTCAAGACGGGCATGAACCTCGCCGCCGTCATGTTCCTGCTGCCGCGCATGGTCAAGATCCTGATGGAGGGGCTCATTCCTGTCTCCGAGGCGGCGCGCAGCTTCGTCCAGAAGCGGGCCGGCGACCGGGAGATTCTCGTGGGGCTCGATTCGGCCATCCTCATCGGCCATCCGGCGGCCATCTCGAGCGCGCTCATCCTGGTGCCGATCGCCATCGTCCTGTCGATCATCCTGCCCGGCAACCGCGTCATCCTCTTCGCCGATCTCGCGGTCATCCCCTTCCTGGTCGCCATGGCCGCGCCGGTCGTTGGCGGCAACGTGCTGCGCATGGTCATCATCGGCACGGTGACGCTCGCAGTCGGCTTCTATGTCGCGACGGCACTCGCGCCGCTCTTCACCAGCGCCGCGGTGTCGGCCGGCTTCGCGCTGCCCGAGGGCACGACGCAGATCACGAGCATCGTCGACGGCTTCCTGTGGGTGTCCTACGTGGTGGTCGAGGCGGTGTCCGGGCTCGGCATTGTCGGCCTTCTGGCCGTGCTCGCGGTGATCGCGCTGTGTTTCATCGGCTTCCACCGTCGGCCGGCTGCCTGGGAGCGGCTCGCCGGCAGCGACGATCCCGCCCCCGCCCAGGCGAAGGGCGCCGCCGCCTCGCCTGCGGAGTGACGAGCCCCCATGCACGACAGCATCTTGCAGCATCTCGACCCCGAGGCGATCTGCCTCGGGGTCGAGGCCACGTCCGGCCGCGAGGTCATCAGCCTTCTTGCCGGGCGCCTCGCTGCCCTCGGCCGCGTGCGGGAGAGCTTTGCCGATGCCGTCCTCGCGCGCGAGGCGAGCATGCCGACGGGCCTGCCGCTCGGCGGCGACCTCAATATCGCCGTGCCGCACACCGATCCGGAGCACGTGGTGACACCGTCGCTCGCGCTCGCCACGCTGGTGCGGCCCGTCAGCTTCGGCAGCATGGACGACCCCGACGAGCAGATCCCCGTCGGCGTCGTGATGATGCTGGCCCTCGCCGACAAGAACGCGCAGATCGACATGCTGCGCGAGGTGGCGGAACTCATCCAGCGGCCGGGGGCGCTCGCAGCCCTCGCCGCCGCGACATCACCGGATGACATCTTTGCGGTGCTGCGCGCCTGACGCGCGGGCGGCGGAAGGGTCCGCCTTGCCTTCGCCGCTCACGGCGGCGAGCATCGCCGAAAGGACACGGGAGGAACAAGATGCCAAGGAACAAAGTCGTCCTCGTCGCCTGCGGCACGGCCGTTGCGACATCGACGGTCGTCGCCAACGCCATCGAGGAGGAGATGCGCGAGCGCGGCATCACCGTCGACATCCGCCAGTGCAAGGCGACCGAGGTGCCGAGCCTCATCCACGACGTCGACCTCGTCGTCTCGACGACGCCGGTACCGCCGGATCTCGACAAACCGGTGATCACGACGCTCGCCTTCCTCACCGGCATCGGCAAGGACGAGGTGCTCGACAAGATCGAGGCCGCGCTGCGCGACTGAAGCCTTCCGCCTGACCCGCAAAAAAGAACCCGCCGGAAAGGCTCCGGCGGGGGTCCAGTCAGGGGAAGAAACCTTGCGGCAGGCGGCTGCGCCTGCCTTCAACACTCGCTGACGATTTTCTTCGCCCGCGGAATGAGCGACGGGCTCATGGAGAGTTCGCTCACGCCCCAGCCGAGGAGCCGTGGGATCATGGCCGGCTCGCCGGCGGCCTCGCCGCACACACCGACCCTGATGCCGGCCTCGCGCGCGGCCCGGCAGGTCATCTCGATCATGGCGAGCACGGCGGGATGGTCGGCCCGGCTGAGATGCGCGAGACGGGCGTTGGTGCGGTCCGCGGCCATCGTGTACTGCGTCAGGTCGTTTGTGCCGATGGAGAAGAAGTCCACTTCGCGGGCGAGGGTGGCGGCACACAGGGCCGCTGCCGGGGTCTCCACCATGATGCCGACCTCGAGCGGCCCGGTTTCCTGCCCTTCCTCCGCAAGCTCCTGCCGGCAGGCGTCGACGATCGCCCTGGCTGCCCTCACCTCCGCGATGTCTGTGACCATCGGGAACATCACGCGCGCCGTGCCTAGGGCGGCGGCGCGCAGGATGGCCCGCAGCTGCGGCTTCAGCAGGTGCGGCCGGTCCAGGCACATGCGGATGCCGCGCCAGCCGAGGAAGGGGTTTTCCTCCCGCTCGGGCGCGATGCCGGGCAGGGCCTTGTCGCCGCCGATGTCGAGCGTGCGGAAGACGACCGCGTGCGGGCGGAACGCCTTCACCACCCGCGCATAGATGCGGAACTGCTCGTCCTCGCTCGGCAGCGTCCTGCCGTGCATGAAGAGGAACTCGGTGCGGAAGAGCCCGACGCCCATGGCGCCGAAACCGAGGGCGCCGTCGATCTCCGCCTCCGAGCCGAGATTGGCCGCCACCTCGATGACGCGACCATCGCGCGTCTTCGGCACCACATGTGTGAAGGCCGCGAGCGCACGCCGCTCCTCTTCCGCCTTCTCCAGCCGCGCCGCATAGGCCGCCGTGACGGCGGGATCGGGATTGACGACGGCAACGCCCCGCCCGCCGTCGACGGCAACCGTCCTCGCCGCCCGCAGCACCGCCTCCTCGGCCTTGACGCCGACGACGGCCGGAAAGCCGAAGGAGCGTGCGAGGATGGCAATGTGCGAGGTCGGCCCGCCCTCGCTGGTGACAAGGCCCCTGAGCAGGCGCAACGGCAGGCGGGCGAGATCGAGCGCGCTCAGATGCCCTGCTACGAGGATCGCGGGCTCGGCAAGCGCCGCAAGATCGCTCCCATCGCGTCCGAGCAGCACGTTCGCCACCTGGCGGGCGACGCCGCGCACGTCCTCGGCGCGGGCACGGAAATAGGCGTCGTCGATATGGGTGAAACGCTCGGCAAGCTCCCTGCCGACGGCGAGCACGGCGGCGACAGGGTCCTCCTGCGCCGCGATGCGCGCCTCGACGGCCTCGAGGAACTCGGGATCCTGCGCCACGTCCCTCAGCGCCGCCATGATGTCGGCGGCAGTCGCGGCCGCCGCATCGCCATCGTCGCTGCGGCGTTCAAGCATGGCGCAGACGGCCTCGACGGCACGGCGAAAGCGCAGCGTCTCGGCCTCGACCTCCCCGGCGGCGATGTGCGTGCGCCGGGGCTGTGGCTCGTGCGGCAGATAGACGAAGGCCGGGCCGACGGCCACGCCCTCGCTGGCAGCGACCCCGACGAGCTCGCCCGGCGCAGCCGGCTCCTGCGCCGGGAGCGCGGTGGGAGCGGCACCAGCCGCCTCCTCGCGCGCTGCGGGGGTGGCCGGCGCATCCGCCTCGCCGGTGACGATGGCGGCGAGCCCTTCGACGGCCGCCTCGGCGTCCTCGCCACGGGCGCGGATGACAATCTCGTCGCCCTCCTTCACGGCCAGCAGCATGAGCTTGACCGTGCTCTTGGCATTGGCCGAGCGCCCGCCCTTGACGATTTCGATGTCCGAGACGAATCCCTTGGCGAACTGGACGACACGCGCCGCCGGGCGCGCATGCAGTCCCTCCTCCAGCTGCACAATCGCCGTCCGCTCGGCTTCCATCACCTGCTCCATACCCGCCTGCCCTGCCATTGCTCAGGCCCTCGCCAGGATCTCGATGGCGGCTCCCGGCACGAGCAGCGGCAGCACGTCCGCCCCCTCTGTCGCCTCAAGGCAGATCTCGCCCGGCCGGTCAGGGCTCACGACGCCGGAGAAGTTGAAGACGACGTGGCCCATATCGGCCACCTTCTTCCACGCCGTCTCGCCGATGGCGGTGATGGAAAACTCCCGCCCGCCAATGCGCAGCACGTCGCCCGGGCGGGGGGCGGCGCCAACCTCGCCTTCCGCCCGGTGCAACACGGCGACTTCCGCAAGTTCCGGCGGCGCCCCCTCCGCAAAGAGGATGACGACGCCGCCTTCGGCAAGATCCGCCACGTCGGGCCCGATCGTCGTGATGACCGTGCGATAGAGCAGCGTCATGGCGGTCTTCCTCCCTCAGAGCGCGAAGCTGGCGAGCCAGGCGATGACCACGGACACCGGCCCCATGATCTGGCGGCTGAGCAGCACCGCCGGCACGCCGATCTTGATGGTTTCGGGCTTCGCCTCGCCGAGCGCGAGGCCCACGGGCACGAAGTCGCAGCCGACCTGCGTGTTGTAGGCAAACAGGGCCGGCAGGGCCATGGCGGGCGGAATGGTGCCGTTGCCGATGGCCGGGCCGATGATGGCCGCGCCGATGACCTGGGCGATGACTGCGCCGGGCCCGAGCACCGGCGACAGGAACGGCAGGCCGCAGATGGCTGAGAGCACCAGCAGCCCAAAGATGTTGCCCGCCAGCGGTTCGAGCAGGTGCGCCAGCCAGTTGCCGATGCCCGTGGCGTTGATGACGCCGATGAGCATCGTCACGAACGCCATGAACGGCAGGACGTTGCGGATGACCTGGTCGATCGAGCGCCGCCCGCTGTTGAACAGCACGCCGACCACGTGGCCCATGGAGCGGCCGATGCCGGTGATGAAGCCGACGATGCCCCCGGCATCCTCCGCCCGCATGGCGGCCCCGGCCGGCGCGGCAAAGGGGTTGGCACCGGCCGGCTGCGCGCCGGCAGCTGTCGGCGCCTCACTGCCGTCGGCGGGGTGGATCGTGTCCACCGTCACGCCGGAGACGTAGATATCCTCCGTAATGAACTGGGCGAGCGGGCCCGACTGCCCGACGGGTGTGAGATTGACCGTGGGGATGCGCTTGCGCGGATAGACGCCGCAGCGCGCGGTGCCGCCGCAATCGACCACAACGACGGCGATCTCGCTCTCGAGCGGCGGCGAGGTGAAGCCGTCGACCGCTGTCGCGCCGGTCAACTCCGCGATGCGGCGGGCCACCTCCGGGATGCCGCCACCGGTGACGGCGACCACCTTGTCACGCTCCTCCGTCGGCTGGATGACGAGGGGGCCACCCCAGCCGCGCGCGCCACGCTCGATCCTGACGGCCTTGAACTGCCTGTTCGCCATGTCCGTGCTCCTTCCTTCGCGTTCCGAGCACGGCGGCTCAGAGCGTCACGCCTTCACGGCGCGCGATAAGCTTCGTGATCCATTCGGTGACGATGCCCTTGAGCAGGATCACCACGAGGCCGACCACGAAGTAGAAGAGCGCGAGCTTGGCGAGCGAGAAGGGGGCAGTGCCATTCTCGACGAGCTTGGTGATGCCGGCCGCCACCCCGAGCCAGACGAAGAGCTCGCCCGGATTGGCATGCGGGAAGAGGCCGGTGATGGGGTGCACGAAGGACACCGCCGAGTCGTAGAAGGCCGGCTTGTGCTTTTCCTCAAGGAAGACGCCGAAGGTGTATGCCATCGGGTTGGTGAGGAAGAAGACGGCCAGTACCGGCAGGACGGTGTAGCGCGTGAAAGCGTTGCCCGCCGCATAGCGCGCCACCTTGTGCACGCGCTGCTCGCCCACCAGCTCGATGATGGCGTAGACCGCCGTCAGGAGCACGATCAGCGTCGGCAGGATACCCGTGACGAAGGCGACGAAAACCTTGCCGCCCTCGTTAAACACGCCGATGAAAGCCTCGGCGCCTCCAGCCAGCCATTCCAACATCGTTCACCCTCCCCAGACATTTTGCCTTGCTTCATCGTTCCCTCGCAGCGTCGCCGCCGAGGGTTTCCCGGCACGTCAGGCAACGGCCGGGGTCGGCCCCGCCATGCGGGCGGACGCGGGCGCCTCGTCATCGCCGGCCCGCAGCCGGTCGATCTGCTCCAGCGCCTGGCGGAAGGCCGCGGTCCGGTTGGCCGAGCTGGCGCGCGCACCCGCACGCAGCTCGGCGGCCGGCACGCCGGCCAGCTCGGGCAGGGACACGAACTTGGCGAAGACGCTGCGCCCTTCCATGACGAGGGCCTCGCGCACGCGCTCGTCCGCGCCGACGACAAGGATGGCGATGACACCGCGGCCGAAGTTCGCCTTGGCAACGCCGACGCCGACATAGCCGTCGGCCCAGCGCGTGGTGATGTCGCCGAGCACGCGGCGGTAGTGGCGCATCTGCAGATAGGTGCCGACGCTCTGGAGCGCCCACAGGACGCCCAGGACGAGCAGCGCACTTTGCCAGAAGTTCATGCCGTCCTCCCCTGATGCCGCACGTTTGTTCGTGTCTTGCACAAATGAATGTACATTTGTTTCCGTTGCCGTCAATGTGTTTGACACCACGAGAACACGGCCGCTTCCACGCGGGCGACCGGTCGCCCGCAAGCGGTGCGGTTTGCGGTATTCGCGGGATCGCGGAGCGGCGGCGATGACGCCCGGCCGGTGCGTCGGGGCGCTCGAAAGCCAGTCCGTCAGCCCTCGAGCAGGCCGAGCGCCGCCGGCTCGTCGGTGACGAGGACGCTCGCGGCGGTCGCCTTCAGCGCGGCGCGGATGGCGCGTACCTTGCTGTAGCCGCCGGCGGCCACGACGACCTTGGGAATGCGCCGGATGTCCTCGAGGTCGATCGCCATGATGCGGCGGTTGAAGGGATGGTCGACAACATTGCCCTCGGCATCGAGGAAATGGCACAGCACGTCGCCGACCGCGCCGGCCTCGCGCAGACTCTCGAGCTGCGAGCGCGGAAGCAGCCCCTGGCGGAAAAGCGTCGCCTCCTCGCTGACGTTGCCGACGCTGACGAGGGCGATGTCGACGCGGCGCGCCCTGTCCAGCAGCTCCTTGAGGCCCGGCTCCTCCCAGAGCAGGTTCCGCACCGTCTCGTTGGCCACGAAGATCGGCGCCGTGAGCTGGTAGCACTCGGCGCCGAAGGCGTCGGCGACCCGGCGCGCCACGGCCGAGGGGTTGATGGTGCGCGAGTGCGTGAGCCCGCCCATCAGGGAGATGACGGAGAGGTTCTCGTAGCGTCCGTTGCCGAGCGCCTTGAGGCTCATGTGCAGCGTGGCGCCCCAGCCAATGCCGATGGACATGCCATCGCGCACCTGGTCGTTAAGGTAGCTGCCAGCCGCCTGGCCGACGAGCATCGCGGTGTCCGCCTCGTCGGCAGCCGCCGGCACCACGATCGCCTCCCCGAGGCCGAGCTCGCGCACGAGGCGGCGCTCCAGCGCGATCTGCTCCGCGCCCTTGGCTTCGATGCGGATGCGGACCAGGCCCTCCTCGCGCGCAGCCGCCAGCAGCCGCACGACCTTGATCCGACCGATGTTCATCGTCTGGGCAATCTGTTCCTGCGTGAGGCCCTCTACGTAGTAGAGCCACGCCGCCCTGACCTTCATGTCGGACGAGGGCTGGATCTCGTGGCGGGCTAGCTTCTCGGCACGCATCGGCAACGATTTTCCCAATCATCCAATCGGCCGCGACAGTACGGAAAGCGTGGCCGGAGGCAAGCGCGCGGCGCCCCGTCCGATGCGCCTTGACGTCCAATCGTTCATGAATTTATGTTCGTTGCAACGTACAAATGTGCGCACGGCGGCACCTTGCAAGCCGCCACGCAGAGGGGAGCAGCCCATGGACAACAGGACGCCCGCAGGGCGCGCCAGTGACGATTCCCTCATCGAGGCCCTCCTGCGCCGCGAGCGCGAGGGCCGTCCGGTCCGCGTCGGCCTCATCGGCGTCGGCCAGATGGGCACCGACATCGTCGTACAAACCACCCAGATGCCCGGCATCGAGATCGTCGCCGCGGCCGATGCCATCGTGGAGCGGGTGAGCGAAGCCTGCGCCATCGCCGGCGGCAGCGTGCGGCAGCCGAAGACGGCGACAAGCCCTGGCGAAGTTGCGGCGACCATCAGCGAGGGCCGGCTCGCGGTTGCCCCCTCCTACGAGGCCGTCTGCGCGGCCGAGGGCGTCGACGTTGTCATCGACGCCACGGGCAACCCTAATGTCGGGGCCATGGTTGCGCTCGCCACCATCGCCGCCGGCAAGCACATCGTGATGATGAATGTCGAGGCGGACATCACCATCGGCAGCTACCTGGCGTCGAAGGCCGACGAGAAGGGCGTCGTCTACACACTGGCCGCCGGCGACGAGCCCTGCTGCACGATGGAGCTCATCAACTTTGTGCGCAGCCTCGGCTATCCCGTTGTCGCCGCCGGCAAGGGCAAGAACAACCCCCTGAAGGTCGACGCCACGCCCGACGCCTACGAGGAAGAGGCGCGCCGGCGCAACATGAACCCGCGCATGCTGGTGGAGTTCGTCGACGGCTCGAAGACGATGGTGGAGATGGTCGCCATCGCCAACGCCGCCGGGCTCGTGCCGGACGTGCCCGGCATGCACGGGCCGGCCGCGCCGCGCGAGGAGCTGCACAAGGTGCTGTGCCCGAAGGAGGACGGCGGCCTGCTGTCGCGCCGTGGCGTCGTCGACTTCTCGGTGGCGCGCGGCGTTGCACCGGGGGTCTTCGTCGTCGCTGAGATGCGCCACCCCCGCATCCGCGAGCGCATGCAGGACCTGCACCTTGGCGAGGGCCCCTACTACACCTTCTACCGGCCCTATCACCTGACCAGCATCGAGGTGCCGCTCTCGGCGGCGAATGCCGTCATCTATGGCCGCAGCCTGATGCGGCCGCTGCCGGTGCCGAGCGCGGAAGTCGGCGCCGTCGCCAAGCGCGACCTCGCCGTGGGTGAGACGCTCGATGCCATCGGTGAATACTGTTACCGCGGCATCGCTCTCTCCCGGCCCGACGCGGTCGCGCTCAAGGCGCTGCCGATCGGCCTCGCCCAGGGGGCGAAGGTCACCCGGCCCATCCGCAAGGGCGAGTACCTCACCTACGAGAACTGCGCCCCCGACGAGAGCCTGATGATTGCGAAGGTGCGCAAGGAGCACGACGCTTACATCGCCCGGCTCGAGGGCAAGTGAGGGTGCCGCCGGGCGCCACCGCGCCCGCATTGCGGCGAAAGGGTCATCGGTACGGGACGCCGACATGAGCTGCGAGTTGGAAACGCGATGAAAGCTGACACCGACACCACTGCACAGCGACCCAACCAGCGGCCGGAGCTGGCGGCCATCGACGACGAGACGATGCGGGGCGTGCTGCGCAAGATGCACCTCATCCGCAAGTTCGAGGAGGCGGCCGAGGCGAGCTACATGCGCGGCCTCATCCACGGCACCATGCACCTGTCCATCGGTCAGGAGGCGAGCGCCGTCGGCTCGACGCTGCCGCTCAAGGCGGAGGACTACATCCTCTCCACCCACCGCGGTCACGGCCACTGCATCGCCAAGGGGGCGGACCCGGCGCGCATGTTCGCCGAGTTCTTCGGCAAGGAGAACGGCTACTGCAAGGGCCGCGGCGGCTCCATGCACATCGCCGACGTCGAGGGCGGCAACCTCGGGGCCAACGGCATCGTCGGCGGCGGCCTGCCGATCGCCGTCGGCGTCGGCATGAGCATCAAGGCGCAGAAGCTCGACCGGGTGGCCGTCGTCTTCTTCGGCGACGGGGCGTCCAACGAAGGCGCCTTCCACGAGGCGCTCAACATGGCCTCGATCTGGAAGCTGCCGATCCTCTTCGTCTGCGAGAACAACAAGTACGGCATGTCGATGGACGTCAGCCGCGCCATGGCTGTGCCGAATGTCGCCGATCGTGCCGTGGCCTATGCCATGCCCGGCATCGTCGTGGACGGCAACGACCTGCCGGCCGTGGCGGCCGTGGCCCGCGAGGCGGCCGAGCGGGCGCGCTCCGGCGGCGGGCCGACGCTCATCGAGTGCAAGACCTACCGCCTGCGCGGCCACTCCAAGAGCGACCGCAACCTCTACCGCACCAAGGAGGAGATCGAGGAGTGGCGCAACCGCTGCCCCATCCGCCGCCTCGAGGCCGAGCTGGTGGCACACGGGCGCTTCACGCCCGAGGAGCTGATGACCATCGAGGAGGCGGCGCAGGCGGAGATTGACGCCGCCCTCGAATTCGCCAAGGCGAGCCCTGATCCGGACCCGAAGGACCTGACCCGCGATGTCTACGCTGACTGAGGCCGCCGTGGAGAGCGCGGTGCGCGAACTCACCTATGCCGAGGCCATCCGCGAGGCGCTGGCCATCGCCATGGAGGCGGACGAGCGCGTCTTCCTCTTCGGCGAGGATGTCGGCGTCTACGGCGGCGCCTTCGGCGTCTCCGGCGATCTCGTGCACCGCTTCGGCCCCGACCGCGTTATCGACACGCCCATCAGCGAGCTCGGCATCGCGGGGGCGGCCGTCGGCGCGGCGATCACCGGCATGAGGCCGGTGCTGGAGATCCAGTTCTCGGATTTCGTCACGCTCGCCATGGAGCAGATCGTCAACCAGGCGGCCAAGATCCGCTTCATGTTCGGCGGGAAGGCCAAGGTGCCGATGGTCGTGCGCCTGCCCGGCGGCTCCGGCACCGGCGCAGCGGCCCAGCACAGCCAGAGCCTTGAGGCCTGGTTCGCCCACGTGCCGGGGCTCAAGGTCATCCAGCCGTCGACCCCGCACGACGCCAAGGGCATGCTGCTGGCGGCCATCGACGACCCCAATCCCGTCCTCATCTTCGAGCACAAGCTGCTCTACAAGACGAAGGGCCATGTGCCCGAGGGCGACTATCGCGTGCCGATCGGCAAGGCGGCCGTGCGTCGCGAGGGCCGTGACCTTACCATCGTCGGCTCGTCGATCATGGCCGTGCGCGCCGTGGCAGCCGCCGAGAAGCTGGCGCAGGAGGGCATCGACGCCGAGGTCATCGACCTGCGCAGCCTGCGCCCCATTGATTTCGACACGATCGCCGCCAGCGTGCGCAAGACGCACCGCCTCATGGTGGTGTACGAGGGCGTGAAGACCATGGGCATCGGCGCCGAAATCTCGGCCATGATCGCCGAGAGCGATGTCTTCGACTTTCTCGACGCGCCCATCATCCGCCTCGGCGGCGCGGAGGTGCCCCTGCCCTACAACCCGGTGCTGGAGAAGGCCGCCGTGCCGCAGGAGGAGAATATCCTCGAGGCGGCGCGCCGACTTGCCAGGGGAGAAGCCTGATGCCCGTCGAGGTCATCCTCCCCAAGGTCGACATGGACATGGAGACCGGCTCCATCGAGGCCTGGAAGGTCTCCGAGGGCGATTTCGTCAAGCAGGGCGACATCCTCTTCGAGATCGGCACCAACAAGGCCGTCATGGAGGTGGAGGCACCGGCGAGCGGCATCATCCGCAACCTCGTGCCCGCCTCCGGCGAGCCAATCGCGGTGGGCACGCCCGTGGCGTGGATCTTTCTGGAGGGCGAGGACGCCAGCGACACGCCGCCGCCGCCAGCGGCGGAGACGGCAGCCGCCCCGCAGGCGCAGCAACCGCCAGCCTCCCCCTCCGGCGAGGCTGCCTCCTCCGCCGCGCCGGCCTCGAACGGCCATCCTGCGCCGGCCCTCGACAGCGGCGTGCGCGCGACGCCGCTTGCCCGCCGCACGGCCCGCCTCCACGGCATCGCCATCGCCGAGGTGACGGGCTCTGGCCCGCGCGGGCGCATCACGGAGAAGGACGTGCTCGCCCATCTGGCGAAGCGGCCTGCCGAGCCGGCGCCCGTCGCAGCGCGGGCGCCCGCCGAGGCACCCACCGAAGGCGAGCTCGTGCCCTTCGGTCCCGTGCGGCGCATCATCGCGAGCCGGCTTTCGGAGAGCATGCGGGTTGCGCCGCATTTCTACATGACGGCGCAGATCGACATGGGCGCCCTGCAGGCGCTGCTGAAGCGCGTCGGCCCACGCATCGAAAAGGCGGTGGGTGTCAGGCCGAGCCTGACGGTGCTCCTTGCGCGCGTCGTCGCCGGCATCCTGCCACGCCACCCCATGCTCAACGCCAGCGTCGAGGGGGATGCCGCCCGGCTGCACCCCACCGTCAACATCGGCATCGCCATGGAACGGGACGGCGACCTGATGGTGCCCGTGCTGCGCGGCGCGGAGGGCAAGAACCTCGCGGAACTGACGCGCGAGTTCGGCCGCCTGCGCGAGGCAGTGGCGAACCGCACCATCCAGCCGGCGGACATGCGCGGCGGCACCTTCACGATCTCGAACCTCGGCATGTACGGGGTCGACAGCTTCACCGCCATCATCAACCAGCCTGAAAGCGCCATCCTCGCCGTCGGGCGCACCGTGGACACGCCGGTCGGCCGTGACGGACAGATCGTGCTCAGGCCGCTGGCCACCTTCTCCCTGTCGTCGGACCATCGAATCGTAGACGGTGTGACGGCCGCGCGCTTCATGGCCGACCTCAGGGAAGCCATCGAGTGCCCGGAGGTGCTAATCTGATCTAACTGTCGGAAAAATCACAGGATCCATCGTCACAAAAGCAAAACCACCAGACGATAGGTATGCCAGCTCCGCGCATCGTGCGCAGCCTTGGCCCACAGTGGGAGGAAAACGATGAACACGCTGACCCGCCGTACCCTTGTCGCCGCCGGCGCGCTCGCCGCGGCCCTCGCCGCGGCGCCTGCCTTTGCCCAGGCTCCGTCCGGCAAACTCGTGCTCTACACCTCGCAGCCCGAGAAGGACGCCAGCATGACGACGGAGGCCTTCAAGAAGGCCTATCCGGGCGTCGAGGTGGAAATCTTCCGCTCCGGCACGACGGAGGTGATGGGCAAGCTCGCCGCCGAGTTCACGGCCGGCGACCCGCGCCCCGACGTCCTGTTCATCGCCGACGCCGCGAGCATGGAGATCCTGAAGAAGGACGGGCGCCTCCTGCCCTATCCCGAGGCGAAGGTCGACGGCTTCGACAAGGAGACCTACGACGCCGACAAGACCTATTTCGGCTCCAAGCTCATCACGACCGGCATCGCCTACAACACTGGCGCGGCCGAGAAGCCCACGTCCTGGAAGGATCTGACCAAGCCCTCCTACAAGGGGCAGATCTCCATGCCGAGCCCGCTCTATTCCGGCGCGGCCGCCATCATGCTGAGCACGATGGTGGAGCATCCCGACCTCGGCTGGTCGTTCTACGAGGGGCTCAAGGCCAACGAGGCGGTGGCCGTGCGCGGCAACGGCGCGGTGCTGAAGTCCGTCGCCAGCGGCGAGAAGGCCTACGGCGTCCTCGTTGACTTCATGGCGCTCAACGCCAAGGCCAAGGGTTCGCCGGTCGATTTCGTCTTCCCGGCCGAGGGCGTGCCGGCCGTGACCGAGCCGGTCGCCATCCTCAAGACCACAAAGAACGAGGCGGCCGCCAAGGCGTTTGTCGACTTCATCCTCTCCGACGACGGCCAGAAGCTCGCAGCCTCCATGGGCTACGTGCCCGCCAAGGCCGGCGTCGCCAAGCCCGACTGGCTGCCGGAGGGCACCGAGATCAAGCTGATGGCGACGAACATCGCCAAGGTCGTCGAGTCGACCGAGGCGGACAAGAAGCGCTTCGCCGAGATGTTCGGCAACTGAGCCGGCCGGATAGCGAAACGTCATGAGCGGCAGCGCTGCCAAGGCCATGCGCGGCGGGGATCTTACGCTCCTGTGGGGGCTCGTGGTCCTCGTCGCCGTTCTCTCCATCCTGCCGCTTGCACGGCTCGTCCTCGAGGGCATCGCGCCAGGCGGCGCGCTCTCCTCCGGCGTGGTCGGCGCGGTCCTGTCCGATCCGACCACCTGGACGGCGGTGCGCAACAGCCTGGTGACGACCTTCGGAGGTACCATCCTCGCCGTCGTCATCGGCAGCATCGTCGCCTGTTTCGTCGCCCTCACCGACATGCGGGCGCGCAACGCCTTCGTGTTTTGTTTTGTGCTGCCGCTGATGATCGCGCCGCAGGTCACGGCGCTCGCCTGGCTGCAGGTGACGGGCCCGTCAAGCGCCCTGCTGAAGACGCTGGGCCTCGCCCCGCCACTGGGCACACGCAACCCGCTCTATTCGGCCGAGGGCATCATCCTGCTGCTCGGCATCCAGTATGCGCCACTCGTCTTCCTCACGCTGCGCGCTGGCCTGCGCGCCCTGCCGAAGGAGCTGATCGAGGCCGGGCTCGCCGCCGGTGCCGGCAAGCTCACGGTGCTGCGCACCATCATCCTGCCGCTGATGACACCGCCGCTCGTCGCCGGCATCGCCCTGTGCTTCGTCTCGAGCCTCGGCAACTTCGGCATTCCGGCCTTTCTCGGCATTCCCGCGAACTACCTCGTGCTGCCGACGCTGATCTACCAGCGCCTGTCGGGGCTCGGGCCGAGTGCCCTCTCCGAGGTGGCCGTCCTCTCGACGCTCATCGGCGTCATTGCCATGGCGGGCATCGTCGTGCAGGACCTGATGCTGCGCCGTCGCGACTTCCGCATCACCACGACATCGACGGCGGCCAGGCCTTTCGAGCTGCGCGGCTGGCGGCTGCCGAGCGAGATCCTGCTGTGGGCGCTTGTGCTCGTCATCCTCGTGGTGCCGCTCGCCGGCCTCGTCGCCACCTCGCTGGTGCCGAGCTACGGCGTGCCGCTGACCGCCGCGTCGGCGACGCTGGAGAACTATGCCTACGTGATGTTCGACCACGCGGCCTCGCGGCGCGCCTTCGCCAACAGCTTCGGGCTGTCGGCTGCTGCCGCCGTCGTGATTGTCGTGGTGTCGGTGCCGCTCGCCTACTTCCTCGTCTGGCGGCGCTCGCGGATGCTGCGGCTGCTCAACCTCGCCGCCGAGCTGCCCTATGCCTTGCCGGGCGTGGTGCTGGCCATCGCGGCCATCCTCATCTTCCTCAAGCCGCTGCCGGTGTTCGGCGTCTCGCTCTACAACACCATCTGGATCATCTTCTTCTGCTACGTGGCGCGCTTCCTCGTGCTCGGGCTGCGCCCCGTCGCCAGCGGCTACCACCAGCTCGACCGGACGCTGGAAGAGGCGGCCCAGGTGGCGGGGGCTGGGCTCCTGCGCCGGCTCGTCACCATCATCCTGCCGCTCGTTGCCCCGGCGGCGACGGCGGGCGCGCTTCTCGTCTTCCTCACGGCCTTCAACGAGCTCACGGTGTCGGCCCTCCTCTGGTCGTCCGGCAACGAGACGCTCGGCGTCGTCGTCTTCTCCTTCGAACAGGGCGGCGATTCCACCTATGCGGCGGCGCTCGCGGTGCTGACGGTCATCGTCACGCTGGCGCTGATGCTCGCCACCCTTCTCTTTGCTCGCAAGCTGCCCCAGGGAGTGCTGCCGTGGCGCGACTGACCATCGACAGGGTCTCCAAGACTTTCGGCAACTACCGCGCCCTGGACGCCGTCTCCATGGAGGTGCGGGACGGGGAGTTCCTCGCCGTGCTCGGCCCCTCCGGCTGCGGCAAGACGACCCTCCTGCGGCAGATCGCCGGCTTCGACCAGATCGATGATGGCGAGATCCGCATCGGCGACACGGTGGTGTCCGACGCGCGCCGCCATGTGCCGCCGGAGCACCGGCGCGTCGGCATCGTCTTCCAGTCCTATGCGCTGTGGCCGCACATGAGCGTGTTCGACAACGTCGCCTACGGCCTCAAGGTGGCGGGGGTGAAGGACCCGGAGCGGACGCGCCGCGTCAAGGAGGCGCTCGCGCTCGTGGGGCTCGAGGCCTTCGCCGAGTGCCGGCCGGGTCTTCTCTCCGGCGGCCAGCGCCAGCGCGTCGCGCTCGCGCGCTGCCTCGTCACCGAACCCTCGCTCGTGCTGCTCGACGAGCCGCTCGCCAACCTCGACGTGCACCTGCGCGCGGCGATGGAGGACGAGTTCGCCCGCTTCCACGAGCGCACGGCGACGACGATGATCTACATCACCCACGACCAGGCGGAGGCCATGGCGCTTGCCGACCGCATCGCGGTGATGGACCGCGGCCGCCTGTTGCAGATCGCGACGCCGTCGGACCTGTTCCGCCAGCCGGCGAACGAGACCGTGGCCCGCTTCATCGGCGAGGGCATGGTGCTGCCCGCCGAGGTCGGCGCCGCCGACAGCGAGGGCCGCTGCCAGGGCCGCATCTACGGGCTCGAGGTGTCGCTGCGCGCCTCGCCGCTGCAGAAAGCCGGCCACGCCAAGGTATGCCTCCGCGCCCGCGACCTCGCCATCGCCGGACCGGGCCAGACGGGCCTTTCTGCCCACATCGTGCGCACCGTCTACCAGGGCGGCTTCTTCCGGCTCGAAGCCAGTCTCGTGCGGGCGCCCGACGTCACCGTCCACCTCGCGGTGCCGGAGCCTTTCCACCACGGTCCCGGCGACGTCGTGGACATCGTCGTGAACGACGGCTGGGTGCTGCCGGCGCCGACCGAAAGCTGAAGCAGATGCGAATTCACCTCCTCGGCGGCTTCGGAGAGAAGGGCCGCACGAGCCTCGCCATCGAGAGCAAGGGCTACCGCCTCATGCTCGATGCGGGCATCAACACGAGCGTGCCCATGGATCACGCGGACTACTACCCGCGTGTCTCTCCGGCCGCGCTCGCCGCCACCAATGCGCTCATCATCACCCATGCCCATGAAGACCATGTGACGGCGCTCGGCTGGGCCCTCGCACACGGCTTTGCCGGCCGCATCCTGATGGGCGCGGAAACCGCGCGCGACGCGGATCTCGCCTGGGCGGCCTATGCCGCGCCGGACGATCGCGCGCGGGCGAAGGCCGCCGCCGTCGAGCCCCTGCCGGCCCGCGGCACTGTGACGCTCGGCCCCTTCACCGTGACCACAGGCCGCTCGGGACACATCGTCGGCGGCTCCTGGTGCGTGATCGACGACGGCGAGCGGCGCTTCGCCTATTGCGGAGACGTGGTGCCGGACAGCCCTGTGTTCATGATGGACCCGCTGCCGCCCTGCGACGCCATCGCCATCGACGCCTCCTATGGCGACGATGACGTGCCGGCGCGCGAGCGCGCGCGTCAGGTGGCCGCCTTCGTGGCGGAGCACCCCGAGGGATGCGTGCTGCCGACGCCGCTCGCCGGCCGCTCGCTGGAGCTGCTCGCCATCCTGCCCGAGCCGATTGCCCTCGCCCCCGGCATGCGCGCCTCCCTCGAGGCGCAGCTCGCTGCCGACGAATGGCTGCGGCCCGGCGTCAGCGGGAGCCTCGCCGCACGCCTCGCCGCCGCGCGCGACTGGCGGGAGGGCGAGCCGCTGCCGCAGGCCGCCCTGCTCTGCCACGACGGCATGGGCATGTCAGGCCCCGCGGCTACGATTCTGCCCCTCGCCGAGCAGCGCGGCCATCCGGTGCTGTTCACCGGCCACCTGCCCAAGGACAGCCCCGGCGACAGGATGGTACGGGCCGGTCGGGCGGCCTGGAACCGCCTGCCGACCCACCCGACGCTCGGCGAGAACCGCGCCATCGTCTCCGCCAGCGGCGCACGCGTCGTCCTCGGCCATTCCTGCGATCCGGCGACGCTGCGCGCCCTGGCGGCGCACATCCCCCTCCTGCGCGCCGACCTTTCGACCGGCGCGAGCCTCGACATCTGAAGGGCCTCCATGCGCGTTCTCATCTCCAACGATGACGGCATCACCTCTCCGGGCCTCGCACTGCTGGCTGAGGCGGCACGGGCACGGGGGGACGAGGTGTGGATCGTCGCGCCGGAGCGGAAGTGGACGGCGGCGAGCCACCAGCTCTCCTTCGACAGGGACATCGTGCTGACCCGGCACGACGAGCGGACCTATGCCTGCTCCGGCGCACCGGCTGACTGTGTCGTGGCCGCCCTGTCGGTGCTGATGGCCGAGGCACGGCCCGATCTCGTCCTCTCCGGCATCAATGACGGGCGCAACGTGGGGGAGGACATGGCCTATTCCGGCACCATGGCCATCGCCCGCGAGGCGGCCATGTGGGGGCTTCCGGCGCTCGCCTTCTCCCGCACCAAGGGTGGCGCCGCAGGCGGGCGCGAGCGGGACGCGGTGCGGGCTCTCATCGACCTCCTGTGGGCGGCGCGCGGCGACTGGCACAGCGAGGGAACGTGGCTGTCCGTCAACCTGCCGAAGGAACTGCCGGCCCCGCTCGCCGGCGCGCGCATCGGCCGCGACAAGATCGCCTCGGCGATGGATGTGACGGAGCGGGACGGGGACCGCATCACCTGCCGCATCCGCCGCGGGCGGCCGCACACCCTGCTGCCGGGCGACGAGAACACGGCCATCGACAGCGGCCATGTCACCATCGTGCGGCATTGCTGGTTCGCCCATGCGCCGCTCGACGATGCAACCATAGCGGGCTGGGCCGGCATGGTGAAATAACCGGCTTACAGTAAGATGCGACATCGGCGGGGAGACGAAACACCGAGCGAGGCAGACGGATACGGCCGCCAGGCGGCAAGGGAGCGGTGAATGTCGGCGAATCTGGTGCTGATCGACCTTCTGGGCGCCGGGGCCCTGCTGCTCTGGGGCCTGCGCATGGTCAAGACCGGGGTCACCCGCGCCTTCGGCTCCAGCCTCCGGCACTGGATCGCGCTCGGCACCACCAACCGCTTCAAGGCTTTTTTCGCCGGCCTGGCAGCAACCATCGCCGTGCAGAGCAGCACGGCCACGGCCCTCATCACCGCCTCCTTTGCCAGCCGCGAGCTGATGACCACGGCCATGGCGCAGGCGATCATGATCGGCGCCAACGTGGGCACGGCGCTGGTGACGCGACTGCTGGCGCTCGACCTGCACTGGCTGTCCCCGGTGCTGATCCTGTGCGGCGTCGCCACCTTCATGGCGACCGACAGCTCCAAGCCCAAGGCCATCGGCCGCGCCATCATCGGCCTCGGCCTCATGCTCCTGTCGCTGCAGCTCATCGGCGGGGCGACGGAGCCGATGCGCGCCTCCCCCACGCTGCAGAGCCTGCTCGCCGCACTCGGCGCAGCGCCCGTCGTCGGCCTGCTGGTGGCGGCGGTGCTTGCCTTCGTTGCCGCCTCCAGCCTTGCCATCGTGCTGCTCGTTGCCTCGCTCGCCGCCTCGAGCAACATGGACCCGGGGCTTGTCGTCGCGCTCGTCCTCGGCGCCAATCTCGGCGGGGCCGTACCGCCGGCGCTCGCCACCGCGGGCTACGGCCCGCTGGCGCGCCGCGTGACGCTGGGCAACCTCGCCGTCCGCGGCGCCGGCTGCCTGCTGGCCCTGCCATTCATCGGCCCGGCCGAGGGCTACCTCGCCCGTGCTGCGGCGCTGACGAGCAATTTCGCCGTCGACGTGCACCTGGCCTTCAACATTGCGCTCGCCGTGATCTTCCTGCCGCTCGTCGGCGTCATCGCGCGCATCGCCGAGCGGCTGCTGCCACAGCTGCCCGACACGCGCATGGGGCCGCGCTATCTCGACGAGGCGTCGCTCGACACGCCTGCCGTGGCGCTGAGCTGCGCCGCCCGCGAGACGCTGCGCATCGGCGACGTGATCGAGGTGATGCTGGTCAAGAGCCTGGAGGCGCTGCGTAACAACGACGCCAAGCTCAAGAGCGAGATCGCCAAGATGGACGACGAGGTGGACGCGCTGCAGCAGGCGGTGAAGCTCTACCTCTCGCGCCTGGGCCACGAGGGGCTCGACGACGAGGATGCGCGCAAGGCCACGGAGATTATCTCCTACGCCATCAACCTCGAGCATATCGGCGACATCATCGACAAGAGCCTGCTCGACATGATCGGCAAGAAGATCAAGTACGGGCTGCGCTTCTCGCGCGAGGGCATGGCGGAGATCGAGGAGCTGCACGCGCGCACGCTGGAGAACCTGCGCATCGCCCAGAGCATCTTCATCAGCCGGGACATGGACCTCGCCCGCAAGCTAGTGGAGGTGAAGGTGAACGTGCGCCACATGGAGCGCCAGTCCGCCGAGCGGCACCTGGAACGCCTGCGCGAGGGGCGCATCGAGAGCATCCAGTCGAGCACGCTGCACCTGGACGTGCTGCGCGACCTCAAGCAGATCAACGCCCACATCACCTCGGTCGCCTACCCCATCCTCGACGAGGCGGGCGCCCTGCGCGAGAGCCGCCTGCGCAGCGACGGCACGGCCGCCATGGCCTGAAGGCAAGGCCGCAACCGGCAAAGGAAAACGGCCCGCCCCTTCCGGAGCGGGCCGTTGCCGATCGGGCAGGGGCGATGCCCTGCGTTCCGGCGGTGCGTCAGGGCATCAGCTGGCCGCCGTTGACCTCGATCACCTGGCCGGTGATGTAGCCGCTCATCGCCGGGGAGGCGAGGAAGACGTAGGCGCCGACGCACTCCTGCGGCTCGCCGATGCGCCCCATGACGATGGTCTTGCGCATCGCCTCCAGCATCTCCGGCGTCGAGAAACGCTGGTGGAACGGCGTCATGATGACGCCGGGGGCGACCGCGTTCACGCGGATGTTGTCCGCCGCATATTCCTTGGCCATGTTGCGCGTCAGGTTCGACACGAAGGCCTTGGCGCTTGCATAGAGCCCCGCGCCGGGACCTCCGCCGTTGCGCGCGGCGATGGAGCTCGTGTTGATGATGGCGCCGCCGCCGGCCTTCCTGAGGTGCGGCACGGCGGCCTTCGAGGCCATGACGACCGAGCGCACGTTGAGGTCGATCACCCGGTCGAAGAGCTCGTCCGTGATGTCGGTTACCGGCGAGCGCTGCACGAGCGCACCGGCATTGTTGATGAGCACGTCGAGCCCGCCGAGGATGCCGGCTGCCTCGTTGACGACGCGGATCGCCTCGGCCGAGACGCTGACGTCGCCCTTGAGCAGCTCGGCCTTGCCACCGGCCTTGCGGATGGTGTCGACGACGGCCCTGGCGTCGTCCTCGCTGGAGTTGTAGTGCACGACGACATGGCTGCCGAGGCGCCCGAACTCGATGGCCGTGGCCGCGCCGATGCCGGTGCTCGCGCCGGTGATGAGGACGCGCTTGCCCTTGAGATCATCCAACATGTCGGTTTCGTCTCCCTAGACTGGACCGCCGGCACCACGGCCCGTCCGCGGACGGCCAGCGATCGTTTCCCCGTTGGTTCGGCGCGAGCCGCCCCCGAAGACCGCGCGTCTCCGGCCCCGCACCTCAGGCAGCCGGCGACCAGAACCCGCCTGGCTCGGGAAAGCTCGGCCCGTCTGCCGGCGGCCGCGCAGACTCGTCTGTTAATCGATTTATTTCCTTCATATCCCCTATGCCGCCGCACGCCAACTCCCGTTCGTCGCCAGAGAGCCGCGAGCGGTGGCATCGGCACGCTCGTCATGGGCACGCACCAGTCGCGCGGCACCCCCATGGAATGGTGGCAGGTGATGGCCGATCCCCAGCGCGTCGAGGTGCGTAACGTGCACGAGGTGCGCTACTACCGCGCCCCACCCTTCAAGGTGAGCCGCACGGACGCGAGCCTCGTCGACGGCGAGGACACCCTCGTGTGGGAGCCGAACCTCACCGTCGCGGCCAACGAGGACCACAAGGGCTATCACGCCCTGTTGGGAGACTTCCTTGCCGTGGCGCGGGGCGAGAGACGCCACGTGCCGGACGCTGCAGCCGGCGCGCGGGCGATGCATCTGCTCGAGGCGATCATCGAGCGGTAAGGGCTACCGGGCGCCCTCCCGGCGCGACAGGGCGGCAGCCACCCAGAAGCCGAGGGCAAGCAGGCTGCCAGCCGCGATGATGCCGACGAGCACGGCATCGTAGGAACCGGCGGCGGCCCAGAGGACCGCGGCGCCCGCGGGCGCGAGCGCCTTGGCGACCGTGCCCGGCACCGAGAGTGCGCCCGTCACGGCGCCATAGGCGTCGCGCGTCACCATCTCCGGCACGGCGAGGCCGCGCACGATCGTCATGATGCCGTTGGCGCCGCCATAGGCAGCGGCGACCACGGCGATGAGCGCGAAGCTCGGTGGCAGCGCGGCCAGCATCAGCAAGGCGAGCGGGAAGACGGCGACGACCGCCGAGCCGATGGCACGCACCGAGGCGCGCGCCGCGAACAGCCAGACGAGGAGGCGCCCCGCCACCTGCGCCGGGCCGATGATCGCCATGGCCGCGACCACCGCGGCGGGAGCGAAGCCCCTTTCCGTCAGCAGCGGATAGAGGTGGAAGGTGAAGGCCGAGAAGGTGGCCGCATAGGCCGTGAAGGCGAGGGCCAGCGCCCAGAAGACGGGGCGGCGCGCCGCAGCGGCGACAGCTGCGCGCCCGTCGAGCGGAGGCGTCCCGCCACCGTGATGCACTGGCGCGGTGTCGGCGCGCGGGTCGATGACCGCCGCATAGAGTCCGGCGCAGACGACGAGGTTGACGGCGCCGAGGACCATCAGCGCCCCACGCCAGCCGAGGCTGGACATGAGCAGCTCGACGAAGGGGATGAAGACGGTCGAGGCGAAGCCGCCCCACAGGCTGACGGCCGTGATGCCGGCCCGCGCGGCGCCTGCGCCGGTGCGACGGGCGACGACGGCGAAGGCCGCCTCGTAGAGCGTCGCCGCCTGGAGGGTGCCGAGACCGGCGACGGCGAGGTAGAAGACCGGCAGGCTCTCGACCTGCGACCACAAAAGGAACAGCAGCCCGGCGAGCACCGAGCCGCCGGCCATGACGGCGCGGCCCTGGCCGCGGTCGATGGCGGCACCGACGGGATAGGCCGCAAGGCCGCTGAGCAGCAGGCCGAGCGTGGCCGCGCCGTAGAGCTGTGGCTTGTCCCAGCCCAGCTCGCGCCCCATCGCCTCGGCGATCTGCGGAAAGCTGTAATAGAGCGAGCCCCAGGAACAGATCTGTCCGATGCCGAGGCCGGTGATGAAGAAGCTGCGCCCGCCGGCGGGCGTGGTGGCGGGCGCAGTTGCCGTCATCGCGGGGTCAGCGCCGCAGGCCGCTGACGTCGCGCACCGCGCCGCGGGCGGCGCTGGTCGTCAGGGCCGCATAGGCCTTGAGCGCGGCCGTCACGTTGCGCTTGCGCGGCGCAGCCGGCTGCCAGGCAGCTGCGCCCTTCGCCTCCATGGCGGCGCGACGCCGGGCGATCTCCTCCTCCGGCACGGCGAGGTGGATACGCCGGTTGGGGATGTCGATCTCGATGATGTCCCCCTCCTCGACGAGACCGATGGTGCCGCCCTCCGCCGCTTCGGGCGAGACGTGGCCGATGGACAAGCCCGAGGAGCCGCCGGAAAAGCGCCCGTCGGTAACGAGGGCGCACAGCTTGCCGAGGCCCTTCGACTTCAGGTAGCTCGTCGGATAGAGCATCTCCTGCATGCCCGGGCCGCCGCGCGGGCCCTCGTAGCGGATGAGCACGATCTCGCCGGGCTTGACCTTGTTGCCGAGGATGCCCTCGACTGCCGCGTCTTGGCTCTCGAAGATGCGCGCCGGGCCGGAGAAGGTCAGGATCGATTCGTCGACGCCGGCCGTCTTCACAATGCAACCGTCCTCGGCGAGGTTGCCGTAGAGCACCGCGAGGCCGCCATCCTTCGAGAAGGCGTGCTCCACAGAACGGATGACGCCCTTCTCACGGTCGAGGTCGAGCTCGTCCCAGCGCCGATCCTGGCTGAAGGCCTCCTGCGTCGGCACGCCGCCGGGCGCCGCCCGGTAGAAGGTGCGCACGCTCTCGCTGTCGGTGCGCAGCACGTCCCAGCGATCCAGCGCCTCGGCCAGAGTCTTGCTGTGCACCGTCGGCACGCTGGTGTCGATGAGGCCCGCGCGGTCGAGCTCGCCGAGGATGCCCATGATGCCGCCGGCGCGGTGCACGTCCTCCACATGCACGTGGCTGACGGCAGGCGCCACCTTGCACAGCACCGGCACGCGGCGCGAGAGGCGGTCGATGTCGCTCATGGTGAAGGGCACCTCCGCCTCGTGCGCGGCGGCGAGCAGGTGGAGCACCGTGTTGGTCGAGCCGCCCATGGCGATGTCGAGCGTCATCGCGTTCTCGAACGCCTTGAAGGTGGCAATGGAGCGCGGCAGTACCGAGGCGTCGTCCTGCTCGTAGTAGCGGCGGGCGAGATCGACGATGAGATGGCCGGCCTCGACGAAAAGGCGCCTGCGGTCGGCGTGGGTTGCAAGCATCGAGCCGTTGCCCGGCAGGGCAAGGCCCAGCGCCTCCGTGAGGCAGTTCATGGAATTGGCCGTGAACATGCCCGAGCACGAGCCGCAGGTGGGACAGGCCGAGCGCTCGATGACCTTCACGTCCTCATCCGAGACGTTGTCGTCGGCGGCCGCGACCATGGCGTCGACGAGGTCGAGGGCCCTCTTCTTGCCGCCGAGGACGACCTTGCCGGCCTCCATCGGGCCACCGGAGACGAAGACGGTCGGGATGTTGAGGCGCAGGGCCGCCATCAGCATGCCGGGCGTGATCTTGTCACAGTTGGAGATGCACACCATGGCGTCGGCGCAATGCGCGTTGACCATGTACTCCACGCTGTCGGCGATGATCTCGCGCGAGGGCAGGCTGTAGAGCATGCCGTCGTGGCCCATGGCGATGCCGTCATCCACCGCGATGGTGTTGAACTCCTTCGCGACACCACCCGCCGCCTCGATCTCGCGCGCGACGAGCTGGCCGAGATCCTTCAGATGCACGTGGCCCGGCACGAACTGGGTGAAGGAGTTGACGACTGCGATGATCGGCTTGCCGAAATCACTGTCCTTCATGCCGGTGGCGCGCCAGAGTCCGCGGGCACCGGCCATATTGCGGCCATGGGTCGAGGTACGCGAGCGATAGCTGGGCATCGGATCTTCCATATCCTGGCGCCTTTCGGCGCCGTCCTTGAGCGTGAGCGGGCTTTTTCTTATGGCTGTTCCAAAGAGGCAAGGGACAATGCCAGCGAACAGAAGGAAAAGCCATGCATCCGGGTGCATGGCTGGCGACTGCTGCAGTCAGGGCCGCGCAGGAGCCGCCGGTGGTTGAGGTCATCGACATCGTTGATGCCGGCGATCCCCGCATCGACGCCTATCGGGACGTGCGCGAGCGCGATCTCGTCGGTCGGCAGGGACATTTCATCGCCGAGGGCGAAGTGGTGCTGCGCGTGCTGCTGACGCGCGCTGCCGCGCGCACGCGCTCGCTGCTGGTGGCGGCCAACCGCTTCGACAGTCTCAGCGACCTTCTCGCATTGGTGCCGGCGGGCGTGCCAGTCTACCGGGCGGCGCCGGCCGTCATGGACGCCATCGTCGGCTTTCACATCCACCGCGGCATCCTGGCGCTGGGTGAACGCGCGCCGATGCCCCCCGCGGCTGACCTCCTTGCCCGGCTGCCCGCGGAGGCGCTGGTCGTCGTCGGCCTCGGCATCGCCAACCACGACAACGTCGGCGGCATCTTCCGCAACGCAGCCGCCTTCGGCGCCGCGGCCGTGCTGCTCGACGCGGCGAGCTGCGACCCGCTCTATCGCAAGGCGATCCGGGTTTCCGTCGGCGCGAGCCTCGTCGTGCCCACGGCCCGTATCGGCCGGAACGAGGACGTCGTTGCGCTTCTCGAGGAGAACGGCTTCGCGCCCTTCGCGCTCAGCCCGTCGGGAGCCACGCCGCTCGCGGAGCTTGCGCGCCCTGCCCGCGCCGCCATCCTTCTCGGCGCGGAGGGACCGGGCCTGCCCCCCGATGTCATGGCGCGCACCTCGACCGTCTCCATCCCCATGGCGAAGGGCTTCGATTCCCTCAACGTGGCGACGACGAGCGGGATCGTGCTCTACCACCTGTCACAGGCGGCAAGGCCACTGGGCCGAGGCGAAGGCGTGCCGCTCGCCTCCTGAACCGCTTGTGTTTCGTGTCAGGGGTGCCGTCAGCTGACCCCTTCGAGGGCGCAGATCGCCACGAAGACGACGAGAGAACCGAGCACGCCGAGAAGCTGGATGGTCAACTCCATGTGTTGCCTCCCTGTGACCCCTGCATGTCATGCAGCCGCCGGCGCAAGGCATGCACCGGCGGTCGCGTCGAGAACGCCGGACGGCGGGGTGGCTACAAGCGCCCCGTCAAGGCCAGAATGAGAATGACGATGAGGATGAGGCCCAGAAGACCGCTGGGGTAGTAGCCCCAGCCTGCACTGTAGGGCCAGCTCGGCAGAGCGCCGATGAGCAACAATATCAGTATGACGATGAGTATCGTGGACATGGCGTTCCACCCCTTGACTTTGCGAGTGGTGTGGGAACGCACGACGAGGCCATTCTGTTTCAAGCAGGCTATCATTTATCGGTTCAGGCGCCTGACGTCTGATGTGGAGACAGGACGATGACAGCCCGTACCCTCACCCTTGCCCTGTTGACCGCCGCGGCCCTCGCTGCGCCGACCGGGCAGGCCCTCGCCCAGTCGCGCCCCTATGCGCCCGGGCTCTCCTGCCGTGCCCTCGCCCAGATCGTCGCCTCGCGCGGCGCCGTCGTCATCTCCACGAGCAGGACGACCTACGACCGCTATGTCGCCAACGGCAGCTTCTGCTTCCCGACTCAGGTCACGAGCCCGGCCTGGGTGCGCACGGCGGACACGCCGAACTGCTTCATCGGCTATACCTGCAAGGAATTCGACATCGACGACTGGGATTGACGGGCCCGGCGCCTCGCCGCCGTGCGCGAGCCGAAGCGCCGCGGACCGGCGAGGCAGGCGAGCGCCAGGATGAGCCCCGACACCGTCGCGATCATCCCCGCGGCGCTGACACTGTAGCTGGCGCCGAGCCACAGCGGGCCATAGCCGGCGAGCACGTAGCCGGCCACCGCCGAGACGACGGCGAAAAGGACGCTCCAGGCAAGCTGCGGCACGAGCCGGTCCGTCATCAGCTGTGCGGCAGCGGGCGGGCAGATGAACATGGCGATGACGATGATGGAGCCCACGGCGTCGAACGCCGCCACAGCCGCCACCGCCACCATGACGATGAGCGCGAAGCCCACGAGCCCCGGCCGCGCGCCAATGCTCTCGGCGAACGTCGCATCGAAGGTGCCGATGACGAGCTCCTTCCAGAACACGAGCAGGAACACGACGACGGCCAGGGTGACGAGCGCGAGGCGCGGCAGCTGCGGCGGCAGCGCCGCGAGCGCCTCCGCATCGAGCAGCGCCGGCCAGCCGGCGCCGCCGGCGAGCCAGATCAGGCTCTCGAGATTGCCGTAGAGCGCGTGCTCCACGTCGAGGTGCACGGAGCTGGTGTCCGACTGCTCGAGCAGTAGCACACCCGCCGCAAAGAGCGTGGTGAAGACGACGCCCATGGCCGCTCCCGGCTCCACCCGCCCGACGCGGCGCACGACCTCGATGATGAGGACGGCGACGACGGCGGCGATGCCAGCGCCGAGCAGCATGGCCCCAGCGGCGACGGTGCCGGTGAGGACGAAGGCGCCGACGATGCCCGGCAGCACCACGTGGCTCACCGCGTCGCCGATGAGGCTCTGGCGGCGCAGGACGAGGAAGTTGCCGAGCAGCGCGCAGGATACCGAGACGAGGATGCCGATCGCGATCGGCACGAGGCTGAGAACGACGAAGTCGGCTCCCATCAGCGTGCTCCCGTGAGCGCCGGCTCGAGGCGGGCGGAAAGATCGGCCACGACATCGGGCGGCAGGGCCCTGTCGATGGGCACGAGGCCCTGGTGGTCGAGCGCCGCAGCCTCGTCGGGATGCAGGCGGCGATAGAGCGCCCACAGCGCCTCCTCCCGCACGGCGGCGGCCGCGGCAGCACGGCCCTTCAGCGTCGCGACGCCGTCGGCGCGGATGTGTCCGGCCCGGCGCAGCACCTTGATGGTGAGTGGATCATAGATGGCCTCGCCGCGGGCGAGCGCGAGCAGGCCCTGGCGCTCGTGCACCCGGCGCCGGAAGCGCAGACGCGTAACGAGGCCCGACATCAGCCCGCGCACGGGCGACAGGACAAGCGAGAGCGCGAAGAAGGCGGACGCGGTGAGCACGATCACCGCCCCCGTCGGCAGGTCGTGTCCCGAGGCGGAGATGGCACCACCGACATAGCCCGCGGCAGCGCCGAAGGCGGCGGCGATGAGCACCATGCGCCCCGGCCGGTCGGTCCAGAAGCGGGCTGTCACCGGCGGGATGATGGTGAGCGCGACGATGAGCACGAGGCCGGCGACCTTGAGGCCGATGACCGTGACGGCGAGCAGCACGCCCATCATGGCAAGGTCGGTGAGGCGCACGTCGATGCCGCGCGTGGCGGCATAGTCCTCGTCGAAGCACACCAGCGTGAAGGGGCGGCGCAGCGCGAAGACGACCGCTCCCGTGAGCAGGGCGGCGACGGCGATGGTCTCCGCCTCCGAGCGCAGCATGCCCGCCGTCGAGCCCAGGAGATAGCCGGCGATGCCTGCCTGGCCGCCTGTCTGCAGCGACTGGATGACCGTCAGCAGCACGATGCCGAAGCCGAAGAAGACGGACAGCACCGCGCCGATGGCGGCATCCTCGGTGAGGCGTGTGCGGCGGGTGATCCAGTCGACGCAGAGCAGTCCGAGGGTGGCGCTGAGGGCCGCCCCCGCCATGAGGGCGACGATGTTACGCCCGTCGCCGGTGAGCCACGCCATCACGATGAAGGCGAGTGCGAGGCCCGGCAGGGTGCCGTGGCTGACGGCATCGCTGACGAGGGAGCGCTTGCGCAGGAGGATGAAGGTGCCGATGGCCCCGGCGCTGCCGCCGAGAATGGCCGCGCCGATGGTGACGACGGCGGTGTTGTAGCCTGCGCCGAGCAGAAGAGCCGCGAGGAATGCCGTCATCGCCCCTCCCCGGCGGCCTCCCGCACCACGGCTACCTCCTCCACATGGGCGGCGGCGAGGCGCCCGCCATAGGTCGCCTGCAGGTTCTGCGAGGTGAAGGTGGTGGCCACAGGCCCGTCGGCGATCTTGCGCACGTTCACGAGCAGCACGTGGTCGAAGTACTCGGGCACGGTGGCCAGGTCGTGGTGCACGCAGACGATGGTCTTGCCGGCGCGGTTCAGCTCCTTGAGCACGGCAATGATGGCCCGCTCGGTGGCCGCATCGACGCCGGCGAAGGGCTCGTCCATCACGTAGAGGTCCGCTTCCTGCGCGAGGGCGCGGGCGAGGAAGACGCGCTGCTGCTGCCCGCCGGAGAGCTGCCCGATCTGCCTGTCGGCGAAGGCCGCCATGCCGACCCGCTCGAGGCACGCGAGGGCCTTCTCGCGGTGCCGGCGCCCGGCAAAGCGCAGGAAGCCGATCTCGCGATAAAGGCCCATCAGCACCACGTCGCGGACCGTGGCCGGAAAGTCCCAGTCGACACTGGCGCGCTGCGGCACGTAGGCGATGCGGTGACGCGCCTTCTCGTAGGGCACGCCGAAGACGGTGACCTCGCCGGCAATGCGCGGCACGATGCCGAGCGCCGCCTTGATGAGCGTGGACTTGCCGGCGCCGTTGGGGCCGACGATGGCGACCATCGCCCCCTTCGGCACGACGAAGTCGACCGAGAACAGCACCGGCTTCTCGCCGTAGCTGACCGTCAGCCCGCTGATGGCGAGCGGACTGTCGGGATGGTTCTGGCCGAGCGTGCGGCCTTGGTCGGCGATCAGGGTCGGGGCGTTCATCGTGTCATGCATCCTGGCGTCAGGCCCCTTCAGTCGGCCGGGGCGAGCCTGCCCTGAAAGCCGCGGGACGGCGCATCGCCGCCGAGGGCCCTGGCGATGGTCGTGAGGTTGTGGTCGATCATGCCGATGTAGGTACCCTCGTAGGTGCCGGGCCGGCCCATGGCGTCCGAGAAAAGCTCGCCACCGATGACCACCTTGTGGCCGCGCGCCGCCGCACCCTCGATGAGGGCCTTGACGTTTCGGTCCGGCACCGAGGTCTCGACGAAGATCGCACCGATCTTGCGCTCGACCAGGATGCCGACGAGGTCCTCGATGTGCTTGAGCCCGGCCTCGCTCTCGGTGGAGATACCCTGGATGCCGAGCACCTCGAAGCCATAGGCGCGGCCGAAGTAGCGGAAGGCATCGTGCGCCGTGACGAGGACGCGCGAGGCGACCGGCACGCTCGCCATGACCCTGTCTCCATGATCGGCGAGCCTGTCGATCTCCTCAAGATGGGCGGCCGCATTGCGCCGGTAGGTCTCCTCGCCGGCCGGATCGAGCGAAATCAGCGCGTCGCGCGCGGCCAGGACGACGCCCTTCCACAGGCGCGGCGCCATCCAGACGTGCGGATCATAACGGCCCTCGTAATCCTCGTGCGCCAGCAGCTCGGCCTTGGGCAGGCTCTCGGCGAGGGCGAAAACCTTCTTGTGCCTGGAAAGATCGGCGAAGAAGGACTCGAGCTGCGCCTCGAGGTAGAGGCCGTGCCACATGACGGCATCAGCCTGTGTCATGGCCACGATATCCGAACGGGTCTGGCGATAGGTGTGCGGGTCCACGCCGGGGCCCATCAGGGCCTTTACCTCGGCCCGGTCGCCCGCCACCTGGCGCACGGCGTCGGCAATCATGCCAGTGGTGGCAACGATGGTGAGCCTGCCGTCCGGCGGCGACTGCGCCCCGGCAGGACCCGCTGCGGCGGCGAAAGTGAGCAAAGCCGCAGCAGCTCCGGCGATGAGGCCGCGTCGCGTGGCACCGGTCATGAAGCATCACCACCTGTTGCGAATGAATTGCAATTGCAGGTATAGGCAACCCGCCTCCGTCGCGCAAGTGCAAATGAGTTGCATTTTCGACAACGGCAGCCGCGGCCTGCGGTTCCGCGCCTTGCGCCCGTGCGGGGCGGGCACTTTGCCGCATCGGAAAGGCTGGAAAAGCGCGCGCCGGAGCGAAGGCGCCCTCGCGTTATTTGATCCACGTCAAACAACCGGGGCTCGCCTCGTCCTATGGGCTGATGGGACGGGTGGGATTGTGCGCCCGTCCGAGGGACCCAGGAGCGGAGCGGGAGCAACGCCACCATGATATCCGAATTGACGAGGGGCGAGAGGCGGCTGGCCCTTGCCGTGCTGACGGCCGTGGCGATCCTCGGCCTTGCCCTGGCCGTCGCCGGCCGGGGAGACATTCTGGCCGTGCACGGCGGGCTCATCATGGCCTCTGCCGTCGTCCTGATGTTCTTCGTCATCTCCGGCTACTACGCGCCGGAACCGGGCGAGGAGCGCTTTGCCCAGTATTACGACACACCCACCAAGGCCGGTGTCGTGCTGGCCATGATCTGGGCCGTGATCGGCATGGGCGTGGGCGACTGGGTCGCCTGGCTGCTCGTCTATCCGGAAATGACCTTCGACGCCGCGTGGGCGAGCTTCGGGCGCCTGCGGCCGGTGCACACCTCGGGCGTCATCTTCGGCTTTGGCGGCAATGCGCTGATCGCCACCTCGTTCCACGTCCTGCAGCGCACGTCGCGGGCCCGCCTGCCCGACCAGATCAGCCCGTGGTTTGTGCTGATCGGCTACAACCTCTTCTGCCTGCTCGCGGCCAGTGGCTACCTTCTCGGCATCACGCAGTCGAAGGAATACGCCGAGCCCGAGTGGTATGCCGACCTGTGGCTCGTGGTGGTGTGGGTCGTCTACTTCTCGATCTACCTGCGCACGCTGATGCGCCGGCAGGAGCCGCACATCTACGTCGCCAACTGGTACTATATGGCCTTCATCCTCGTGGTGGCCATCCTGCACATCGTCAACAACCTCGCGGTGCCGATCTCCTTCGGCAGCGCCAAGAGCTACTCGGCCTTCGCCGGCGTGCAGGATGCGATGACGCAGTGGTGGTACGGCCACAACGCGGTGGCCTTCTTCCTCACCGCCGGCTTCCTGGGGATGATGTACTACTACCTCCCCAAGCGCGCGGGCCGGCCGGTGTTCTCCTACCGCATGGGCATCCTCGGCTTCTGGGGCATCACGTTCATGTACATGTGGGCGGGCTCGCACCACCTGCACTACACGGCCCTGCCGCAGTGGGTGCAGACGCTCGGCATGACCTTCTCCGTCATGCTGATCGTGCCCTCGTGGCTGGCGGCGGCCAATGCGCTGCTCACCCTCAACGGCGCCTGGGACAAGGTGCGCGACGACGCCACGCTGCGCTTCATGATGCTGGCGGTCGTCTTCTACGGCCTCTCGACCTTCGAGGGCTCGTTCATGTCGATCCGCGCCGTCAACTCGCTGTCGCACTACACCGACTGGACGGTCGGCCACGTGCATGCCGGTGCACTCGGCTGGGTGGCGCTCATCACCTTCGGCTCCATCTACGCCGTCGTGCCGTGGATCTGGAAGCAGCCTTCCATGTACTCCAACAAGCTGGTGGAGGCCCACTTCTGGCTCTCGCTGGCCGGCACGCTGATCTACGTCTTCGCGATGTGGAACTCCGGCATCATCCAGGGCCTGATGTGGCGCACCTATAGCGAGGGCGGCACGCTTGCCTATTCCTTCATCGACTCGCTCGTGGCGATGCGGCCCTACTACATCGCCCGTGCCATCGGCGGTGGCTTCTTCGCCGTCGGCGCGGTCATCGGCCTCTACAACGTCTGGATGACGATCCGCCAGGCTTCCGCCGAGCGTGCCGAAGCTCCCGACGCCCCCGTTGTCCCGGCCCTCGCCCGGTCGCTGCAAGCCGGAGAATGAGTGAGATGTTCGGCATCCATCAAAAGCTCGAGCGCAATGCCATCGGCTTCGTCATCGCCATCATCGTGGTGTCGAGCATCGGCGGCTTCATGGAGATCGCCCCGCTCTTCACCATCCACGAGACGGTCGAGGAAGCACCGGACATGCGCCTCTACACGCCGCTCGAGGTTGCAGGGCGCAACATTTACATCCGCGAGGGCTGCTATGCCTGCCATTCGCAGATGATCCGCACCCTGCGCGACGACGTGGAGCGCTACGGGCCCTATTCGCTGGCGGTGGAATCCAAGTACGACCACCCGATGCTCTGGGGCTCCAAGCGCACGGGGCCTGATCTCGCCCGCGTCGGCGGCAAGTATTCCGACGCCTGGCACGTCGCCCACCTGATCAACCCGCGCGACGTGGTGCCGGAGTCGATCATGCCGGGCTACCGCTGGCTGGCCGAGACGCCGCTCAAGGTAGACGACCTCTCGCTGCACCTCGCCGCGCAGCGCAAGGTCGGGGTGCCCTACACGGACGAGATGATCGCCAACGCGGCCGCCGACGCCTATGGCCAGGCGATGCCGGACAGCCCCTTCGCGGCCGGCGTCACAGCCCGCTACGGCGATGCCACCAACGTGCGGGCCTTCGACGGCCAGCCCGACCGGCTGACGGAGATGGACGCCCTCGTGGCCTACCTGCAGGTGCTCGGCCGCCTGACTGACGCTCCCTACCAGCAGACCGCATCGACCGAAGGGGCCAAGCCATGATCGACCACGACACGCTCGTCGCATTCTCCAAGTCCTACGGCCTCTTCTACCTCATGGCGATGGCCCTCACCGTCGTCGCCTACACCTTCTGGCCCTCCAACAAGGAGCGGTTCGACGAAGCGGCCAAGAGCATCATCGACGACGAGGACACGCCATGTCGGTAGGCGATTACGATCCCTATACCGGTCAGCGCCTGACCGGCCACGAGTGGAACGGCATCAAGGAGCTGAACACTCCGGTGCCGAAGGTGGTGTGGTTCTTCCTCGGCGTCACTGCCCTGTTCGCCTTCGTCTACTGGGTGCTGATGCCGGCCTGGCCGCTGGGCGTGACCTACACGAAGGGTCTGCTCGGCCTCGACGAGCGCGAGATCGTGCGCGAGAAGGTGGTCGAGGCCGCGCGCCAGCGCACCTGGACGCAGCGCATCGCACAGGAGGACTATGCCGCCATCCAGGCGGACGCGGAGCTGATGCAGAAGGTGCGTCAGGCCGGCCGCACGCTCTTCGGCGACAACTGCGCCGTCTGCCACGGCACCTCGGGCAAGGGCGGACCGGGCTATCCCAACCTCGCGGACAAGGCCTGGCTGTGGGGCGGCACGCCGGAGGCTGTGGCCGAGACGATCCGCGTCGGCATCAACAGCGACCACCCGCAGACCCGCACCTCTCAGATGCTCGCCTTCGGCCGCGACCAGATGCTGGACCGCACGGCCGTGCTCAACGTCGTCGCCTACGTGCAGTCGCTGAGCAACCCCGCCCTCGCCAATGGGCCGGAGAAGGACGCCATCACCGCCGGCAAGGCGGTGTTCGAGGCGAACTGCGTCTCGTGCCACGGCCCGGACGGCAAGGGCAGTACCGAGGTGGGCGCGCCTGACTTGACGGACGGCTTCTGGATCTACGGCGGCGACCGCCAGTCGATCTTCGACACCGTGTGGGGCGGCCGCCAGGGCTACATGCCGGCGTGGGAGAAGAGGCTCTCGGACGTCGACCGCAAGATCCTCACGCTCTACGTGCTCGATCTCGGAGGCAAGTGAGCCATGACAACGGCCATGCAAGGCGGAAACCCGGCCACGAACCGGAGCCGCAGGCCCTGGTCGCGCGGGCGCGTCGCCGCGCTCCTCATCGTCGCGGTCGCGGCGGCGGTCATCATCGGGGCGAACGCGCATCTCGTCATCGTGGCGTTGTCCTCGCAGCCGGACTGCGTCACCCATCTCAAGACGCCAAGCGGAAGCGAAGGCGCCTTCCGCGCGGCCAAGTCGTCCTGCTGAGCGGAGCGAGCGAGGGAAAAGGACATGAGCACAGTTGCGCACGAAGCGCCGGTCAAGCCCGCCCGCGTCAATCTCGACCGGGGACTGCCGGCATCGGAGGCCTTCACCTGGCTCAGGAAGGGCTGGCGGGACTTCACGGTGCAGCCGGGGGCGAGCCTCGCCTACGGCTTCCTCGTCTTCGCCGTGTCGGTTGTCATCATCTGGGGGCTGTTCGCCTTCGGCTATGACTACATCCTCTTTCCGGCTCTCGCCGGGTTCATGGTGGTCGGCCCCGTGCTCGCCATCGGCCTCTATGAGAAGAGCCGGCGCCTCGCCGAGGGACGGCGGGTGAGCCTCCTCGGCATGATCTTCGTCCGGGCAGCCTCGAAGGGGCAGATCCTTTTCGCCGGCGCACTCCTGATGATGCTGATGCTCGTGTGGATGCGGGCGGCCGTCATCATCTACGCGCTCTTCTTCGGCTGGCAGCCCTTCGTGCCCGGCCTCGGCCCCATCGCAGCGATGCTGTTCGGCACCCCCCTCGGCCTCGCCATGCTGCTCGTCGGCAGCCTCGTCGGGGCGCTGTTCGCCGCCTTCTCCTTCGCCATCAGCGCCTTCTCCATCCCGATGCTGCTCGACCGCCGCGTTGATGCCTTCACGGCCATGGGCAAGAGCATGGCGCTGGTGTGGAACAACCTGCCGGTGATGCTGGTCTGGGGTGCGATCACCCTCGCGCTGTTCCTCGTCAGCCTCGCGACGGGGCTCCTTGGCCTCATCATCACCTTCCCGGTGCTCGGCCACGGCACCTGGCACGCCTACAAGGCCATCGTGCAGGAGGAATGACCCGATGAGCTGCTGCGGGCAGGCTTCGCTCGCTCTCGCCGCCGCGCCCGCGGGCGCGGAAGCGGGCCCCTCGCGCGAGGAGATCCTGCTTGCCAGCCATCGCATCGGCGAGGGCCTCTGGCAGACGGACCTGTCCGTGCCGGCCGTGCACTGTGGCGCCTGCATGCGCGCCATCGAGAGCACCCTCGGCCGCCTGGAAGGGGTCGAGGGTGCCCGCGTCAATCTCTCCACGCGGCGGGTCTCGGTGCGCTGGCGGGAGCCGGCGAACCCGTGCGCCTTCATCCCGACGCTGGCGTCGATCGGCTATCCTGCACATCTCGACGACCCTGCCGCCGACGAGCGGGACGAGACACTCGCCCGCCTCGTGCGCGCCCTGGCCGTGGCAGGCTTTGGCGCGATGAACATCATGCTGATGTCGGTTGCCGTGTGGGCGGGCGCCGAGGCGGGCACACGGGACCTCTTCCACCTCATCTCCGCCGCCATCGCGCTGCCGACCATCGGCTATTCTGGCCGCATCTTCTTCAGCTCTGCCTGGAACGCGCTGCGCCACCGGCGTACGAACATGGATGTGCCGATCTCCATCGGCATCCTCATCGCCTTTGGCATGAGCCTCTATGACACGCTCAACAGCGGCGCCCATGCTTATTTCGACGCGGCCGTATCGCTCATCTTCTTCCTGCTCGTCGGCCGCACGCTCGACCACGTGATGCGGGAGCGGGCGCGCACCGCCGTCAAGGGTCTCGCGCGCTTCGCAGCGCGCGGCGCTCATGTCGTCCATCCCGACGGACGGCAGGAATACTTGCCGCTCGCGGAAATCGAGCCCGGCATGACGCTGATGGTGGCCGCGGGCGAGCGCATCCCGGTCGACGGCGAGATTCTCTCCGGCCGGTCCGACATCGACTGCTCGCTCGTCAACGGCGAGAGCCTGCCGCGCGAGGTCGGCCCGGGTGCCACGGTCGAGGCCGGCACGCTCAACCTCACCGGGCCGGTGACCATGCGGGCACGGGCCGCGGCCAAGGATTCCTTCCTCGCCGAGATGGTACGCCTCATGGAGGCGGCCGAGAGCGGACGCTCGCGCTACCGCCGCCTCGCCGACCGCGCAGCCTCGCTCTATGCCCCCGTCGTCCATACGGCCGCCTTCGTCACCTTCGTCGGCTGGATGCTTGCCGGCGGTGGCTGGCACGAGTCGCTCTCCATTGCCGTTGCCGTGCTCATCATCACCTGCCCCTGCGCCCTGGCGCTGGCCGTGCCGATGGTGCAGGTGGTCGCCGCCCGCCGCCTCTTCGAGGTCGGCATCATGGTGAAGGACGGCGGCGCGCTGGAACGCATCACCGAGGTCGACACGGTCGTCTTTGACAAGACGGGGACTCTGACGCTCGGCACCCTGGTGCTCACCAACGGAGACGATATTCCCCCGGCTGATCTCGCCGTCGCCGCGGGCATCTGCGCCCATTCGCGCCATCCCCACTCGCGCGCCATCGTCGCAGCGGCGCAGGACAGGGTGCGGCTCGCTCCCGTCTTCGACGAGGTCCGCGAACATCCCGGCCTCGGCCTCGAGGCGAAGCTCGGCGGCGACGTCTACCGCCTCGGCCGCGCGGCGTGGGCGCTGCGGGATGCCGGCGGCATCACGGGCACGGTGCTGTCGTGCAATGGCCGTCTCGTTGCCCGCTTCGCCTTTGCCGACCGGCTGCGGCCGGGCGCCCGGCAGGCGGTGCAGACGCTGAAGGACGAGGGGCTGAGGATCGTCCTGCTCTCCGGCGACCGCAGCGATGAGGTGCAGCGCCTCGCCGGCGCACTCGGCATCGACGAATATGCGGGGGATCTCGTGCCCGGCGACAAGGTGGCGAGGCTCGCGACGCTCGCCGCGGAGGGCCGCAAGGTGCTGATGGTGGGCGACGGCCTCAACGACGCGCCGGCGCTCGCCGCCGCCCATGCCTCGATGGCGCCGTCCACCGCCGCCGATATCGGCCGCAACGCCGCCGACTTCGTCTTCCTGCGCGAGGGGCTGGAGGCCGTGCCCGCCGTGCTCCGCCTCTCCCGGGCCGCGCACGCGCTGACGCGGCAGAACCTCGCCCTCGCGCTCATCTACAATGCCATCGCCATGCCCTTCGCCGTGCTTGGCTACGTGACGCCGCTCGTCGCCGCCATCGCCATGTCGTCTTCGTCGATCATCGTGGTGGCGAATGCGCTGCGTCTCGGCCGCACCGAGGGCGGAGCGCGCGAGCAGGGCGGGCTGGCCGCCGCCCGGCTCTCGGAGGCCCACGCATGAGCGACTTCTTCTATCTCATTCCGCTGTCCCTCGGCCTCGGCTGCATCGGTCTTGCCGTCTTCCTCTGGTCGCTGCGCGGCGGCCAGTACGAGGACCTCGACGGCGCCGCCGAGCGGGTGATCACCGACGAGGACGTGCCGATCCTGCCGCAGCGGCACTCCGCTTCCCGCCAGGGCTGACGACAGCATTATCACGGCGCATCGGGCGCTGGCGGGGTGTGACCCGCCGGCACCATCATGCGTGGCGCGCAGGGCTGCCACGCAATCCGCAGCATAGATATAATAACCCTGCTTATTATATGTCGACCTGACGAGCGGCACCCCATCGCCGACCGGAGCGCCGGCATGACCTGCAACGACACCTTTCTCAGCGAGATTTTCGACGTGGCCCGCCTGATCCGGGCCCATGCCGACAGGCGCGCCCGGGAGCACGGCATGAGCCGCGCGCAGTGGATCATCCTGTTGAAGCTCGACCAGCAGCCGGGCCTGTCGCAGCAGGAGCTCGCCGACCTGATCGAGGTGGAACCCATCTCCATCGGCCGCCTCGTCGACCGGCTGGCCGACCGCGGGCTTGTCGAGCGGCGTCGCGACCCGAAGGACCGCCGCGTCTGGCGGCTTCACCTCCTGCCCGCTGCCGAGCCCATCCTGCGGACGGTCCTCGCCTACAGGAAAGCCCTTCTCGAAACTGTGACCGAGGGCATTCCGGAAGAGGCCCTGGCCGATCTCTCGCGCACACTTCTCACGATCAAGAACAACCTCGCGGCCGACATGCCCCGCATGCGCCGAACCGCGGACGAAGGATGACCGCCATGTCGCAGTCCATATCGATGCAATCCGCTTCGCCATCCGTCGCCCGTGACCGGACCGGGACGGACGAGGTCGCCGAGGCCGCGCCCGCAGAGGCGCGGCGCGCGGGGTCCGCGCCTGCGGCGCCACCTGCCCAGCGCCCGCCAAAGGCGCGCCAGCGGCTCGCCCGTCCGATCCTGATGCTCGGCGGCATCGCGGTGGTCGTCGTCGGTTCCCTGCTCGCCTGGCTCAACGGCGGGCGCTACGTGTCCGTGGACGACGCCTACGTCGGGGCGGCCAAGCTCCTCGTCTCGACGGACGTGTCCGGCATCGTCGAACGTGTCGAGGTGCGCGAGGGCCAGGCCGTGAAGGCGGGGGACGCGCTCTTCCGGCTCGACCCGCGCCAGTTCCGCATCGCGCTCGACAAGGCCGAGGCGAAACTGGCGGAAACGCGCCTCGCGCTCGAGGCCATGCGCCAGGACTACAGGCGCATCGAGCGCGACATCGCCGCCCAGCAGGCCGTGGTCGACCAGGCGCGGGCGCAGTTCGACCGCTATTCCGCCCTGGTGCGCACCAACAATGTCTCCGCCGCCGCCTATGACGAGGCACGGTTCACGCTCGAGGCGGCCGAAAGCAAGCTCGCCTCCCTGCGCCAGGAAGCGGCGGTGCAGCTCGCCAGACTCGGCGGCCGGGCGGATGCGGACATCGAGCAGCATCCCCAGTTCCTTCAGGCCGAGGCGGAGGTCGCGGAGGCGCGCCGCCAGCTCGACCATACGGTGGTGCGCGCGCCGTTCGACGGCATCGTCACCCAGGTCGACCAGCTCCAGCCCGGCCAGTATCTCGCCGCCAACACCGCCGCCTTCGGCCTCATCGGCGACGACAGGGTGTGGGTCGACGCCAACGCCAAGGAAACGGACCTCACCTACGTCAAGCCCGGCGACCCCGTCTCCATCGCCGTGGATACCTATCCCGGCCACGTCTGGACGGGCCGTGTCGAAAGCATCAGCCCGGCGAGCGGCGCCACCTTCTCGGTGCTGCCGGCCCAGAACGCCAGCGGAAACTGGGTCAAGGTGGTGCAGCGCATCCCAGTGCGCATCGCTGTCGAGCGGCGGCCCGACGATCCGCCCCTGCGCGTCGGCATGAGCGTCGTCGCCGACATCGACACCGGCCACCGGCGCAGCCTCGGCGACCTCTTCTGAAGGCAGCCGGGGGAGGACCAGCCATGAGCGCACCGCCCGCCCATACGGCTCCGGCCGAGGATCTCGGCCGGCATCGCGGCATCATCACCCTGTGCGCGATGATTGCGACGCTCATGCAGGCGCTCGACTCGACCATCGCCAACGTCGCCCTGCCCTACATGCAGGGTTCGCTGTCGACGACGACCGACCAGGTCACCTGGGTGTTGACCTCCTACATCGTCGCGGCGGCCATCATGACCTCGCCCGTCGGCTGGCTGGCGAGCCGCTTCGGGCGCAAGCGCTTCTTCATCGTCTGCCTCGTCGGCTTCACGGTCGCCTCGATGCTGTGCGGGCTCGCCGAATCCCTCACGCAGATGGTCATCTTCCGCCTGCTGCAGGGGGTCTTCGGTGCCGCGCTCGTGCCGCTGTCGCAGGCCACGATGCTCGACATCTACCCGGTGGAGCAGCGCGGCTCGGCCATGGCCATCTGGGGCATGGGCGTGATGGTCGGCCCCATCCTCGGGCCGACGCTCGGCGGCTATCTCACCGATGCCTACAACTGGCGCTGGGTGTTCTACGTCAACGTGCCCTTCGGCATCGTGGCCGTGGCTGGGCTTGTGTTCTTCCTTAGGGATACCGAGCGCAACACATCGCTGCGCTTCGACTGGCTGGGCTTCGGCGTCCTCAGCCTCGGCATCGGCGCCCTCCAGCTCATGCTTGACCGCGGCGAGCAGAAGGACTGGTTCAGCTCCACGGAGATCGTCGTTGAGGCGGTGCTCGCAGGGCTCGGCATCTACCTCTTCGTCGTCCATCTCTTCACGGCGAAGAAGCCCTTCATCCCGCCGCGCATCTTCTACGACCGCAACTTCCTGTCCGGCCTCCTGCTGATGTTCGGCATCGGCATGATCCTGCTCGCCAGCTCCGCCCTGCTGGCACCGTACCTCCAGACGCTTGGCGGCTATCCCGTCGCCACTGCAGGCCTGCTGATGGCGCCGCGCGGCATCGGCACCATGGTCGCCATGATGGTCGCAGGTCGCCTCTCGTCGCGCCTCGACCCGCGCCTCATCATGATGCTGGGCATCCTGATGCTGGCCTACTCGCTCTGGGACATGACCTACTGGACGCCCGACGTCTCCGTCGCGACGCTCACCATAACCACGGTGCTGCAGGGCTTCGGGCTCGGCTTCGTGTTCATTCCGCTGCAGGTCGTGGCCTACGCTACGCTCGCGCCCGAGCTGCGCACGGACGCGGCGGCCCTCTTCAGCCTGGTGCGCAACATCGGCAGCGCCATCGGCATCTCGGTGATGGCCTTCCTCCTGTCGCAGAACACCCAGATCATGCACGCGACGCTGGCCGAGCACGTCACGCCCTTCAACCGGCTGCTCCAGTCGGGCGCCGCGCGCGAGTACTGGAACATCGGCACGACGCAGGGGCTCAGCCTGCTCGACCAGGTCATCAACCGGCAGGCGGCGATCATCGCCTATGCCAACGACTTCAAGCTGATGCTGCTCATCACCCTGCCGACGATGCTGCTGCTCCTGATGATGCGCCGGCCAGGCACCGGCACGCGCAAGAGCGAGCCCGACCACGCCGTGCTCGACTGACGGGCTCAGCCCCTCTCGGAGGCGCCGGCGCGCAGCCTCTCGCGCACGGCCGCGAGCGAGCGGCGACCGGCCTCGACCTCGTCCGGCGACATGCCGGTCGCCTCCAGGATCTTCTGCGGCAGGCAGGCCGCCTCCTCGGCGAGCCTGCGGCCGGCCTGCGTCAGGCACACGCGCACCACACGCTCGTCGTCCGGGTCGCGGTGCCGCGTCACGAAGCCGGCTGCCTCGAGCCGCTTGATGAGCGGGGTCAGGGTGTTCGACTCGAGAAAGAGCCCCTCGCCGATGGAGCCGACCGTCTGGTCGTCCTGCTGCGCGAGCGACATGATCACGAGGAACTGCGAATAGGTGAGGCCCAGCCGGTCGAGCAGCGGCTTGTAGACGCGGTTGAACGCCAGGCCGGTGGAATAGACCATGAAGCAGAGAAAATCGTCGAGGCGCCCCGGCCTCTGATCTTTGGCGGCGGTCATCGCAGGCCTTCCTTTCCCCCGCCCAATATAATCGTGCGCGATTTGATCGCAACACGGACACGACTCGTTGCCTGCCCCATCTGCCACCGCGGGGCCAGGTTGTGTCCACGGCCCTTGCCGGCGCCACATTGCCCGCCGAGGATACGGCCAGCGCATCTCCCCCGCCTCGCCGGCGCCGCACCGCGGGCCCGCCGGAAGCAGCCAGAGAGAACGACCATGCAGACCGAGCCTCAACTGAAGCGTCCCGACCTCTTCCGCTCCGCCATCCTCATCGGCGGGGAATGGGTCAAGGACAGCTCCGCCGGCGAGCCCATCGCCGTGGTGGACCCGGCGACAGGCCGGCTCCTCGGCACCGTGCCCAATGCCGGCAGGGCCGAGACCGCCCGCGCCATCGAGGCCGCGGACGCTGCCTTCCCCGCCTGGCGTGAGAAGACCGCGGCCGAGCGGGCTGACCACCTTCGCCGTCTCGCCCAGCTCATCACCGACAACAAGGAGGATCTCGCCCGCATCCTCACCGCCGAGCAGGGCAAGCCGCTCGCCGAGGCGCGCGGCGAGGTCGGCATGTCGGCTGCCTATGTGCAGTGGTTCGCCGAGGAGGGGCGGCGCATCTACGGCGATGTCATCCCCTCGCCATGGCAGAACCGGCGCATTCTCGTCACCAAGGATCCTGTGGGCGTCGTCGGCGCCATCACGCCGTGGAACTTCCCCTCATCCATGATCGCGCGCAAGCTCGGCGCCGCGCTCGCAGCCGGCTGCACCATCGTCATCAAGCCGGCCTCACAGACTCCCTATTCGGCCCTCGCCTGGGGCGTGCTGTGCGAGGAAGCCGGCATTCCCGCCGGCGTCGTCAACATCCTCACTGGCGCAGCGCGGCAGATCGGGGCGGAGCTGACGTCGAACCCGCTGGTCAAGAAGATCACGTTCACCGGCTCGACGGAGGTCGGCAAGCAGCTTGCGGAGCAGGCGGCGCGCACGATGAAGAAAGTGTCGATGGAGCTGGGCGGCAACGCCCCCTTCATCGTCTTCGACGACGCGGACCTCGACCGGGCCGTCGAGGGGGCTATGGTCGCCAAGTACCGCAACGCCGGCCAGACCTGCGTCTGCACCAACCGGTTCCTCGTCCAGGAGGGCATCTACGATGCCTTTGCCGAGCGTCTCGCCCGGGCGTCCGCGGCCATGAAGGTCGGCAACGGCTTCGAGGAAGGGGTCGTGCAGGGCCCGCTCATCGACGAACGGGCCGTCGCCAAGGTGGAGGAGCATATCGCTGACGCCCTCGCCAAGGGCGGGCGCCTGCTCACCGGCGGCCGGCGCCACCAGGGGCTAGGCGGCAACTTCTTCGAGCCGACAGTGATTGCGGATGCGACCCCCGCCATGGCTGTCGCCCGCGAGGAGACCTTCGGGCCGCTGGCGCCGCTCTTCCGCTTTAGGGACGAGGCGGAGGCCGTGCGACTCGCCAATGATACCGAATACGGTCTTGCCTGCTACTTCTACACGCGCGACCTCGGCCGCGCCTTCCGGGTTTCAGAGGCGCTGGAATACGGCCTCGTCGGCATCAACGAAGGGCTCATCACTACCGAGGTTGCACCCTTCGGCGGCGTCAAGGAATCCGGCGTCGGCCGCGAGGGCTCGAAATATGGGATCGACGACTACGTGAACATCAAGTACGTCTGCGTCGGGGGCCTGTGAGGCCGACGCCGGCGGTCCTCACCGGTCGGCCTCGGCAAGGGCGAGAACATATCGACCGTAGTCGCTGTTGCCCAACGCCTCGCCGAGGGCGCGCAAGTGCTCGCGGTTGATGAAGCCCATGGCGAAGGCGATCTCCTCCGGGCAGGCGATGCGGAATCCCTGTCGCTTCTCCAGCGTTCGGACGAATTCCGCCGCCTCCAGGAGGCTGTCGGGCGTGCCGGTGTCGAGCCAGGCGTAGCCGCGCCCCATCGGCAGGACGGAGAGCTTGCCGCGCTCCAGATACGCGCGGTTGACGTCGGTGATCTCCAGCTCGCCCCGGGCGGAGGGCTTGAGGCCACGGGCGATCTCCACCACGTCCGCGTCGTAGAAATAGAGCCCAGTCACCGCCCAGTTGGAGCGCGGCCGGGCCGGCTTCTCCTCGATGGTGAGGGCCTGTCCGTCCTTGCCGAACTCGACGATGCCGTACCGCTGCGGATCCTTGACGTGATAGGCGAAGACAGTGGCCCCGCCGGCCAGCGCCTGGCTGCGCGCCTGCTGCAGAAGGCTGGTCAGGCCGTGGCCGAAATAGAGGTTGTCGCCCAGGATGAGGGCGGAGGGGCCACCCGCCACGAAATCGGCCGCGATGTGATAGGCCTGCGCCAGCCCCTCGGGGCGGGGCTGCTCCGCATAATGGAGGGAGAGGCCCCATTGCTCGCCGGTGCCAAGCAGCTGGCGGAAGCGCGGCAGGTCGGCCGGCGTGGAGATGACCATGATCTCGCGGATGCCGGCGAGCATCAGCGTCGTCAGGGGGTAGTAGATCATGGGCTTGTCGTAGACCGGCAACAGCTGCTTCGAGACGACGAGCGTCATTGGATGCAGCCGCGTGCCGCTGCCGCCGGCCAGGATGATGCCCTTCATGGCGTTCTCCCTTCCTCTTCTTCGCCCGCGAGGCAGCGCGCCACCACCTCGGGCAGCGAGACGCGCCAGTGCGGCAGGGCGACGCCGTGCACAGCCGCGAGCCGGTTGCAGTCGAGCCGCGTGTCCGGCGCGCGCACGGCGGGCGTCGGATAATCGACCGTTCCGATGCGTTCGACGCGGGCGGAAGGGCCACCCAGCCTCGCACTCTCGGCAAACACCGCCTCGGCGAGGTCCGCCCAGGTGGCCTCCCCGGCGCCGGTCATGTGGAACAGGCCACGCAGCGCCGCCTCGTCCGGCCGCGCCACGAGATTGCGCGCCACGGCGATGACGCCGTCCGCGATGGCCAGGGCGGAAGTCGGGGCACCGTGCTGGTCGGACACGACCCGCACCGCGTTGCGGGTTGCTGCCAGCGCCAGCATGGTGCGGACGAAATTGCGGCCGAAGGGGCTGTAGACCCAGGCGACGCGCAGGATGGCATGGTCCGGCGCCGCAGCGGCGACCGCAGCCTCTCCCGCGAGCTTGGTGCGGCCGTAGACGTTGACCGGCGCGGGCGCGTCGTCCTCCCGGTGCGGCCGGCCGATGCGCCCGTCGAAGACGTAGTCCGTCGAGAGATGCACCACCGGCACACCAAGCCGTGCCGCCGCGGCGGCAACTGCACCGGCGCCTTCCACATTCACGGCATGGGCCAGATCCGGCTCGCCCTCGGCCCTGTCGACGGCGGTATAGGCGGCCGCATGGACAACCACCTGCGGCGCCGCGGCGGCGAGCGCCGGCAGGATCGTGGCGGGCGCGGTGAGGTCGAGCGCCGGACGCCCGACGCAGACGACCTCTGCCCCGAGGGCCGGGCCACGTTCTGCAAGCGCCCGCGCGACCTGGCCCTCGCGGCCCGTGACGGCGATGCGCAGCGGCGTCGCGCTCATGCAAAATACTCCGGCAGCTCGCAAAGGCGCGGGTGCATGCGGTCCTTGTCCGAGAGGACGGCCGTCGCGCGCGACACCGGCCAGTCGATGCCAAGGTCGGGATCGTCGAAGGCGACGCCGTGGTCGTGCTCGGGGGAGTAGTAGGCGCTGACCTTGTAGACGACCTCCGTATCAGGCTCGAGGGTGCAGAACCCGTGCGCGAAGCCGACCGGCACCAGCAGCTGGCGGCCGTTCTCAGCCGACAGCTCCACGGCCACGTGCCGGCCATAGGTGGGCGAGGAGCGGCGCAGGTCGACCGCCACGTCGAGGATGCGGCCGCGCACGACGCGTACGAGCTTGTCCTGCGCGTGGGGCGGGCTCTGGAAGTGCAGCCCGCGCACGGTGCCGGCCGGGCGGGACAGCGAGTGGTTGTCCTGCACGAAGTCGAGATCGATGCCCGCGTCAGCAAAGCGGCGGCGGTTCCAGGTCTCCGTGAAGAAGCCCCGCTCGTCCCCGAAGCGCCGGGAGGTGATGATCTTCACCGCCGGGATGGCGGTCTCCTCGATGGTCAGCATCCCTCGTCGATCCGTCTTTCGCTTCAGGCCCCCATGCCCAACCGCTCGCCGCGATAGACCCCGTTGCGCACGCGCTGCCACCAGTCGCGGTTGTCGAGATACCAGCGCACCGTCTTGGCGAGGCCGCTCTCGAAGGTTTCGGTCGGCCGCCAGCCGAGCTCGGCGGCGATCTTCCCCGCGTCGATGGCATAGCGCCGGTCGTGGCCCGGCCGGTCGACAACGAAGGTGATGAGCCGCTCACGCGGGCCGATCGTGGCGTCGGGGGCCATCTCGTCGAGAAGGGCGCAGATGGCGCGCACAACGTCGATGTTCCGGCGCTCGTTGTGGCCGCCGATGCAATAGGTAGCGCCGACGCTCCCCTCCTCGGCCGCGAGAATGAGCGCCCGCGCATGGTCGTCCACATAGAGCCAGTCGCGCACGTTCTCTCCCGTGCCGTAGACCGGCAGCAGCTTGCCCTCGAGCCCGTTGAGGATCATCAGCGGGATGAGCTTCTCGGGAAAGTGGTAGGGCCCGTAGTTATTGGAGCAGTTCGTCACCACCACCGGCAGGCCGTAAGTGTGGTGGAAGGCGCGCACGAAATGGTCGCTCGCCGCCTTCGAGGCGGAATAGGGCGAGCGCGGATCGTAGGGGCTTGTCTCGGTGAAGAAGCCTTCAGGGCCGAGGGAGCCGAAGACCTCGTCGGTCGAGACGTGATGGAAGCGAAAGTCCCGGCGCCGCCCCTCTGGAAGGGAGCGCCAGTGGGCGAGCGCCGCCTCGAGGAGCGTGGTCGTGCCCACGACATTGGTGGTGACGAAGGCAGCGGGCCCGTCGATGGAACGGTCGACGTGGCTCTCGGCGGCAAGATGCATGACAATGTCGGGCGAAAAATCGGCCATCGCCGCGGCGACGGCCGGCCCGTCGCAGATATCCGCTTTGAGGAAGTGGAAACGGTTGCTGCCCGCCACGGGCGCGAGCGAGTCGAGGTTGCCCGCGTAGGTCAGCTTGTCGAGCACGAGCACCTCGTGCTCTGTCTGCGAAATGAGCCGCCGCACGACCGCCGAGCCGATGAAGCCGGCCCCGCCCGTCACCAGAAACCGTCGTGCCATCGATCCTCCCGAAACGGCTTGGGCGCTCGCGCAACGGGCGCTCCGCAAGGCTCACACAGGGGTTTCAGAACTGCGCGGACAGCGGGCGGATACGCATTCCCTACGCGGCGCGGGTTTTTCTGGCATCTCGCCGCCATCCGGGCAAGCCCTCAGCCGCGGATCAGCCGTCTACCTCCCACTGCCGCCGGATGTCGCGCGACAGGTTGGGGTTGTAGAACGGGTCGGCGTCGAGCTCCGCCCCCCAGCGGCGCCGCATCTCGGCCACGTCCCTGCGGAACTGAGCCCTGCGCGCGGCGGAATCGTGCGGGCCGAAAGTCAGGGACTCGTGATGGTAGAGCTCGGCCTGTGGCGTCCACAGGATGCGCCGGCCGGCACGCCGGATGCGCAGACACAGGTCCACGTCGTTGAAGGCGCAGGGCAGCGCCTCGTCGAAGCCGCCGAGCGCCTCGAAAAGCGGCCGCGGCATCACCATCGCCGCGGCGGTGACGCAGGACAGGTCCTGATCGAGCGCCGCGCGGCCGAAGTAGCCGGGGCTGCCCCGCCGCAGGTGCCGGTGGGCATGGTCCGCCACGCCACCGACGCCGAGGATGACGCCGGCATGCTGGACGGTGTCGTTGGGGTAATAGAGCATCGCGCCAACCGCGCCGACACCAGGCAGGCGCGCGCGCACCACCATCTCCTCCAGCCAGTCAGAGGTGATCGGGGTCACGTCGTCATTGAGGAAGCAGAGGTAGTCCCCCAGCGCCTGGCGCGCAGCGTGGTTGTTGACCCAGGAATAGTTGAAGGGCGTGTGCTCGTAGGTGACGAGGCGCAGGCGTGCATCGCCGCGGTGCGCGGCGAGATAGGCGGCGGCGTCGGGCCGGGCGGCATCCTCCTGCGACACGGCGAGGAGCAGCTCAAGGCGGGGATAGGTGGAGCCGGCGAGCAGCGCGCTGAGCGAGCGGCGGGCAATCTCGCCGAGCCGGCTCGGCACGACGAGGGAGACGAGCGGCCACTCCTCCGGCCGGGCGTAGCGCACGCGGTAGTAGCCGCCGACGCCGGGCTCGACCTCCGCCGCGATACCCTGCCGGGCGAGATGCTCGAGGATCGCGCGTCGCCCCGCCTGCCAGGCGTAGGGCTTGACCTGCGGCGCGGTGGCCGTCGACTGCGGCAGGGCGCGCCAGTGATAGAGGATGCGCGGCACGTGGCGGATGCGCGACGGTTCCGTCAGCTCGGCGCAGCGCAGGGCAAGGTCGTGGTCCTGCGCGCCCTCGAAGCCCTCACGAAACCCGCCGGCGGCCTCGACGAGCGAGCGACGGAAGACGCCGAGGTGCGAGAAAGCGTTCTGGCCCAGCATCAGCGCCGGGTTCCAGTCACCCTTGAAATAGGGGGAGAAGCGCCGCCCCTCCGCGTCGATCTTGTCCTCGTCGGAAAAGATCATGTCCACGTCCGGATGCGCCACGATCTCGCGGGCGACCCAGTAGAGTGCATCCGGCGGCAGCTCGTCGTCCGCATCGACCAGCGCGACGAAATCGCCGCTGGCCATGGCGAGCGCCGTGTTGGTGTTGGCGCTGATGTGGCCGCGCTCGGCGCGCAGGTGCAGCCTGATGCGTGCATCCTCCGCCGCGGCAGCGGTCAGCGTGGCGCGCACGTCGGCACGCGTCGAGGCATCGTCGGACAGGCACAGTTCCCAGTGCGGATAGAGCTGGTCACGGACCGACCGGATGGCGGCGCTGAGCCAACGCGGGTCCGTCTCGTAGACAGGCATCAGCACCGAGATAAGCGGCGGCGAGGACATGGCGGCGATGTCGGCCGCGATGCGCGCCCTCTCCTGCGGTCCCAGGCTGTGGCGCGCCACCCAGGCGGCATAGCGGGTCTCGGCACCCCAGCGGCGCGCGACGAGCGCATCGAGCCGGCGCTTGGCCGTGACGGCGAAAGGAATGGACTTGGCGGCCCGGCGCAGCAGGTCGACAACGCGCCCGCGGCCGGGCAGTGGAGGAAATTGCAGCAAGCTCCGCCCCGCGATTCATATCGGACGAGCGACCTCGCTCGAGGCTGCCCGGCCGAATCACCGCACCCGTACGCTTGTCACTTTCTGCCGAGGTACGCCGGGCCGCTGCACCGGGCAAGCCGCAACGTTGCGCAGGACGACTGCGGGCAAGAAGGCCGGCATGCGGGGCTCGCGTGGCTGAGCGTGGCCGCCGATGGACAGCGGGCGCGATTGCCGTATTCCTGTTGCCGATCGAGCTGCAACGAGGGTGGGACGGAACGATGCCGGGCATTGCGCAGGGGCCTTCCGTGGCCGTCGTCATCCCCCTGTTCAACGGCGCGGCGCACATCGAGGAAGCCCTGGAGAGCATCTGTGCCCAGAGCGCGCCGCCGCGAGAGGTCATCGTCGTCGACGACGGCTCGACCGACGACGGGCCGGACCGCGTGCAGCGCTTCGCCGGGCGGCTGCCACTGAAGCTCCTGCGGAGGATCAACGGCGGGCAGTCCGCAGCCCGCAATGCCGGCGTGGCGGAAGCCCGCAGTGACTGGATCGCCTTTCTCGACCAGGACGACCGGTGGCAGCCGCAGCACCTAGCCGCGCTGCTAACGGCGGTCGGGAACGGCACGGAGCGAACCGGCTGGGCCTATTGCGACGTCTCCGTCACCGATGCTGCCGGGCGGCTGGTCGAGCCGTCCCTCCTGCGGCGCCGGCCGGGCAGGCACCCGAAGCGAACCATCGAAGAATGCCTTGCGCACGACATGTTCGTGCTTCCCTCGGCCTCGCTCGTGTCCCGCCAGACCTTCCTGTCGATCGGCGGTTTCGACGAGCGCCTCAGCGGCTACGAGGACGACGACCTGTTCCTGCGGCTCATGTGCGCCGGCTTCCACGGGCTGCACGTCGCGGAGGCCAACGTCCTGCGCCGCAGCCATCCCGGCGGCGCATCGCACTCCCTGCGCATGGACCTGTCCCTGATGATCTATGCGCGAAAGCTCCTCGCCGGCTTTCCCGACAGGCCCGAGGAAGGGCAGTTCCCCTCGCGCGACCTCATTGCCCCCCGCTTCTGCCGCACTCTCCTTGCTCGCTGGGCCATGGCGGAACGGGCGGGCGACCGGGAGGCGGCCGCCCACGCGCAGGAGGGCCTGCGGGAACTCCTGCCGTATCTTCCCCCGCACCTGCGCCGGATCGGCGCCGCCATCCTGCGCGCTGCAGCCCTGCCGGTCCTCGGCGGGGCGTGCCTGCGCGTCGCCCATGGCCTGCATCGCCGCATACGGCGCGGAGGCATCCGCCTCCCGCGGCCCGGCGTGCGGAGCTGACGCAACCGGCAAGCGGAAAGGGGCTGGCGAGAATGTTCATGCTGGGCCGTCCTCGCCACGCAGGACAAGGCCTTCGGTCAGGATGCTGTTGACATGGCGAGGCGCATCGGCGCGAAGACCACCGAAGTCGAGGCGAGCCATGCAGTCTTCATGACGCGGCCGAAGGTGGTCGCCCGTCATCGACGCGGCGGCCCGCAGCGCCGGAGGCACCGCACGCTGACCGGTCCTCGCTCGCGGCGGACAGGCGGCGCCTTCCGGCGCCGCCCGGTCTTTTCTGCAAGCCTCAGGACGAGGGCGTGCCGGCAGCATCGCCGGCGCCGTCCTCCGGCGCGGGCGCGCTCCCCCGCCGGCGCATGACGGCGCGGGACGGCACGTTGGGGTTCTCCTCCGCCCGTTCGCGATGGAGGGCCGCGCGGGCGAGCAGCATGAGCGTGACCGGCGTCGTCACCGTGATGAAGACGCCGATGAGGACCTCGTGCACCACGAGCCGCGTGCCGAGGGAGGAAAAGAAGACGATGGAGGCGAGCGCGATGGCACCCGTGCCCCAGCTCGTTCCCAGCGTGGGCGCGTGCACCCGCTCGAAAAAGCTGCGGAACTGCAGGACGCCAACGGCCCCGAGCAGTGTCAGGCCGGCGCCGACCAAGAGCAGCAGGGAGGTAAGGAGCGCCGCCCAGACGGGCAGCTCGGCGGCATGGCTCATTCGATCACCTCGCCGCGCATGAGGAACTTGGCGAGCGCGACGCTGGAGGCAAAACCCAGCACCGCGATGATGAGCGCCGCCTCGAAATAGATGGCGCTGCCGGTGCGGATGCCCATCGTCAGGATGAGCAGCATCGCGATGACATACATGGCGTCGAGGCAGAGCACCCTGTCCTGCGCGCGGGGGCCGCGGATCAGCCTGTAGGCGTTGCAGCCCATGGCGATGACGAGCATCGCCTGCGCGATCGAGACGCTCCAGAGCAGGATGGCGGCCGTCATTCGAAGATCTCCAGCAGCAGCGCCTCGTAGCGGTACTTGATGGTGTCGATCCACTCCTTCTCCTCGACCAGGTCGAGGACGTGAAGGAGGAGTACACCAGAGTCGGGATCGTACTCGATCCAAGCCGTGCCGGGCGTGCTTGTGACGATGCAGGCGAGGATGGCGAGGCCCGTCCGGTCGCGCAGCTCGAGCGGGATCGGCACGAAACCGGACTTCCGCTCGCGACGCCCGAGCCCCAGCACGATGCTGGAGACCGCGATGTTGGAGCGAACGATATCGAGCGTGACCCTTCCGAAGAGCAGTGGAATGAGCTGCCAGCGCCTCAGGCGCGGCTTCGAGGGATGCAGGGCCGCCATGGCGCGCGCCGCGGCCACGGCGATGCCGCCCCCGAGCAGGACCTGCCCGGGCGAGAAGGATGTCAGCGACAGCCACATCACCAGGAGCGCAAGCGCCAGAAGCGGATACGGAAGCACGCGGCTCATCGGACGCCCCCGCTCGTCTCACCGCCGCCCAGCACGCCCCCGATATAGGTGGCCGGGTCGTGCAGCGCACGGGCGGTCGCATCCGTATAGGACACGACGGTGCCGGCAGCGGCGGTCAGGACCAGGCACAGGCCGATGAGCGCGAGGATGGGCGCCACCTCCACCACGAGGACACGTGGCAGCACCGGCTGGACCGGCGCCCAGAACGTGCGCATGCCCGTGCGCATCATGGCGACGAGGATCGCGAAACCGGACAGGATGACAAGCGCGACCAGCACCCAGACCGGAGCCGGGATCTCGCCCGGCTGGCCGAGCCCTCCGGGGTTCAGCATGCCGGTGAGGATGGCGAACTTGGCCACGAAGCCCGACAGCGGCGGCAGCCCCGCCAGCAGCAGGGCGACGCAGCCGAAGGCGATGCCGAGGACGGCGAGCGCGCCGGGCATGACGACGCCGACCGCCTCGTCTTCGCGCTCCTCCTCTTCCTCGCCCTCCTCGCCGCCATAGGCCTCGATGGTGACGGCAAGAAGGTCGGCACCCGGCTCGCGCGCACGCTCGACGAGCTCGATGAGCATGAAGAGGGCCGCGGTGCTGAGGGTGGAGCTGACGAGATAGAACAGGGCGCCAGACACGACGGAGGCGTCCCCGAGGCCGACGGCGGCGAGCAAGGTTCCCGACGAGATGAGGACGGCGTAGCCGGCGAGCCGGCCCATGGCCTGGGAGGCGAGCACGCCAGATGTGGCGAAGATAAGCGTGGCGATGCCGCCCCACAGCAGCGCCACGCCGCCGAAGCCCGTGAGCTCCCCGGCCGGACTGCCGAAAAGCAGCAGCGTCAGGCGCAGCAGGATGTAGACGCCCACCTTGGTGAGGACGACGAAGACCGCACCGACCGGCGCGGCCGCCGCCATGTAGGCCGGTGCGAGCCAGAAGCCGAGCGGCCACATGCCCGCCTTTACCAGAAAGGCAACGCCGAGGATGGCTGCCCCCGCCTGCAGCAGCATGCGGTCATGCTCGCGCACCACCGGCAGGCGCACCGCGAGATCCGCCATGTTGAGCGAGCCGGTGACGCCGTAGATCAGGCTGACACCGATAAGAAAGAGCAGCGAGGCCGCCAGGTTGATCGAGATGTAGTGCAGGCCCGAGCGCACGCGGAAGGCGCCGCCCCCATGCAGCAGAAGGCCGTACGAGGCCGCCAGCGTGATCTCGAAGAACACGAAGAGGTTAAACAGGTCGCCGGTCAGAAAGGCGCCTCCCAGCCCCATGAGCAGGAACTGGAAGATGCTGTGGAAGTGCGGGCCGGCCCGGTGCCAGCGCGCCAGGGAGAAGATCAGCGAGGCGAGCGCCAGCACCGCCACGAGCACCAGCATCAGTGATGCCAGCCGGTCGAGGACGAGAACGATGGTGAAGCGCGCTGGCCAGTCGCCAATGGCATAGGACAACGCCAGCGCCCCGCCACCGTCGGGCACGCTCGCCGCCATGTGCATCAGCACGAGGCCCGCGACGAGCAACAGCACTGTCGAGGCGAGGTTGATGAACGCCTTGAGCGTATGGCGCGTCTCGTCGATGAGAAGCAGCGCCGCGCCCGTGACGAGCGGCAGCAGGATCGGAACGATCAGCAGATGCCTCGTCCAGTCCATCAGCGCGATTCCCGACCATCAACATGGTCGCTGCCCGTCAGGCCACGCGACACGAGCAGAACCACCAGCAAGAGCGCCGTCGTGGCGAAACCGATCACGATGGCGGTGAGCACCAGCGCCTGCGGCACGGGATCGGCATAGTCGGCCGGATTCGTCACACCGTCGGCGAGCACGGGCGCCGCGCCGACGCGCAGGCGACCCATGGCGAAGATAAAGAGGTTCACCGCGTAGGACAGCAGGGAGAGGCCGATGACGAGCTGATAGGTGCGAGGGCGCAGGATGAGCCAGACGCCCGAGCCCGTCAGAACCCCGATGGCGATGGCAAGCGTCAGCTCCATTGCTGCTTCTCCTCGAGCTGGCGCGCTTCCTCGAGGCGCGCGGCGCGCAGGCGGCGGATGGACTGGTGGGCGATGGCGATGAGCATGAGCACGGTTGCGCCGACCACGAGACTGAAGACGCCGAGGTCGAAGACGGTCGCGCTCGCCAGGGGAATCTTCCCCAGCACCGGCACATCGGCATACTGGAAATAGGACGTCAGGAAAGGATCGCCGAGGAGGATCGAGGCAACCCCGGTCAGTGCCGCGAGCAGCAGGCCGACGCCCATCCACACCACGGGCAGGATGCGCAGCCTGTCCTCCACCCAGACGGTGCCCGCCGCCATGTATTGCAGGATGAAGCCTGCGGCCAGGGCCACGCCGGCGACAAACCCGCCACCCGGCGCATCGTGCCCGCGCAGGAACAGGTAGGCGGCGAGCACGATGACGACCGGGAACATCCACTGCATGATCACCGAAGGCACGTAGAGATATTCGGTGGCAGTGGCGCCGGCCTTCCTGTCGGGTTCGGCCTCATCATAGGACTGCTGGATCCGCTGCTGCTCCGGCCGCTCGATGGTGTCCGGTGCCGGCCGGAAACGGCGCAGCAGGGCGAAGACCGTGAGCGCGACGATCCCGAGCACGGTGATCTCGCCGAGCGTGTCGAAGCCGCGGAAGTCGACGAGAATGACGTTGACGACGTTGCGTCCGCCGCCCTCGGTGTAGGCATTCTCGATGAAGAAGTCGGCGATCGAATCCGGGCTCGTGCGCGTCAGCACGGCCAGGGAAACCACCGTCATCCCCGAACCGGCCATGACGGCGAGGCTCAGATCGCGCAGACGCCGCAGGCGGTCGGACACCCCGATCGGCTCCTCCGCCGTTCGCCACCGCTTTGGCAGCCAGCGCAGGCCGAGCAGGATGAGAACGGTTGTGACGATCTCGACAGCGAGCTGCGTGGCAGCAAGGTCCGGCGCCGACAGCCAGACGAACGTCACGCAGGTGACCAGCCCCGCCCCCCCGAGGAGGGCAAGGGCAGCCAGACGATGGAACTTGGCCAGATAGGCGGCCGCGACCGCACAGACCATCCCGATGCACCACAGGCCAGTAAAGGCGATGTCGATGCCGTTGCCGACAGGCCCGAAGTCGAGCCCCGCCGACAGGATGGGAATGGCCCCAGCCGCGATGGCGACGGCGACGAGCAGGCGCACCTGCGGCTGCAGGCGGCGCGTGCCGAGCACCTCCTCGATCGACCGCGCCCACCGCCAGGAGATGGCGACCATCGTGCGCTCGAACAGGCGCTGCCCCTGGATCCGGCCGAAGACGGGCGGGCTGTCGGTGTGTTCGAGATAATTGCCGGCTACAAGATAGAGCATCGTGCCGCAGACGAGGGCGATCACGCTCATGCCGAACGCGATGGTGAAGCCGTGCCAGATCGCCAGGCTGTACGCCGGCGTCGCCTCCCCGAGCACGGAGGTGACGGCAATGCGCAGGAAGGGGCCGATGGTGAGCCCCGGAATGATGCCGACCACGAGACAGGTGACCACGAGGCACATGACGGGGAACCGCATCCAGAACGGCGGCTCGTGCGGCTCGCGGGGGAAGCTCTCGGGCGGCGGCGCGCCGAGGAAGATCGAGTGGATCAGCCGGATGGAATAGGTGACGGCCAGCGTGCTGCCGAGGACCGCCGCATAGGGGGCGATCGTGTCCACCCACGAGTTGGCGTGGGTCTCGACCGCCTCGGCGAAGAACATCTCCTTCGACAGGAAGCCGTTCAGCAGCGGCACGCCCGCCATGGCGGCGCTCGCCACCGTGGCCAGCGTGCCGGTGATCGGCATGTAGCGGAAGAGACCGGAGAGCTGCCGCAGGTCGCGGGTGCCGGCCTCGTGGTCAATGATGCCGGCGGCCATGAACAGCGACGCCTTGAACGTCGCGTGGTTGAGCATGTGGAAGATGGCCGCAACGGCAGCGAGCGGGCTGCCGAGGCTGAGCAGGAGCGTGATGAGCCCCAGGTGGCTGATGGTGGAATAGGCCAGCAGCCCCTTCAGGTCCTGCTGGAACATGGCGAGATAGGCGCCAAGAACGAAGGACGCCATCCCGGCAAGCCCGAGGATGGTGAACCACTCGGGCGTGCCCGCCAGCACGGGCCACAGCCGCGCCATGAGGAAGACGCCCCCCTTCACCAGCGTCGCCGAGTGCAGGAAGGCCGATACGGGCGTCGGCGCCGCCATGGCGTTGGGCAGCCAGAAGTGAAAGGGAAACTGCGCGCTCTTGGTCAGGACGCCGAGCAGGAACAGCAGCAGCGCCGGGACGTACAGGTGATGCTCGCGGATAGCGTTGCCCGAAGCCAGGACGGCGTCGAGATCGTAGCTGCCGACGATGTGACCGATGACGAGGATGCCCGCGAGCAGCGAAAGCCCACCGACGGACGTGATCGTCAGCGCCATGCGCGCGCCGTCACGCGCCGCCTGCTTGTGGTGCCAGTAGCCGATGAGCAGGAAGGAGAAGAGGCTCGTCAGCTCCCAGAACACGACGAGGAGGATGAGATTGCCCGACAGGACGATGCCGAGCATCGACCCCATGAAGCCAAGAAAGAGCAGGTAAAAGCGCCGGACAGGATCTTCACGCGAGATGTAATAGCGCGTGTAGATGACGACGAGGAGCGCCATCGCGCTGACGAGCGAGGCAAACACCCAGGCAAAGCCGTCCATCCGCAGGGTGAAGCCGAGACCGAGCTGGGGAATCCAGTCGATCTGGTAACGAACGACATGTCCGCTGCTGACCGCGGGATAGAACGAAAAGGTCAACGCCAGGCAGGTAGCCGCCGTCAGCCCCGCCAGCCAGGTCACAGGCGTGCGCGAATCCGACGGGAGCAGGGCCGCAGCCAAGCCCGCCACGAAAGGCAACGCTATGATCAGAGCCAGCGCGAAAAAGTCCATCGTCATCCTTGCGAACAGCGGCCTCTACCGGTCTTTAAGCCATCGGCGCCAATCCGCAAATGACGGGAACTATCGCCTTCGGATAACTGGCTCGAACTGCAAGATCTCCTGCTGCCGCGTGGCCTGCTGCGACAGCCTCGGGCTGTCGTGGCCCGGCGGGACGCGAGCCGCCGTCGGTCTCGCAACAGCCCGCGCAAGGCGCCCGTCGTGGGCGCGATGATCGAGGTTTTTGCGCACGGCCGCATTCTGTCGTCCGGATGATTCAGGAAACCGCGTCCTGCCTTGTGGGAGCCTGCGGTCCTGCCGGCGACGCAGCGGTGGGACAACACTATACGATCATGGATTGTCCCAGGATTGCGCACCGGCGCAATATGAAGCCGCTCGCGGGGTGGCATCGGCAGAGAATAGGTTTTCATTCCTCTCGTTCCGATGTCCTTGAGGCGGCGAAGGCCGTGGTCTTCACTGCAATGCTTGCGCCACCGCAACGGTCAGGGGCGCGCTGCCCGCAGCGCAAGGCATGCGCAGCCCGCTTCGCGGCGCAGGACAACGACTGCAGCCCGCCGGCAAAGCCCACCGGCGGATGGAGGCGACTGTATTCATTCAACATTCCAAAAACGTGGGATGATGACGGCGGAACGTCAAGCGCGACAGCGCGCCGAAATGCAGTAGCGCCTGCACGATGGCGACGGGATCGAGCGCCCGCAGGCAGTGGGCTAGCGCAAAGTGCTCTCCGAGAGAAAATCCCTATGAGCCAAGGCATGGTATCCGCCTCGAAGCCGGAGAGCCGGCCGCTCAGCGGAAAAGGCTCATGCATGCGCTGTCTGCCTCGGCCTCGAACTCGTCATCAGGCCGCGCAGCACGGCACACAGCACTGTCGAGCACATAATCTGGTGGCGAGACAGAAAAAACGGATGCGCCTCGCCAGATGATGTCCCGGGGCGTGGTGTAGCAGGATAGCGTCGGTCACCAGTGTTTTTCCGGTAGGGTCGGGTTGTTCAAGCTCAACCTGATGGAAAGTCCACCGATGACCGACGATATGATGAACCTGCGCTCGCTCGTTGAGAAGAGTGCTGACGCCGATTTGCTG